>Ga0157374_10000084_pt1 | contig 94138 bp, 82 predicted proteins | sample M25metaG_FD_115308 | JGI IMG/M metagenome (GOLD analysis project Ga0157374, IMG submission 115308) | Miscanthus rhizosphere microbial communities from Kellogg Biological Station, Michigan, USA - M2-5 metaG | ecosystem: Host-associated > Plants > Roots > Rhizosphere > Soil | place: USA: Michigan...
AAAAGTATACGGGTTTATCCTCATTTTCCACGCTTTTTTTACGATCTCCGCGGCCCAGTCACTTCCCGTCAGCCGTTACGGTCTTCCTATTATCAATTCACCCGGCTTATATAAAGAAAGCCTGAAAGATCATCCTGAAAAAGAGATGGTCGGCCTGTCGGCTTGCCCGGGTATTGTCTTGAGTTTGCGATATGCCGGTTCCGACAATTTTCTTCATAAAAAATTATACCCGGGAAAGGTCAGTAACACTTTCTTAAGAAAGCCGGTCCTGGAAGCACTCATCAGGGTTAACCGGGAATTGAACAAAAAAGGAATGATGCTGGTGGTGTTTGATGCCTATCGTCCTTATTCAGTGACGGAAACGATTTGGGAAACAGTAAAAGACGATCGCTATGCCGCTGATCCCGCCAATGGCAGCGGACACAACCGCGGCGTTGCCGTGGATCTTACCATTGCTGATTTGAAATCAGGTCAGCTTCTGCGCATGCCCACAGACTTTGATAATTTTACCGACAGTGCACGTCAGGATTTTCCGTTGTCAGACAGTGCTATGATAAGAAACAGAAACCTGTTGCGGGAACTTATGATGAAAAACGGATTCCTGCCATTGTCGACAGAATGGTGGCATTTCAGCTGGCCTGATCCCGGAAAGTTTGAAGTAATGGATCTTTCTTTTGAAGAATTTTAATACACCGCGCGTCGATACTTTTCCGGTTCGCCAATGTCTGGGCCGAATCACGGAAAGTTCGCCGTTTCGCTATTCGGTATTTTCTTTCATCACACGCGGTATTCTTTGTTCCAGCATCATCAGGTCGGCGATTACAAGTGCAGTTACGGCCTCGAGCACTACGGGAACACGAAGGGCAATGCAAAGATCATGTCGGCCTTTAACCGAAAATATTTCCTGTGTACCGGTCTCCCTGTTATAAGTCTCCTGCTCCTTTGGTGTGGATGAAGTCGGTTTTACCGCAATGCGGAAAACCATTTCGTTTCCGTTGCTGATGCCGCCCACGACTCCGCCGGCATGATTGGTGAGGGTTCTGCCGGATTTATCCGCAATGGCGTCGTTATGTTCTGATCCGAACATTTGCGCAGCGGCAAAGCCTGTCCCGAATTCGATGGCACGAATGGCAGGAATAGAAAATACCGCATGAGAGATCAGGGATTCCACACTGTCAAAAAAAGGTTCTCCCAGGGAAGCGGGAAGATCTCCGACCCTGCACTCTATGATGCCGCCCACCGAGTCTTTGGCATCGATGGCCCTTTGTAAACCGGCTTCGAGATCTTCAAGTCCACCGATCTCGAGGATCTCCGCTTTAATTTGAGTCCCGGATTGTTTCAACATCTTTTTTGCGACAACGCCCGCGGCAACGAGCGCAACCGTGAGCCGTCCGCTGAAATGTCCGCCGCCCCGGTAGTCTTCAAAACCTCCATATTTTTCATGTGCCACGAAATCAGCATGGCCGGGACGTGGTATCGCTCTTAATTTTTCATAGTCCGAAGAACGGGTATTGCTGTTCTCAAAAAAAATGGAAATCGGTGCACCGGTGGTATGGTCATTGAAAATACCGGATTTAAATACAGGGAGGTCAGCTTCCTGCCGTGGCGTGGTGCCTTTTTGAATCCCTCCCTTTCTTCTCTCCAGATCCGGGAGAAAATCCTCTGTTTTCAAAGGCAAACCTGCGGGACAGCCATCCAGGATAAGACCCACGCCGGGCCCGTGCGATTCGCCAAAAATGGTCATTCTGAAAATACGTCCGAATGAATTCATATTAAAAAATGCTGTCTAGTTCGTGAACGGAAGCTCCCAGTTTTTTGAGGTCTTCGAAAAACACCGGATAGGATTTCCGGATGGCGTCTGACTGCTCGATACATACCGGTCCGGTAGCGTCAAGCGCCGCAACTGCGGCAGCCATTGCGATGCGGTGGTCGTGCCGCGAATGTACCGTTGCCGCCTGAACTGCTCCCACGCCTTTGATGCCCATCACATCATCATTGAGCAAAATATCAACGCCCATCTTTCCAAATTCCTCCTGAAGCGTAAGGGCGCGGTTACTTTCCTTATGGGTCAGCCGGCTGATGCCTTTGATAAAACTTGACCCGTGGCAATGAGAAGCGAGCGCAACCAGCGGCGGAAAAAGATCGGGGCAGTCCGTTGCATCAAAATGAAACGCCTTCAACATTTTCTTCTGTCCGTCGCCCACATGGATCTCATGCTTTCCGACAAAAAGCGGCACCCCGCAATCCTGAAGAGCCTGCAATATCGCTTTGTCGGCCTGGGTAGAGTCCGGATCCAGACCCATCACATGGCTCTCTCCGGCGATCGCTCCCGCAACAAGGAGAAAAGCTCCTCCGCTCCAGTCCGCTTCCACTCTGTATTCAATGGTTCCCCAGGGCCTGGTCCATTTTTCCGGCGAAAAATAAAATGAACGGTAGCCGCGGTTTTCCGGCAACTTAAGGCCGAATTCGCGCATAACCGATAGCGTTAGATCAATATAAGGTTTGCTTTTCAGGTTTTCTACCGTAATGGTCACGTCGCGCGCATCGGCTGCGGCATAGGCCATCAGGAGACCTGTGAGAAACTGCGAACTCAGCGATCCGTCCGTTAGTATATTCGACGGAACAAGCGGCCCCTTAAGCCTCAGCGGCAGTTTCCCCATATTCGACCGGACTTCCACACCCAGCAGTGGAAAAATCTGATCGAAAAAATCCATCGGACGGTTCAGTAGACTTCCCTCTCCTTCGATGGTCATGGTGTGCGTACTCAGTGCTACCAGCGGCGCAAACATCCGGATTCCGAGCCCGCTTTCCCCGCAATTCACAAAATCGCCTCCCGGTTGAATCCCCCTGCTTTGAACAAGAAGTGAACCATCGGTCAGCAGTTCTACGCCGGCACCGAGTGCCTGTATCACGCCGAGTGCCGCTTTATCGTCGTTCGAAGAGCCTGGATTCAGGATATGTGTTTTCGTACCTGACACCAGGGCAGCGGCACAAGCCCTTTGCATGGAACTCTTGGATGCGGGAGCCCGCAGACTGCCCTGAATCCTGGAAGGTGAAATGGTAATATTCATATTTTATCGGGCGCGGGCGATGGAATAGAGCAATTTTTCAAGCCTGAGCATGGGTATTGGTTTAATTACCGCCTTGCCCAGCTTTTCAAGCAATACATAATGCATGGTATCGCGCATTTTCTTTTTATCCATGCGCATGATCTCGATCACTTTGCCAAAATCCACCGGAACATCTATGGGAAGTCCATATTGCTGCAGGAGTCCGGTGACACGGGCAGTCTCCTTAAAATTCAGGACCTCTTCGGAAATCAGGCAGGCGGCCTTCATTCCCACAGAAATGGCATGTCCGTGCGGAAGGTGATAAACATTTTCTACCGCGTGGCCGAGTGTATGCCCGAAATTCAGGAGTTTACGGTCCCCCTTTTCAAATTCATCTTTTAAAACAACCGTGGATTTGATCACCACATTGCGCCGGATCAGGTCTGTCAGCGCCTTCTTGTTCTTCCGGTACGTCATGACCGAATTCTTTTCAAGGTCCCTGAACAGGGACGCGTCCCGGATGGCAGCATGTTTGATTACTTCGGCAAATCCGTTCACCCATTCTTCCTGAGGAAGCGTCTTAAGGAAAGAAACATCATAGTATAGAAAATCGGGTTGCCGGATCATGCCGACCATATTTTTATAGGGACCGATGTCAATGCCATTCTTCCCTCCCACCGCTGCATCAACCATGCCCAGGATGGACGTAGGCGCGAATCCGAATGGAATGCCCCTCATGTAAACCGAAGCCACATAACCCGTGATATCAGTTACAACGCCGCCACCAACCCCGACAAGGGTGGTTTTCCTGTCCGCTCCAAATCCTATCAGCTGATCGATGATCTGGTCTACCGTGGACTGCACTTTATAGGATTCCCCCGGGCGGATCTGGATAACCTTCAGATTTCTGAAAGCTTTCCGGTGAAGGTCGTAGATATGCTGGTCGGTAACAAAGACCGCGTTATCTTTTTCCACCGCCTGACCAATTTGGGCAAATGAAGTATCGAAATAGCAGGTGGTTCTGGAATGCGAAAAAGAAAATGTTTTTTTCAGCATATGTTGGGGCTTAAGAATTCATGACCTTGTTTTGATGATTGATACTTTCCATATGAACGGCGTCAAAATACTTGGTGATGAATTCACGGCTCAGTCCCAGCTTATCTCCTTTTTTGAAAGCCCTGTCCAGTATGGCGTTCCAGCGGTTGGTCTGCAGGATGGTAATATTGTTGTCTTTTTTATATTGACCGATTTTTTCTGAAACCTTCATTCTTTCCCCGATGATCTGCAACAGTTCGTCATCGAGGTGATTGATCTGCTGCCTTAATTTTTCCAGCGCGGCGTGGTATTCTTCAGAAGCCACATCTTCTTTTCTCCAGCGTATCTGCGAGAGCATTTCACCCAGCCTGGCCGGTGTTACCTGTTGCTTGGCATCGCTCCAGGCTTTATCAGGATCCACATGGCTTTCGATGATGAGGCCATCGAAATCGAGGTCAATCGCAGTCTGTGCGACTTCCAAAAGTATATCTCTGCGGCCGCAGATATGGGACGGGTCATTGATAAAAAGCATACCCGGATTCCGGCGTTTCATTTCAATCGCCAGGTGCCACATGGGCGCATTCCTGTATTCAGAATTACCATATGAACTGAAACCCCTGTGAATAAGTCCGATTTGTCGTATGCCGGCCTTGCTCACTCTTTCCACCGCACCGATCCATAGTTCAAGGTCAGGGTTTATCGGATTTTTAATCAGTACAGGCACATCCACACCCCGCAATGCGTCAGCAACCTCCTGAACACTGAAGGGATTAACCGTCGTGCGTGCTCCTATCCAAAGAATATCCACGTCGAAATGAAGTGCGTCTTCCACCTGCTTGGCCGTAGCCACTTCCACGGCGACAGGAATTCCGGTCGTCTCTCTCGCTTTTTGCAGCCAGGGCAGGCCCTTGGTTCCGATTCCTTCAAAGCTTCCGGGTCTCGTACGGGGTTTCCAGATACCGGCCCGCATTACGTCGACCCGGCCGGTTTCCTGTAATTGCGTTGCTGTCTGCAGAACCTGTTGTTCTGTTTCCGCACTACAGGGACCTGAAATGATCAGCGGACGTTTTAACCAGGCCTCCTGCGTGATTTCCTTCATTGATTTGGTTGCTATCATAATGATCTGCTTTTAAAATTAAAAATGTTTTACCGGCTGTTGGCATCGTTCATCCTTATCCTCCGGCCCCGGTAGTTTTTACCGTCAATTGCACGAATCATTTGCGGCGCCGCTTTACGGTCGATCTCTATCCAGCTGTTCATTTCCTTCATGTCTATTTTACCGAGCACGTCTTTTCTCAGGTCACTCATATCCAGCACAAACTGGAGAAAGCTGGCCTTGTAAAAACCATCTTTTGTTCCCAGGTTCACAAACAGTTTTACAAAGTCGCCGCCCGCGGAGGCAAAAGTGGGTTTCCTTGATCCTTCATAACTGATCCTTTCCCGCTGCCCGCCTACGGGTCTTTCCTTAAGGCCACGGACATTCAGGTCTTCTGCATTTTCATAATATTTCAGAAAGCGCGAGAATTCCTGTGCAGCCACTCTTTTCAACACATCTTCCTTGCTGACGCCGGCAAATTTTTCTTCCAGCATCGGCACATATGATTCATAGTCCCCATGACTGATGTCGGCATTGAGCAGTTTATCCATAAAGTGAAAGAACTGCTTCCGGCAGACATCCTTACCGGTGGGGATCTCCACTTTATGAAAGGGCACCTGTACCATCCGTTCAATCTGTTTCAGCTTTCCCATTTCACGCAGGTGGACAATGGAAAGACAGACGCCCGTATTGCCGGCCCTGCCCGTCCTGCCGCTTCGGTGCGTATAGATCTCCACATCGTCAGGCAGTTCGTAGTTAATGACGTGGGTTATCCCCTGCACGTCGATACCCCGCGCCGCCACATCCGTGGCGATCAGCAGCTGGATCGTTTTCTCACGAAAATCACCCATCACTTTGTCACGCTGCTGCTGGGTAAGATCCCCGTGCAGCGCGTCTATGTCATACCCTTCGCGGGTAAGCTTTTCCGATATGGATTGTGCGTCGGCCTTGGTACGGGTGAAGATGATCCCGTAGATACCAGGATTAAAGTCGATCAGCCGTTTCAATGCTTCATAACGGTGATGGGCACTCGTAACCAGAAACTGATGATCGATATTCCGGTTGGCCGTATTCATCTTGCCGACCGTGATCTCGACAGGCTCTTTCATGTATTTCCTGCTTACACGCTTGATTTCGGGCGGCATGGTGGCACTGAACAGCCAGGTCGCTTCCCTTTTTGGCGTATTCTGAAGGATGAATTCGATATCGTCCTGAAATCCCATGTTAAGCATTTCATCTGCTTCATCCAGGACTACATATTTGATTTCTTCCAGGTTAATGGCTTTTCTCTCGATCAGGTCGATCAACCTGCCCGGCGTGGCTACTACGATCTGCACACCTCTCCGCAGGTCCCTGATCTGCATGCCGATGGATGAACCACCGTAAACGGCCAGCACATTCACTCCGGTCATGAATTTTTTGAACAACTCCACCTCACTGACGATCTGCATGCAGAGTTCTCTGGTAGGACAGACTACCAGGGCCTGGGGTATTTTACCTTCCGTATGAATCAGGTGAAGAAGCGGTAGTCCGAATGCGGCCGTTTTTCCTGTGCCGGTCTGTGCGAGACCCACAAGATCCCGGGTTCCGCTTATCAGGACGGGAATGGCTTTTTCCTGAATCGGCGTGGGTTGTGTAAAACCCAGGGCCTGAACTGCCTGCAGCAGCGTATCCCTTAAGCCTAACCCTTCAAATGTACTCATACGTTTCTGAAATTTTGCGCAAAGGTAAGCAAAGATGGAAGGAGCTGCCCGCCCATAATCCGGACAGCCGCTTTCTCCCTGTTATTGCAATATCCTTTTTATTTTATTGGCGTTCTCCATCAGTTCCCAGAGATACGCATAGTTTTCTTTTTCCAGGCAGCTTTTGAATTTACGGAGCTGCATAATATGTTCGTTCAGCACATCGAGCACGTTCTCGCGGTTTTGCATGAAAATCGGACCCCACATCGCCGGGCTGCTCTTGGCCAGTCGTACCGTACTTTCGAAACCACCGCCCGCCAGTTCGAAAATCGCATCCTCCTCCCTTTCCTTTTCCAGTACCGTATTGGCGAGTGCAAAAGACGTGATATGTGAAATATGGCTTACGTAAGCAGCATGTATATCATGGCTTTCTGCGTCCATATTGACCAGCGACATGCCCAGCAGGGAATATAGTTTTTCGATCCTGGCAAGAGCTGCAGGGTCTGATTTCTCACTTTCGCAGATCACGCAGGACCTTCCCCGGAAAGCATCGTGTACCGCCGCTTCCGGCCCGCTGTATTCTGTTCCCCACATCGGGTGGGTGGCAACAAAGCGGCTCCTGTTGGGATGGCCGGACAGGGATTTACACAGGGCATTTTTGGTTGAACCCGCATCGGCAACGATCTGTTCCGGTCCTATCAGATCAAGGATATTTTTCATAACCGGCAGGGTTACATCGACCGGAATGGCCACGTAAATCAAATCACTCTGCTTCACGGCTTCTTCCAGGCCGGCCACTTCGTCTATGGTTCCCAGTTCGAGCGCTTTTTTTGCCGTGGCGCCGCTGCGGCTTACGCCAATCACTTTTTCTACCAGCTGCCGGTCTTTCAACGCAAGACTGAAAGATCCGCCTATCAGCCCGACCCCGACAATGGTTACGGTCTTAAACATATTGCTTGGGTTTTAAAAGGCCTGCATTGCGGATGCGCTCAGCACATTCACGGATCTTTTCTTCCGGCGCACAAAGACTGACACGGATATACTCCCTGCCCTGGGTTCCGAATATACCCCCGGGCGTAATAAATACATTCGCCCCATACAGAAGCTGATCGCTGAACTGGAAACCATCCGAAGCCCTGTGGGGCACGCGGGCCCATACAAAGAGGCCGGCCTGTTCCTTCGAATAGGAACATCCAAGGATATCCAGCAGCTCATGAACGGCTTCTTTTCTTTTCCGGTAAAGCTCATTTACCGATGCGTACCACGATGCCGGCAGGGAAAGAGCTTTTGCTGCCGCCAGCTGCACAGGCAAAAACATCCCGCTGTCCATATTGCTCTTAAACCGGAGCACATTCTCCACGTGCTTCCCGGAAGCCATCATCATTCCGATACGCCACCCCGCCATATTGTGGGATTTACTCAGTGAATTCAGTTCTATAACCCATTCGCTGATCCCGGTTGCATGGAAAATGCTCATTGGCCGGTCGTTAAGTATAAAGCTATAGGGATTATCGTGAATGATAAGTACCCTGTTTTCTTTTGCAAATTCCACCAGTTCAGTGAAAAAATTTTCATCCGGCAGCTGACCCGTAGGCATCTGCGGATAGTTCACAAACATCAGGACATGCTCCTGGCCGTCCTTTTTACTTCCTGCCAGCCTGCGCAATTCGTCAAAATCCGGTTTCCACTGATTCTCTTCTTTTAAAGTGTAAGGCGCTATGACACCCCCCGCAAGTCGTGCTGCACTCTGGTAGGTGGGATATCCCGGATTTGGTATGAGCACCGTGTCACCGGGATTTACGTAGGTCATACAAATATGCATGATTCCTTCCTTAGAGCCTGCCAGAGGAAGAATTTCCAGGTCAGGACGGAGCTCTACTCCGTACCATTGCCTGTACCATGCAGACATCGCCTGACGAAGTACAGGGGAACCCTTGTAACTCTGATAGGCATGGGTGTTAGGCTTGCTGCTTTCTTCCTGCAACACCCGGATCACATCGGGGTGCGGCGGCTGATCAGGACTTCCGATGCCCAGAGAAATAATATTTTTTCCACTGCGGTTCAGGTCGTCGATCTCCCGCAATTTTTTGGAGAAATAATATTCTCCGATTCCTTCGAGTCGGTTCGCTGTTTCCATTTTTTAATCTGCTCGTTTCAATTGGTGCATAACAAGAATAATTTTTCTTTTTCAGCTTTGTTCCCCTTTCCTGTATACACCATATACTTTAAGATCTGATATTGCCGGACGTATGATTTCCAGCACACGTTCAAGCTGGCCGGTGTCGTCAAATTCCATGTCGGCGTGAAAACTGTATTTCCATTCGCTACCTGGTATGGGAAAAGACTGAAGCTTGCTCAGGTTTATACCGGCATCCGCGATCAGGGTCAGTACGCGGGCCAGACTACCCCGGGAATGATCCGTATGAAAGGTTACTGACGCTTTATTGGCATCCTGCACCGGCATGGCCATTTCCTTGCGGCAAAGCACGAGAAAGCGCGTATAGTTGTATTTCATGGTATGGATATCGGGTGCAAGGATATCCAGCCCGAACAATTGCGCAGCAAGACTGCTGGCAATCCCTGCGATGTGTTTGCTTTTTCTCTGGTGAATGTGTTTTGCACTGAGTGCGGTGTCTTCCGTCTCGATCAGCTTCCAGTCAAACTGGTTGAGGAAATCGAGACACTGCAGTATGGCCATGGGATGGGAATGAACTTCATGGATATCCTTCAGCTGCACGCCCGGATTCACTACCAGGTTCTGTCTTATCTGGAGATACACTTCTCCTGCGATGACCAGGTCGCTGTTCCGCAGCAGGGTGTAATTAGGAAGAATACTTCCGGCAATGGAATTCTCTATCGCCATCACCGCAGCGTCGCACAAGCTGGGATCCTGAGCGGAGCGGACCACTTCCTGAAAACGTCCACAGGCCAGGATGGATGGGTTTCCGCCGAAGAATATCCTTGCGGCTTCCTGGTGAAAACTTCCTTCGTAGCCCTGTATCGCTACGCGCTGGACTGGGTGTTGCATATGATAAAAAAAAAGTCCCGGCTTTTGACCGGGACTCTGTTGTTAATTTCTTTAGTTTATTTTGTTATTAACAAAAGCATGCCCGGTCTGCTTTTAAAGTAGAAGTAAAAATAAAAACCAAAATACCGGTATGCCTTATTGAATAACATGGATTTCAAAAATAGGAGATTCTTCCGATCCCGCCAATTAATTTTCTGAGGAACCGTTATCTGCTGAAGAATTCAGTCTTTTTTCCAGTTGGGCGCTGACCCTTTTAAAAAGATGGAAGGGTTTGAATATCCTCCAGTCCGGCAATTCCATCAGCCCTATATACCTGTCCAGTTTCGCCCTCCTGAAGTCGTATTGCGTCTGTTCCGGCATATTGATGCAAACGATCCAGCCACCTTTCGCTTCCACATCTTCCAGCCATTCTTCATAGTAATCCTTATCTCCGCTGTGGAAATTCAGTACATTCTCGGCAATCAGTATGAACTTATAAATGCCTTCAGACATGAATTTGTCGGCGACTTCTCGTTTAAGACTCATGATGTCGTTCTCAATCGCGTCGTTCCACTCGCCGATCAGTTCGAGGATCACATATTTCTCTTCATAGTCCGCCAAAAGGACTTTAAGATAAAGCGTCCTGGAGCCGAATTCATCCCATTGCGGGTGAATCAGGTAGTTATAGATCGCCTGGGTGAATTCAAATTCGGAATATATCCTCCCATAGAAAGGCGAATGTTCGTCTTCTTCACTGATATAGATATGACGCCAGTTATAAAATGGTTCTATGTCGTGCATATAAAGAGGGGATTATTCCTGTTTGGTCCCCTGTTGGATTCCAAGTTAAGACGATGCCCGCCTTCTTCCATCGGCCGCATTCTTCACGCTGCCATATTTTAACAAAAGGGCCCTGGCCACATCATATTCCTTAATTCCGGTCTGATTCATCAGCATCCGGGTTCCGCGATCGATCAGTTTACTGTTTGTAAGGGCCATATTCACCATTCGCGTATCCTCCACCCTGCCGATCCGGATCATCACTGTTGTGGAGATCATATTGAGGACAAGCTTTTGGGCCGTGCCGCTTTTCATCCTGGTACTTCCCGTAACAAATTCCGGACCCACGACCACTTCCACGGGAAAATCCGCAACACCAGCCAGGGGCGTACCCGGATTACAGGTCACACAGCCCGTGGAAATATTATTTTTTCTGCACTCCTTCAGGGCTCCGATGACATAAGGAGTTGTTCCGCTCGCGGCAATCCCGATTACCACATCGCGCTCATTGCATTCATACTCACTTAAGTCAACCCATCCCTGCATCTCATCGTCCTCCGCATTTTCCACAGGCGTCCGGATAGCTTTTTCACCTCCTGCAATGAGACCGATGATAAGGCCGTAGGGCATACCATAGGTAGGTGGAATTTCGCTCGCATCGAGTATACCAAGCCGCCCGCTGGTACCTGCACCCAGATAAAACAGCCTTCCTCCTGCGAGCATCTTGTCCGTAATATGTTCGGCCAGTTTTTCGATCTGCGGGATCGACTGGGCTACCGTAAGGGGCACCTGCTGGTCTTCCCGGTTGATGAAAGTGAGCAGCTCCCGGGTTGTCATTTTTTCGAGATGCCGGTAAGGGCCCTGCTCTTCCGTTATTTTTTCAAAATCCTTCATTTTCTTTTATGATAGCTGACCAGCCCTTCCATGGGCTTGGCCAGAAATTGTCCTGGCTGCCATCCGTATTCAAGGCAAAGTTCCCGGAGAATATCCTTAAAGCCAAATGCCACGCTGCCGGTGAAAGAAACCGGTACACGGGAGATCTCCGGATAACCGGCAAGGTGGGTCGAAAAAAAATCCCTGAGTCCGTCCTCTATAATGTTTTCGATCATATAGTGCCCGCGGTTTTCCGACAGAAACAGGGTGAAGCCCGCGATGTACCTGTTGGGAAGCGGTTTTTTATATACCGCGTCCAGTATTTCCGCTGCATCTGTATGGTACCGGCGGGTAAACCGCTCGTGGAGATCTTTGTCGAAGGTCTTATACAAATAGTATTGAAGAACCTTTTTCCCCAGGTAGGCTCCGCTGCCTTCGTCTCCCAGCACATAGCCAAGACCGGGCGAATTATTGGTAATTTTTTTGCCGTTGAAATATCCGGAGTTAGATCCGGTTCCGAGGATGGCCACAATGCCTTTTCCCCTGCCGAACAAGGCCCTGGCCGCGCCCGTAAGATCGTGCTGCACTTCCACCTTTGATTGAGGGAAAACCTTCCGGATGGCCCTGCTTACCATGGCGCGGTTGGCTGCTGCAGCACAACCGGTGCCATAAAAGAAAACATTGTCAGGTGAAACATTTTTCAGGGAGGGAAGTAGTTCCCTTCGTATCATTTCTGTAAGCTGGGATTCATTCAGAAAATAAGGGCTGGCACCCTGCGTTTCCACCGTTTTTTTCCTTGTTCCGGAGATCATACACCATTCGCATTTCGTCGAGCCGCTGTCTGCAATCAATAGAGCCATAAGTTAATCTTGAATTCCCGGACGAAGGTATAATCCATTCGGGAGAAACCGCTCGTCCCGGATTTCCCCTTTCCTAAATTCCTTTCCTTAATTTGCATCCTTCATGATATCGTAATGAAAAAACTAAATTTCTGGCTTCCTCTTTTGTTTGCGATTGTGATGATCCTCGGCATGATCATCGGCTTTCGTCTCTATCCCAGTACAAGCACCGGCGGCTTTTTCAAAACGGGCAAACTGTCGCCCGTTCAGGAGGTGGTAGATATCATCAATGAAAAATATGTTGATACGGTTCATCCGGATTCCATGGGCGAAGAAGCCATTCAGGGCATCCTGTCCCATCTTGACCCGCATTCCTACTATATCCCCGCTGTAGACCAGGTATCCATGAATGAAGATCTCCAGGGAAATTTTCAGGGCATCGGCGTGGAATTTCAGATTATCTCCGATACGGTAAATATCACCAACGTACTGAGTGGCGGACCGAGCAACCGGGCAGGCCTCGCCATCGGCGATAAAATTCTGCGCGTTAATGATTCGGTGGTAGCCGGCAATGGCATCACCGGCGACAGGATAAAAAAAATGCTCCGGGGACCGGGAGCCAGCCAGGTCAGCGTGACCGTATCACGGGAAAATCAACTGAAGACGTTTGCGATACAACGAGGTTCGATTCCTCTTCCCGCACTGGACGCCGCCTATATGATCAATGCGGAGTCGGGATATATCCGGATCAACAAATTCTCCCGGACAACCTTTGAGGAGTTCATGCTTGTGTTGGATTCGCTTGAAAAAAGAGGAATGAAAAAACTGGTGCTTGATATCCGTGATAACGGCGGCGGCATCGTGGATGAGGCAGTGAATATGGCTGACGAATTTCTCGGCAATGACGAACTCATTGTTTACACGGAAGGAAGAAAAAGCCCCCGTAAAGAATACAGGGCCCAAAGACCGGGCAGCTTTGAAAAAGGGAAACTGATCCTGCTCGTAAACGAAGGCACGGCTTCCGCCAGCGAAATCCTGGCCGGCGCCCTTCAGGACTGGGACCGCTGCACCATCGTGGGCAGAAGAACGTTCGGGAAAGGGCTTGTGCAGGAACCTTTCGAACTGAGCGACGGCAGCGAACTCAGGCTGACCATCGCACGTTACTATACGCCACTGGGCAGAAGCATCCAAAAACCTTATAACAAAGGCAGGGATGTTTATAATGAGGAAGTATACAACCGGTATCACAACGGTGAGGTGCTGCACGGGGATACTGCAAGCAATCATCCGGGCCCGGTTTATAAAACGCCGGCCGGAAGGTCAGTATATGGCGGCGGTGGCATTACGCCGGATGTTTTCGTGGCGATCGACACAACGGATATACCGAGAAATATCAGCGCGCTTTATATCAGTGGCGACCTGAATAATTTTGTGTATCTGTACTATATGCGTCACCGTGCGGAGATCAGCAGATTCCCCACTGTAGAATCATTTTATGAGGGCTTCCGCCCCGGAAATGAACTTTGGGATCAGCTCCTCCAGTTTGCAAAAAAGGATTCCATCGAACTGGGGCAGGTAAGCCCTGAGGACCGCCGGCAGGTAGAGTTGCGCGTCATGGCGCTTCTGGCAAGACTGAACTACCGGTCGGGTGGCTATTACTGGGTCATGAACCAGCATGATGCTGTAATAAAAAAAGCAATGGAGCTGCTCGATTCCGGCAACTCCATCCCTTCAGCAGTAAAAGCCCGCTAAATTCTATTCAGATATCCTGGTCTGCGATTTCTCGATCCGGTACGAAAGAATCAGTCCGATACCTCCGCCAATGGCGATGAGTGCAAAATAAATCGGTGCGTTCGCGTCGTCCCGGTATTCATTGGCAAACCGGTGTCCGACATTGTACAGCACGAAATTGTCCAACAGATAAGCTAAAAATAAACCCAGCCCGGCTCCGCTCAGGACAAGCCCCCACTTCAGGTTTTTGAAAGGTGCCGGCCTGCGATCCTGCTTTGAACGCGGATCCAGACCTTTTTCGATCATGGCCATATTTTCCTTGTTGCTTAAATATCTGATACCGAATATCAGTGTACAAATGGCCACACTGGAGATGATGAGCCAGAAAATTCCTAATTGGTCAGGTCCCATATTACTTTGTTTTAATTTTTAAAATTGAATTATACCCCATCAGACGAGACCTTATTTGCCTCGGTTACACCCCCCGGCATGTTTTTTTAAAAAATACTGAATACCGTGACTTCCAGGAAAATGTACCTTAGACTGTAACCACCCTCTTATAATAGCGTCATATGGAGGTGACATCTACCGGTCAGACCGATACGGAAATCATCAACAGGGTCCTGAAAGGGGACCAGTCTGCTTTTGCCTTGCTGGTGGAAACCTATAAGAACTATGTATTTACCCTTGTTCTCCGCTTTACGGAAAACCGGGAAGATGCCGAGGAAATTGCCCAGGACGTTTTTGTAAAAGCCTACCGTTCCCTGGCCGATTTCCGGGGAGATTCAAAATTCAGTACCTGGCTTTTTACCATTACCCGGACGACCTGCCTGAGCTTTCTGAGAAAAAAGAAACTGGACATCCGCTCGCTCGACAATGAACGGACAGGCCTCCAGGTGGAAAACCGGGAATCTTCGTTCGGAGCCAACCAGGTTGAGCAGAAATCAAGGCATGCCATGCTGAACCGCGCCATCAGCATGCTGAGCCCGGATGATGCACAGGTACTGAACCTCTTTTATAAAGGCGACCAGAGTCTGGAGGAAATTGGTAAGATCATGCGCCTTGACCCCAATACCATTAAAGTGAAACTCCACCGGGCACGGCAACGTCTTAAAGATAAACTCGAGAAATATTTCGCCCATGAGGTACGGGAAATACACGCGGATTAGAATGGAACAAAAGCATTTGTCACGAAATTTGCTCATTAAAAAACTGGAGATGGAACAGGAAATCGAAAAAAGATTGTGGGACTACATCGACAACCGGTGCAGCCCGGAAGAAAAAGAAATCGTAGGCAGGCTGCTTTCGCAGGATCCGGTATGGCAGATGAAATATGTCGAACTGATGGGCGTGCATGATCTACTCCAAAAAGAAGATCTGGACATGCCCTCTCTCCGATTCACCAAAAATGTCATGGAAGAGATAGCCAAATATCAGGTCGCACCCGCTACGCAGAACTATATCAATAAAAATGTTATCCGTGGCATCGGATTGTTTTTACTGACCCTGGTGGCCGGGCTATTCATTTACATCACAAAAAGCATGAACTGGAATTCTGCCCCTACCAGTCATTTCAGCCTTCCCATAGACACGGCAAAACTGAACCCTGAAAAATTTATGAACAACACCGTCGTGCTTGTTTTCACCGGTCTCACCGTAGTCCTTTCCCTCATCCTGCTGGATCAGTTCCTTCAGATGAAAAAGAAAATGGCCGGACATGGCACTCAGGGCGGTACTGCCTAATCCTTTGTAACTTCGAAGGATGGATATCAAGAACAATATTCTGGAAACCATCGGGCATACCCCGATGATCCGGCTGAATAAAATTACCCGTGATTTTCCCTGCATGGTGGCAGCCAAAGTGGACTATTTCAACCCCGGAAATTCCATTAAAGACAGGATGGCCGTCAAGATGATAGAAGTTGCTGAAAAGGAAGGCAAACTCAAACCCGGAGGGACCATTATCGAAGGTACGAGCGGCAACACCGGAATGGGACTCGCACTCGCAGCCAGCGTAAAAGGATACAAATGCATTTTCACTACAACAGACAAGCAATCCAAGGAAAAGTCCGACATCCTCAAAGCCGTAGGCGCAGAAGTGATCGTTTGTCCTACCAACGTAGAACCCGAAGATCCGAGGAGCTATTATTCCGTAGCGAAACGTCTTGCCCGTGAGATTCCGAATTCTTTCTATTGCAATCAATACGATAACCTCGCCAACCGTCTCGCGCACTACGAAACAACGGGGCCCGAGATCTGGGAACAGACAGAAGGAAAGATCACTCACCTTGTCTGTACGGCCGGCACAGGTGGTACTGTTACGGGTACCGCCATGTTTCTGAAGGAAAAAAATCCCGCCATCCAGGTCTGGGCCATTGATGTATACGGTTCCCTGCTCACCAAATACTACCAAACGGGGCAAATAGATATGAGCGAAGTGCATCCTTATATCTCGGAGGGATTCGGGGAAGATTTCGTTCCTGAAAACTATGACATGCATGTCATTGATCATTTTGAGCAGGTAACAGATAAAGCAGGTGCACTGATGGCCCGCCGCCTGGCCAAAGAAGAAGGTCTGTTTTGCGGTTACAGCGCCGGCAGTTGTCTGCAGGGTCTTATGCAACTAAAAAACAAACTGAAAAAAGGAGACCTTGTCGTATGCATTTTTCATGATCATGGCAGCCGCTATGTAGCCAAGATCTATAACGACCAGTGGATGATGGAACGAGGATTTCTTGATGTAAAGACTTTTCGCGATATCGTCAACGCACGGCGTGCACAACCCCTGTTCACCATGCAGCCCGATCAGACGGTCGGAGAAGCGGTCGACAAAATGAAAGAACTTCATATTGAAAATATTCCCGTAATGAACGATGGTATTCCCCTGGGTGCCGTCAGCGAAAGCGGGTTGTTCAATCTGCTCATCAACAACGGATCGGATATCCGCCATAAAAAAATACGTGAAGTGATTGAGCCGCCTTATCCGGTAATTTCTTTTGATACACCCGTGGAAAGAATCAGTTCCCTTATCAACAAAGACACCGGTGCCGTACTGGGTCGTGACGAAACCGGCAACTTCCATATCGTAACCAAGTATGACGTGCTGAATTCCCTGCAATCCTGATACACAGGACCAGTTTTTAAACCTGTTCGACGGTCAGATGATTAACGCACTTGATGGTTTGTATCTTTCTGATCTGCAATCCGTTATAAGCACCACATGGCTGTCCTGCGTAAATCTACGAATAGGCATCTCCGTTAAAATACGGGGTGCGCGGTAAATAGTGAACTGTTAAAATCAGGCAAAAAGTCTATTGTTGTTAATATGTGTATAAGTTAATTTTGGTTCTGAAGTTGATTGATACAATCAATCGAAACAATATCCAAAACCGACCAAAGTTCTTATCCAATATCCAATCGAATTTCCAGAAATCCGATATCAGTCAACTTCATTTTTTCTTATCCTTTTGAAAGCCGTCCGATCCTAAGAATCCTGCGAGAAACCACCCCGATCCTGAAAAACCGTTCATCCTATCCGTCCGAATGAAAGACCCCGATCCTTTACGGATTGATCCTATCCTTTGAAAGAACTGAAAAGTCCGGATCCTAAACTGAAATTCCGAAAAACCCGCAAGGGAAAGCTCTGACAAACCTAATGCTTCCCTATCCGGAAAAACCACTCCTGAATCCACGATCCATTGAAAACCGGTAAACAGTCCATTATCGTGACCAAAACCAACTGTTCATCAGTACCCCTCCTGCTAAACGGATTCCTGATCCCTTAGCAGGAGGTAGCGAAAAAAGGGGCGCAATACGCTTAAGAACTATTTTTGTGAAAAGCAGCCCATGCCTTTCGACGCCGCTCCGGACAATACACCCACCAACAAACCGTCCAAAAAAAAGCCGATTTTCCCGGTAAACCAGGCCCTGCGTCAGTATCTCCAGGTTCATGGCCGCGAAGTGAAACTACCCGTTTCTTACTCCGACCTTCTTCACGTTGTATACAGCGTCCCACTGAAGGATAAACATGGAAACGACACGCTGTGGGAGACGGTATCCTACGACATGCAGCACTGGCAGTATATCCGTGACGGGCTCGTGAAGATCTATGCCATTCTGAAGACCGAAGGTGATCTGAGTTTCAGTAAACACCTCGATGTGGCGCGGGTGGATTTCTGCAGTTTTGCCAATTCCAGTCCTTTCCGCATCCGAATCGTAAACAAGTTCAATGACAATTACGATCATTACTACATCAAACAGGCCGATGCATCGCGTATTTACGGACTGGAGCTTGAGCACCTTCTTTCTCCCAACAGGATCACTTTTTTCACTCATCAGCAGACCCTGACAGAGGAGCATATTCCGGGCATTCCCGGAGATGTTTTTATCCGGCAATATCTGCAGGAACAAAACACCAACCGCATCCGGTTTGCCAAGGAGTTTGTAAAATTCAACGAACGTTGTTTTGTCCGACTGCTGGGTGATATGCGTGCATATAACTTTGTAGTCGACATTACGCCGGACATAGAAGATTTCCAATACCGTATACGTGCAATCGATTTCGACCAGCAATCTTATGAAGGAAGAAAGAATATGTACCTGCCCCAGTTTTTCAAGGAAAACAGGGAACTGGTGGAACTTTGTCTCCGGCACCTCAACCAGGATTCCATCTCACAATACCAGACCGAAGAAAGGACGATGATGGCTTTCCGGGTGGCCACGGCGCGCTATCAGCTGATGCATCTTCTGAATATTATGTCAGCCGATCATATTTCCACAGCCGACAAGTTGAAGCAGTTGCGTGAAGAGCTGTCGGAAGAATTTCACGCGCCCATATTTTTGAAATGCCGGTCCATGGGTCAACTAGTGAAAAGACAATTGAAGCAAACCCTGCAAAAAAATCTTGCCCTTATTCAGAAAAACCTCGGCAGATACCAGGAGTGAAATTTTTCCAGCACATTCCCACTTTACAATGAAAAATTTTGATGATTTTCAATATCCACCGACCCTAACTGCCGCGCGGATGCCGTATCTTTGCGTCCTTCAACAATAAACAAAACATGGCAAAATACAAAGCAGGTGTACTTTTCGGCGATGAGCTCGAAGCACTCTACCAGGATGCAAAAACCAATGAATTTGCGATTCCCGCAGTAAACACCACGGGAACCGATACAATCAATGCCGCACTGGAAGCCGCCGCAAAAGTAAACTCTCCCGTGATCATCCAGTTCTCCAACGGTGGTGCACAATTCATCGCCGGCAAAGGAATGCCGAACGACAAACTTCAGGCAAATATTTACGGTGGCGTTTCCGGCGCACTGCACGTACATACAGTGGCCAAATACTATGGCGTTCCCGTAATTCTTCATACTGACCATGCAGCCAAAAAATGGCTGCCCTGGATCGACGGCTTACTCGATGCCGGCGAAGCCTACTTTAAGGAAAAAAAGCAGCCTCTCTTCAGTTCGCATATGCTCGACCTTTCGGAAGAACCGCTGGAAGAAAACATCCAGACTTCCGTTAAATACTTTAAACGGATGAAACCCCTGGGCATGGCCATCGAGATCGAACTCGGTGTTACCGGCGGCGAAGAAGACGGGGTGGATAACAGCGGCGTGGAAAATGAAAAACTGTATACACAGCCCCAGCACGTGGCTTACGCATACGAGGAACTCAGCAGGGTCGGTCCGCTTTTCAGTGTGGCAGCTGCATTCGGCAATGTACATGGTGTGTACAGTCCGGGCAATGTGGAGCTCCGGCCCGTTATTCTTAAAAACAGCCAGGTTTATATTGAAAAGGAATTAAAGACCAAAACCAAGCCCGTTTATTTCGTTTTTCATGGCGGAAGCGGTTCACCGCAGGTGCAGATTCGCGAAGCCATCGGTTACGGTGCCATCAAGATGAACCTCGATACGGATTTGCAATGGGCTTTCTGGGAAGGCGTTCTTAAATATTATAAAAAGAATGAAGGATACCTGCAGGCGCAGCTCGGCAATCCCGATGGTCCGGAAAAACCCAATAAAAAATACTACGATCCCCGTGCGTGGCTGCGCAAGTCTGAGGAAAGTTTTATCTCCCGGCTGCAGACTGCTTATGAGGACCTGAATTGCATCAACCGGAACGCATAATTCTCTTCGGTTGTCCTTTAATATTGCCGCACATCAAGGCTTTTCGGATCCTGTGTGCGGCATTATGCTTTCTTCTTAAATTGGCTGATGAAACAGTTCATTCCCCTACTCTTCTGCTTTTTAATTTCCGCTATCGCCACTGCCCAACAGAATCCGCAAAACGGCGGAACAAAAAAACCCGCAGTGCCTGTAACACCGCCCGCCGCTCCGGCTAAAGCGGGTCCGAAACCTTATAAAGACCTCATTACTGACAAAGCGGTTACCCAGCACGGCTTGTTCACTGTTCATAAAGTGGAGGATAAATGGTACTTCGAGATACCGGATTCCCTGCTGGGTCGCGAAATCCTGGCGATCACGCGCTACGTGAAGTCTCCTGCAGGCAGTCACGCATACGGCGGAGAAAAAGTGAATGAACAAACCATCCGCTGGGAAAAAGGACCCTCCGATAATATTTTCATGCGGGTAATTACCATCGTCAGCGTGGCGCCCGATTCAGCACAACCCATTGCCACGGCCGTCCGCAATTCCAATGTGGATCCCATTGCGGCCGCTTTCGAGATTAAAGCCTATGGAAAGGATTCCAACAGTTCCGTCATCGACGTCACTGATTTCTTCCGACTGGACAATCAGCCTGTCAGTCTGAGCACGGATCTTAAGCGAAGGTTCAGCCTCGGTGGCCTGTCGACCGACCGTTCCTACATATCCTATATACACAGTTATCCTTTAAATACGGAAGTCCGTTCAGTAAAGACCTTCACGTCCTCTGCGGGACCTTCGATCCTGGGATTAGGCACTACCAGCCTTCCTGCAGCGGACGTAGCCGGCGCGGTAACGCTTGAACTCAACAGTTCTTTCATCATGCTACCGTCCTCGCCTATGCGAAAAAGGCTGTTTGATCCGAGGGTGGGATATTATGCCAGCGAATATTCTGTATATACTGACAAGCAGCAGAAAACGGAAACCAGCACTTTCATTCATCACTGGAGGCTAGAACCAAAAGACGAAGACATCGACAAATGGAAAAGAGGTGAACTCGTAGAACCAAAAAAGCCCATCATTTTTTATATCGACCCCGCCACGCCGAAACAATGGAGGCCTTATCTGATAGCGGGCATCAACGACTGGCAGGTCGCTTTCGAGAGAGCCGGGTTCAGGAATGCCATCATCGGAAAGGAATGGCCGGTCAACGACAGTTCCATGAACCTTGAGGACGCCAGGTTTTCCGTGATACGTTATTTTGCCTCCGACATTGAAAATGCGTATGGACCGAATGAGGCAGATCCGCGAACAGGTGAAATCCTGAACAGCAATATCGGGTGGTATCACAACGTGATGAAGCTGCTGCATGACTGGTATTTTATCCAGGCCGGCGCGGTCGATCCGCGGGCAAGGAAAATGAAATTTGATGACACCCTCATGGGAACCCTTATACGGTTTGTTTCATCGCATGAAATAGGGCATACACTCGGTCTGCGGCATAATATGGGAAGCAGCAGCCTGACACCCGTTGAAAAACTCCGGGATAAAGCCTGGGTCGAAGCACACGGCCACACTTCTTCCATTATGGACTATGCCCGCTTTAACTACGTGGCACAGCCGGAAGACGGAGTCAGCCCCAAAGGCATTTATCCGAGAATCGGTCCTTATGATCTCTGGGCGATACAATGGGGTTATAAAAATATTCCCGATACCAGGTCTTCAGAGCAGGACAAGAAAATACTCAATCAGTGGATCATTGACAGCCTGAAAGCAAACCCGCTTTTGTGGTTTGGAGGAGAAGGCCAGGGCTTCGATCCAAGAGCCCAGACCGAAGACCTGAGTGATAATGCAATGAAAGCTTCCGGTTACGGCGTGATGAACCTCAAAAGAATTATCGTCCTGTTGCCGGCATGGACCCGCGAGGAAGCCGACACATACGACAACCTGGAAGATATGTATATCCAGCTCATTGGTCAGTACAGCAGGTATATGAACCATGTCGCAAAAAACGTCGGCGGTATCTACGAAACGTTTAAAAGCGTGGAACAACCCGGAGACGTATATGAACCCACGCCAAAAAAAGTTCAGCAAGATGCACTGGCCTTCTTACAAAGCCAACTCTTCGAGACACCATACTGGCTGCTGAACAAAGACATCCTTAATAAAATAAGTACACCGGCCTCCACCGAGCTGTTTGCCAACACCCAAAGCAGCATACTGGGTTCGATGCTTTCCACTTCCAGATTGTTCAGGATGGAAGTCATGTCTGACAGGTACGGAAAGGAAAACACATATACGCCGGATGATATGATCTCAGACCTGGAGAAAGGTCTTTGGCGTGAATTGGGTAAACCCGCCCCCATCGATCCGTTCCGCCGGAACCTGCAGAAACAATACGTGGACATTATGATTTCGCTGATGAACCCGCAACAGCCTGCCATCCCCGCCGGATTGCCACGGACGCTGATTATATTCTTTGGGGCAGATATTAAGAATACCGATATTCCTTCCATTGCAAGAGCGCATCTGAAAGCCCTGAGAATCCGGATCGTTTCAGCTGAAGGTCAGACGGCAGACAAGATCAGCAAATATCACCTGCAGGATCTGTCTGAGCGGATCAAACAGGCCCTGTATCCGCAATAGGGTGTGCTGACCAATGCCGGCAACTGAAAAAATCCTGCATCAAGTATACAGGAGGAATTACTGAGCAGACTGACTATTAATTTCCGGACGTGGCTTTACCGGTTTGTGATGGTTCACCGTTTCAAAAAGGCATCCGCCTGCAAGACTTATCAGCAGGGCGGCAAAAAAAAGCAACCACATTTTTTCATTCCGGCTGAGTTTTTTCATATGTGGAGTTTATCGCGTCAGCAGATCGGTAATTGGTTTTCCGACCGAGCCGCTGGGCGTCTGTATATGAAGCATGGTCGCCAGCGTTGGTGCAATATCGGTCATATTCACGCGCGCCGCGCTGGCTCCCGGACGAACGTCCCAGCCCATGAATAAAAGGGGAATATGGGTGTCATAAGGACTCCATGTGCCATGGGTTGTTCCCGTTTTAGCCCATGAATCCAGCCAGGATGGTTGAAATACAACCTGGATCTGCCCACTTCGCTTATAATTGTATCCGTTGATGATCATTGTGCGTATGGGTTCAGGAATGGGTGCGATGCCGATCTTATCCATATCGACGGCAAAACTGACCCCGGGCAGTCTGTTGAAATATTCCACAATGGAATTCTTCACTGCTTCATAGTCGGCGTGGGCCGATATGATCTTATCCTGATCCAGACTGATCTGGTAATTTGCCGCGGAACGTATCACTTTCTGCAGACCAAATTTTTGCTGGAGCAGCTGGTCGAGACTGGCTACGATGTCTTTGGTCACAAAAAAATCAGCAGGAATCCGGTGTTGTTTTGAATATCCCACATCGTGGGCGGCCCCATGATCCGCCGTCAGAAAAACCAGGTATTTGCCTTTACCGATCTTTTCATCCAACAGGGAAAAAAAATTAGCCAGGTCCCGGTCCAGCCGGATATAAGTGTCCTCCGCTTCCACGGAATTTGGTCCGAACAGGTGACCGACATAATCCGTCGAAGCACAATTGATGGTTAAAAAATCAGTTGCTTCTCCGCTACCCAGCTGATACGCATCGAGGATGGTGGCAGCAAATTGCAGGGTAAGTGAATTGCCAAAAGGAGTACTCCGGAAAGATCCGTGCGACCGGGCATAAGCTGATTTGATCTTATGAGGAAATACAGGAGCAGCCTCACCCGGGAACCTGCCTTCATAGGCTTCATCATCCGGATCACTTTCTTTATATTCAGACTGGTTATACACTGTGGTCCAGTCAGACTGCAGGTATTTCTCGATATTTTTTCCCCTGTTAAATGCTGTCACAGCCCCTGGAAGACTGTCCATATAATAGGAACTACTGATAAAGTTCCCTGTCGAATCGTCCAGCCAGAACGCCGCGTTCGCGGTGTGACCGCCAGGAAGGATAGCGGCGCGGTCTTTCAGGGATATGCCCACCACGCGCGACTGGAATTGCGTGGCCATCTTCAGTTCATCTGTAATCGTGGTGGCCAGCAGGTTGCGGGGCGACATCCGTCCGTCCGCCGGATTGCCACCGCCAATGCCATGCACCGTGCTGTCGCCCGTACAGTATACCTGCGCGCCCGTCACCTGATCCGTCCATTCATTGCCCGCAATGCCATGTATGGAAGGAACAGATCCGGTAAAGATTGTAGAATGTCCTATTGCGGTAACGGAGGGCAGATAGTTGATGTAGGTATTCTCACAGGTAAATCCTTCGTGAAGCATCCGTCTGAATCCTCCCTGGCCATAAAGCCGGTAAAAACGGTACAGATAATCCCAACGCATCTGGTCCACAACAATGCCAACTACAAGTTTTGGTCTGATAACCGGATTTCCGGGAGTCTGGGAGAAAGAAGAGAGGTGAATAAAACCGAGAAGCAGGCTAAGGATGAACAATTTCCTCATTTACGAATGGTTTAAACAAAGGTATCGGCATTTGAACTTGTCCTGTAAATCAAATGCATTATTTTTACGCAATTTTTAACCAACGCATCAGAAAATATGGCAGATATTTTTGAAAAGCTAACAAGACACGGAGGACCGATCGGGCAGCATCGCGACAGAGCGCATGGATATTTTGCTTTTCCAAAACTGGAAGGAGAAATTGGCAGCAGGATGAAATTCAGAGGAAAAGAAATGATCGTATGGAGCCTAAACAACTATCTCGGCCTGGCAAATCATCCCGAAGTCCGGAAAACCGACGCTGAAGCGGCCGCCACATATGGCCTGGCACTCCCGATGGGTGCAAGGATGATGAGCGGAAACAGCAACCAGCATGAACAACTTGAAAAAGAATTGTCTGAATTCGTAGGAAAAGAAGACACAGCACTTCTGAACTACGGATACCAGGGCATGGTGAGCATCATCGATGTCCTCTGCGGAAGACACGACGTGATCGTGTACGATGCCGAATGTCATGCCTGCATCATCGATGGTCTCCGTTTACATGCTGGTCACCGTTACGTCTATAAACATAACGACATCCTTGATTTTGAAAAACAGGTTCAAAGAGCCAATACCCTGATCGAAAAACAGGGAACGGGCGGTGTACTGGTAATCACAGAGGGTGTATTTGGCATGGCGGGAGATCAGGGAAAGCTGAAGGAAATTGCCAATCTGAAATCGAAATACCAGTTCCGCCTTCTGGTAGATGACGCTCACGGCTTTGGTACGCTGGGAAAAACGGGAGCCGGAGCAGGCGAAGAACAGGGCGTGCAGGATCTCATTGACCTGTATTTTTCAACTTTCGCCAAGTCCATGGCTTCCATCGGTGCATTTGTATCGGGTGAAAAGGCTATTGTAGATTATATCCGGTATAACATCAGGAGCCAGATTTTCGCAAAGAGCCTTCCCATGCCCCTTGTGATGGGCAACCTGAAAAGACTGGAATTGCTTCGGAATAACCCTTCTCTCAAAGAAAAACTCTGGTCCAACGCCGAAAAACTCCAGCTGGGACTGAAGAAGAAGGGATTTGATATCGGGAAAACCGATTCTGTGGTTACCCCCATTTACATGAAAGGTGACGTGCCGGAAGCAACAGCGATGGTCATGGACCTGCGCGAAAACTACGGCATATTCTGTTCTATCGTCGTGTATCCGGTCATCCCTAAGGGCCATATTATATACCGCCTGATCCCGACTTCCGTACATACGGATGCTGATATTGAGACCACGTTAAAAGCATTTGAGGAGACGAAGAAAAAGCTGGACCTGGGCGAATACAAGGTGGAAGCTATTCCGGATATGGCTGAGGCTTAGCAACTTACACGACTAAAATTATAAAAGCCCGTAAAACATAAATGCGGGCTTTTTTCGTTTTCATGATAGCGACCTGTAGCCGAGATTGCACTATATGTCGTTGATTCTCAGAGCATTGATCAATCCTACCCATTGAATCCTAACCAAATGCTTCTGCGGAAAACCATAATATTCCTGCTTTTACTGTCTTCCGGGCACTGTTTCGGCAATGACTCACTGACCATCAGAAAGGACTCCGGAATGGTCACCATACTGCTCCAGAATGCCTATGACAAGCTGTCCCGGATCGATTCGGTCTACCTGGTAATAGACCGTTATGATTTGCGGGGTGCCGGCGTGATTAAACAGGTCTATTATCCTGATCCGGAAAATAAAGTGTCTTTAAAGGTTCCTTCCGGAAAATATTACATGAATATCTATTGTCTGGGAATCTACAACAAGGAATGCTTTGACCGCGTCATTACAGCGAAGAGGAAAAGAAACCGGATGATTTTCCTTAGGCTGCAGAATTCTGCGCTGTACTTGCAGGGGCTGGCACGAATTCCAGCCGACCATTTCGATCCTTCCAAGCTGGCTATTATGCACCTCCATGGTAAATAGGGGTGTCTTCAGATCTCTTACCTGCTATAGTTTACGGCAAAAAAAAAGCCTCCTTTTTGAAGGGAGGCCGCACTAATCAAATACCATTAACCATTAAACCTTATCCTATGAAAAGTCAAATATATAAGTTATGCCTTTGCAACCATGTTACGCGGTTGCAAAAAATTTAGGAATAAGTGTAATATTGATACGTATCAATATAAACAGCCAACTTCGTATATTCAACACAGCCAGACCATGCGAAAAATCGTTCTCGCCATCACCGGAGCCAGCGGATCCATCTATGCCAGTCTCCTGATGGAAAAATTGTTAAATCTCCGTTCCCAATGGGAGACGGTATCCGTCGTCATGAGTCGCAACGCCAGGCTGGTGTGGGAAACGGAACTTGGCAGTGCTTCCTACGCAGACTTCCCTTACCGCATATACGGTCCTGACGACTTTATGGCGCCCTTTGCTTCCGGATCGGCCAAATATGACACCATGATCGTCGTTCCCTGTTCTATGGGCACACTGGCCCGTATAGCCACGGGCGTCTCCGGCGACCTGATCACAAGAGCGGCGGATGTCATATTGAAAGAACGAAGAAAACTTATCTGTGTGATCAGGGATACTCCCTACAACCTGATTCATATCCGGAATATGGAAACCGTTACACTGGCCGGCGGCATTATCTGCCCGGCGACTCCTTCTTTTTACAGCCGTCCTGCCACCCTCCGGGAGATGGCGTCCACGGTTGTGGACCGGATCATCGACCTGGCCGGCGGCGACCAGGAAAGTTTCCGCTGGGGTGCTGAAAATACCTGAAATTTTATTCGGTTATACTACTCTGTTAGGTTTACAACTTCTACGCCCGGGTGTTTGGCTTTGTCGAAGACAAAAAAGGAGTCCGCCGGCTTGACCTTTCCATTCAGACTGTTCACCGTATAGATATACCGGTTGCTGCTCTTATCCAGCATCTTTCCCGAAACGACGAGATGGGTCTTTTTGTCTACATAAAGGTAGATCTTATGGAAGTTCTGGGATTTATCAACGGGTGTAAGTTCTATTTCAACAACCGTTTTGGTACCCATTTTTTGTTCCCCGTTCTTTTTGTACAGGAAGTCTTTATCGTAGAAATTGGTAAAGAGTTTTTGAGGTGAAAGATTCGTAGAAGACGGATCCACTTTGGTTACCGTCACTTCATTCCCTGACTTGTCGTAAGTCCAGATCGTTTTGCCGTCGCAAAAAATCTCCTGGCCGGTAATGCTCACCACATACTTATTGCCTTTCATAGTAACGGTGCCCTTCTTGGTTCCCTGGGGCTTTCCCTGGGCATCCTGCAACTGCAGCGTGAAGGCCACCTGCACAGCCGGATAGGACTTGATTTTAGACGAAGCCTGGTCAAGAATCTTCTTGGCGTCCGGATCGCTGCCCTGGCCCATACAAAAAGAGCTCAACAGGCATCCGGTTAAAAAAGTGATGATCCATTTCATAGTTGGAAAGTCTTAAACGGCGGCAAGATATGCCATTCGATTTGCAATCGTTATGCCATGCATGTTAAAAAGAGGTTGTTCCTACCCGTTGAGTTGAGCGAGGTATTCGGATAGTTCAGAGTCAGTTTTAATAATTACTTCTCTGGCCTTGCTTCCCTGGTTTGGACCGACCACGCCTGCTGCTTCCAGCTGATCCATGAGACGTCCGGCCCGGTTATATCCCAGTTTCATTCTGCGCTGGATAAGTGAAGTGGATCCCAGTTGGTTCTGCACGATCAGCCTTGCCGCGTCTTCAAATAAAGGGTCGCGGTTGCTTGCATCAAATTCCCTTCCGTCCATATCCTTTTCGTCCACATATTCGGGTAATAGAAACGCCTGAGGATAGCCCTGCTGACGGGCAATGAATTCCGCAATTTCTTCTACTTCCGGCGTGTCCACAAAAGCACACTGCAGCCTCGTAAGCTCTCCGTTGTAAGAAACCAGCATATCGCCCTTACCAATAAGTTGTTCCGCTCCGCCGATATCCAGGATGGTCCTGGAGTCGATTTTAGACGATACTTTAAAGGCGATACGGGCCGGGAAATTGGCCTTGATGGTTCCGGTAATGATATTGACGGACGGACGTTGTGTGGCAATGATAAGATGTATTCCTACTGCACGGGCCAGCTGGGCCAGGCGCGCAATAGGCATTTCAATCTCTTTGCCGGCAGTCATGATGAGGTCGGCAAACTCGTCGATTACCAAAACGATGAACGGAAGATACTGATGTCCTTTTTGCGGATTCAGTTTTCTCTTGATGAATTTATCATTGTATTCCCGGATATTCCGTGTGCCGGCTTCTTTCAGCAGATCATACCGGTTATCCATTTCAATACACAATGCATTTAGCGTATAGACCACTTTCTTCGTGTCGGTAATGATAGGCTCCTCTTCACCGGGCAGCTTTGCCAGAAAATGCCGCTCGATAATTCTGTAAAGACTCAGTTCGACTTTCTTAGGATCTACCAGCACCAGCTTAAGCTGTGAAGGATGTTTTTTGTATAAGAGGGATACAAGGATAGCGTTGAGGCCTACGGATTTCCCCTGTCCCGTGGCCCCGGCCATCAGCAGGTGAGGCATGGTCGACAGGTCTACGATGAAATTTTCGTTGTCAATTTTTTTACCGATGGCAATCGGAAGATTATAATTGCTGTGTTGAAATTTATCGGAAGACAGCAGGGTGCGCATACTCACCACGCTTTTCTTGACATTCGGCACTTCAATTCCAATCGTTCCCTTACCCGGAATGGGCGCGATGATGCGAATCCCAAGAGCAGAAAGATTGAGTGCGATATCGTCTTCAAGATTTTTTATTCTTGAGATCCTGACGCCGGGAGCCGGGACGATTTCATAAAGTGTGACCGTAGGACCTACCGTCGCACTGATTTTCTGAATGTCAATATCATAATTCTTCAGCGTGCCGATGATCTGATTCTTATTATTTTCCAATTCTGCCGGATCCTGGATGATGCGGTCATTTCCGTGTGCCTGCAATAATTCCAGGGGAGGAAACTTGTATGATTTCAGGTCGAGCGTAGGTTCATAATCCGGCATAACCGGTGTGGCAGACGGATCTCCTGGCTTGTTCACTTCTTCTTCGGCTTTTGCAGGAACCGCTTTTATTTCCAGTTCGAGGGATTCATTTACCGACAAGGGTTTTTTCTGCAGTTTCGGCGGTATGGGCTTTGGAGTTTCTTCGGGTATCTGCAGAAAAGGAGCCTGGGGATCCGTCAGCGGCTCCTCAGCAGGTATCAGCAGAGGAATGTCTTCCTCTTTTTTAAGCTTATTCTTCTTGTTTTTTGCAGGAACTTCTTCAATAAAGAGCATGGCGCCCCCCTCCTCGTCTGTTTCTTCCAGGGCTTCAGGTTCCGGTGATGGCTGTTTATTCAGCATCGTTTTCCTGGGCAGGGTGAATTCCGGATTGAAGCGCCAGATAAAATAGGCCATTGCAGTGCCAAAGAGAACGCAGGCCGTTCCGATCTTGCCGAGGATCCGCATTAACCAGTCGGCCGTCATGTTTCCAAACGCGCCGCCCCAGGGAAATGAAGCTGTCCGGAAAATGAAACCCAGTGTGGTGGAAAGAAAGACGATCCCGATCAGCACATACCGCAGGTTACGCCGTATAGAAAAATATTTTTTGGCAAAAAGCCAGTTGGTACCCGCGATAAAAAAGAAAGTACAGATCAGATAGCTCGCAATCCCGAAACCCCGGTAAAAAAATAAATGGGATATGTAGGCGCCAAGGCTCCCCAGCAGGTTGGCGATCTTCAGATCGTGGGAAGGCGCCAGGATGGCCATCCCGCGGAATACTTTATCCTGATCTTCCCTCCAGGTAAACAGGTAGGAAGAAAAGGAGATAAATAAAAACACGGAAGCCAATAGAAAAGCGGCACCGGTAATCTTGTGGGTCCGTTCATCACGAATGACCTGTGATACGGTGAGTTTCGCGTCCTTTTCAGTTTTCAGGGAGGACGGGCCGGAGGGTTGGTTTTTCTTTGTCTTTGAACGCTTGGACATGATGGGAACAAAGATAGTAAACGCCGTTACAGAAATTAAATGCTACCGGACCCGGATCCTGGTTTAGCGCTTTTTTCATTTCTTACAGACAATGCCAGAAAAATCCAGCCCAAAATAAATCCGGCGCCACCCAATGGTGTCAGAAGGCCGAGGGCCCTGGGAATGTCCGCTCCATTGGTCATTATCGCAGCAATAACATACAAGGATCCGCAGAACAGGATGATCCCGAAAATAAAGCAGTTACCCGACCACCTGTTCCAGCGTCCAGGATAAAATCCTGCCAGGACTCCGGCGGCAAGAAGGGCAAATACATGATAGAACTGGTATCGCACGGCCACTTCATATGCATCGAGCGCCCTGGCCGGCATCCGGTCTCTGAGCTGATGGGTAAGCATGGCACCCGCCACCACGGCAAGCGCGCCGCATACGGCGGCAAAAAAAAGGAATCTGCGGTTCACGGTTTATTTGAATTTTAATAATGGAACGCTTATTTCAATATTTCAATGAGAGGTTCAATCTCCATTGCTTCTTCATGCACCATCAGATCAGCCTGTTCATAGTACATCCTTCTTTCCCCCAGTTTCCGGATGATATAGGCCCTGAGACCGTCTTCACTGATCCCTTTCAAAAGCGGCCGGGTCATCTTCTCTTTTTGAAGACGCTGATTCAGCGCTTCCAGGGAAGTATTTAGCCAGAGCACTTTCCCCGCTTTTTTCATAAACTCGATGTTGTTAAAAAAGCAGGGTGTGCCGCCGCCGGCAGACAGGACAAAATCTTCCTCCTTTGCCACCAGTTCTTCCAGGATCTGCTTTTCCAGATAGCGAAAATATTCTTCGCCCCGGCGCGTGAAAATATCCGCGATACTCATGCCTTCGCGCCTCACCACGACGGCATCCAAATCATAAAAAGGAATATGCAGACGCTCTGCAATGCGGGTTCCCCAATGCGTCTTGCCCGAACCCATAAACCCGATTAAAAATATGCGCATGTGCATTTTCTTTTAGACGGATTAAAAAATAAAAAAGGGCTCATCACTGGAAAGCGTTGAATCCGGTGATGTCCATGCCCGTAATCAGCAGATGAACATCGTGTGTGCCTTCATAGGTCAGCACACTCTCCATATTCATCAGGTGACGCATCACAGGATATTCTCCGGTGATCCCCATGCCCCCAAGCATCTGGCGGGCTTCCCGCGCGATGGTAGTGGCGATTTCGCATCCATTGCGTTTGGCCATGGATACCTGGGCCGGTGTCGCCTTTTTTTCATTCATCAGTACGCCGAGCCGCCAGTTAAGCAGCTGGGCTTTGGTTATCTCCGTAATCATTTCCGCCAGTTTCTTCTGCTGCAGCTGAAATCCGCCGATAGGCCTTCCAAACTGCACTCTTTCCTTACTGTAACGAAGGGCCGTGTCATAACAGTCCATCGCCGCTCCCACCGATCCCCAGGCAATGCCGTAACGCGCTTTGGTGAGACAGCTAAGCGGACCTTTAAGGCCGCGGATCTCAGGAAATAAATTTCCTTTCGGAACCCTGACATTGTCAAAAACCAGTTCGCCGGTGGCCGAAGCCCTGAGGCTCCATTTTCCATGCGTTGCCGGCGTAGTAAACCCTTCCATACCCCGTTCCACTACCAGACCACGAATATCTCCTGCCTCATCCTTTGCCCAGACAACAGCAATGTCGGCGAAAGGCGCATTGCTGATCCACATTTTGGAGCCATTGAGGATAAGATGATCGCCCATGTCCCGGATATTGCTGATCATCCCTCCGGGATTGGAACCATGATCAGGTTCTGTCAGTCCAAAACAGCCAAGCCATTCCCCGCTTGCCAGTTTCGGAAGCATTCTTTTTTTCATCTCCCCGGATCCGTATGCATGAATGGGAAACATTACAAGGGATCCCTGTACGGAGGCGGTGGAACGAACACCACTGTCTCCCCTCTCCAGTTCCTGCATCATCAGGCCATAACTGATATAGTCCAGGCCCCCGCCTCCATATTCCACGGGAATGGTAGGTCCGAAGCACCCCAGTTCGCCCAGCTGACGAACAATCTGTCTGGGAAATTCTGCGCGCTGCGCATAATCTTCAATGATCGGGCTGATCTCTTTTTTTACGTAGGCACGGACTGTTTCCCTTACCATTTTGTGCTCTTCTGTGAGCAATTCATCCAGTTGAAAATAATCCGGACTCTGAAAAACATCGGTTCTGGCGGCCATAAGTTTAAATTGATTCGGATGGATATCGGATGTTTTTAAAATTTCCTGCCGGGTTTTTCCCGGGATCCAGGTTTACAGGCTCGCAAGTTACTGAATGCTAACTTATTATTACAAGCCCCGTTTGAGGGACAAAATTATCCGTCTTCTGTGAAATCCGGGATGCAACATCCTGCTTTTCTTTGTGTACTTAATATAAAGGTTTAACAATCGAATTGGAGCTGACGGCACCCATACAACTGGACGAACTGGTAGAGCGCTGCAAACAGGGCGACCGCCGCAGCTTTGGTGAAATCTATGAGAAGTATGCGCGTGCCATGTATAATACGAGTCTGAGGATTGTAAACCATACGGCGGATGCCGAAGACGTTCTTCAGGAATCTTTTTGTGATGCATTTGCGGCCATAGAAAGTTTCGCTTATAAATCCACCTTCGGCGCCTGGTTGAAAAGGATCGTGGTAAACAAGTCGATTAATGCGCTGCGGAAGAAAAAAATGGATATCATCGACATTGAAAAAACCAGCGCAGTGCACCTGGCTGAAGACGACAGGATAGATGAAAATGAAATACAGTTCAAAGTGGAAGAAATCAAAAAGGCGGTGAAGGAACTGCCGAACGGATACCGGACAGTGTTAAGCCTCCACCTTTTCGAAGGCTATGACCAGGAAGAAATCGCCGAGATCATGCAGATTTCCCATACCACGGTAAGGACGCAGTATATGAGGGCAAAACAAAAATTACTATTACTAATAAAACAAGGAGGCTTATCATGAGCAATCCACTCGAAAAATATATTTTGGAAAACCGGGAGAAATTCGACTCGGAAGTTCCGGACCCGGCTAACTGGGAAAGGATCCGCGACCGGATGAATCCAGGAAGGGAAAAACCGGCGCCGGTGAGATCCCTTCCGTTCAAACGCTGGCTTGCAGCGGCGGCGGTTTTACTAACAGCGGGACTTGCGATATCTGTTTATTATTCCATGCAAAAAGCGAAGACGGAACAGGCTACTACCAAAACGAAGGCTGTACCGGGAGGAAACCAGGGCCTTTCACCAGCTGCCGACTCACCCGCCATAGCCGGGACCATGGAAAAGACCGGTGAAAAGTCCCTGCAAAATCCAACCAGCCCTGCGATAAAAGAAACCACGTCCCCGGCCACCGGTGAAACCCGTGAAAATGGTGTATCAGAAAACGATAAGGAAATGTATTACTATGCGAAGCTGATTGAACTCAAGCATGCAGAGCTCAAAACACTCGAAAAGGATGAACCGCTGTTGTACAGGCAGTTCGCCGCAGATGTGCAGAAGCTGGACAGTGTATACCATTCACTTAAGACCCAGTTACCGAACAATTCCAACCGGGAACAGGTGATTGAAGCCATGATCACAAATCTTCAGCTTCAGATCGGATTATTGAATAAACAGTTGGACATTATTAAAAAGATCAAACATTCCAAAAAATCAGCGTATGAAAAAGCATATCAATCCGTTTAAGGGAGTTATTCTCCTGGCCCTTGCCCTGGCCCCCTGCCTTTCCCATGCAGGCGACGGTGAAAACGTAGAGAAAAAACGCACCATCTCTAAAACCTATAACGTGGGCCCTGATGACCGCCTGTCAGTTGACAATTCATTCGGAAATGTGGTGGTGACGACCTGGGATAAAAATGTTATCCAGGTGGACATCGAGATCGGCGTGCGCGCCAGCACAGATGACAAAGCACAACGGATGATGGACGAAATCAAGGTAACAGACAAACAGGGATCAGGTGAGATCAGTTTCAAGACGGAAATCGGCAAGATGAATTCAAAGGGAAATAATAATCATAGTGATGATGAGGAAAGCCGCAAATTTTATGTGGATTACCGGATCAGCATGCCCTCAAAAAATGCCCTGACCATTGAAAACAGTTTTGGCAAAACCGTTATTCCCGATTTTACCGGGAAAGCCAGCCTTACCAGCAAATTCGGTGAGCTGACGACGGGGAACATACCAAATGCAAGGCTGATTCATGTTGAGTTCGGCAAGGCGGAAATCGGACCCCTGAACAATGCCGAAGTAGTGTTTAAATTCAACAGTCAGTCGGAAATCGCCAGGCTGAGTGGCAATTCAAAGGTCGATGTGCAGTTTTGCAGCAATGTAAATATCGTAGTAGATAATACGGTAAAGGAACTGTCTCTCTACCAGTCCTATTCCACTATCAACCTGCAGGTGCCTGAAGATCTTTCCGCCCATTTTGACGTGTTCACCAATTTCGGCAGTTTTAAAAATAAGACGCGGTTTGAAATCGACAAGGAAACAGACGACGATAATTCCGGTCCGAAATTCGACATGAACTATTCCGGCACAGCAGGCAGCGGCGCGGCGAAGATCAAAATCAAAAGCAGTTTTGGGTCGGTCAGGGTCTCCAACGACAAGGAAAAAGTAAAAGACAAAGACAAGGACAGGAAAAGCAGGAGGGATGAAGATGATGACGACAACGACGACGACGACAATGACTCAGACAATAAAGTAAATCTCTAAGCTTCCCTTTTAATCCGGATTCCGGTGCATCCGCCCAGGCGGATGCATTTTTTTTAAGCAGGATTTCATTTCCGAAGCATATCCCGCGGCAACTTCTGCTGACTTTTCCGCAAAGTCCTCATCATTACCCGCAAAGATCACCGCCCTGCTGGCATTTACCAGTAATCCGCAGTCGCCGTTCATTCCTTTTTCAGAAATTTCATTCAGGCTCCCCCCCTGCGCACCGACACCGGGGACAAGGAAAAAATGGTCCGGCAACAGGGCACGGATTTCTGTAAATGATCCAGGCCTCGTCGCACCGATCACGAACATCATGTTTTCGGCTGTGCCCCACTGTGAGGTTTTGCGCAACACCGCTTCATACAAAGGAATATTTCCATTCTTCTGCAATTCAAAATCCGATGCGCCTTCATTGGAAGTGAGACCCAGCACGATGGTCCAGCGGTCAGTATATTCCAAAAAAGGGCGGATGCTGTCTTCACCCATATAGGGACTTACCGTAACCGCGTCGAAAGAAAGTGTTTCAAAAAAAGCGCGCGCGTAAAGGCCGGAGGTATTTCCAATATCCCCTCTTTTGGCATCAGCAATCCTGAAATGCGTTTCCGGAATATAGGCCGCGGTTTTCTCCAGTGTCTCCCAGCCTTTTGCACCGGAGACTTCATAAAAAGCGGTATTGAGTTTATAAGCGACGCAGTGATCCTTTGTGGCGTCGATGATCCTTTTATTGAATTCGAAAACAGGATCCGGGTATTTGCCGAGAAAGGAAGGAATTTTCTTTGGATCGGGATCAAGTCCCACACAAAGGTAATTCTGTTTTAACCGGATCTGTGTAACAAGCTGGTTCCGGTTCATACGAGGGGACTATGGTTTGTTCTCATTGTTCAGGCTTCTACCCGTTCTGCGCGTATTTCTTTCGTCACCCGGGCATTGATCATGGCGATGTTACGCGCCGCGTGGCCGGCAAATTCACGAAATGCCGATACGGCAGGTACGTCGCCACCCAGCATCGCCGGTTTTCCTTCATCTCCTCCTTCTCTTATCCCCTGGATCAGCGGAATCTGACCGAGGAAAGGAATATCATATTCTTCTGCAAGGCGTCTGCCTCCTTCTTTTCCAAAAATATAGTACCGGAGCCCGGGCGTCTCTTCAGTTGTAAAATAACTCATGTTTTCCACAAGACCGATGACCGGAGCTTTCAACTGGGCCTGCGCAAACATGGCGATTGCTTTTTTCGCATCCGCAAGTGCTACCTCCTGTGGTGTGCTGACGATGATTACCCCTGTTACAGGCACAGCCTGCAACAACGTGAGGTGAATGTCCCCTGTTCCGGGTGGCATATCGATCACGAGATAGTCCAGTTCTCCCCAGTCCACATCAGTAACAAATTGCTTGATTGCGGAACTCGCCATCGGACCGCGCCACACGACCGCATTTTTTTCGTCCACCAGCAATCCGATGCTCATTATTTTAATACCGTATTTCTCCAGCGGAACAATCATTCCTTTTCCATTCACCGTTTTCATCATCGGTCTTTCGCCTCTGACTCCGAACATGATTGGAAGACTCGGACCATAGATGTCCGCATCCAGCAGTCCCACCTTAGCGCCGTCCGAGGAAAGTGCCAGTGCAAAATTACTGGCGACGGTACTCTTGCCAACACCACCTTTACCGCTGACGACGGCAATTATATTTTTCACCTGTGGCAGCACGATCTTTGCATCCGTGCGCGTGGAACTCATTTCTGAAATAAAATGTATGTTCACACTGACATCAGCGCCCAGTTCCTTTTGTATGGCATCGACGCAGGATTTCCGAAGCATGTCTTTCAGCGGACAGGCAGGTGTGGTCAGCACAAGTGTAAATGAAATTTCCCTGTCCCGGATCACAATATCCTTTACCATATTCAGTGTGACCAGATCCTTTCCAAGATCCGGTTCCTGAACAGTAGACAACGCTTTCAACACATTTTCAACCTTCATGCGCAATGATTTGTTAAAAAGAAGATTCCGCCTGCAAAATTAGTCTTTGAGCAGACTATTTTGTTAACGATTTACGGTTTTTAAACTTTATTTTTGGCGCAGTTTTGAAAAAAATTATACTATACTTTTTGTTTATCAGCCTGCCGTTTGCCCTGGAAGCCCAGTTTGATAAATTAAAAGATTCCGTTGTTCAGTTTTACGGTGTGGTGATGACTGCGGACAGCCTTCAGGGCATTCCTTCCGTCAGTATCGTGGTCAAAGGACAGCACCGTGGTACTTTTTCCAATGATCAGGGTGTGTTTTCCATAGTTGTCATGAAAGGCGACCAGATCGAGTTCAGCAGCATAGGATACAAACCGGTGCTGGCCACAATTCCCGCCAATCTACAGGGGAACCAGTACAGCATACTCCAGCTGATGGTAACCGATACACAGTACCTCCCCGCTACCATCATACGTCCCCGTCCTACCCGGGAGCAATTTGAAAGGGACTTTGTCAATACCAAAGTGCCCGATGACGATATAGAAATCGCAAGGCAGAACAACGACGCCGCCAAAAGGCGCATGCTGGCCCAGGGATTGCCTGTGGATGCCAGGGAAGCGGCAAGCTACTACCTTAAGCAGAACTCCCAGAAATATTCCTACCAGGGCCAGAATCCTCCGCAAAACATCTTCAATCCACTTGCCTGGGCGGAATTCATTCAGGCCTGGAAACGGGGAGACTTCAAGAATAAAAACTAGCCGTTACTTTTGGGTCCTGATGAATTCATATACTCAGACCATCGAATGGCTGTTTACACGTCTTCCCGTATACAGCAGGATTGGCGCTGCTGCTTATAAAGCCGACCTCGTCAATATCCTTGCGCTTAGTGAGATACTGGGCCATCCCGAAACTAAATTCAGGTCCGTTCATATCGCCGGAACAAACGGGAAGGGCTCGACCAGCCATATGCTGGCCGCCATTCTGCAGAAAGCGGGGTATAAAACAGGTCTCTATACCTCGCCCCATCTTCACGACTTCCGCGAACGCATCCGGATTAACGGCCACATGATACCTGAAAAAAATGTGGTGGATTTCACTCAACGCATGAGGGAAGCGGCAGACCGCATAGAACCGTCTTTCTTCGAGATCACGGTGGCCATGGCGTTCGACTGGTTCGCAACAGAAAAGGTAGACATCGCCATAGTGGAGACAGGCCTCGGCGGCAGACTGGACAGCACCAATATCATCCTGCCCGAATTGTCCGTGATCACCAATATCAGCATGGACCATATGGACCTCCTCGGCGACACGCTCGAAAAAATCGCATTTGAGAAAGCCGGCATCATCAAGCCCGGCATTCCTGTTGTCGTTGGAGAGGAGCAACCGGAGACATTGCACATTTTTGAAAAACAGTCCGCCGAAAAAAAATCTCCCCTGCATATTGCCAGCCGGAGATACTTTCCGGGAGAATGGAGAATGGACAATGGATTTCTTTTCGTACAGCTGACAGCATCTCACGACAACAGCAAGAGAAACTACCGGCTGGATCTCACGGGTGATTACCAGCTGAAAAATATCGTAACAGTATCGGAAGCCGTTTCCGTATTAAGGGAAAAAGGATGGTCGATACCCGAACCCGCCGTACAACAGGGGCTTCACCAGGTCAAGTCACTTACCGGCCTCCACGGTCGCTGGGAAACGATTCATGAAAATCCGAAGGTCATTATTGACGTGGGACATAATGAAGCAGGAATGAAAGCCATCGCCCGTCAGCTAGAACAAACCAGCCGGGAAGAACTGCATATCATCATTGGCATGGTCAGGGATAAACAGATCGAAAATATCCTTCGCCACCTGCCTGCTGAAGCGCACTATTATTTTACCAAAGCACAAATTCCCCGCGCCCTGCCGGAAAACGAGTTACAGCAAAGAGCAGCAGGGACAGGTTTGCAGGGACAGTCTTATCCCGATATCAGGGAAGCGCTGGATGCGGTGGCGTTGCGTGCAGGGAAAAAAGATCTGATCCTGGTCTGTGGCAGTGTATTTCTGGCAGGCGAAGTGAACCTTCACGGGATCCGGTTCAAACCAGTCTGACCTGGTCAGAGAAATCCCAGGCGGCTGAGCCCGTAATACAGCGTGGCCACATGCATACTTTGGATGATCTGATTTTCAGCCAGCAGTTTCCTGACTTCTTGCAGGCTGAATAAATAAATCTCGATCTCCTCATTGTGATCAAGCTGTTGTTCCCTTTCATAATTGCCCCCGGTAGACAGGAACATGTGCATCCAGTTATTGTTTGTTGACGGGTTGGAAGAAATTTTCCCGAGGTATTCATGACGGTCAAAGCGATATCCGGTTTCCTCCAGTAATTCTCTTTCAATCGCTGCTTCGAGCGAAGGATCGGTATCATCCACACAACCTCCCGGAATTTCATAGCAGGTCTGATCGAGCGCGTATCTGTACTGACGTTCAAAAATAAAACTGCCATCACGGGTAAGTGCAACCGAAGAAACCCATGAGGGAAATTCATAAACAAAATATGGGTCAATGATTTTCCCGTCAGGGGTTTCGCAAACATCCTTTCTGACTGTTCCCCAGGGGTCCCTGGATATGTATCCGGAATGGAGCTTCTTCCACCTCAGGTCTTTCATGGCTAAAGATTGTGGGCTTTCCGGTATGCAAGAATATGTGCAGTATGATGCTTTCCATGCCAGCTGTACATACCGAGCAGGAACCAGATACTCACCGGTGCAGGCTTACCGGGATAGATCAGGGTCCGGTTCCAGTCTTCCATGTTCAGGTCCTTCAAGGCAGTATAGAGGCGTTGGTGCAATGCATGAAGCAGCGTGAGGGAAACGTTCACCGGAAGTGTTTTAACGTCGTTAAGCCCGACCCATAGCTTTTCTTCATATGATTTAACGGTTACGGAATCTTCCGTCAAACCAAGTTTAAAACGGATGTAAGCATTGATGTGACTATCGGCCACATGATGCACGAGCTGATGGATCGTCCAGCCGCCTTCGCGGTAGGGGCTGTGCAGCTGGGCGGCATCAAGGTCCTGGATTGCATGTTCCAGTTCTTCCGGAAGCCGCCGGATATTCTCCAGCCATTCTTTTTTAAGTGAATCTGAATAAGGCTGGGGTTCATAACGCCCGATGGGGTAACGGGGATCAGCGGAAACGGCAGGTGATGTCATATGAGAATGATGGTTTAAGATATGTTATTCGTCCCGCAGCGCATGTCCTGTCATTTGAATGAACACGTCTTCGAGGTTTGCCTTTTTGACTTCCCTGGGTCTTTCAAAACCGGATGCTACCAGGTGGTCAATGAGGCCGTCAGGAGTATCCAGCGCGATAATCTTTCCCGAATCCATGATGGCTACGCGGTCACAAAGCACTTCGGCTTCATCCATGTAATGCGTCGTAATAATAACCGTTGTTCCGGAAGTCCTGATCTCACGCACCAGGTCCCACAGATTCCTTCTCGCCTGTGGGTCCAGCCCGGTGGTAGGCTCGTCGAGAAAAATGATCCTGGGCTGATTAATCAGTGTAGTGGCGATGGAGAACCTCTGTTTCTGACCGCCACTCAGCTCTTTATATTTGGCTTTTGCCTTGTCAAGCAGATTCACTTTCTCCAGGATGGCAGCCGGTTTGATTTCGCGATTATAGAGCCCGCCGAAGAGCATCAGCAACTCTGTGAGGTTCAGATTGGGATAGTAGCCGGAAGTCTGCAGCTGCACGCCGATCCTTTTTTTGATCTCATTCGGCTCACGGTCAAGGTCGAGATGGTCGATGAACACTTTACCTGATGTCTTTTCCCTGAGCGTTTCCATGATTTCCAGGGTGGTTGACTTACCCGCCCCGTTTGGACCCAGCAGTCCAAAGATTTCTCCCTCAAAAACTTCGAAACTGATTTTTTTTACCGCTTCAAATTCGCCGTATTTTTTATACAGTTCCCTTACGGAAATGATCGCCTTCCTGTCCATTCGGGCAAGTTACGCCATGCCGTCGAAAAGTCCTTTTCGAAAATTATCTTGAGAAAATCTGGGTGAAATAGATATCGCCTTTTTTATCCCGCGCATATCCTATACCGGTGAGTTTGAAATTACCTTCGATATTTTTTTTGTGCCCGGGGCTGTGCAGCCAGCCGTCCACCACTTCACGTGCAGTCATCGGGCCGGAAGCTACGTTCTCTCCCACCATCGTACCGCCAAGCGACTTCTGTATAGCCTTTGCCCTGGAATTAAATCCGTCATGCCCGAATTTTACCCGGCCGCTCGCCATATCCCTGCTGTGTTTTTCGGCAAGATCCGATTCAAATGCATTCATTTCCAAAGGCGCAAGTCCGTGGCTTTGCCTGTCCTCATTGACATAACGTAAAATCTCTTTTTCCATCTTCGAAATCACGGGATTTCCCGATGGTTGTCCGGAAAAGAAAAAGGCAAGAAAGTAAATCCTGCTTATTATTGTCAGTGTCATAATGATGGGCGGTTAAATTACAACCGGATTACTAACGCTATATCAGAATCGCTTTTTTTAACATAGTTATTGCGAAGAAGAAGCATATTATCTTTGGCCCGGTCAATATTTCACCATGAAAATATTTAAGTTCGGCGGCGCCAGCGTGGATTCACTAGAACGTATCCGTAACCTGCCCGGGATTATAAAATCATATGCCGGTGAAAAACTGCTCATCGTGGTGTCGGCTATAGGAAAGACAACCAATGCGCTGGAAAAAGTGGCTGAATCATTTTTTTCCGGAGAACGCGCCAGGGCGCTTGAACTTTTTACAGCGATCAAAGAGCAACACCTGCAAACAGCCGCAGCGCTTGGCATTGCAGACCGGCCGGGTTTCGCTCAGAAAATGAACGATTTTTTTACTGAGGTGGAATGGCTGTTGCACGATCGTCCTGCAAGGGATTTTGACTACTACTATGACCAGATCGTCTGTACGGGTGAATTGTTGTCTACCACACTGGTCAGTCACTTCCTCAATGCGTCGGGTGTATCCAATCACTGGACCGACGTCCGCGACCTGTTTGCGACCGACAGCGAATTCCGCGCTGCCAATATTCAATGGGAAAAAACACAATCGCTCATCTTCGAAAACATTTTGCCGCTATATGAGCATCATTCCATCGTATTGACCCAGGGCTTTATCGGTTCCACGGATGCGAATGAAAGCACTACGCTGGGCCGTGAAGGCAGTGATTATTCCGCAGCCATCTTTGCCAACATCCTGTCGGCCGACAGCCTGACGATCTGGAAAGACGTGGAAGGAGTGATGAATGCCGACCCTAAAGCGTTCCCCGACGCTGTATATATAAAGGAACTGGGTTACGATGAAGTGATCGAAATGGCATTTTACGGCGCACAGGTAATCCATCCGAAAACCATCAAACCGCTGCAGAATAAAAACATTCCGTTGTATGTTAAATGCTTTCTTAATCAATCCCTGCCCGGAACGCTGATCCATGCAAAACACATCGGGAGCCTTCCTCCCATCATCGTGTTGAAAAAAAACCAGGCGCTGATCCACCTCCGGTCGAAGGACTATTCTTTTGTCGGCGAAGAGGGAACCGCCGAATTGTATACACTCCTGTCCGGTCATCATATCCAGGCTAACCTGATTCAGACCGGTGCGGTGATTCTCCAGGTCTGCACCGATGATCTGCCTGCAAAGCTGGATGCACTTGCTTCTGAAGCGGCAAAGATTTTTGACGTGGAAGTAGAAAAAGGACTGATCCTGCTGACCATCCGGCATCACCGGAAGGATATGCTGGAAAAAATGACAGCGGGCAGGGACATTGTATTGCAGCAGTGGTCTCCGGAAACTGTCCAGACGCTGATGTATGAAAGGAAATCCTGACGGACAGGACTGAAAAGATTATTTAGTCTGTTGCTCGGGCGCTTCCACCATGACGGTCTGCTTCAGCTTAATGGCAACGGCCTTACCCTGTTTAACGGCTGGTGTCCAGAGACCCATTGATGTAAATGACTTTTCAATTTTCTCATTCATCTTTTCATTGCCTCCGCTCAGCGCATTGGCGTATACTGTTTTTCCGTTTTCGTCGATGATATATTCAACCAGTACAAAAGCCTTTCGCTGTCCCGGTTCTAGTTCTTTGATCATATCCTGGCTCAGCTTGTCGATGAATATTTTGAATGCAGGATTTCCACCGGGATAAAGCGGCAGCCTGTCGACCGATGAGGCCAGCTCGTCTTCCGGAATCGGCTGCTCCGCGTGCACCCTTTTAGCAGGCCTTGGCTCGTTTCGGGCAGGAGCCGCAACTGGCACGACCACTTCTTCCAGGATATATTCTCCTTTTGCATTGACAATGACCGGAGGCACCTGATGATTTTTTTCGAAATAGAAAAAAGCATTCTGCATACTTTTCTCAAAATTGACATATTCGTTGAAATTCTGCAGAAAGCGGTTCAGGTAGGCCACGCTCCTGGTGTTGTTGAAATTGACCGGAAAAATGTGCACCGGAATATAGTCCTGTCCCAGGTCTTTTGCGTGAGCGGCGAGCACATAGAGCTCTTCAATCTGTCCGTCGGTGATCGGAATGCAGCCCGTCGTTACACAACTGCCATGTATGTAAATATCGCCTCCCGGTTGCGAGAGGTCACAAAGCATTTTATCCGATGCATTCGGGTAGTTGAGACCAAGTGACAGATGGTAGAGGCTTCTCGGATTAAATTCGTTGATATAGTAAAATCCTTCAGGTACCTGATAGTCGCCGGCCATTCTCTTGGGGCCAAGGGAGCCTGCCAGTGCACAGATCTTATAAGTCTTGAAAAATTTGTATTTCTCTGAAGGCTTGTTTTTCACCCAGACCTCCATCTCACTGTCATACTTAAACGAACGGATATATACAAAGCGGGCGGGCCAGACGAGCTGCCGGGCCTTAAACTGCTTTTGCAGCGTGTCGTCCTCGCGACTGACCAGTTCGCTGATTTTCGGAAAAGTTTTCTGGTTATCGATGAACCGGGCGTAATTGGCGGTCTGGGAAGAGGCCGGCAGAACAAGCGAATTCAGCAGGAACAAAAGCCAGGAAAAAGGGACGACACGGATTTTCTTCATGCAGAAATTCAGTTTATGCATTGATACGGATAAAGTTAATTATTAAAACAAAAATCCGGCCGAATTATTATGTAAAAAGGTCTTAATAAGGCATAAAAACCAGATTGTTATATCTTCACGCCATAATTGGGAAAATGCTCAAAATCGGAATACTGGGAGGTGGACAGCTTGGCAGAATGCTTTTACAGGCCTCGGCCAATTATTCCGTTCAAACCCATGTGCTTGAGAGTGATCCGGACTGCCCTGCGGCGCATCTCTGCCACTCTTTCACAAGGGGGGATATCCGTAATTATGATGACGTATATCAGTTTGGAAGGGGCCTGGACGGCCTCACCATCGAAATAGAGTCAGTAAACGTGGAAGCGCTGGAGAAACTGGAGGCCGAAGGATTGAAGATTTATCCGCGCCCCTCAGCGCTGCGGATCATCCGCAATAAGGCGCTGCAAAAGCAATTCTACCGGGAACATGAGATCCCGAGCGCCCCTTTTCATCTTACGGAGCGTCGGGAGGATCTTAAAAAATTTACTGATTTTTTCCCCGCAGTTCACAAGCTGGCGTCCGGAGGATATGACGGGCGTGGCGTACAGGTGCTGGTGAGCGACAAAGAAATTTCACTGGCCTTCGACCAGCCGTCCGTGCTGGAAAAGAAAGTTCAGATCCACAAGGAAATATCACAGATCGTGGCGATCAATGCTGCGGGACAAACCGCTCTTTATCCGCCCGTAGAGATGATCGTTCACCCGACACTGAATCAACTGGATTATCAGATCAGCCCGGCCGAACTGCCGCAACAGACGCAGTGGAGAGTGGAGGCCATAGCCCAGAAAGTGGTCAGGGATTTAAAAACACCCGGATTGTTTGCCGTAGAATTGTTCATCGACAAAAACGGCGATGTACTCGTTAATGAAACCGCTCCAAGAGTACACAACAGCGGTCACCATACCATCGAAGGAAATTTTTCTTCACAGTTCGATATGCTGTGGAGGGTCATGCTCGGATATCCGTTGGGCAATACCAAACATCTGCTGCCTTCTGCGATGGTGAACCTGATCGGTGCAGAGGGTTATTCCGGGCCGGCCGTATATGAAGGGATTGACGAGGTGCTGAAAATGGAAAATGTTTTTCTCCACCTCTACGGAAAAAAAGAAACCAGGCCCGGCAGAAAAATGGGGCATGCGACCATCCTGAGTTCCGAGAAATCAGATCTCGTGTATAAAGCAAAATCCATAAAACAAAAATTGCGGATCATATCCGAACCTTCATCCGTTAATATATGAATCAGGTGGCCATCATCATGGGCAGCGACAGTGACCTTCCGGTCATGGAGCCGGCCGCAGAAATACTCAAAAGCTTTGGAATATCCTTTGAGCTCACGATTGTGTCTGCACACCGGACACCTCAGCGCCTGGTAACCTATGCGACCAAAGCAAGAGAAAGAGGATTTAAAGTCATTATTGCCGGAGCCGGCGGTGCGGCGCACCTCCCGGGCATGGTTGCTTCCCTGACATCTCTTCCTGTAATCGGTGTACCTATCAAATCATCCAATTCACTGGATGGATGGGACTCCATCCTTTCGATTCTTCAAATGCCGAATGGAATTCCTGTGGCTACAGTCGCTCTGAACGCGGCAAAGAACGCCGGTATCCTGGCTGCTACCATCCTCGGCGCTTTCGATGAAAAAATTTCAGAAAAAGTAAGGGAATACAAAAAGAGCATGGAGTCCGAAGTATCCGAGAAGATAGACAGGCTCAAGAAAAACGGCTGGGAAAATAATTTCGACTGACAACACACCGGGTTATCCAATCAAATCACCGGATGAAAAAAACGGTTTACCGCAGAAGGGAATTTATCGGAGACGCACTCAAAGCAGGTGCTGCGGGCCTGATCCTGCCTGCTGTACATCCGGGCTTTCCCTTTGATCCAGTCACCGTCTCCATGGTAATCGACACGATCCTCGAACAGGTTCCCGGCGGACGCAGTGCGGAAACCGTAGATACGCTGAAAAGCGGAACAGGCAAAGAGGTCGTAACAGGCATCGTTACAACGATGTTTTGCACCGTTCCGGTAATCCGTGAGGCCATCAGGCAAAAGGCCAATTTTATAATAGCCCACGAGCCTACTTTTTATAACCACGCTGATGACCTGAACTGGGTCAGTCACAATAATACGGAAGAACAAAAAAAAGAGCTTTTAGAGAGCCACGGCATTGCGGTATGGCGGTTCCATGATCACTGGCACCGGATGAAACCGGACGGCATTCTCTATGGCGTACTTTGGAAAACCGGGTGGACCGGGTATAGTCCCCAAACGGACAATGTATTTGAAATTCCTTCCCGCCCGCTGGGAGAAATTATCCGTCACCTCAAGGATTCGCTCGGCATCCCGCACCTTCGATATATCGGAGACCCATCAATGAGCTGCAGGAAAATCGCCTTGTATCCGGGCGCAATGGATGGCCAGCGGCAGGTGGCAGCAGCGGTGCAGCATCAGCCTGATCTGATGATCGTCGGCGAATGCCGCGAATGGGAAACTCCTGAATATATACGTGATTCGCGGGCGTTGGGAAAACAAATCTCCCTGATCGTGCTTGGCCACCCGTTCAGCGAAGAACCGGGTATGGAATGGCTGGTTCAATGGCTTCAGCCGCGGTTTACCGGTCTGCGGATTACGCATATTGCTTCAGGTGAATCCTTCAGCTGGGGATAAGGAGGCGGTGTTCAGCTCCTGTGTAATGTTGCTAAGTCAGGCTTCATCCCACTTCTTCCAGGACTACGAATTCCTGCTCCAGGCTTCCTGAATGCTGCAGGATCAGTTCAAAAAAGCGGTTACCGTATTCGGCATACCAGGGTATAAAATTCTCGATCCTCTCCTGGAGGTTGCCGAGAGGAAACAGGGCTTCGCGTATTTCATGAATTTTCCTTCTCGCCTCCTCATGATTTTTTTTCTCGGCCCTTACGATTTTCTTTTCCAGTTCATCCAGCTTTTGCAGGGCCTGTGCCTCAAGGCTGGACACATGTTGTTCCAGTGTTTTGTCCACCGAAGCAGAGATCGCTTTCAGCGACTGATAGAATTTTTGCAGTTCTTCTTTCTGACGGTCTAGTGTTAACTGCCGGTTGGAATTTTTACGTACAAAATCTTCCATGAGCTGCTCTTCGGGTTTGAAAACCTCTGCGGAGGTTAAACCCGCTTTGTCCATTTTGTTTTTCCAGTTTCTTCTTATGAGGAGAAAAGAGTTTCTCATTACAAGCACCGGATACGGAACGCGGTAGTGGCTGAATAAGGATTTCAGTTCAAGCCAGTAAGCCAGTTCTCCCCCGCCGCCGACGAAGGCAATATTGGGAAGCAGTGTTTCCTGGTAAAGTCCGCGAAGAATAACGTTGGGACTGAAGCGTTCGGGATGGTTGGCCAGCTCCTTTTCCATGGCTTCAGGCGTAAAGCGGATACCCGTATTGACCACATGGAAATGGTCTTCACGGAATTCAATTCTTTCCCGGATGTCTTCGTGCAGGTAAAAAAGATTGATCTCCCTGGGGTTGGCCTGTAAGGGATAACGTTCAGACAATGCCCGTATATGCGGATCCACGGTGCGGTAAGGAATATGAGCCGTCAGATCATCGCGAAAGATCCCGCGCATCACTGATTTTAACCTATGCTCGTCTGGAATAAAAGTGATCAGGCCATAGTCACCGAAGAGATGATGAAGCAGTTTGAAAGTGGCTTCCTGAATATTGGAAGACTGCAGGTAGCAATTTCTCAAAAGTTCGACCAGTGAAGGCCCAAACGGTTCGCCCGAGAATTCGCCTTCGATCCTGTCCATGATCCTGTCCAGTCCGTCGGTGCTCATCCTTCCCACAGCTCCTGACTGTTTGGTTTCCCATACCAGTTTTTCCCTGTCGAGGTATACATGGCCCAGTTCATCCAGATCAGCATCTTCACTTCCCATATAATAAACCGGAACAAAATGCCTGTCCGGGAAATGAGCCTGCAGGGATTGAGCCAGTTTAATGGTGTGAAGAATTTTATAAACGAAATACAGGTTCCCCGTAAAAATGGCCGGCTGATGGGCCGTGGTTACGGTAAATGTTTGCGGAAGAAGAAGCTTTTCAATATTGTCGTTAACCTTTCTTTTTTCGGGCAGTACCCTGTACTGATCCTTCAGTGACTCTGTAAGCAGCGGGCGGTCGGTGGGGAACTGCTCCCGGTCACGTATAGCCGCTCCGATCCCTGCCATGGTGCCCGGATGACCATAATAATCTTTAAGGAACGGCTCCTCTCCGAGATAGTCGGCAATAATCCTGGTAAAATAGCCTGTCTGGGAATAAGAGATCGCCTGCGCGCTGAAGTCCATAGTGGAATGGCCGTTTAATCCGGCATGCAGGATTTCACTAACAGCGCTATCTTTATTTTGTTCAGTTTTCACCCGGCATATTTTCTACCCTTCCCTCCAGATCAAAGTCGTACGCGCGCGTCATACGCACGGGGACAAAACTTCCGATCGTCAGGGGAACGGGTGAATGGATGATGACTTCGTTATCCACCTCAACGGAATCAAATTCTGTTCTGCCAAGGTAGCGTCCGGACTCCTTCTTGTCGATCAGGGTCTTGAAAACCCTGCCTATCTTTTCCTGATTCTTTTCATAGGAAATTCCCTGTTGCAGCTCCATGACTTCCTGCGCGCGTGCTTCTTTAATCTCACGGGGAACATCGTCCGTCAGATCATAGGCGGACGTGCCTTCTTCATGTGAATAAGTGAAGATGCCCACCCGGTCAAAGCGGTGTTCGGAAAGAAAATCTTTCATTAGATCAACATCCGATTCCTTCTCGCCCGGAAAACCTGCGATCAGCGTGGTGCGCAGGCAGATGCCAGGAACTTTTTCGCGGATGGCGTGGATGAGTTCATTCATTTCTGCCCTGGTGATCTGGCGTTTCATAGCTTTTAGCATGGGATCACTGGCATGTTGCAGTGGCATATCGAGATAATTGCAGATATTCTCCCTTTCTCGCATGACGTCCAGGATTTCCATCGGGAATTTGCTGGGATATGCATAGTGAAGCCTTATCCATTCCAGTCCGGGTATGTCCGCCAGCCGGTGCAACAGCTCAGGAAGCGCTCTCTTTTTATAGATATCCAGGCCGTAGTAAGTAAGCTCCTGGGCAATCAGCATGACTTCTTTTACTCCTTTCCTGACAAGGCCGCGGGCCTCCTCCACGATAGCTTCCATTGTTTTGCTGATATGGGTTCCGCGCATCAGCGGAATCGCGCAAAAGGCACAGGTGCGGTTGCACCCTTCGGAGATTTTCAGGTATGCATAGTGTTGTGGTGTGGACAGCAGTCTTTCTCCCACCAGTTCGGCCTTGTAATCGGCGTTCAGTTTTTTAAGCAGCAGCGGCATTTCCATCGTGCCGTACCAGGCATCCACTTCCGGTATTTCAATTTCCAGTTCCTCCCGGTATCGCTGGCTGAGACAGCCCGTTACATAGACCTTTTCGAGGATGCCTTCTTTTTTAAGGGCAACCTGTTCGAGAATGGTATTGACCGATTCTTCCCTTGCCTTGTCGATAAATCCACAGGTGTTTACGACGACAATATTTGATTTCTGTTTTCTTCCTTCGTGGGTAACGTCCAGTCCATTGGCGCGCAGCTGACCGCTCAGCACTTCACTGTCCACCATGTTTTTGCTGCATCCGAGGGTGATGATATTCACTTTATCCCTACGGATTGATTTCGTTTTCATGCGCCGCAAAGGTAACATTTAATGGGATCTTACACCACCTGTCCCATCCCTTCAGAGCCAATTCCTTAACTTCGAAACCCATGAACCTGAAGGCTTCCATTCTGTTCCAGAAATTTTTTAACAGTGAAAAAGCGGGCGGCCTGATCCTGATGGCCTGCACGGCCATTTCCCTAATCCTTGCCAATTCCTCGATCGGAGGTTCCGTTATCCACTTCTGGCATCTTTCCGCACCATTACACGTCGGATCCGTTAATATCCCTTTCCGAATCGAAGAATGGATCAATGATGGCCTTATGGCTGTCTTTTTCCTCCTGGTGGGCCTGGAAATAGAACGGGAACTCTATATAGGTGAACTGTCGCAACCCCGAAATGCGATCCTGCCGGGCCTGGCGGCCATCGGGGGCATGGCTGTACCCGCTTTGATTCATTTAATGTTTAACCAGGGCCTGATAAGCCAGCGCGGAATCGGGATACCAACAGCTACAGATATCGCTTTTTCACTGGGAATCCTCAGTCTGCTTGGGAAAAGGGTACCACTTTCCCTGAAGATTTTCCTAACTGCCCTGGCGATTATGGACGACCTGGGTGCGATCATCATCATCGGCATATTTTATTCCACCGGCTTTTCCCTGTCGTTTTTCCTGGCGGCCGTCGGTCTTTTTCTATTCCTGATTTTCCTGAACCGGAGGAATGTGAACGCCTTGTGGATCTACCTTGTTACCGGCGTCCTTATGTGGTATTTCCTTTACCGGTCAGGCATTCATCCTACGCTCAGCGGTGTGCTGCTGGCTTTCAGCATACCTTTCCGGAAGAACGCTGAAAAACAGCCTTCAGCACGATTGCAGCACGCACTGCACGCGCCTGTAAATTTTATTATCATCCCCCTGTTTGCCCTAGCCAATACCGCCATCCGGCTGCCTGCTTCCTGGAGACAGGAACTTACCAGCCCCAACAGCCTTGGCATCCTGGCAGGCCTTTTCCTCGGTAAACCCCTGGGTATTTTCCTGTTCACCATGGCCGGAATCGCCCTTGGAGCGCGTCTCCCCGATGGATTGACCAAAAGAAGACTGCTGGGACTGGGCCTGCTGGCAGGCATTGGATTTACCATGTCGATTTTTATCAGTAATCTGGCTTTTGAGGGACACGATGAACTGGTGCAAAGCTCCAAAGTGGCCGTGCTGGTCGCATCAGTTCTGTCCGCAATCGCCGGGTGGCTGCTGTTAAAAATAGACCTGAAGAAATCCACGGCTATTCTGCCTGACCCTTGAAAAGGCTGTCCACAAACTCGTGGGGGTCGAACAGGAGAAGGTCGTCAATTTTTTCTCCCACACCGATATATTTAACCGGAATCCGGAACTGGTTTGCGATCGCCAGCACAACGCCGCCTTTGGCCGTTCCATCGAGTTTGGTGATGGCGAGTGCACTGACTTCTGTTGCCGCCGTAAAATGTTTGGCCTGCTCGAGTGCATTCTGTCCCGTACTGCCGTCAAGGACCAGCAATACTTCATGCGGTGCATCCGGTAAAAGTTTTTTCATCACCCGCCGTACTTTTCCCAGCTCTTCCATAAGGTGGGTCTTGTTATGCAAACGGCCGGCGGTATCTATGATGATCACGTCCGACTCACGGGCGATACCGCTCTGCACAGTATCGAATGCAACCGAGGCGGGATCTGCTCCCATTCCCTGTTTCACGAGGGGTACGCCTGCCCTTTCGCTCCATACCGTCAGCTGGTCGGTAGCTGCAGCGCGGAAGGTGTCGGCAGCGCCCAGCAGCACACTGTATCCGGCTTTCTTAAAATTGTGGGCCAGTTTCCCGATGGTGGTTGTTTTGCCAGCTCCGTTGACTCCCACGACCAGAATGACGTAGGGCTTTTTATCCGCGATTTCGAAATCGGTGAGCTGTTCAGTTCCGTTTTCGCGCAAAAGCTGTTCGATTTCATCTCTCAGGATGGTATTCAGCTCGGCCGTGCTGAGGTATTTGTCTCTTGCGACGCGGGCTTCAATGCGTTCTATGATTCGAACCGTAGTCTCTACCCCCACGTCGGCGCTAACCAGGGCTTCCTCGAGATCATCCAGCACAGACTCGTCGACCGTCGACTTGCCGGCGATCGCTTTACTGATTCTAGAAAAAAAACCTTCCTTGGTCTTTTGCAATCCATCGTCGAGCGATTCTTTCTCCTTTTTGCCGAACAGCTTGTCAAAAAAACCCATGGGTGAAAATTAATGGTTCTAAATAAAAAAAGCCGTTCCGGGGAACAGCTTAAGGAATAAGTTATACATACCGCTACTTCTGGGCCAGGAACTGCTTGATCTTGTCCTTATGTATGATCGCCTCTTTAAACGTATAGGCGCCTGTTTTCGGACTGCGGACAGATTTGATCACCTTGGTCCAGTTCTTTGCCTCGGCGGCCGCACGGGCATCCTTGGTTTTGATCGCGGTTTTTGCTGCTTTTGCCATGACTATTTAATTTCTTTGTGAACGGTGACTTTCTTTAAAATGGGATTGAACTTCTTCAGTTCGAGCCGTTCAGGCGTGTTCTTCTTGTTCTTCACGGTAATATACCGGCTGGTACCCGGCTGTCCGCTGGCTTTGTGTTCGGTACATTCCAGGATCACCTGAACCCTGCTTCCTTTCTTTGCCATTTTTTACTGAATTTTTTTTATTGATGACTGATCCTTAGATCTTTTCTCCGGCTTTGCGCAATTCTTTTACTACTGCGTAAAGACCCCTTTTATTTATGGTACGGATACCTTCCGTAGACAATTTCAGGCTGATCCATTTGTCCTCTTCAGCCAGGAAAAATCTCTTCTGCTGTAAGTTCGGCAGAAAACGGCGTTTTGTTTTTATGTTGGAATGGGAGACTTTGTGCCCTGTTATTGGCCGTTTTCCCGTAAGTTGACAAACTTTAGACATACCATCGGAATTTTGGACGGCAAAGGTCGTAAAAATAATCTGATTTCCAAAGAAATGACACAGTTCCTGTTCAGGCTTTTTTAGTTCCGGGTTACCAAATTGTAACTCTTTTGACATACAACTGATTCATTTCCAAATTATCATAACTTTGAGGCCCACCTCCAACCCACCATTTCCCATCTGATTTTTATATTTTGCAGGACAAAGACGAGCACCGTGTAATGAAAAGAAGAACGATCCCCCGGGACATCAGCTGGCTGGCTTTTAATGGCCGTGTGCTGCAGGAGGCCGCCGATCCGTCGGTCCCTTTGAGAGAAAGAGTGAAATTTCTGGGAATTTTCTCCAACAACCTGGATGAATTTTTCAGGGTCCGTGTGGCCGCGCTGAACCGCATGAAAGAATTCAGCGGTAAGGGAAAGCTCAACATGCACATGGAAACGGCGCCGGACAAAATTCTGCTCCAGATTCAGTCCATTGTGCTGCAGCAGCAGGAAAGATTTGACGAGATCTGGCGGAACATCTACGCAGAAATGAGGGATGAGAAAATATTTCTTGTCAATGAAAAGGAGCTGAATAAAGACCAGCAGAAATTCGTACAAAACTATTTCGAGGAAGAAGCCCGGGCCAATATCATCCCTCTGATGATACAGAGCATTCCGCAATTCCCCTACCTGAGGGAAAAATCCCTTTACCTGGGCGTGGTTCTTTCCAGGAAAAAAGATGACCGGGAAGAAAAAAAATTCGCGCTGATTGAAATTCCAAGCCGCACGCTGGGACGGTTCGTGATCCTCCCCTCCCCGCAGCCCGACGAACATTATATTATCCTGCTTGAAGACGTGATCCGGTTCAACCTGAAAAATATTTTCAGTTATTTCGGTTATGAACGTTCAAGATCCTGGGTATTCAAAGTTACCCGCGACGCGGAAATAGATATAGACAATGATCTTTCGACCACACTGATTGAAAAAATTGAGAAGGGACTGAAGAACCGGAGAAAGGGAAAATATGTCCGTTTTGTGTACGACAAGGAAATGGATACCGACCTGCTCGGCTTCCTGATCCGCGGTCTCTCCCTTGCAAAACGCGGCACCCTTATTCCCGGCGGAAGGATTCATAATTTCCGGCATTTTATAGATTTCCCCGACATATTCCCCAGGAAAGGTCATCGGAAAAAACCATTTTCCCATCCCCTCGTCGGAAGAAACAGCCGGATTACAGACATCGTTCTCGAACAGGACATGCTGCTGCATTTCCCTTATCATTCCTTTAACCCGGTCATCGATCTGCTGCGCGAATCCGCTATTGATCCTGACGTGACATCTATCAAGATCACCTGCTACCGGCTGGCGTCCAATTCAAAACTCATCAATGCCCTGATCAATGCGGTAAGAAATGGAAAACAGGTTACGGTAATGATGGAATACCGCGCCCGATTTGATGAAGAAGCCAACCTGGAATGGAAAGACCGGCTCGAGGAAGAAGGCGTGAAAGTGATCGACGTCATCCCTAACATGAAAGTACATGCGAAGCTTTGCATCATACGAAAGAACAAAGGCTCGCGTTCCGTACACTATGGTTTTGTGAGTACGGGAAACCTGAATGAAAAAACGGCCACACTCTACAGCGACCATTGCCTGCTTACTTCAGACCGGTATATCATGGCTGATGTCAACCGGATGTTTACCTATATGGAAAAATGGAAAACAGGCGTTTTACCACTGAAGGCCTGTAAGACCCTGATCGCCTGCCCGGTCTTTTTGCGTAAGGAGCTATACCGGATGATCAATGTGGAAATAAAGAATGCGAAAAGCAAAAAGCCGGCGGCCATCACCCTGAAACTGAATTCCCTTTCGGATGAAGAGCTGATCTATAAATTGTACGAGGCCGCCCGGTCAGGCGTCGAGATCAAGCTTATCGTCCGGGGTATATTCTGTATGCTGCCTGAAAATAAAAAATTCAAAAAACCAGTAACAGCCATTTCCATTCTCGACGAATATCTCGAACACGCCAGGGTATTTATTTTTCACAACGGAGGTAAGGAAAAAGTTTACCTTTCCTCAGCCGATTGGATGGTCAGGAATATGGACCACCGGGTGGAAGCCACCTGTCCTGTCCTGGATCCGGCGATCCGCCAGGAGATCAAGGATATCCTGCAGATACAACTTTCGGACAATGTAAAGGCGCGCTGGCTGGACAATAACCTGCAGAATATTTATAAGAAGGATCAGTCGAAGAAGGTGAGATCACAAATCGAGATTTATCACTACCTGTATCAGAAAATCGCAAAAACACCCACAATAACTGAAACTCCTTCAAATGTCACTGCCGCTGACGCTGTGCCATCCGTTTAAATCCATAACCCATGATTCTGGCCGCCATCGATATCGGAAGTAATGCTGCCCGACTGCTGATCACTGAAGTCATCGAATCGGAAGGAAAACCCGTATTTGAAAAACTCAACCTTGTCAGGGTACCCCTGCGACTCGGTTTTGACGTTTTCGAACAAAAGGAAATTTCAGAGACCAAGACCTCCATGCTGCTCAATACCATCCGGTCATTTAAATTTTTAATGGATGCTTACCGGGTCGCCAATTTTAAAGCAGTCGCCACCTCCGCCATGCGCGATGCAACAAACGGAAATCATATTATGGAAAGTGTCGCCCATTCCACCGGCATCCGGATTGAGATCATCAGCGGCGACGACGAAGCCGCATTTATTTACGAAAACCATATCGCCGAAAACCTGAATACGGAAAATTCCTATCTCTACATTGACGTCGGGGGTGGCAGCACGGAACTCACCTGCTTTGCAGACAACAAGCTGCTGTTTAAAAAATCCTTTAATATCGGCACCATTCGCCTCCTGAAAAATCAGGTTACCGAAGCTCACTGGGACCAGATGAAAGAATTTCTGAAGAAAGAACTTAAGAACACGGCAAAACATATCACGGCGATCGGTTCCGGCGGCAACATCAACAAGGTGTTTTCACTTTCGAAAAGAAAGGATGGCAAACCGCTTCCCTTCGAACTCCTGAAAGATTATTATAAAGAGCTCGGTAGTTTTTCTGTTGCCGACCGCATGCGGCTTTATAACATGAAGGAAGACCGTGCAGACGTCATCGTACCCGCCCTGCAGATATATGTAAACGTGATGCGCTGGATCGACGCAGATGAAATTTTCGTACCTAAGATCGGGCTGGCGGATGGCCTGATTCAGGCACTCTACCGGGAAATGGAATCCAACCGCCAGACCCATGTCGCCTGAGCCGTCCTCTTCCTTATAGCGGGGTTGTTTTCGGTTGTCCGTGCGGCTGAATTATTTACGCATTCCACCTCTTGGGATTATCTTTATCACTCAACTCTCCAGCATGGTGCCCAAAAAAATTACGACCCATATCCTGCAGACGATGAAATCCAATGGCGAAAGGATTTCCATGATCACGGCCTATGATTTTTCCTTCGCCCGTCTGTTCGATCAGGCCGGGGTGGATGTGATCCTCGTTGGCGATTCGGCTTCGAATGTAATGGCCGGCCACGAAACAACGCTGCCCATTACCCTTGACCAGATGATTTACCACGCTTCTTCCGTGATCCGCGGAGTGAACCGGTCTCTCGTAATCGTGGATCTGCCTTTCGGTTCTTACCAGGGCAATTCAAAAGAAGCACTGGGCTCTGCCATCCGCATCATGAAAGAAACCGGTGCCCACGGTGTTAAACTGGAAGGAGGCGAAGAAGTGCTGGAATCGGTTAAGAGGATTCTGGCGGCCGGTGTACCCGTGATGGGACATCTGGGACTCACGCCGCAATCCATTTACAAGTTCGGAACCTATACCGTTCGTGCCCGGGAAGAAATGGAAGCCAGCAAACTGAAAAGTGATGCAAAACTGTTGGAGGAAGCGGGATGTTTTGGCATTGTGCTGGAAAAAATTCCCGCCCTCTTAGCAAAAGAAGTAGCTGAAAACATCGACATTCCGGTAATCGGTATCGGAGCCGGCAGGTATTGCGATGGTCAGGTGCTGGTCATGCACGACCTGCTCGGTATTAATACCGAATTCAAACCGCGTTTTTTGAGGAAGTATCTGAACCTGCATGAATCAATAACCGAAGCCGTTCAGCACTATGTAAAGGATGTGAAGTCAAGGGATTTTCCCAGTGAACAGGAGCAGTACTGATGATACCTGTTTTTGCAGGCTTTTATTGTTTCTGCAAACTTTTCTTGTTCCTGAAATTAGTTCTTGTTTCTGAAAACAGATCTTGTTTCTTAAGTCAGTTCTTGTTTCTAAAGTCAGTTTTTGTTTCTGAAATCATTTCTTGTCTCTGAAAACATTTCCTGTTTCTTAAAACATTTCCTGTTCCTCAAAACAATTCCTCTTCCTGCAAGCATTTCTTGTTCCTTCAAATTCTTCTTGTTTCTGTTAATAGAGGTAAAATCCGCGACCTTACAAAAAAAGGCAGCCGTTAGTTGGTATCGGCGTTCAGGATTTCATATAGCTGCAAACTATCGTTCGAATGCTTCAGGCGAAAGAACAGCGACTTGCAGGATCCCGTGGCCGCGGTTTCAGCAACCACCCGGATCTTATCGTAGAATAATTCCTTCAGGTGCTTTTTTTCCTTTTGTATTCTGTCTTTTGCCTTGCGGAAATCGGAATTCTTACCGCTTGACGATTTTTCCGCCAGCAGGACCACTGCGCGATGGTCGTAGTTGGAAGATTCCAGGTTAAGGATCTGACAGGAACATATCCTCAGACCGGAAGATGATTCTGTATTTTCAGTTCCCCGCTGACCGGTAAGGTTCCGGCTTAAAAAGGAGTCAACGCCGGATAACTGCGAAGAATTGACGAGGAAGGGGCTTTGGGGTCTGATCTGACCGTCGCCCGCCTGCAGGGAGTAGCTGAACAGGCAAAAAAAGACAATGACTAATGAGTTGCGGATTAAGGGGTACATAAGGGTATAATCAAGTGAAAAATCGGCTTCGAGGACAGGACTTGATTGATACCGGATTTATCAGGAAACACCTGACTTGCTGGATTTCAGCGGATGGATGGGAACTCAAAGAATGCAAAAATTTTCCGCATTTCATAGCCCCGGAAGAAAAAAACTTCGGAAAATACGGTCAGCTCCCATTTTTTAAACAATTGTCGTTCAAAGCCTTTACCCTCTTATCTTCCCCATCACATTATCCCATATATCTCTTATCCCCTTTCCCAACGTCAAATCCGCCGCCCCGGTGCCGGTATTCTTAATAACTTTGCGGGCTCAAACTTTTCCCATGGATTTTTTAAAAAAGCTTGGCATCCAGTCCCGTAATCCGGGAAGTTCAACAGGTGCCATATGGTTCGACAAGGCAGCAGAAACCATCGGATCTTTTTCGCCGGTCGACGGGAAAAAAATAGCAGATGTAACCGTTACGAGCCGGGAAGAGTACGATGAAATTATCGCCAGGTCTGAAGAAGCTTTTCGTTCCTGGCGAACCTGGCCTGCGCCGCGTCGTGGCGAGATCGTACGCCAGGTGGGTCAGGCACTACGTGAAAAAAAGGGGGAGCTTGGACGCCTGGTAAGCTATGAAATGGGAAAAAGCCTTCAGGAAGGTCTTGGAGAAGTTCAGGAGATGATCGACATCTGTGATTTTGCCGTGGGCCTCTCCAGGCAGCTTCACGGGTTGACCATGCACAGCGAAAGACCGCAACACCGCATGTACGAGCAATGGCATCCGCTTGGCATTGTCGGCATCATCTCTGCTTTTAATTTTCCTGTAGCTGTCTGGAGCTGGAACAGCATGCTCGCATGGGTATGTGGCAACACCACCATTTGGAAAGGATCCGAAAAAACACCGCTTTGCGCCCTGGCCTGCCAGAAAATAGCAGCGGATATTTTTTCAAAGAACGATGTGCCGGAAGGTGTAAGCTGCCTCATCACGGGCGACAGAAAGGCCGGTGAATGGATCAGCACGGATCACCGGATACCCCTGGTATCTGCTACCGGATCAACCCGCATGGGTAAATTACTTGCGTCTGCTGTGGCCTCTAGGCTTGGCAGATCTCTTCTGGAGCTGGGAGGCAACAATGCCATCATCATCAGCGAACAGGCCGACCTCGACATCGCTGTAACCGGCTCTCTTTTTGGTGCTGTGGGAACAGCAGGCCAGCGATGCACCAGCACGCGCAGGCTGATCATTCAGGAATCAGTGTACGATGCTATTAAACAAAAACTTGTCAGGGCCTATGGGCAGTTGCACATTGGAAATCCGCTGGATGAAAAAAATCATGTAGGGCCGCTGATTGACGAAGGCGCCGTAACCATGTACCTGGATGCCATCGAAGCCTGCAAAAAAGAAGGTGGATCCTTTGTGGTAGAGGGCGGTAAACTCTCAGGCGATGGATATGAAAGCGGCTGCTATGTAAAGCCCTGCATCGCTGAAGTGAATCCGGGTATGGAGATCGTAGGTCGCGAGACCTTCGCTCCCATTCTGTATTTATTGAAATATAAAACCCTGGAAGATGCCATACAGATACAGAATGAAGTGCCCCAGGGGCTTTCATCGGCGATTATGACCCTGAATCTCCGTGAAGCAGAACAGTTCCTGTCGGCTACCGGGAGTGACTGCGGTATCGCCAACGTGAATATAGGAACCTCAGGAGCTGAGATCGGAGGCGCGTTCGGAGGTGAAAAAGAAACCGGTGGCGGGCGGGAAAGCGGCAGTGATGCCTGGAAGTCCTATATGAGGAGGCAGACCAACACGATAAATTTTTCCACTAAACTTCCGCTTGCCCAGGGGATTCGCTTTGATCTTTAGTTGTAAAATTTATTGTGTCGAGGAACGTTAATTGTTTATCGTGAGCCGTTGGCCGTTAGCCGTGGGCCGTTAGCCGTAGGGCGTGGATCGTTTAATTCGGCTCGTCAATCGGTGCCTTCCGGCATTCGTTTTCACTTCACCCCTTCTACTTTCCTCCCTTCGTTCCATGGGTTCTTTCCAGCGGCTGTTTCTTTGATATAAATAGAAAAAAAGTCGTTATACCGGACGCATTGTGAAAAAAGAGACAAAGAGGAATCAAAGATGAGTCAAACGGGAATCAAATAGGGAGCAAAGAGGGGCATAACAGTATAGTAAGTAATCTTTAAGACCATATGAGCCTACCTGACGCAGACACGTTTGTTATTTCACGGGCACATCCTCGCCTATATGGTTTGAACGGTCTTTACCGATCAATGTTTAGCTCTTAGAGATCCTACCCAAAACGCACTACTTATGATACACAATCAACATCACAGGGCCCACGACCAACTACCCACGGCCAACTACCCACGGCCCACGGCCAACTAAAATATATTCCGTTCGCGGGCGTTTATAAAGTAACCCGAACTCATGAAGTGGATCTATCGTAACCTTCTAATTGTCATTATCTTGTCTTTTTGCCAGGGTCCTCTGAAAGCCCAGTTCCGACTGGCTGTAACCACCGGACTGCATTCTGCCAGCCTGATGGAAAGCAATTCCATTCCGGATTACCAGCAAAACTGGGGTCAGTTTTATTCTTCAAAAACCGGATTTAGACTTGGCGTCCTCGGCGAGATTCCACTTGGTGACAAATCCTTTTTCCTGCAGCCCGGCATTTTTTACAGCGCTAAAGGGAACCAGTTTGAAAAGCTCTATGATACCCTTGTCGTCGCAGACAGCCTTTACCTGCAGCATACGCTTAATCTGAACTATGTAGAGCTGCCCTTGTATCTCACCTGGAAACTGCCGCTTAGCGCGGACAAAAAAACGAAGCTTTTTCTTAGTGCCGGACCCTATTTCGCTTTTATTTTCGGCGCTTCACAGTCCTATCAGAACCGGATCAAGCCCTACCCTTATCAGAAATGGGTCTTTAATTCCGGTACCGATGACCTTTTGGTGGGAGACGAAACGGGTTCATACAAAACCTTTGACATCGGCGTCGCGGCCAAGGCAGGCGTAGAATTTGGCCGGGTTGAGATCGGTATGTACTACAGCCATGGGTTTACCAATGTATATACAGCCTCCTATCCATCCACCTTCCACAATAAAACCATTGGAGGCTCGATCGGGGTGTGGTTTAATGCTCCAAAGCCGCCACAGGCACCGGTCTCGGATACGGACAAGGATGGGACACCCGATCCTGACGATTCCTGCGTAACTATACCCGGTGTCCCAAAATATCATGGATGCCCGGTGCCCGATTCGGATCACGACGGCATCGCGGATGATGTGGATTCGTGCGTAAATGTGCCGGGCACAGCCAGGTACCATGGATGCCCTATTCCGGACAGCGACGGGGATGGCATAAATAATGAAGAGGATTCCTGTGTCTATGTCGCCGGAACGGCCAGATATCATGGATGTCCGATGCCCGACCGGGACGGAGATGGCATTGCCGACGACGAAGACAATTGTCCGGATAAGCCGGGTCCTGCCACGAACAAGGGCTGCCCACAGGTGAAGGCTGAGATCGTGAAAAGGGCGGAATGGGTGGCGGCCAATGTGATGTTTGCCACCAACAGTACCAGGCTGACCAAAAGCTCCTATCCGGCACTCCGGGAATTGGCAGATACGTTAAAATCAAATCCTGAACTGAACCTGAAAATTGAAGGTCATACAGACAACATAGGAAGTCCGGAATATAATATGAAACTTTCCTTACAAAGGGCTGAAAGTGTGCGAAAAGAGCTGATTGCCATGGGTGTGGATCCCGCCACGGTCTCCGTTGCAGGGTATGGCGACAAGGATCCCGCAGAGGGGAATAATACCGGGGAAGGCAGGGCTAAAAACCGCAGGGTCGTGTTTGTATTTCAATTAAAGAAGCGTTAAAAACTTTTGTCAGAATGCACTATATATTAAACATATAGTGAACTTTGCACTCCAAATAAAAACGATTACTCGTCGTATAAACATTCAAGAATGAAAATTCGTATCAGGTCAGTACTGTTCTTCTTACCGCTTGTTGCCTTTTCAGTTTCCACCCTGGCCCAGGGAACCTATTCCAAATCGGAACTGGTAAAAGGCTGGCACCTGCTCGACAAAGAAAAAGATGGTGTTTATGGAATCAGCCTGGACAAGGCCTATGACTTTCTCCGCTTAAAAAATCTTAAAAGCAGGCCCGTTGTTGTGGCCGTGATAGATTCAGGCGTGGATACCCTGCAGGAAGATCTCGTGCATATTTTCTGGACCAACCCGGAAGAGATCCCTGGTAACGGCATTGACGACGACCATAACGGCTATGTGGACGACGTTCATGGCTGGAATTTTATCGGTGGCAAAGACGGGTCCAATGTTAAGGATGATTCCCAGGAAGAAGGACGCGTTTACTACCGTTACAAGTACAAATTCGAAAATAAAAAGATCCGCACCGACAGTCTGGACAACAGTTCCCGCGAAGAATACGAGATGTGGATAAAGGCTAGGAAGAAAATTATGGGTGAAGGAACTGAAGACGGTGTAGATCTCCTGATGCTGAAAAGAGTGGTGAATGCATGTATAAAAAGCGACAGCATTCTGCAGCAGGCCATGGGTAAAAAAGAATATACCGGCAATGACCTGGACAGTTTCCAGGCCAAGGATATGGAAAGCCGTACCGCCCGTTCAGTGCTCCTTTACCTGTTCAAGGAAAACCATATCATGGATATGACCAATACCACTTTTATAACCGACTTCACTGAACAGGCCAACCGCGAAGAGAAGAAAATGGAGATCAGGGAGAAGGCGCCGAAAAACTATCGCGGCGATGTGGTAAAAGATGATGAAAGCAATTTTGCCGACAGCCTTTATGGCAACAACGACCTGATGGCAACAGACCCTATGCACGGAACCCACGTAAGCGGTATCATCGCTGCGGAACGTAATAATGGAAAGGGCACCAACGGTATTGCCGATAATGTACGCATCATGATGATCCGTGCCGTTCCCAATGGGGATGAGCATGACAAGGATATCGCACTGGCGATCCGGTACGCTGTCAACAACGGCGCCCGGGTAATCAATATGAGCTTCGGTAAAAATCTTTCCCCTGAGAAAAGCTGGGTTGACGATGCGGTGCGCTATGCAGAATCCAAAAATGTATTGCTTATCCATGCAGCCGGCAACGATGCAGAAAATGTGGATACGGCAGATAATTTCCCCAACCCCGTTTTTAAAAGCGACAGAAACCTTGCGAAGAACTGGATCACCGTAGGCGCCAGCAGCGATCCGCGCGCGGAAGAAATGTTCGGCAGCTATACCGCGTCTTTTTCCAACTACGGCAAAAAACAGGTGGACATATTTGCACCAGGTACCCGGATTTATTCCACTCTTCCCGGAGGGAATAAATATGGCAACCTCGATGGCACCAGCATGGCAGCTCCCGTGGTGACGGGTGTAGCGGCACTGATACTGGAATATTTTCCTTCGCTTACTCCAGAAGAAGTGAAATTTTGTATCGAAAAATCAGCTTCTGTTCCTAATACTAAAGTAAAACGACCCGGAGCCGACAGTGAAATGGTTCCTCTGTCTGAAATTTGCGTGTCCGGTGGAATCCTGAATGCGTACGGAGCGGTAAAACTGGCCGCCAGTCTTTCAGAATCCAGGAAAAAGGACCTTCCGAAATCCACGCTTCAGAAAGAAAAGAAATAGCATAAGTCAGTACCGCCCTTTCCTGAAAGGGAAGAATAGCAAATTACAAATCGTAATTTGCTATTTTTTTATGCCCCTACCCCTTAGAAGGATTCACCGTATCGCGACCAGCACATTCTTTTTTCTGGCAGGAATCTGTTTCGGATCCTGGGCTTCGCGCATTCCCGATATTCAGGTTAAACTGGGGCTGAGCAACGCTGCCCTGGGCGGTGTCCTGCTCTGCCTTCCTATCGGCCTGCTCACGTCCCTTCCGATCGCCGGCTTTCTGGTGGCAAAATATGGCAGCCGACGGATCGTGATGCTGGCAGCCGTGATCTATGCCGTTGTACTTCCCCTGCTGGGATTTGCCGCGACTGCCACCGAGTTAATGGTGGCCTTGTTCTTTTTCGGGTTTGGCGGGAATATGCTGAATATCTCCGTCAACACACAGGCTGTTGCAACGGAAAGACTCTATCATAAACCCATCATGGCTTCCTTTCACGGATTGTGGAGTATGGCGGGTTTCGCCGGCGGAGGCATTGGCTATCTGATGGTCCGTTATCATATTATTCCGCCTTATCATTTCCTCTGCATCAGCGGAATTGCTTTTGCGATCTTATTTCTTTTTTCAGGAAAGATGATCCGCAGGGACAGCCGCGGAGATGAAAAACAACCTCTCTTCGCGCGGCCGGACCGTTCCATCCTGAATCTTGGGCTGATTGCTTTCTGCTCCATGATCTGCGAAGGCGCGATGTTCGACTGGAGCGGTATATATTTTCTCAGGGTGGTAAAACCGGGCGGAGCCCTCGTATCAGTTGGCTTTACCGCTTTTATGTCGACCATGGCCACGGGGCGATTTGTAGGCGACTGGGTGTCTTACAGACTGGGTATTAAAAAAACTTTGCAGTTAAGCGGAATCCTGACGGCCTCGGGGCTGGTTCTCGCCGTTGTGTTTCCACAATTTCTGACAGCGACCATTGGGTTTCTGATCGTGGGTGCAGGCGTTTCTTCAGTTGTTCCCCTGATCTACAGTCAGGCGGGAAAATCCAAAATCATGAGACCCGGAGTGGCTATTGCGGCTGTTTCCACCATCGGATACCTGGGTTTTCTCTTCGGCCCTCCGTTCATCGGCTTCATTGCGCAGGCCACCAGCCTGAGGATTTCTCTTGCACTGATTGCAGTTCTCGGCCTGCTGATCGCCGCTATTGCCCGCAGACTAAAAACAGAATAAAAAAAAGCACCGCCGTAGGCAGTGCTTTAGCTTTTTCCGAAGAAAATTATTTGTTGTACACGACAGATTTCAGCGCGATCATGTCTCCCATGACGTTGACCGTTTCCTTGAGATAAATATCGGTCTTCCTGCTTTCCACCCACTGATTATAGCGTTCTCCCTTGTCCTTGTCTGCGCTGTATTTGGCGCTGTCCTGCGGGAGGGAATAGATCATCATGGGTGATTTCAGTTTGCTGACAGAGTCAATCTGTTTCACCGTGGCCCTGATCATCTTCTGCTCCTCCTGGTAGGCCTTCAGATTAAGAGGATACATTTTATCATTCTGCTTATCGAGCCATGCAGCGTCCCTGGAAATGGTCGTAAACGCAGGATTGCTGTTGGTCCTTTCCGTGCTCGAGACGCGGATATTGTTGACGTCGTATGCATATTTCCAGGTCGTGTAGTCCACCTTGGGTACTTCGTCCCAGGCCAGCGCATCCGGCTGGTCTTTTTCACGGATTTTATAGTGTTCATACAGGTCGGGCAGAACAATGTCGGAAGAAACGCCGCGAAGCTGTGTCGACCCGCCGTTGATACGGTAGAATTTCTGCAACGTGATCTTGACAGAACCCAGGGAACCGCCCATGTCATCAAAGCCGAGACTGCTTTCCAATGGATAATTCCTCTGTACAGTACCTTTTCCGTAGGTGCTTGTGCTTCCGATGATCACACCGCGATGGTAGTCCTGGATGGCCGCTGCAAAGATCTCAGAGGCTGAAGCGCTGAACTCATTTACCATTACGGCCAGCGGTCCGTCATAAAGCACCGTTTTGTCTTTATCGTTTAACACCTGGGCTTCTCCTTTGCGGTCCTTCACCTGCACAACCGGTCCAAGGTCAATAAAAAGACCCACCATCTGAACAACGTCGTACAAAGATCCGCCTCCATTGTTCCGCAGGTCGAGCACCACGCCATCCACCTTGGCTTCTTTTAATTTGATCAATTCCCGGGCTACATCCACTGCGCAGCGGTTGCCTTTGGGATTGTCGAAATCGGCGTAGAATTCCGGCAGAAAAATATAACCGATGCGGCCTTTATCACTTTGTACAATCACACTCCTGGCAAATTTCTCATCCTGCACGATTTCATCCCGGACCAGGGACACCACTTTAACAGACCCGTCAGATTTTTTCAGGGTCAGTTTAACTTCCGTTCCTTTTGTGCCGCGGATGATCTTTACTGCATCTTCCACCATGAAACTCGAGATGTCGATGGGCTCCTGGTTGCCCTGTCCAACCTTCAGGATCACGTCTCCCACGTTGATCTGCTGCGATTTCCAGGCAGGACTTCCCGTTACCAGAGAGATGATTTTGATGGTACCGTCTTCGTCCCGGAGAGCAGCTCCGATTCCATAAAACCTGCCGCTCATGTCCTCGTCAAATGACCTCCTTTCTACCGGCGGGAAATAGTCAGTATGCGGATCCATGCATTGCACGATGGTCTCCACAAAAATGTTGAAGAAGTCATCGACGCTTGCCTTTATCTTCAGGTGTTCGTAAAAACGGTCTGTTACTTTCAATGTCTTTTCACGGGCTTCTTTTTCCATCTGCTCATTTGTCTTGGCTACATATCCGGGTTTTCCCTTGGCAGCCTGTTGCTGTTCCAGGAGGTCGGCATATTTTTCGAGTGTCAGGTACTTAAGCTTTTTCCTGATCTCCTCGCGCTGCGCTGCGGCATCGGCGGGGAAACCCAGTTTATCGTAATCGAGGTTGACGGTTTCTTCTTTATTGAAATCAAAAGGCTGCGCCAGAATTTCGTGAGAAACCTGCTGGATCTCCAGTAACCTTTTCCGGTAGACTGTAACGACGGCAGGAACGAATTCTACCGGTGCCCTGCCCAGTATTTCCTCATCGAGTTTAGGTTCGAAACGGGAAAGATCCTGTATGTCCGTTTTCAGAAAAATCTTTTTTTCTGCATCGATGTCACCCATGAATTTTTTGAACACTTCGGCTGAAAAAGCATCGTCAACATTCTTGGGGCTGTAATGATGCTCTACCAGCAGCTGGTTAAGGTTTTTTAGGATGAGTTCATATTTGCTGGGCGGATTATGGCCAAAGGCGAAAGTCTTCAAAGCGATCGCAATTCCCAATACAGACACGAGCAGCACAATAGGCAGATTCCTTCTGTTGAACATATATTTGATCAGTTTTGACATTGTCCAAAAATAACGATTAATAATCCCCTATTGTTGTTGCCTTCCCAATATTAACGATCCCGTCTGGCGGACGGCAAAATTCAAACCTCCACCGGTTGGTGGAGAACCGAAAAGTTACAGCTGTCCCGCCCAAGGATAAATTCCGTGTTCGGGTTAGTTTTTTATTTTCGGAGGGTTCCCCGAATTACGGGATTTTTATATAAATTTGCCTTCCCAAATGGTGGTTGTAGCTCAGCTGGTTAGAGCACTAGATTGTGGTTCTAGGGGTCGTGGGTTCGAACCCCATCATCCACCCATTTTTTTCCCCCTTTGTTTGTCTCCCCCTTTTGCCTTAACAAGCTTTTAGCAAGCTGGTCAGGCACATTAGTTGAACTTTAAAACCTGATGAGCAGAAGGATTCACATGGCGAAGCGTTTATTGTGTTGGGGGATTTTTTTTCTGGCTGTTTACTGCCCCGTTTTTTCCCAGGATTCCACTATAATCCGAAAGGACACATCGGGTCTTCGCCATGATCCTGCTGCCTCATCCGGTGATTCTGTACGCCGCAGCTTCAATCCCATGCGACAGGGAGGAGCAAGATCCTCACCCGCGATCGGACATTTCTATGGAAAGGTCGTCGATGCAAAGACCAACAGGGGACTTGACGGCACTTCGGTGCAGCTGGTTATGGCTGTATTTAATGCCGCTTCCCGCACACGCAGGGATTCAGTGGTGCGCGGAACGATCACGCCGTCCAACGGCGATTTCAGCTTTGAAAATTTACCCATTCAGGGAAATTACCGCATCAAAATCACCGCGATTGGTTACAAACCGATAGATCAGAAAATTGCATTTAACCTGAACAGCGCGGGCAACGGGGACATGGAACAAAGGATCAACGCGGTGGATCGAGACCTGGGAAATTTCAAACTGGAACAGGACGCACAGAGTCTTCAGCAGGTCACTGTTACCGCCGAGAAACCCCTGCTCACCCTTGGGATTGACCGCAAAATTTACAATGTCGAAAAAGATATTTCCGCATCAGGCGGATCTGCAATAGATATCATGCGGAATATTCCGTCGCTGGCAGTGGACATTGATGGTAATGTCACACTGCGAAATGCCGCCCCTGTTATTTTTGTTGATGGCCGTCCCACCACGCTGACTCTGGATCAGATCCCTGCCGACGAAATTGAAAGCGTCGAAATCATCACCAATCCCGGAGCAAAATTCGACGCTTCCGGGGGAGTTTCCGGCATATTGAATATCGTACTGAAGAAAAATCGTAAACCGGGATATAATGGAACCCTTCGCGCCGGTGTCGACAAAAGAGGCGGATACAATCTAGGGGGTAACCTGAACATCAAAGAAGGTAAATTCAATTTCTTTGTCGGTGGAAATGTCAACCACCGGAAATCGATTTCCACGGGCAATACCAGCAGGCTGACCTTCATACAAAATCCGGAATACCAGCTGAACCAGTATGACAGTAACATGAATAATACCCATTCATATTTCGTGCGATTCGGTGTTGACTACTTCATAGACAACCGCAACACGCTGACGGTCTCCGGAAACCTGGTGAATGGGCGCGCCAATCCCACAACAGCCAGCGATATCTATCTCGACAGTTTGTACACCGACGGATATTCGAATAGTTCTTATACCTATCGTTACTCGAACACTGCTACCACATTCAACAATAAATCCGGACAGATCAATTTCAAACATAATTTTCCGCGGTCCGGCGAAGAGTGGACGGCCGATGTCAACTATAGCTACGGGCAGCCTTCCAGCGAAAACCAGATATCCGCCAGCCTGTACAATATACCCGGTGGTCCGCTTACAAGTGTCAGCCGGCAGCAACAGAATTCAACGGGAACGAATGAATTCATTACGGCGCAGACTGATTTTGTAAATCCTTTCAGTGAAACTTCGAAACTGGAAGCGGGTGCACGGATCGCCGTAAGAAATATCGGCAATCTCAATAGTTTTTACTCCGTAGACAGTTTGGGAAACCTGATTTATCAGCCCCTGCTGTCTTCCAACTATCACTATCACGAACAGATCCTGGCCGGATATATTCAGTATTCAAATAAGATGGGAAAATTCGGCTACCAGCTTGGACTCAGAGCAGAGAATTCCAGCTATGAAGGAACCAATAACTATGCTGAAAAAAGTACCGCGTCCCCCGGCGGCATCAAGGATACCTTGGGTACCTTCAGCAACAGTTATCCCATCAGTCTGTTCCCGAGCGTATTCCTGACCGAGAATTTTACCGACAGGCAGCAGCTGCAACTGAACTATACCAGGAGAATCGACAGACCTACTTTCTTCCAGCTCTCGCCCTACACAGATTATTCAGACTCTCTAAACCTGAGCCGGGGAAATCCCAATCTCAAACCCCAGTTCACTAATTCTCTTGAACTGGCTTATCAGCTTACCTATGGGAAGAATACATTTCTGGCTTCAACCTATTATAAATACAGCACCGACCTGATCACCCGTTATCAGACGAAGGAGGTGAACCCCATAACCGATTCAGTGGTACTGGTAAATACCTTTATTAACGCAAATTCAAGTTATGTGGCCGGATTTGAGTTTATCGGAAGGAACAACCTGACCAAATGGTGGGACCTGACAACCAACCTGAATATTTATACCTCAAAAATCAATGCGGGGGACTCGATCCAAACGGCTCCTGCCAGCTGGAGCTGGTTTGGCAAAGTCAATACGACATTTAAGCTACCCTCCAATTTCACCCTGCAGATTTCCGGCGACTATACATCGAAAACGGTCCTGCCACCCGGAGGAACCGTGGGACAGGGCGGCGGCCGGGGCGGAACGGTCAGCGGAAATGCGCAGGGCTATTCCCTTCCCACCGGGGGCGTGGACGCTTCCCTTAAATATGAATTTCTGAAAAATAAGGCGGCCAGCCTTACTTTCAGCATCAGCGATATATTCGCCACGCGAAGGTCTGACACTTATATTAATACAGCCTACTCCACCCAGCATACGATTCGCTACCGCGACCCCCAGTTCTTCCGGTTACAGTTCAATTTCCGTTTTGGCAAGACAGATGTTTCCCTGTTTAAGCGAAAAAACAACAGGGAGGAAGGGGATAACCTCCAAAATAGTCCGGATATCCCTCTTAATCAATAAGTTAAATACCAAACGACCGACCGGTCGCCCGCCGGGTTATTTTTTACTTTGGATGTTATACACTAAAATTGCACGCTTTGTGGCAGTAAAAAATCAATTGGAACGAGTATGGCGAAGAATTTATTGATCGTGGAGTCTCCGGCAAAAGCAAAGACCATTGAAAAGATTCTGGGGGAGGATTTCGAAGTTAAAAGCTGTTACGGCCATATCCGCGACCTTGAAAGGGCGGACATGGGCATAGATATAAAAAATCAGTATAAGCCCCGTTATATCGTACCGGAAGACAAGCAGAAGGTGGTAAAAGAGCTCAAAAGCCTGGCGAAGAAAGCAGAAGAAGTATGGCTGGCAACGGATGAGGACCGTGAAGGAGAAGCCATCAGCTGGCACCTCTGTGAGGTGTTGGGACTGGACCCAAAATCGACGAAAAGAATTGTCTTTCATGAGATTACAAAACCTGCTATCCAGTCTGCCGTAAAAGATCCGCGAACAGTGGACATGAACCTCGTCAATGCGCAGCAGGCACGCAGGATCCTTGACCGGATCGTGGGATTTGAACTAAGCCCCGTGCTCTGGCGTAAGATGAGCGTAAAAAACAACCTGAGTGCAGGCCGCGTACAAAGTGTGGCGGTAAGGATCATTGCCGAAAGGGAACGGGAGATCAATGCTTTTGTCCCGCAGAGCAGCTTCCGTGTGGAAGCGTCCTTCTCTGCAAGCGATATTTCGGGTAAAAATGTAATTTTTAAGGCGGAGGGGAAAAAATATAATGACGAGGAAGGCGCTGAAGGTTTTTTGAAAAGCTGCCTCAAAGCTGACTTTTCTGTCTCCGATATACAGGTCAAACCCGGAAAAAAATCACCGGCAGCACCTTTCACCACGTCCACCCTGCAGCAGGAAGCATCCAGGAAACTGGGTTATTCTGTAAGCCGGACAATGCTTCTTGCCCAGAAACTGTATGAAAGCGGTAAGATCACCTACATGCGAACGGACAGCGTGAGCCTGAGTGAAACGGCCATGGACAACCTGAAGTCGGAGATCACGGGAAAATTCGGCAAGAACTATTATCAGAAACGCCAGTTTAAAAATAAGAATGAAAATGCGCAGGAAGCCCATGAAGCCATCCGCCCGACCTATATGGAAAATACGACGGTGGAAGACGCAGACTGCCGCCGGCTTTATGAATTGATCTGGAAACGCACGATGGCTTCCCAGATGTCGGATGCGGAGCTGGAAAAAACCACCGCTCTTATTCAAATATCCACCAACAGGGAAGAGCTGAAAGCAAGTGGTGAAGTGTTGAAGTTTGACGGGTTTCTGAAAGTATACCGCGAAGACCGCGACGAAGACGAGATCAGTGAGGAGGAAGACCAGGAAGGCATGCTGCCGCCGCTGACAACGGGACAAAAATTGCCACTGGTTGAAATGCGGGCCACAGAAAGATTTACCCGTCCCCTGCCTCGATACACAGAAGCTTCCCTTGTAAAGAAACTGGAAGAACTTGGTATCGGAAGGCCCTCTACTTATGCCCCGACCATTTCCACCATACTGAAAAGAGGCTACGTGGAAAAACGGGACAAGGAAGGCATTGTCCGGAATTTCCGTGTACTCCGGCTGAAAGAAAATAAAATCAGCAAGGTTTCTGAGCAGGAGACCACCGGTGCAGAAAAGTCAAAACTTTTTCCGACCGATCTTGGCCTTGTGGTTACCGATTTTCTCAAGCAGTATTTCGACGACATCATGGACTATCATTTTACTGCCCGCATCGAAGAGGAGTTCGACGAAGTGGCGAGTGGAAAAATGAAATGGAACCATATGATCGACGAGTTCTATATCCCGTTCAAAAAAGATGTTGACAAAACAATCGAAACGGCCGAAAGGGCCAGCGGTGAACGGGAACTGGGCATTGATCCGGTATCCGGAAAGAAACTCATTGTGAGGATGGGACGTTATGGTCCGATGGCGCAGATCGGTGAACAGAATGACGAAGAAAAGCCAAAGTTTGCCAAGCTGAAGAATACGCAGAGCATCGAGACGATAAGCCTGGAAGATGCCCTTGAGCTTTTCAAACTTCCCCGTAACCTAGGAACTTTTGAAGGACATGACGTGTCCGTGAATATCGGCCGCTTCGGTCCCTACATCGCACACGATAAGAAATTCTATTCCCTCGGAAAGGAATTTGACCCTTATACCATTTCCCTGGATGTGTCGGTACCCATTATCGTAGAAAAGCGGGCGGCAAAGGAACAGCGGACGATAAAAATATTCGAAAAAGAAAAAATTCAGTTGCTTCGCGGGCCATATGGTCCCTATATCAAACAGGGGCTTAGAAACTACAAGATCCCGAAGGAAAAACAGGAGGAAGCGGCCGGACTCGAACTGGCGGAAGTCAAGGCCATGATCGAAGAAGCAAAGGCCAATCCGCCCAAAAGAGTGCCCCGGCGAAAGAAGTCCTCATAAGATTTTCCAAAATCTTTCGTTATCTATTTACGGCAGGGCCGGGAAATAAACATCCCGAAAGGAATTGTGGAAAAGATTCCTATTGCCCTTTTTTTAACTTCCGCGATATTCATCGGGCATTACCGTCTGTATACCGCAGAAGATAAACTATCCAACCCATGCAGGAGTCCAGGGAAATAAAAGCATTGCTTCATCTGATCGATGACCCCGACGAAGAGGTGTTCGGTACCGTTAGTGACCGCATCATCAGCTACGGAAGAGGCATCATTCCCAATCTCGAATGGCTCTGGGAAAATACAGTGCAGGATACCGTGCAGGAGAGAATTGAAATGCTTATCCACCGTCTTCATTACCGCGACCTGACCGAAGATTTCCAGCGCTGGAAAACCAGCAGCTACCACGACCTGCTGACCGCCAGCCTGCTGGTTTCAAAATTCCAGTATCCGGATCTCGCCACCAGTCCTGTGCTTGAAGAAATTGAAAAATTACGCCGCAATATCTGGCTTGAGCTCAACCACTATCTTACACCGCTCGAACAGATCCATGTGCTGACCAGTATCATCTACGGCTACTATAATCTTAAAGGCACAGAGGTCGGCTACCAGCATCCGGAGGAATTCCTTATCCATAAAGTGATAGAAACAAAAAGAGGTAATACGATCATCAACGGCATTTTGTATCTGCTGCTGAGCGAACTGCTCGATATCCCCGTTAAAGCGATCAATATACCCAGGCAATTTGTCCTGGCATATATCAAACCCGAACTCGCCGATGAGGGAGCCGGAAAAACAGCGATGGAAAAGGTTGAATTCTTTATCGACCCGATGAGCGGACAGGTGTTTACCCACAAGGATGTAATGAATTACTTCACCCGGATCAATGTAGCGCCCGCTGAGTTACATTTCAAACCCGTTTCCCATATCCGCATTATGCAATCCCTGCTGGAGGAATTCAGTAAATGCTTTGAGACCGAATCTTCCCTTTATAAAAAAACGGAACTGCAAATGCTTTCCCGTATGCTAAGCGAATAAGCTGGCATAAATTCTGCACCCTGCATCCCGTCCAGGGATGATTTACCGTAACTTGTCCAAAATACGTTTCTCCACATGCATTTTTACCGGCTTCCGGCAGTCTGCGCTGCGGTTTTCATGCTTTGTCTCCTCTGCCTCTTTGCACATGGGCAGGGTCAGGTGAAGAATAAATCCAGGCGTCATATCAGGCAGGATTCGCTGACACAGGAAATGAATTCCCGGATTTCCGATTCCATCCTCCAGGAGGCGGAGATCAAGGATACGACCGTTCCCTTCATGGTGAACAAAGTAGAAGCCTATTCCTTCAGCCTCAACCGCTCGGAAGCATTCTTCGATCGCCGATTCGATACCACGGATATACTTCGCTCGCTGAGCGGCCTCGAACGTGGTTTGAATAATTTTCACAACCGCATGGAGAGAAATGTCGTGCCGATGAATCTCCGCAATCTTAACACGGCCGATATTCTGCTGGATGAAACAAAGGAAAGGCTTAACAACTGGCTTAAATCACTTGACCAGTACATCGGACAGCTCAATGCCATTCATCAGCGGATCCGGGAGGTTAAGCACGACAGCACCCTGCTCAATGACAGCCTCAACACGGTATTGCACGGGCAAATGGCGGCTGTCCATGACCGTTCGCTTTTACTGGATTCCATCCTGCATGCGGTTACCATTAAGGTCAATGCCATCCGAAACAGGGTATCGATCAGTTATCTTATGGTGAAAGACCTTGAGTCGGGGATTGCCGACCGTCGCCAGATCATCCGGGAAGGAATATGGAAAGAGGAAGAAGCACCTCTCCTGTTTGCCTGCGCTTCGGACTATGATGCATCCCTCCCTTCCGTGGTCAGCGAAGCCCTGTCAAGATCCCTCCGGGTAATCCGGAGATTCATGCGCACCACCTGGGACACCCGGTCAATAAACCTGCTCATCTGGTGCCTGCTGCAGGTTTGGTTCTTTTTTACCATGCGTTCAGTAAGGAAGCGTCCTGCAGGAGACAATATTCTGGGCAACCTGGTATTCCTGAAAAAATCTACTTTATTATCCAGTCTTTTGCTTCTCACGACCTTCGGGCCCTTCCTTTACTCCGGTGCACCGGCGTCCTATACACATATCGTAGAATTATTACGCCTGATTTTTTTAAGTCTTTTGCTTCTCCCCTTTTTGTCGCCAAAAGCCAAATGGTCGTGGTTCATAGTTTCTGTGATCTGGATTGTATTTGCGCTCGATGATATACTGCTGGATTCGGCATTCGGCGAAAGGTGGACCCTGATGACGGGATGTCTTGTACTACTGGGGATCTGCGTTATGCTGTTTAGAAAAAAAATCAAAGTATTCAGCGTGCTGGAAGATTCTTCAGCCAGACAATGGGTCATTCTGCTGACTACCGGCCAGCTCCTGTTTTCAATCATTTGCAATCTGTCGGGCAGGCTGACACTGGCCAAGCTGTTCGCCTTCAGTGCCGCAGACAGTCTAGTGCTGGCTGTTACGCTGAAAGTCTGCTGCACCGTCCTGGTAGATGCGGTGTACGCACAATCAGAATCACAGCAAAACAGGTTCTTTGCTTTCCTGAATTTTGTCAATCTCAAAGCCAAACTGAAACGCGTACTCTGGGTTGTTGCCGTGCTGGTGTGGATACTTGCCATACTTCGTAACCTGATGTTGTATGATACCGTAACGGAGTACGTAACTTATTTTATCGGGAAGAAACGCACGATCGGCAGTGTCAGCTTTTCTTATGGCAGCGGCCTGCTTTTCATTCTTATTATATGGGTTTCTTCCGTTCTCTCCCAGTTCGTCAGCTATTTCTTTGATGAAAGACATAACCCGGGACCAAAGAAAAAAACCAGGCTTGGCTCCATTGCCCTCCTGGTCCGGATCGGTATCTGGACGGCAGGATTTTTCATCGCTGTGGCCGCAGCGGGAATTCCCATCAGTAAAATTTCCATTTTGATCGGCGCACTCGGTGTGGGCATCGGCTTTGGTCTGCAGAACCTTGTAAATAACCTGGTCTCCGGAATCATTATAGCATTTGAACGCCCCATACAAATCGGGGATACAATTGAAATTGCAGGCAAGACGGGAACAGTACAGGAGATCGGCATACGCTCCAGCCAGATCAACAACGGAGAAGGTGCAAATATCATCGTACCTAACGGCGATCTTCTTTCGCAGCAATTGATAAACTGGACGATGCACAACCGGAATAAAAGGCTCAAGGTGCAGATCAGCATTCCCTATACCTCTGATTTCCGCAAGGCCCGCGACCTGATGCTGGAAGAAATCCAGAAAAGTGATAAGGTGATGAAGGATCCTAAACCGGCCGTTACGGTCGACAGCTTCACCAGCACCAATGTAAATTTCGAATTGAAATTCTGGGTTCCGGATATGTCGGAGGTCGGTGCAGTCCGGAATGAAATTATGCTTAACATCGTCGAAGCCTTCCTTCGAAATGGCATAAAAGTCTAACCGTCATTGATGCACCAGGTGGAATGGATCTTTTCCAGAAAGCCTACCAGCCTGCGCGGTATTCTCTCTTCACATACTGGTTCGCTGCGTCATAGTTGGTGATCTTCATGTTCGGCGCATCCCAGAGCAGCTTTTTCCTTCCGGGGAATGTACGTCTTCCCTTTTCATTGGTTACCGCTATCATCCCCGCACGCAGCGCGAGATTACCCATCAGGATTGTTTCGGTTAACGGTCCCGCATATTCGAAAGGAGAACTGACTTCTTTTTTTCCATAGCCGGCCAGACAGGCATTGACCCATTGTACATAATGACCTTCCGGAACCCGCGCGAGGGTTTGCGGAACATTGACTTCTTTGGTCTTTGATGTAGGCAGAAGTCTGGGATCACTTCCATAGGTTCCGCACATCATTTTCCCTTTTGTGCCGATGATCAGCACACCGCCTCCCCCGTCGTCGCCAAAGAGTTCATCGGCTCCGAGTTCATCGGGCCGCTGCGGAATGATGCCACCGTCCATCCAGTGCATTTTTACATCCGGCTTGCCGTTTTGCCCCGGAAAATTCAGTATTACGGAAGAAGCCGCAGGGCAGCTTTCCGGAAAATATTCAGGCGTCCAGGCATGTTCGAAAATCGAAACCTGACTGCATTCCACCGCATTGGGGTAAGTCAGCCCGACGGTTTTAAAAGCCGGATCAATGAGATGGCATCCCATGTCACCCAGTGCGCCTGTGCCGAAAGCCCAGAAACCTCTCCAGCTGAAGGGCACATATTCCTTGTGATAGGCTTCTTCTTTGGCCGGCCCGAGCCAGAGGTCCCATTTGAGTTCTGATGGAACGGGATCGGTACCCTTTGGAGTGCCCAGTCCCTGAGGCCAGATAGGCCGGTTAGTCCATACTTTAATTTCCGTAGCGTCTCCGATAACACCCGCCCTGTACCATTCCTGCATCGTACGTACGCCGTCGCCGGACGCGCCCTGATTGCCCATCTGTGTAACGACCTTATAGCGTTTGGCAGCTTCGGTGAGCATTCGGGCTTCATAAATATCATGCGTCAGCGGCTTCTGTACGTACACATGTTTGCCCAGCTGCATGGCGGCCAGCGCGGCTACGGCGTGACAGTTATCAGGTGTGGAAACAGAAACCGCGTCGATGGATTTGTGTTCCTTTTCCAGCATCTCGCGGTAATCATAATATCTTTTTGCATTTGGAAAACTCTTTACTGAATCGGCGGCCTGCCGGTCATCCACATCACAGAGAAAGGCTATGTTGGCGTGAGGACTCTTTGCAAATTCAGCAATATCGCTTTTCCCCTTACCGCCTACTCCGATACCGGCAATATTCAGTTTATCACTGGGTGCAATGAATCCACGGCCCATTACATGACGGGGGACAATAAAGAATCCGGCCGCGGCCATGGAGGAAGATTTCAGAAATGCTCTTCTGGATTTTTTCGTTTTCATGTGAACAAGCTTTTAAATAATAACAGAAATTGAATACCGGGACGGGGTTAATAGCTCCTGTAGGTTCTTCTGACGAACTGATTGGCCGGAGCGAAATTGGTAATTTCCATTTTCTCTCCATCCCAAAGAAGTTTTTTTCTTCCGGGGAATATTTTCTTTCCCTGTGCATCGGTTTCGCTCAGCATATAGCTCCTGACGGCGAGGTTGCCCATGAGTACAGTTTCTGTAAGCGGGCCCGCGAGAGCAAAGTCGGAACTCGTATAGGCTCCATATCCTTTTTTACATGCATTCACCCACTGTGTCTGGTGACCTTCCGTGCTGCCTTCCACAAGCGGAAATTTTGATTTCGAAAGGTTGACTTCTTTCATGCGGCTTGTAGGCAGCAGCGTGGCATTGGCACCGAATTTTCCTGCCATCAGTTTCCCTTTAGTCCCTTCGAAGATCATTCCACCGTCCACACCGCTCATAGCTTCATCCGGCAACAGTTCCTCCGGTCTTTCAGGGAGAATGCCGCCATCGTACCAGACCATTTTCACAGGCACCATGGATCCGCGTTGCGGAAAATGAATATAGGATTTCGCGGAAGGCGGAAAGGCCTCCGGGTTGATCAGCTCGTCAAAATATCCGCGGTATACCGAACCCACACTGGTTTCTACAGATACAGGATATCCGAGTTTCAGGGCGAGATAGGGAGAGTCTATAAAATGACATCCCATATCACCGAGGGAACCCGAACCATAGTCCACCCATCCTCTCCAGATAGCGGGAAGGAAAGCCGGATTATAATCCCGCCAGGGTGCCGTGCCGAGCCAAAGATTCCAGTCCAGTTCGGAAGGAACGTCAAATTTTCCAGTCGGTGTGGGAATGCCCTGAGGCCATGTAGGTCTGTTTGTCCACACATGAACCGTGTGCACATCGCCCAGCAATCCGTCCTGCAGCCAGGTCTGGATCAACCGTATATCATCGCCGGAAGCCCCCTGGTTTCCCATCTGCGTAACGACCTTGTATTTTTTTGCCGCCAGCGTGAGCATGCGGGCTTCATAAATATCGTGTGTGAGTGGCTTCTCGACGTACACATGTTTCCCCAGTTCCATACAGGCCAGGGCGATCGGCGCATGCATATGGTCGGGCGTGGTGATCATTACCGCGTCGATATGCTTTGCTTCTTTTTCCAGCATCACGCGATAGTCGCGATAGTATGGAGAATTGGGCCATTTAGCGCGGGCACTGGCCGCACGGCGGTCGTCTACGTCGCAAAGCACGGCAATATTTTCCGCGCCGTTATTCCACGCATGGGGAAGATTCGCTTCCGCCCTCCCGCCGACGCCTACTCCGGCAATATTAAGTTTATCGCTGGGCGCAATAAAGCCCCTGCCCATTACATGTCGCGGGATGATCATTATCCCTCCTGCGGCATACGCAGCATTGCGAATAAATTTCCTTCTGGAAACAGAGGACTTTGAAGAAGCCATGAGGTTGTATTTTATACCAGGGAAGCGTTAAGAGTAATATTTGCGTTCAGCAGTTTGCTGATCGGGCAGTTGAGCTTGGCATCTTCAGCAGCAGCCTGGAATTGTTCGGCGCTGATGCCCGCGATTTTCGCTTTGAGGGTGAGTGCGGATTGCGTTACAGTGCCGTTATCGAGCGTCACTTCAGACTGTACATCCAGGCTGTCAGGAGTGATACCTTTTTCCTGGAGGACGAAACTGAGTTTCATGGCAAAGCAGCCTGCATGCGCCGCTGCTATCAGCTCTTCGGGATTGGTTCCCGGGCCATCTTCAAAACGGGATTTGTAAGAGTACTGCGTGTTTTTTAACACAGTGCTTTGCGTAGTCAGATTCCCTTTCCCATCCTTACCGGATCCGTTCCATATTGCGGTCGCTGTGCGTTTCATAAAGAGAAATTTTAGAAACGCAATTTATGCAAAACTAATTGACATCAAGCAACTCAACATCGAAATAGACGGGTGCGTCAGCAGGTACCTGACCGTATCCGGTACATCCCCAGGCCAGCGCAGAAGGAATGAGGAGTTGGATATGACCACCCTTTCCGATTTTCGGCAATCCATATTGCCATCCGTAAATCAGGCCATACAGTGGAGTGCCGTTGAGATTGGTGTTGGAAGCAGAATCGAAGATTACGCCGTTCATCAGCCGGCCTACATAATTCACCTTGATATTGGTAGAAAAAACGGGTTTAAGGTTCTGATCACCCGAATCCAGGATCTTGTAAAATATTCCGGAACTGTCGTACGTCAGAGGACGGATTGAATCTGCGGCAAACTTGAGGAGGGCTGCAGTGTCCGATGCAATGGGTTTGGCTGTACATCCGGGATTGTCCGGTGCGCCCTTCATACAGGAATGTAAGATCAACGCTGCTGAAACAAACAAAACGAAATAGAATAATTTTCTCATAACGGGTGCAAAATTAGCTCAAAATATTATGTGGATTTGAGTTCCCGGCTACTAAACGCAAAAGGAAGCAAATCCGTTGCCTTTTCAAAAACATAAACTTCACCGGAAAAACCTCCGAGAACTAAACGAATGGGCCGCCCGAAACGTTGCTCGTACTCTGCCAATGTTTGCCTGCAAATTCCGCAGGGGCTGATGGGATGGTCGCCCGATCCGGATTCGTTGATCCAGGTCAATGCAAGGCCGGTTACAGGCTGACCTGGATATTGCGAGGATGCAGCACTCAGGACCACGCGCTCTGCACATAAGCCGGCCGGAAAGGACGCATTTTCCTGGTTTGCTCCGGTTAATATCTTTCCGTCGGAAAGCTGAAGGGCAGCACCTACCCGGAACCTGGAGTATGGGGCATAAGAATCCCCCGTGGCTTTCTTTGCTGCAGCCAGCAGTTCTGCATCGCCGGGTTCGAGACTACCAGCGTCTGCGTAAATCAGCACAGGTATTTGTATGGCGGAAGACCGGATCATTTAATTTTTTTAAACAGCCTGCTCCAGCGCACGCCGTTTTTCCAGCTCATCCAGATCATCCAGGCTTCACCGACCACATGGTCTTCCGGTACAAAACCCCAGAAACGGCTGTCGAGACTCTGATGGCGGTTGTCGCCCATCATCCAGTAGTAATCCATCTTAAACGTATAGTTGTTCGTTTCTTTATCGTTGATAAAAAATTTCCCGTCGCGCATTTCCAGTTTATTTTGTTCATAGTCGCGGATAGCGCGTTCATACATCGGATAGTTATTGGCGGTCAGCGTCAGTGAACTTCCTTTTTTAGGTATCCAGAAAGGACCGTAATTGTCTTTGGTCCAGCTGTACTTCGGATCGAAGGGATATACGGAGCGCGAACTGTCGATATAAGGCGTGATGGTTTTTGCCAATCCGCTTTTCAGCATTTTTTCTTTGGCAGAGGCGGTTAACAACATGGCATACTTGTTTGGAATGCCGGTTTGCTGAAATTCCTCTCCGTTGGTAATGTCCACGTCGTACTCCTCCTTCATCACCGTTTCGTCGAGTTGTTGTCCTTCCGTAACCACGATATAGTTGGTTTCAGAGTATGGAGGCAGCGGCGTGGGTTTCCCGTCGATGTAAATGATCTGGTTGATGATCTGCAGGGTATCACCCGCAATTCCGACGCAGCGTTTAATAAAATTTTCCTGTTTGTCGACCGGCCGCACAATCAGCGGATACTGATCGGGATCGCTGAGTATGGCCTGCCTTCCCGCGTTCATATCTCCCTGTCCCAGCATACGCGCTGCGTCGTAATAAGGCAGTTCGGATTGAAACCCTTCCTTGTTGATTACGGTATCACCGGCAGGGAAATTGAATACCACAACATCATTTCGTTTTACGGGTGAAGGAAACCAGCGGGTGTAAGGAATATGGATCCACTCAACATACGACTTGCTGTCGAACAGCGGAATGGTATGATGAACGAAAGGCATCGCTATCGGTGTATTGGGAATACGGGGGCCGTAACTGAATTTACTGACGAATAAAAAATCATTCACCAGGAGTGTTTTTTCCATCGAGGGCGTCGGAATAACATAGGCTTCAAAAACAAAAGTGCGTATAAGGGTGGCTGCGATAATAGCGAAAATGGCGGCGTCCACCCATTCACGGGCGGCTGATTTACGGTATTTCCGGGCCCCTTCAGCCCCGATAAATCTGTCGGTTTTATTTAATCCGATGTAAAGAAAATAGAGCCCGAGGGTGATCACTACCAGTGCGTGTTCCCAGAATTTAAACTTGCCGAATGTTTTTACGAATTCAATGCAGATGGCCAGGGTAATGAACCAGCCGATTACAGGAATGAACTGGAGATAAAACCAGTAAACCGGCCTGCCACTGAGCCTGAGCATTTCATACGTATTGTAAACGGGCGTGGCTCCTTTCCAGTCCGGCTGTCCTGCTTTTTTGAACATGAAATAAGCGCCGAAGGAAGGGATTACAAACAATACCAGTGAAATCAATAAAAGGATCAGGATCTGGTGGGAGGTCATTGGCTGATTTTAAATTTGAACAGGGGGGGTTAGCCGAACGGCCGGCAAATTACCGTATAGCACGGGATTGTCTGAGCCGTTCGGCACATTTATAATTAATTTATGGACGGTTTTTAGGTAATACATAACTGGCGACGTCTTCGCGGCTGATGGATTTGGAAGAAAGGATGATGAGACGTTCTACCACGTTGCGCAGTTCCCGGATATTACCGGTCCAGTTATACTCCTGCAGGGCATTGATGGCGTCTTCGTCAATTCCTTTTCGCGCGATCCCGTATTCATTGCAGATATCACCCAGAAATTTATCGATGAGCAGCGGAATATCATCTTTTCTTTCATTGAGGGAAGGAACGTGAATGATGATCACGCTGAGCCGGTGGTACAGGTCGAGCCTGAAATTTTTTTCTTCCACTTCTTTGAGCAGGTCTTTATTGGTCGCGGCGATAACGCGTACATCCACACTGATATCCTTGTCTCCGCCGACGCGCGTGATCTTTCCTTCCTGCAGCGCTCGCAACACTTTGGCCTGCGCATTGGGACTCATATCTCCGATTTCATCGAGAAAAAGGGTGCCGCCGTTTGCCTGTTCGAATTTCCCGATCCGTTGCTTCACGGCTGAAGTGAAAGATCCTTTTTCATGACCAAATAGTTCACTCTCGATAAGCTCTCCGGGAATCGCGGCGCAGTTCACTTCGATCAGCGGGCCGGAAGACCGATTGCTTTTTTCATGCACCCATCGGGCCACGAGTTCCTTTCCTACACCGTTTTCGCCGGTGATGAGGATCCTGGCATCGGTGCGTGCTACCTTTTCGATGGTCTCGCGGATTTTCTGAATCGGTGTTGAATCGCCGATCATATCCTGGACTTTGCTCACTTTGCGCTTCAGCACCTTTGTCTCCGCCACCAGTGAAGTTTTGTCCATGGCGTTTCGGATCGTGATGAGCAGCCGGTTCAGGTCGGGTGGCTTGGCAATATAATCGTAGGCTCCTTTTTTGACCGCTTCCACGGCTGTTTCGATCGTACCATGACCGGATATCATGATGATGGGAATGTCCGGATTGGCCTCTTTGATTTTTTCCAGAAATTCAATGCCATCCATCTTGGGCATCTTGATATCGCAGAGGATAACATCATATTCTTTTTCCCTGTAGCGCCTCAACCCTTCTTCCCCGTCCCCTGCTTCGTCAATCTTATACCCCTCATAGGAAAGAATCTCAGTCAGCGTTTTACGGATAGCCTTCTCGTCATCAATGATCAGAATGTTCGACATGTTTTCTCGGTTTCAATAATAAAGGCCGGATTTTCAGCCAATTAGGCTGCAATTTACTGAAATATGGCGTATTTGGAACAGTCTTATCCCCGCAGGGACAGGGGGTTTTTCGTTAGTATAAATACCTTGCAGAAGCCGGCTTCCCTTCTTATTTTTCGGGGTCAATATTGTTCGAAAAACCAAGATTTAAAATTTAACCCTATGAGACAGGAATTTGATTCCATCAACACCCCGGCCAGAGTGTTTCTTAAACTGACCGTATTTGGCTTTGTATTAATCGGATTTGCTTACGTTTCCCTGGTTGTGCTCGGAACCGCTCTGAAAGCAATTCACTAAAATAACCACCTCCTTCCCGGCCTTCGGGAGGAGGTTTTTTATTTCACTATCTCCAGTTCAATAATCGTATCCACAGGATCCGGTTCCACATTCCTGATATCTATCGCCAGGTACCCTTCATCCAGCAACTGGTATGCAAGCTTTTTCCCGTTCGCCGAAACCGACTTCACTTTATATGGCACTTGAATAAAGAACTTATCTCCGGGCTTTCGGAAAAGATGAAGATAAACCCGGTCTCCTTTTTCCGTCACTGCCCCCCATTCCTGAGGTCTTATAAATCCTTTTTTTGAACCGTAGATCGTGTATCCGTTCTTCTTCAGCCACTGCCCCATTGAATCCAGCCGGTTTGTGAATTCAGACTGGATCTCCCCATTTGGCAGGGGACCGATGTTCAGGAGCAGATTGGCGCCGTATCCGGAAGCATTCACCAGCAGGTGGATGAGCTGCGCATAAGATTTATAGTGCGTATCGGTGATATTAAAGCCCCATGAATCATTGATGGTCTCGCAGGTTTCCAGTGGAAGACTGGAGACCGATGCGCCTCCAAAACCCGTCGTATTGCCGCCGGGCAGGTCTTTTTCGAACATCTGGAAATCTTCACCCGGAATGGGCGCCATATGATGATTGTTGCCGATCAGGCAGGCCGGCTGCAGCTGGTGGATAAGGGCATAAATCTCTTCCAGGTGCCAGTCGACATTGGAGACATTATCCTTTCCGTTTTCTGTTTTCAGCTGGTCCCAGTATCCGTCGAACCATACGCCGGCAACCGGTCCGTATTGTGTGAGCAATTCAGTCAGCTGCGCCTTCATGAAGGCGATATAGTGGTTCCAGTCACTTTTTGCCGTTCTCCCCGTCCCGTGGCCGGTATGACCTGTCTCATACTGATAGTCGCTCCGGTACCAGTCGAGCAGGGAATAGTATACAAACAGTTTGATACCCTGCTGCTGACATTCCTTCGCTATGAGTTTGACGGCATCCTGTTTCCAGTCAGTATTGGTGATCTTCCAGTCGGATTGTTTGGTATCCCAGTCGCTGAATCCGTCGTGGTGTCTGGTGATCAGGGTGATATACTGCATGCCCGCTCGTTTTGCAGTCGCAACCCACGCGTGCGCATCGAAGCGCACAGGATTGAAAATAGTTTGAAGTTTTGTGTATTCGGTATAAGGGATATTCCGGTTGTTCATCACCCATTCGCCATTACCCGGCACGGCAAACGCGCCCCAGTGAATGAACATCCCGAAGCGGGCGCTGTCAAACCATTTTCTTGCGGCCAGGTTTTCCGGACCGGGCTGATAGGGTTTCTGGGCGTGGACGACAGCCACGGCGCTGGCAAGGCACAGGATGAGAAGGAGCTTTTTCATATGTCAGCAATAATATGGAAGGCAGAACTATTTTTTCAGGTACATGACCTCCTTCACCATTCTCACGGTTTTTTCCACCGTAGGCATGGCGTCAGCGACCAGGTTGGCCGCATAATGCAGTGGCGCATCCGCGGCAGTAAGGCGTCTGATGGGGGCATCCAGGTAGTCAAACCCTTCCTTTTGGATGGTGTATGCTATTTCGGAAGACACGGAAGCAAAGGGCCACTGTTCTTCGATGATCACCAGGCGGTTGGTTTTCTTTACACTCTCCAGAATGGTGGGCCAGTCCAGCGGCCGGATCGTGCGCAGGTCGATGACCTCGGCGCTTATATTTTCTTTCTCCAGTTCCGCGGCAGCCGAAAGCGCCACTTTCATCATCTTGTTGTAGGAAACCAGCGTAACGTCGTTCCCTGGACGCGCAATATGGGCCTTTCCCAGTTCTATATAATATTCTTCTTCGGGCACTTCCGACTTGTCGCCGTACATCACTTCACTTTCCATGAAGATCACGGGATCTTCTTCATAGCGGATGGCCTGTTTCAGCAACCCCTTTGCGTCATATCCATTACTCGGAGATACAACCTTGAGGCCCGGTATATTGGCATAATAGCTTTCGAATGCTGTGGAATGCTGGGCACCGAGCTGACCGGCAGAGCCGTTGGGGCCGCGGAATACGATGGGACAGCCAACCTGGCCGCCGCTCATGGCAAGCATCTTGGAAGCAGTATTAAGGATCTGATCCAGTGCGAGGACAGCAAAGTTGAAGGTCATGAATTCCAATACCGGACGAAGCCCGTTCTGGGCGGCGCCGACACCCACGGCGGTAAATCCGAGTTCCGAAATGGGCGTGTCGATGACTCTTTTTGGACCGAATTCCGCGAGCATGCCCTGGCTCACCTTATAAGCCCCGTTGTATTCGGCAACTTCTTCACCCATCAGAAACACCCGGTCGTCCCGGCGCATTTCTTCGGACATGGCCTCACGTAAAGCTTCGCGAAATGCGATTTGTCTCATGGATCAGTTTTTTGCGTTTTTGTATGGTTCCGGCAGGTACAGGGCGTCCTGTTTAATCTAATGGCAGGCCGGAAGAAACGGGGGCAAAAGTATTGAGGAAAGGGGAATCGACAATGAGGATTTTGGTTTATCGTTGAATTTTAGCCGAAAATCGAAGGTTTGACATGCTTTATCGAATAAGTTGTAAAGAGGCCGTTTTAGTTTTCATCTTTGTTTTGTCAACGCGCGAAAACGAATCCAAACCTGCCTGAAATACCTTTCCAACCGATCCTTTGAAACCAAAGAAAACTGAACCAAGATACCATAACCCCTAAACCCTGACCATCATGTGAGAATCCTGATCCGAATGAAAACCACCGGTCCATATCCGAAAGAAAACCATCAGAAAGCATCCGGATCCTAAGAAACCATCCAGTACCGAAGAAAAACCGTGAAACCAATCCAGTACCGAAGAAAAACCGTGAAACCATCCGATTCCTGAAGAACCATCAGATCCAAATCCGAAAATGTCCAAATCCTGAATGACCGAAGCCTTTGTCCCGTGAAAACCAAAACCAGTATCGTTGAAAACCGGACCCTTGAAACAGAGTTTTACCTTCATGATCAAGTTTACTGATATACCCGGTTTAACGAATTGAAAAAGCCGCCCGAACGGGCGGCTTTTGTTTTTAGAACGAATGATGTTTTGCGGAATCGGTTTCGATACCCAGATCGTGCAGGTCCTGCAGGGTAATGGTAGGTTGCTGACCGGCACTTATTCTGCGCACTACAAGAGCCGCCGTTCTCATCGCTTCTTCGGATGAGCGAAAGCCTATATGTCCGGGCAGACCCGGAATGGTTTCCTGCTTTATATAAATTCTTTCACCCGCAAGGATATGATATCCCCATCCTATCGCAGTATGCACGGGCACGGCATGCAAAAAAACTTTGCCTTCGTGCGGATCGTGATGCCGGTATAAAAAAATTACCGCGATGCTCAGACACAACGCGGTAATGACAGGTAAAATATTTCTTCTCTTAATTATCATTGGGGTTCTGGGTCTGGTCCGGGAAGAACTGGCGCAGAAAATCGGAAGCGCCCGCCTGTCCTGCTGAACTCCTGCCCGTCGCGATAAAACCACCACTGCCTACATTGAAGCCAACAGCACCGGTGGTGGGAGGGCCTTCAAAAGGAGTTTTTTCTGTCCACAGATCCGTCGCGATATCATATTGCCATGTATAGGTATAATACACGCCATTTTCACCTGTGCTGATATAGGCCTGACTGCCGATGACGAAAGCCGAAGCATTCCAGCGCGCAATAGTTGTGTATCCGTCGTCAAAAGCCTGATCGGTATAGTTGGTAATGTGATTAAGCTGTGTCCATTTCGCTGTGTCGGAAGCAGGATCAAAAACCCAGAAATCGTTCACCATGGTACCACTGTTGATGCCGGTAACCACATACGCTTTGTTATTGTAAGTAAACGTAACGCCGCCATATCTTTTGTTTCCGCTGAATCCGATATCAGTCCAGGTATCGAGGGAAGGATCATATTTATAAAAGTCTTTCAGTGCATTGCTGCCGTCAAAGCCAGTACCTACATAACCAAAATTTCCAATGCCGAAAGCAACGGCTTCATACCTGGCTGAACCTGGAAAATTTGATTTCTGCGTCCAGGTATTTCCTTCCGGATCGTATTCATAAAAATCATTGAGGTAGTTCAGTCCGTCGTAACCGGTACCGACATAACCTTTGCCGCCTGCACTGTATCCCACGGCGGAGCTCCTGTTTGTATTATCAGGCATGCTGACAGCCTGTGTCCAGACGTTGGCAACGGGATCATACCTCCAGAAATCATTGTAACGTGTGTTCAATCCATCCCAGCCTGTTCCCAGATAAGCAAAATTTCCAATGACAAAACTGACGGCTTCGCTTCTTGCGGGACCATTCAGCTGGGATTCGGTAACCCAGTTGCCACTCTGTGTATAAGGAACGGTATTTTTAGTACAGGAGGAAAAAACAAATAAAGCAGAGATAAAGAACAGTTGGAAGTAAATCCTCTTCATATCAGTTGTATTGAGAATACTGTGTTTTGTAGCGATAAAAGTATTTTATTTGCAGCGCGAAATACGGACAATTAGGTGATTTCACAAAAATTTATCAAATAACGCAATGCGTTTCAATTGTTAATCGATTTCAAAAAACATACTTTTGCCCTTTCAGAAAGTGCGGAAAGACGACATCATGATTTTATTAAACCCTATACCTCACCAAACGGTTTACCGCATCCATCCAGCCGGTTTTTTTGCAATGTATGGGACCGGATCCATAATCAGGAGAAATTAAGCATGGCAAGAAAATTCAATTTCAGACAAAAGTTTGCTTTTTTTTCTCTGCCGCTGATCCTTATGATGATCAGCTTTGCGTGTACCAAGCCCATCATTGAATTCCAGAATGTATATAACGGAGACAATGCCACCAATGTGGTTATGGTGGATACCTTTTCCGTCCAGATGTCAACGGTTTTCCTGGATTCATTTGTAAGCTCCGGAACACCCGTGCAGTTAATCGGCCGTTATATCGATCCTTATTTTGGCGTTATTACTTCGCAGGGTTATTCAGACTACGGCCCTCCCCGGCCGCTTCCGACGCTTACCAATTTTTCCGTGTATGATTCCCTGCAGCTGATCACGCGGATCGACCGGACTTTCTACGGCGACACCACGCCGGTTCAGCGCTTTGAGGTCAGCCAGCTTACACAGGTAATGAATCCACCCGGGCAACAGGTTGCTTTCTTCAACAACCAGTCTGTTCCGTACAATCCCACGGTGCTGGGTTATGCAGATGTACAAATCTATCCGCATCGGGGACTTACATCCCAGCGTGCGGGCGATACAATAAAGATCAGTTTACCCAACAGCATGGGTCAGGAACTTTTTGGTCTTCTTTACCGTCAGCCCGATACGATCAAATCGGATAATGCTTTCAGGAATTATTTTAAGGGCCTTACGGTCTACAGCGACACGACCAGACCCGGCGCCATTTATGGCTTCAAGGATTCCATGTTTATCCGGTTGTACTATCATGATCCGGGCACAACGATTACAGAAAAGTTTGCCGATTTTCCCGTCATCAACGGACGTCTGCAATTCAACCAGATCACGGCAAACCGCAGCGGCACACCCACTGAACCCCTCGGACAGTCCTATACAGAACTTGCTTCCACAGCCTCCGGTAACCAGGCCTATATGCAGCCCATTACCAGCCTCTATGTAAAACTGCTCTTCCCGACGATCAGTAATATATATGGCTATCCTGACTATCTCGCGCTGATGAAAGCGGAGCTTGTGGTGAAAGTGGTGCAGGGAACCTACAGTCCGCTTTTTAATCTTCCGCCTGCCGTTAATCTCGCCCTGACAGGCCCCGCCAACACGATCGGCGGCATACTTTCCTCTTCAGGCAGCGGCAACCTGACAGTAGACTATCTCTACGGAACGAATACGGGGTATTCGTATGATATTACGGCCTATATCCAGAATGCGCTCACGCAGGGCGCACCCGCCAACCAGAAGGACGGACTTATTATGATTGCACCGGCAGCTACATACAATACCCAGTTTAACCGGGGAGTTTTTGGGAATACATACAATTCGCAGAATTCGAATCAGATTTCACTTAAACTCTATTACGCTTCATTTTATTAAAATGAATATCCTGGCCGGACGAAACAACATGCGCAAAGGAATTATTATAGGGATTTGCCTTCTCAGCACGGCCATAGGTTTTGCACAGACCAACAACCAGCCCTATTCCATCCATGCCATCGGTGACATCACAGACAATATCATCAACCGCACCAGCGGACTGGGTTCCACCGGCATTGCCTACCGCAATGACCGCTGGATCATCAACAATAACCCCGCCGCACTCAGCGGACTCACCAATCAGTTTTTCTGTGCCGAAATAGGGGTGAACGGACAGTTCATCGACTACAGCGGACAGCAGGTAAGCACGACCAACCATACGTCCACGGATATTACGTTTAAACGGTTTGCTGTTGCAACGAAAATTTTCAGGAATTGGGGAAGCTCGATCGGACTGGTGCCCTTCAGTGAAGAAAATTATGAATATGCCGGATCGAGACCTATCGGCGGCACGGGCTCCTACCTTCCTACTTACGATCAGGGTTATGGGGGAATAAATAAAGTGTTCTGGGCAAATGGTGTGGAACTTATCCGCAATCATCTTTCGCTCGGACTTACGACGTCCTATTTGTTCGGCTCCATCAACAACAAAAACATTATCTCCGGGCAGGGCACGAACATTTATCTTTCGAAAAACAATAATACCTATTTCAACAAGGTTTATTTTGACTATGGTCTTCAGTGGTACGGCTCCGTGGATGCCCATTGGGACTATTCCATAGGCGGTGTCTTTGCCAATGAGCAGACACTGCGTACACAGACTACCGTAAACGTGCTTAACCTGGATTCCAACGTACTGCGCAGTACGGTTACTTCGGGTTCCTACACGATCCCCACCAGTTACGGTCTTGGATTTACGGTGACGAGGAATAAAACATTTACCCTGCTGGCTGACTACCGTTTTCAGAACTGGGGCAGCCTGGTGACCACCACGGGCGATTTTTTTTACAAAAACAGCCAGCGGTTTTCAGCGGGATTCGAATTTTCCAGAAAAAAAGTGGTGTACAACACGCTGTATGAAACCCACTTCTTTCAGGCAGGGTTTTATTATAACAAGACCTACCTCATTGTCAACAGTACGCCGATCGACGATATCGGTGCTACCCTGGGTGTTGGTGTGAACTCCAAGCGCACGCCGATGTCCTTTAATGTCATTCTGCAATACGGCATCAGGGGTACAACCAATAATAACCTGATCAGGGAAAACTACGCCAACATCAGCTTTGTCTTTTCTTTCCGGGATTTCTGGTATACCAAGGGCAGAAGGATAGAATAGCCGCCAGGGATAATCCAGATCAAGATTATGGCCTAATGAGGCAGCCGGTATGCTTAACTGCTGCGGAAAATCTTTTTGAACTAATTTCGCGCCCATGAACCAACCCCTACGCGTAGCCATACTCGATCTGTATGAAGGGAGGCCCAATGAAGGCATGCGTTGCATTCAGCAGATCCTGGAACAATATGGTAAACGAAAATCCCTCAGGATTGAAACCAAAATCTATGAGGTTCGTCTCAAGGAGGAATTGCCTGATCTCTCCTATGATATATATATTTCCAGCGGAGGTCCGGGAAGTCCGCTTGAAAGTGCCGGCCTTTCATGGGATAATAAATACATGGACTGGCTGCACAACCTGGCAAAGCACAATAAAATTTCCCCTGAACAGGATAAAAAGTACATTCTTTTCATCTGCCATTCATTCCAGCTTGCCTGCAGGTATTTCAAGACGGGTCATGTGACGCGCAGAAGATCGACGGCTTTTGGCGTTTTCCCCATTCATATGAAGGCAGAGGGTAAGAAGGAACCGGTATTTGCCGGTCTTCATGATCCTTTTTATGCAGTGGACAGCCGCGATTTCCAGGTGGTGGAGGAGGAAAAATCCGATATCCGGAAAAAAGGCGCTCATGTGCTGGCGATTGAAAAAGAAAGGCCGCATGTACCATTGCAGCGCGCCATCATGGCTATCCGCTTCAATGATTATATGCTGGGCACCCAGTTCCATCCTGAAGCCGACCCTACCGGCATGAGTATGTATCTTCAAAGGGCCGATAAGAAAAAAACCGTCATCGAGGGGTATGGAGAAGAAAAATGGAAAAGCATGATCCAGCAGCTCAATGATCCTGACAAGATCAGCAGGACCTATTCGGTGGTCATACCCAATTTCCTTGACCAGGCGCGCGGCAGGATTTAAACCGGGAAGACAATTTCAGGATTTTTTCGCGGCGGAATAATATTAAATTGAGCGACGGCAAAAGACGACCATTCCTCATTGTCCATCCAAAGCGGTATTCATGATCCCGGAATTGCGCGACGCATTTAACCAGTACTTCACGGAAGAAAAGTATAAGGCCTTTCTGGAAGACCTCGATGCAAAACATCCGGGCGCCATTGAATTCCGGGTGGCTGAAACCCCCATTTTCGTACCCGGTAAATTCCGGGATCAGATGCTCAGCGCCTGTGAATCGATCATTGACAAAATCACTGCCTCCGGTTTTCACGAATCTTCGAATAGTTCCATTCCTGCATCGGACTTTGTTCAGGGAAAAGAATCTCCCCCTCAGTTTATCGCCTTCGATTTCGGGGTTTGCCTTAACGCTGAAAATGAACTGGAGCCACAGCTTATTGAGATGCAGGGATTCCCCACCCTTTACGGATTCCAGGTTTACTACCCGGAGATCGTCCGCAAGCATTTTCCTGTCACGGGCAACCTGACACAGTACCTGGGCGGTTATACACGCGAATCCTATCTTTCCGATCTTCGTACCATTCTGTTGGGGAACGGTTCCCCCGAAGAGACGATCCTGCTGGAAATCAAACCACACGAACAGAAAACGCGCATCGACTTTTATTGTACTGAAGATTATTTCGGAATCCAGCCCGTTTGTATCTCCGATCTGGAAGCAGAGGGCGACCGTCTCTTTTATATTCATGCGAAAACCGGCAAGAGAATCCGCGTAAAGAGAATCTATAACCGGGTGATTTTTGACGATCTGCACGCGCAAAAAGGAAGTCTGCGGGATACGGTCGACATACGCAAAGCCTGGGATGTTGAATGGGTCCCCCACCCCAACTGGTTTTACCGGATATCAAAACATACGCTGCCATTTATCCGGCATCCTTTTGTTCCGGAAACAATGTTCCTCGACCAGGTAAAAAATATCCCGGCGGATCTGGAAAATTATGTGCTGAAACCGCTTTTTTCTTTTGCCGGACAGGGAGTGGTCATCGATATCCGGCCTGAAGACCTGGCAGCTGTCAGCGATCCTTCCAACTGGATACTGCAAAGAAAAGTACATTATGCCCCGGTGATCAGGACGCCCGATGATCCTTCCAAAGCAGAAATCAGGATCATGTATCTCTGGCCGGAAGGTGCATCACGGCCGCGGCCGGCCATTAACCTGGCGCGTTTGAGCAAAGGGAAAATGATTGGAGTCAGATATAATAAGGACCGTACATGGGTCGGTGGCAGCGTAGCTTTTTTTTAATCGCCTCTTTCGCTCAGTCCGGCAAGAATATATTCCGCATTCAGTTTTGCAATATTGGTCATGGAGATTTCCTTCGGACAAACCGACTCGCATGCCTGCGTGTTGGTACAGCTCCCGAAACCTTCCTTATCCATTTGAGCGACCATATTCAGCGCGCGTGTTTTCCGTTCCGGATCTCCCTGTGGAAGGAGTGCAAGATGAGAAACCTTTGCGGAGACGAAAAGCATGGCAGAGGAATTCTTGCAGGCCGCCACACAGGCGCCGCAACCTATGCAGGCAGCGGCGGCAAAGGAAGCATCGGCATTATTTTTGTCGATGGGCAGCGAATTCGCATCCACCGCATTGCCGGTATTTACTGAAATAAATCCGCCGGCCTGGATGATTCTGTCGAATGCGGAACGGTCTACCACGAGATCTTTAATGACCGGGAAGGCGTTGGCGCGCCAGGGTTCGATCGTTATGGTGTCACCGTCCTTGTAAGCCCGCATATGCAGCTGGCAGGTGGTATTGGCATGCCAGGGACCATGAGGCCTTCCGTTGATATACATGGAACAGGTACCACAAATTCCTTCACGGCAGTCGTGGTCAAACGCTACCGGATCCTTTCCTTCCTGAATCAGCTTCTCATTGAGAACGTCTATCATTTCCAGGAATGACATTTCAGAAGAAATATCCTGAATGGTGTAGGTTTCAAACCTGCCCGGCGTGTTCGTATTTTTCTGCCGCCAGATTTTCAGGGTGAGATTCATCTTATAATGTTCCATACACGGTCTTGATGGTTAGTTGAGCAATGGTATTTACTTGCCGTTGATCGCGGATCGATTATCGTGGATCGTTT
>Ga0157374_10000085_pt1 | contig 93311 bp, 135 predicted proteins | sample M25metaG_FD_115308 | JGI IMG/M metagenome (GOLD analysis project Ga0157374, IMG submission 115308) | Miscanthus rhizosphere microbial communities from Kellogg Biological Station, Michigan, USA - M2-5 metaG | ecosystem: Host-associated > Plants > Roots > Rhizosphere > Soil | place: USA...
CAGCCCATTTGGAGTAGAGACTAGAACGATCTTAGTGGTCTTACCGGATGAAATGGTTGGGAAGACCGAGGTGAAGAACTCATCCCAGTTCTCGATGAAGGCTGCCTCATCGATGAATAGCATGTTGATCGAGTAACCACGAATGTTATCGCTTGATGTCGAGCCTGCAAGAACACGACTCTCGTTCTCGAGCATCATTGAACCCTTGTTCATCGACACGATACCCTGTTGTAACCACTTAGGCAGATACTGGTACGCGTCCGTGATACGCTTCATGATCTCTCGAGCGGTATCACCCTTGTTAGCTAGAAGAGCTACTGTCTTATTCTCATTGAAGAGGATGTACCAAAGTATGAAACCGCAGGTCGTGGTAGACTTACCTGCTTGACGAGCGGTAGCGATGATGCTCATACGATTGTGCACCATCGACATGATCATGTCTTTTTGGTAGTCGTAGAGCTTAAAGTTCACTAGACCATCATCGACATTGACGATCTTCATATATGTTTCGATGAAATAGATCGGGTTCATCTGACACTTGATCATCTCTTCGACGCGCTCAGGAGTCCATTCGATGGTCTCTCCAACACGTTTCAATAAAGGGTTACCAAGGTAACCCTTGTCGATCGAGATATCATCTATCCCGAGTAAGTTACGATTGTCCATTTTCTTTCATCTGAGCCAACAATTTATGCAACTCAGCCGTAGATCCAACAAATACATTATTGTTCACCGTGCCTCCCTTTGGAGTCGCTGCTGGCTTTTCCTTACCGAGATCTTGTCGCTTCTTATGGAGTCCTACAAGATCATTGTTGAGATCTGATGATGTTTTAAGAAGATTTGCCACAACTTCGAACGCGCGAGGGTGTTGAGACTGCTTAGCTATCTCTAGAAGTTCACGAACTGCTTCTGAACCTTTTTCAATCAGATCTATAATATTTTCTCTAGCAAAATCGATATCTCGATCAGCTTCTTCTTGAATTTCATCTTCTGAAGCTGGTTGATAAACTATTACTGGTTTTGGATCATCCAATGATTTATCAACACTCATTCCAAGAGCTCTTTTGATTATGTCATCGCTCATTCGTCACCCTTTAGAATAGTAGTAATATATCCAAAGTCGTCATTAGCATTAATTTGTGTGTAAGGAATAGTATTGTTGATATCTGTCGTTGGCGTTCCATTAGCTGTTAAACCAGGCTGAATATGCACGATATTAACTAAGTTATTAGCATTATGATCAACACTATAGAAATCAGTGATGACATATTTGATAACTTTTCTACCCTGTCCGATAGGACCGGTATATTGAGCTTTCATAGTGAAGTTTAGCGTCCAAACTATTCCTCTTCGATCTTGCATCGACCCCCATGATTGATTATCAACATCAATATTGTTTAGTGTTATTGGAACATCGAGTTCATAACCCATTTCTGGGATAATTTTTACGGTTACAGTTAATGCAGGAGTAAAATATGGAATTATGTTTTCTAAAACTCTAAGACCATCTTCTTCTTTGTCAGCATATATGAAGAGTTGAAAATTTAAATTGTATGGAACACCAGCAAATTGACTATTTACTTGGCCGGTTTGATCTACAAACCGGCGCTGAATAGTTGATTGCCCCATTCTTTCATTATCGAATGATGGAGCACTAACTAAAAATGCCATCGCTGGAGACACTGCTGCTACTTTACGAGTTAGATCTTGATCAGTATTCACTCTCGACATAAGTTTATCCTGAGAACCATATGTTAAAGGAACCTTGATAGTCTTAACATGATTATTAGAACCATCAGTATATGGCACATCTATGCTGATGTCATTAAAGAGAGTTCCAAAAACAGTAACATATTTTCTAGTTAAACCGAAATAATAATTTGATCCAAACATTAGAAGTTATTCCCTAGCGAAAATGGATCTTGATCAGTAAAATCTATAATGTTAGGTGTATCGGTCTGGAATTCTGGACTCTGATCATTCCAATTTTCTGGCACAGTTACGTCGGTTCCATCAAGAGTATTCAGTGTTTGAATAGCGTCTATGTCTGAGATACCAGTTCTAAAAATCTGTCCATTATATTCTAGAAGTTCTAATGTTAGATCCCACGTGTTAAGTTTTCCTAATTGATAAAATACAGTTTGGTGATCAACAAACTTAATCTCATAGCACTTCTTGTCTAATGGAAGATATACTAGATCACCTTCTCTAGGACGATCCATTCCAGTGATGTTTTTAAATACCGATTGTGCTACAGTAAATATTGTTTGATCTCTAATCTCGAATCCAAGATTAACAGACATAAATTTACCGTCACCTGCAAAACCTTCGGTAGATTTTAGATAAGTTTCAATAGTATAATACGTTTGAAATATATCAAGATCACTCTCACGAAAGATCGAATCCAAAGACGCATTAGTCTTTGGGAGAAATATCATGTTGAAACCATATATCTGAATAGCTTCAATAATTAACGACTCAAGGAGACCTTGTTGACCTGTATGAGTGTAATTATTGAAGTAAGTGTTAATAGCCATTTAAGCGATCATATCCGATGCTGGTAGAGAATAACTGTTAATCATCTCATATTCCATTTTATCGATCTCAGCTTGAGCTTCGTCATAAACTCTTTGACCGTTGAAAGTCATACCACCAGGCATCTGAAGACCGTCAAACTTCTTCATATTGATACCCCATTGGCGCTTTATAAGAGCTGTAGCATATCTCATCAACCAACGATCAGAATAAGTTTCAGTCCATACATCTGGATCTATAACACCATAAGCTTCAACAACAAAGTATTGGCCGACTTCCATCAGCGTCCAATTGATATCGATATAGATTCTATTTTGGTGTCTATTATATCTAATCATCTTTTCACCGACAAGAACTTCTTGCAAGACGTTAAGATGTTGCATCATCATATAATATGGAACCAGATCATATGATGTTAGAGTGTATAGATCATTCAGTGCGATTTGATATTGCACATTAAACATATTGTCTGATGTAGAAGCATAGAAACCCAATGGAAATATACGAACAGCACCTATGATATTATCAGGCACTACGATATATTTGTTGTCTTTATCTACTTGAGTTATCTGATGCTTATAATATATCTTCTCGGTTCCATCAAAATGATAGTCCCAATAATAACGCAAAGCTTCATCTATACGATCATCAACTTGATCGTCATCAACGTTTATCTCGATAACAGGAGCTCCAAGAGCTCTGAGACAATACTGTTTAAACGAATCTCTGTCAATAGGCTTAGCCATTAGTCGATCCTTTTATTTGATATTTATCAGCTTAAACTGCTCCGATAGCGTGCAGATAGGTATACAACCTGTTATGCATATTTGTTGCATCTGTGTCGGTGAATACTGAACCAAAGTATCCAGCCATGATTGGAGCACTAACAAATCCACCACCAGTTTTTCCTACACGAGGTCTACCACCAGCAGAGTATGTACTATTGCCGTTAGTTCCAATATAAACACCATCGGCATAACATTTTGTAATATCTGTAGAGTTGCTTCTAGTTCCAGATACGTGACGAACAGCGCTACTTCCTGTTATAGAAAGCTGAGTTGGTGGCGGTGAATTAAGATTAGAAAGCTGAACTTTGATAGCCGTTAATCCAGCTTGAGGACATATGACACCAGCTGGTTCACCCCATGAACCCGAAAGTCCGCCGACAACAATTCCACAATAATAAGCGCCGGTGGTCATACCACCACTTGTAGAGAACTTATTTCCAGCCGATGGGTACGTAAATCCTATTGGAGATCCTTCTAAGAAACTAGTTGAACCATCACCAGCATAATATCTATCAGTGACATAAGTGTGATTCGTTCCAGTTTCCGTAAATCCTTGAGCTGGATTTAGAGCGTTAATGCGAGCGGCCTGAGGATCATGAGCAGCTAGTATAGCTAGATAATCTAGTTTGCTCCATATACCATCAGTCTTAAGTCCAGTGATCAAATTATTAATCAGAGTTTGACGCGTATAATTCGGTGATACATTCATAGTATTGATATATGATTGTGTATCAGAATCTAGTGCTGAATTAATAGTCACACTCAAATTTGTAACATGTGGTGAATTTGTCGCTGTTCCTAATGTTTCTGTTAGTGTTATAGTTGGAGTTCCAGTTGTAGTGAATTTGCCAGAAATATTAGTTCCATTTACTGTAAGAATGGTGCCGTCACTAGATGATGCTGTAATAGTCGAACCATTCATTGAACCGACGATGTTAGTTAAGAAGTTAGTTCCAGCAGCAGCTTGATTATTCGTTATAGCTAGATCTACAAGGGTAGCGTTTGCATTGACATTAACTACTATAGTATTAGTTTTTGGAGATCCTTGAGCACCGGTCAGAGTTTCAGTTATCGTCACTGTTACATTTCCACTATTAGAGAATATGCCAGAGATCGTAGAACCAGTGATCGTCAACGATGTTCCATCACTAGTAGAAACACTTAGAGTTGAACCCACAGTTCTATTATTAATCGTAGACGTCCACGACTGATTAATGACAGGAGATGAGTTGCTGAGTGTTAATGAGTTCAATATAGCGATCGGGGTTATGGTTATATTAATCGTAGACGTCTTAGGACTATTAACGCCAGGAGCACGTGTCTCTACTAGAGAGATCGTAGCAGATCCAGGGTTGATAAACGTACCAGATATCGTGGTTCCATTTACTGTAAGAATGGTGCCATCACTAGATGTTGCTGTAATAGTTGAGCCAAGAGTTTTACCAGAAATAGTGGCAGACCAAGAATTTGTGGCAAGAGGCGTGGTATTAGATACACTAAGTGTATTCAACACTAGAGTTCCCGATACACTAATAGGAACAACTACGGTATTAGGAGATCCAATAGCGCCAAGAAGTGTTTCAGTGATAGTAACATTTACCGTTCCAGGTATAGTAAACGTTGCTGAAATAGTGTTTCCTGATACCGTCATAGGAGTGCCATCATCAGCACTAGCTGTAATAACGCTATTTGTCGTCTTATTATTAATAATGGCCGACCAAGCAGAACCAACACTAGAGCTAGTACTCGATAGAGATATAGTTCTAAGCGTAGTAGTCCAATCACTATGTGTTTTAATAGTGGCGGTCCAAGCTGGAGCTGTTATACCATCTGAGGTTTCTCTATGACCCCACGACTGCAAGAATGATGTCGTATTAGTTGGAGCTGGTGTTTGAGCATCGAATTTAGTAAGATAACCACGGCCCATTACTTGAGCCCATCTCTGATCCCACATATAGCTCCAATCTCCAAAACGAGAATCGCGCATGATAGAGATGAAGAGACCCCATATACGAGGAAGAGATTTAGTAGATCCAAAACTATCAATAACTGTAGCGTTTGTTATAGGCTGCCATGTTCCAGTATCGCTAACTGGAACATTAGAATTATCAACTAGTGCTTTATAAGTAGAACCACCGCTCTGAGCGTACGATCCAGCCGTATAAGAGGTAGTGTTTTTCCAAATATTTTGATCAGGCCATCCAGTGAATATGCCCACCCAAGCCTGTTCATAACACCAAACTTCGCCTTGCTTATTAAGCTCAGGATGATTTGCAGAATACCAATTTGTTACATTGTCTCGATGGCTACTTACTTGAGTTATATAATTGTTAACAACTATCTCAAGAACTGAAGGATCAAAGAACTTATTTTTACAGAAGTCTATGGCGTCTTGAGCTACAGGGAAAGTGGTCGTGTCATATAGAGCAGCGCGGTCATTAAGATTCCATGGTCCCGTGTATGTTGTATTTGCTGCTGTCTTATTATCAAGATTAGTTCCATACTGAGCCATTCCAGCAAAACCACCACCGAGATATGGTGCGTGAGCTGATGCTTCATAGAACTTATAAAAGTCATCCCAAACTAACATCTGAGTAAGATTAAGTATAGCAGAACCTTGCTGTATGTTAGTAACACGCTTAGGGCGTGGTTTACCAACCGCCAAGAACGCGTCATCAAAAGCGTTCCATGTCTCGATAGATTTCGTAGCATGATAACGAGCTTTAGCCATGAGACTATTATTCGTTCCGCATGTGAGAGTCCATTTAGAATTTTGTGGTGTAGCTACAGCGAAATATGATGTATTTGTTACTGGAATACCACCAGAATTATTCTGTAGTACGACATATAATACGTCTCCAGAAACAACACAATCTCCAGCCGTGAGATTGATAGATGGAGCACCCTTATAGTTAATTGGAACATCATCTCCAACAAACATATTCTGTTGTGCTTGGAATATGTAAAAACCTAATCCAGATATATTAACGTATAGATTTGATCCTTGTGGAACATTGCATGTTGTTCCAGTTCCACCAACTATGCCCCCAACACGACCTACTTGATTAAACATATTGCTAGTTAAACCAACGCATATTGGATTAGATAGTGGAACAGCATCAGCTGAATATGATATATTAGGATCGTGATATCCACGACGGACACCCTCAACTATCATGTCAGTAAACTGACCAAACGCGCTATTCCATGTTTCGTTTGAATATTCTACAAAATTAACATTACTGTTAATTAATGAAGCTAGCTTTTGAGCTTGATCTACTACACAGCTCAAAGAGTCTCTATGACTGACCTGATACCAAGCACCAACTCCAGCTTCATTTGAAGCTCGGGCGCAGTCTTCAGCATCAAAAACAGTAGAAGAACCCCAAGCTCTCTTAAAGATCTCGCCAGGATTTCTATAAGCTATAGAAGTTACGGTGTCTCCGCGAACTTTATCATTGTTAATAGATCTAACATTAAGATATCGTAAATAGCTGCACGCGTTCGAATATCGAGCAGCTTCTTCAGAGGTTAAAACTTGATTAGCATTAAGAACACCATCATCTGGATATATGTTAACTAACATTCCCCCAGATGGAACTTTAGACCATAGGAACTGAAGCCAATTACTAGAACCACCAGTAGCTGGTACTGTTATATGCCACAGATTGGGATTGGTGCTATCTTTTAATACAGTAATATTTCTTAGAATAGAAAACGAATCTAGATCGAAACCAAGATCAAGGACAAATTTATGAGTGCCATCACCATTAATGCTGCGAGCTGTTTCAAGGTACACAGGCATACTGATCTGAACGCTGCCGAATCCAGTTAAAGATGTAACTGGATATAATCTACCGCTATAATCGGCTTTTAATGTTCCATAAGTTACTCCAGTAATAGAATCAGTAGCCGGTAAACCATCTAGAGACAGATTAATCTGGTTTGTACTAGAACTTAAAGGAGCTCCTATATCATTTAGAGTCTTGTTTCCTGTTACACCACCAACAGTTCTAGAGATAACAACGGCAACGCGTCTAGCTATGTTATACATACTATCGCCAGACGTGAAGTCGTTTATTCCTGGCATGTTCATACCAATAGCCATGTTTGGAACAGGATCGGTATCAGTAATTACAGCATTGCTTATTGCTGATGTAGATGTACTGTATGCTACAGATGATCCATTACTATTGTTAGCACTTACAGAATAAGTTATAATACTTGTTAAATCATTAGAACTTGGGATATAAAACGGAGAGGTCGCCCCAGCGATAGGGACACCGTTTTTAAGCCATTGACGCGTTAAACCACCGGTGTAATTACTCCAAGAGCCATCAGTTCCGCGTAAAGCATATCCTACTTTACCAGATCCAGTTAGAGTTGGAGATGAAATGTTGACCGGAAGATCTAATGGTATTGAGGAATCGCTAAAGATACTTCTATGAGTTTTACCAAACCCAAATCCAAACTTGAAACCTGACATATCTTAGTAAAACCCTAATGGTATCAAACGGCATTATTCCGAGGCACTAAATAATAGAAACCTATCAATAAAATAGTATCGATATTTATCTAACTTTACCCTTGACATTTTATAAGCAATAGTGTATAAGAGGGATACCTCTGTAAAGGATTAATATGAGAGTTTGTATAGTAGATCACTTAGGTACTCCGTATGATGGATATACGTTAGAGTCAAGTGGCCTAGGCGGCAGCGAATCTGCTGTAATATGCATAGCACGCGAACTGGCTAAGATTGGTTTTACTGTTGATGTCTTTAATGACTGCAGTGAAAATCATCAGTGTGATAGAGTTCACTATAGGAAACGCAGCGAAGCTATAGATCATACATCAGAGCCATATGATCTGTTTATTAGCAGCAGATCTCTAGTTCCATTCACTGAATATAATAATCTTCGTAACAAAGCCAAGAAGAAAGTTCTGTGGCTTCATGACACGTTTGTAGATGCTGATGCTCTGTTAGAGAACTATGTTGTCAATGGGTTGATCGATGAGATCTGGACTCTATCTGATTTCCACACTAGCTATATCACCACGTGTAATCATGGTGTGAAGCGAATGCAAGAAGTGTTAAAGAGAAAAGTCTGGCAGACTAGAAATGGTGTGAATCTCTATAACGATTATGTTGACATCCAGAAGAAAGATAAAAATCTCTTCGTATTTAATGCTGCGGTCGATAAAGGATTGCCAGTACTTCTTAACAACATCTGGCCGAAAATCGTAAAACAGTATCCTACTTCTAAACTTAAGGTTATTGGTGGATACTACAAGATGCATTCGATGGTCGAGGCGCAGAGAACACATTGGCACGGTCTTAAAGAAAAATACGACGGTAAAGACGGAGTTGATTTCACTGGAGTTATCACACAAAAAGAAGTGAGTGATATCTTAACCGATGCCTCATACATGATATATCCACAACAGTTTCCTGAGACGTTTGGTATATCACTAGTAGAAGCTCTGGCTCACGGCGTTACTCCTATCACCGGAAGGTTTGGAGCGGCTGAAGAAACGGCTATCGAAGAAGGTAGTTGGTTGATGGACTACCCAGCGACATCTAATGCTCTTTATCAGTTCGATGAGGAAGTTCACCAAAATGCTTTCTGCAACTTAGCGCTTCAAGCACGAACAAATGAATATCTATGGCAGCAAAAAGCCAATAAAGGTCTCATAGTTAGAGATGTGTGCGAATGGAATAAGGTAGCTCTCCAGTGGAAGCAGCACATATACAAGATACTCGACAGATATCTTCCACTCGATGATTATCGTCAGGTCACCGATCTAAATCAACGGTGCAAAGAGATCTTCAATACCAGATTCGGTAACGAAGAAGATCATGTAGTTCAATGTGAGAGTGAATGGATGATCAACGTCATCGTTCCATTCAAGAACGCCGAGAAGTTCATCGGTGAGTGCATCGATTCTATCATCACTCAAAACTACGACGCCTGGCGTCTATATCTCGTGGATGATGCATCGGATGATAATACGGTCGAAGTCGTCGAAAACAAGCTCAAAGAATTGAACGACTTTCGTATCAAGTTTATTAAGAATGACATTAGTGTCGGAGCACTACAAAATCAAGTATCTGTCTGGGAGGATGAGTGCTGGCCATATCCTGGATCTAAGAATATTATGGTTCTGATAGATGGCGATGATAGACTAGTTAATGATCCAAATATTTTCAGGAAGATCTGTCGTCTATACGTAAATGGTGCACAGATGACCTATGGTAGTTGCTGGTCAGAAGTTGATAATATTCCTCTTATAGCTCAGGACTACCCACCAGATGTCAAAGAAAACGGAACATATCGAGAACACAAGTTTCCGTGGAACATTCCGTATACTCATCTACGAACGTTTGAAGGTCGACTACTTCACAATATGGATGATGACGCTCTTCTTGATAGCGATGGTAAGTATTATCGCGCTGGCGGTGATTCAGCCTTACTCTATGCACTTCTGGAAGCTTCTAACCCCGATCGTATTGTTGCTGTCAAAGATATCTGGTACAGATATAATGACCTACATCCCAATAACGATTTTAAAATAAACGCTGAAGAACAAACTCGTAATTCTAATGAGATATTGATGAAGAATATTAAAAAAAAGCGAATTTTAATTGGAATTCCGACCGCTCAAAACATTCATGCGGCGACTTTTAAATCGATCTACGATCAGATCATTCCAGATGGTTATGAAGTAGACTTTCAGTTCTTCTATGGATACTGCATCGACCAGGTGCGTAATCTGATGGCTCATTATACTATCGAGAACGGCTATGACTATATCTTCTTTGTTGATTACGATATGGAGTTCGGGCCAGATACTCTAGAAAATCTTCTTCAGTTCTATGATAATGGAACAGATGATGTTGCTATAGTGAGTGGGCTATATAGACAGCGTAGGAATGAAGTAGTTTATGAAGCTTATAGAAGTAATGATCAAGGTGGAGTAGAACATCTTCTACAAATACCAGCATTCTCGATTGGAATGAAAGTTCCAGCAGTAGGATTTGGGTGTGCACTGGTTAAGCGAGAAGCACTTCTAGCTGTTGGTTATCCATACTTCACATATCATCATGCTATTAAAATTGAAGACACTGTATCTGAAGACATCGATTTCTGTCAAAAAGTGACAGCTCGTGGTTGGAATATCATACTAGAACCAAACGTGAAGTGTAAGCATCACGGTAATATTACATTTGAGGTATAATGGAAGAAGAACTATATGACACGAACTATGCTATGTTTGAGTTCGGTCTGCGTGGTGAGACGCAATTACAAGACAACCTAACTTATTCTAATATTCCTCTTAAAACCGTATTTGATGTTGGAGCAAACATCGGTGAATGGAAGAGGATGCTAAGGGATAGACAGCCGGATGCTGAAGTTCATATGTTTGAACCTATGCCGAATACATTTCGTAAACAGTTGATTAATAATGGTATTATCGATAATAAAACTATTAACAATCCATTTGGTTTAGGAAAAGAACCTGGATTTATTGATGTTGTCTACGATCCAACAAATGACCGCCTTACCAGCGCTGTAACCGAATTACCACGCAAGAGCCCAACTTATCGTCCCATCATGCTTCTAGATGGAGACACATACTGTAAGATCCATCAGATCGATCATATCGATTATCTGAAGATAGATACAGAGGGATGGGAGATGAACGTATTGCGTGGCTTTAATCATATGTTACAAGAACGTAAGATCGAAGCTATCCAATTCGAATTTGGATTTGCTAATATTCTGACAAAAGATCTACTATTAGATTATTATCGTTTATTTGACCCTCTAGATTATGTGATAGGTCGCGTTACTCAAGAAGGAGTACGTTTTAAACGCTATGACTGGGAAGATGAAGACTGGCGAGGGCCAGATTTCTTAGCTGTTAAGAGAGAACGCGAAGATATTATTAGCGCCACGCAGGTCCATCAATCCAGCTAACCAACGACATCCTATCTCCAGATGTGATCGGTGTCACTCGATGATAGAAGAACGAAGGGAAAACTAGAACAGATCCACGCGGTTTAAGCTGCTCTGTTGTCGGAGTTGGAATATTGAAGAACTCAAAATCTCCACCTTCATATTCACTTGGATCTGTAAGCTGTACAACTATAGAGATCTTTCGTTGATACGGAGCTATACTATCAAAGAATACATCATGATGCCAATCATATTTTCCACCAACAGCACTATGATATTCAGTAAACTGCATCTGATGGATTTGGCGTTCTATATCGAATCCAAAATTAGTTCTATTAGATTGATTAACAAACTGTAATAGAAAATTACCAATATCTTGATCTTGTCCGTTAGCATCTAACCAACGAACAGTAGATCTTCTAATATCATGAGAAGGAGGCCCATTGGCATTATGACCGATGACGGCCTCCTTCGCGTCTCTTTGCATTCCCTTATGAATAATATAATCGCAATATTCTGATGAAACAGCTCCAGAATATACTTGCCACAGATCTTTCATTACATACTCTTAATTAAATGTTATCGACTCGGTCTTTCAATTCTTTGATTGCTTCAATAATGAGAGGGACCAATTTCGTATAATCGAGGACTAGGATGTCCTGATCTTCTGTATATTTATGAACCACTTCTGGAAGCACATCTTGAACTTCTTGAGCTGACAGACCAACATGAATTCGATCTGGATCGATTCCAAGTTCTTCGCCTCTCTCATTAGCTTTCCAATAGAAGCCGTGAAGAGTCATAAGCTTATCGAGAGCGCTAGTGATAGGTCCTTGAACATTCTTCAAGTTCATATCTGAGAACGCAGTAACGTCTCCAGATGCTGTCAGAGAACTACAACTAATAGCTCCAGCTGATATAGAAGATCCAGGAGAGAATGATCCGGTAGGTCCTGTAGGTCCTAGTGGCCCTGTTGGACCTTGTGGTCCGGTGGGTCCTAGTGGCCCTGTTGGACCTTGTGGTCCTGTAGGGCCAAGAGCGCCCTGAGAACCAGTGTATCCGATAATACCTTGAATACCCTGTGGTCCAGTAGGTCCAGTAGGCCCAAGAGCGCCAGTAGATCCAGTGAAACCGACACCTTGAGAACCTGTGTATCCAGTCTGACCCTGAATACCCTGTGGTCCTGTTGGACCAAGCCCTCCGATAGATCCAGTGAAGCCAATACCACCTATCGATCCATTATATCCTGTCGGTCCTTGAATACCCTGTGGACCCTGTGGTCCTAATCCGCCTATCGATCCATTAAATCCTGTTGGGCCTATAGCGCCTTGAGAACCGGTGTAACCAATCGGACCTAGTCCTCCGATAGAACCAACAAAACCTGTAGCTCCGATAGAACCATTGTATCCAGCACCTGTTGGGCCTATAGCTCCGATAGAACCATTGTATCCAGTTGGACCAATCGGTCCAATCTGCCATGATCCATCTCCACGCAAAAATGTAGTGGTATTAGCCGATCCAGTTGCTAATCTAGCTGTACTAAGAACACCACTAACGATAGTATTTGCATCCATCGATCCTGTAATGTTTCCGGTTACTGATAGATTTCCACCAACTGAAGTATTACCTGTAGCTGTTAGAATAGTAGTATTAACTGTTGTTGAGTTGACCGTAGTCGCTCCAACTTTAACAGTGGTTACATTAGCTGTAACATTAGCACCGATCTGTAGAAGATTAGATACGTTAACATTAGCTGCTGCAACATTACCAAATGTTGATGCTCCACCCACTACTAGAGTGTTAGCGATGTTGGAATCTAGACTCCAAACTGTCCAACGCTTTGTTGCTGAACCAAGACTGAATGAATTACTATTTGGAATAAAATCGCCAGCAGCTGAACCACTCGTAACAAGATTTCCAGTTACCTGAAGATCGCCACCAACTTTTAAAAGACCAGCAACATTAGCTGAACCAAAGTTAACCGCATTAGCAGTTAAACTATCTCCAGTTAAATTAACGGTATTAGAACCATTAGTTATGGATATCGATGTGTTGTTTGTGGTTACATTACCAACAGATATTTTAGTTGCAACTACATTGGAAGTAGTTACAGAAGTAGAATTAATAGTAGTATTACCTACGATAATATCACTATTAGAAACGAATCCATTTGAACTTAGAGATCCACTAAACGCTCCTAATCCAGAAGCAGTTATGTTGCCACTAACTGATAGATTTGCACTAAGAGTTGAATTTCCAGAAGCAACTATAGTTCCAGTCGTAATTCCTGTAGCAGTTAAAGCCGAATTAACTGTAGTGTTTCCAACTGTTAATTGAGCTCCAGTTAAAACTACGTTTCCAGCTTTAAAAGACGTGGTATTAGCTGATACGTTAGAACCAACTTGTAGTTGGCCAGAATTGATCGTAGTATTTCCAACAGTAATCTGTGAAGTGTTAACACTCACATTAGAACCAACAGATATATTAGTGGTGTTAACGTTAACACCACTAGATGCATCTTGAAGAATTACTGATGATTGGGTGAATTGAAGGTTACTAAGTCCAGTTCCAATCGTAAGATTAGCACCAACAAAAACAACATTTAAAGTTGTGATCGCACCAATGGCTACATTACCGCTAACATTTGCTGTTCCAGCGATAGATAAATTTGCATCTGGATTAGATGTGTTAATTCCAACCTTACCTGATCCACGCTTAGCGTAGATGAGATTAGTGTCGGCTATAATTCCGTTTTTTGCTACGAATTCAGTGTTAGTTGATGCCATCGGTTCCCTGTCCCCTGGTGTTTATTTTGTTATGTTGATACTAAGGTTTTAGAAATATTCACCTGCACTGGAGCAACCAATGGAGTCATTAGAAGTCTTACATTACCAGAATTGATATCACTTCTAATTGTAGCCAACGCGTTGTTCGAATTTATCGTAGCATATTCAGTAGTATAAGTGTTTGTTCCATCTGAAAGAACTAAAACTTCAGTACATTGGTAATTACTTCCTACTGAATCTGTAACACTAATAACATACTTTGCTGATCGATAAGCTGAAGCTGCAAATGAATCAGCTACCTGATCAGCCGTAGTTGCTGCAAAAACTACTCTAACTCCATGAGTTAGAACGATAGAATTTGCGCCAAGATTTATACCATTATCTACTCTAACAGTAGTTCCAGTAATAGCAGTATTTGTTACAATAGCTAAATTACCAGACGCTATAGTATTGCCTCCAGAGATGGAAGAAGCTACTATAGTGTTGGCTCCGAAAGAGCCAATAACAAAGCCCTTACCAGTAGTAGTCGCACCATTAGAGCTGTTATTAGCAGTAACGACTTCAGTATTGCATAGGTCGATTATGCCGTTAATCTTTACTATCTGTGAATAGAAAGTATCGGCATTAACATCAACGATTGGCAATGACTTCATTTAGTATAGTCTCCAATCTTGAGATTCGTTGTTCTAGATAAAGAATACGACTCTGAAGTTCTTGTTTATCTTTTGCGGCAGCTATCTGAGCTTTATATGCTTGATAACTATTGTTATCAGTATTTAGTACTGCTCCGGTCGCCATATCAATAACGAATCCGGCTGCGTTAGTTTTTTGAAGATTTGACATTACACGGTCGTCGCTACAGCTTCTATCGATTCAATCTGTGGAACTACTGAAGTGTTAGATAGTAAAACAGTCTTAATCTGTACTACATTATATGCATCAAATTTAGCCATCGATGAATTATAATAACGGACAACGTTTTCATTTAGTATATTGCTGAATGCTTGGAACGGCATTCCTATTTCATTATTGGCACCAGCTGCTGGACGACCAACTAGATCAATTTTTAAACCAGATCCTACGATACTACTATTAGATACAGCATCAGAAATAGTGATGTTATTTGCTGAACTAACGGCAACAACTGTAGACACCATCCAATTCTGTGGAAACAGTGGAGGATAGATCTTAATTACGTCATTAACATTAATATCAGTGTTCCAAGATGTTCCGATGCCAACTATAGTATTAGAGTTAAGAGTAGTTGTTGCTGAACCAGTGATAGTATTTACGGTCTTAACATTTTTACCACCAAGAGCGTAGATATACTCTACTAAGTCATTAGTGTTAGTGATAGAGCTATAGGTATTAGCGTTATTACTAGTTAATGTTAATTCGGTCCAGTCTTTATCTTCAAACGCATCACTATCCGATGTATTATAAAACTTAGCATAGATCTTAACGTTAGTATTGATAGGACGATAAGCCTGAACATACACGATTAGATCTTCAGCAAACTGTCCGGTATTAAGAGTGATCTTATTACTCAACTGTCGGCATAAAGCTTTACCATAATTCTTGTTTTCGCCTGTAGCATCATTATTGATGATATAGTGATAGTTATAAACGTCATCACTGGTTACAAGAGGTATAGTATAAGCGTTGTTAGATGTTATGCTTACTTCAAGAATAGATGAAGATTTAACAGAAGTGTTAACAATATTTCCATTAGCAACTTGAATAACAGCATTAGTTTGCATAACTTCATAAGAACGTGATGCTATAACGTATAAACGCCCATCATTATTTTGAAGATCAGCCATAGTTTGTGGAGTATAAGCATCAACCGTCTTTACCATAGCAGGTAAAGAAGTTTTTAAGATATGTTCATATCCAGGATTAACGTAATATGGATAGTGCTGGCGAAGACTATAAGTTGTATTCTGATTGGTTCCGATCTCACAGTGTGGATAGCATAGGTGAACAGGGATATTAGTCGTTACTGTATTCCCGAAAGTAGATCCAGAACGTTCACAACGAATCATAGAGCCGATCTCCGGAACTATGTTAGCAGAAGTTCCAGCCGAAGTGGTAATACTTACTGCTGTTTGTGCTGTTAACCCATATCCAGCATTAATATATGTTAATCCTGTGATAGTACCACTACCGTTAGTTACGACCTTAGCTACAGCATTTGCATAAGATGGAATAAACGCTATGTTATTAGCATCAGCAGTATTAGCGTTAGTTACTGGATAAACTGTAACCGTATCATTATTGCTATAGCCAGTTCCCCCAGAATTGATCGTTAACTGGAGAAGATAATTGTTACTAAATCTTACCGTAGAGTTGGCATTGGTGTCAGTGATTCTAATGATATCAACTTTATGTCCTACATAAGTGTTCCATGTGTTACCATTCCACCAACGTCCATCGTACCAGTGGATATCATTATATGTTATACGTCCAGCTGCGGTAACTGAGAACGTTGCTGTATTATTAGTAAAATCAGGAAAACGATCTAAAACAATTTCAGTATTTGATACAACTTGGATCACTTCTCGAATATTAACATTCGAGTTAGTGGTACCACCATTTCTTAATACGATATAACTTTTTTGTGGTGTAGATGGCGTAGCATTAACAGTACTGCTTACCGAGCTATTCGATGCTATCAGAAGATTAGTAAAGTTAACAGTATTTCCTACTACTTTAACGTGCGTGCACGCAGCACTTACGTTAATAGATCCATACAGAACTGGTGTCTCTAGAAATACTAGTTCTCCCATAGATGCACTAGAACGGCCTGTCGTTCTATAATGGTATCTATCGTATAGAACTAGATCTTGTGGATCCGATGGGAGGACATATGTTTCATATATCGAATCGGCCGAACTATTAGCTGAAAATAAGCCAATATTGACCGTAAATTTAATATCTTGATTGCTAAGTGCTGCAGCAACACCAGATGAATTGATAGTGTAATACGAACCAATATTTTTAGCTGTTGAACCACCGGTCTTTTGGTTAGTTCCAACTATTAGATCGCCTTCTTTACACGTCCAAAGTGTAAAAGCTTCGTTTCCATCGAAAGAAAATGCTAAAGCATAATTCTTTCCGCTGCTTAATACCACTGGCCTAGAAAAGGTGAACGTACTTTTTCCAGTTGCATCAGAACTAACAATGATATCGTTATATTCTAGACGAGCGATAGCTAACATTACTGGATTTGAAGCATCTGGTACAGCATCTCCAATAGTATTTAAGATATAAAGGTTTGCACCAGGATTTGTAATTCCTGATGCATTACCAGTAGCTCTTGGTTTAGTTTGGAAGAAGACATCAACACTCGTGATAGTAACACTATCAGAATTTTTGACAGCAGTTCTGTCAACATAAAATGTCTGTGCAACTGATACAGTTACCATGGTTCTACCTTATTAGTGTTTTAGGTATTTAGTATATGCTGTAACCGTTAAAAGTGCTCCAATTTCCACCCATATACGCTTTAATAATTTGTCTTGAAGCGGTTAGATGGATAGTGAAATCTGCGATCGAATGCTTATCTGACGATTCTACATGAACATTTAGATATTCAAATAGACTGCTGTTTGCATAGATGTAATTTTGAATAAATCTATTGATCGTCGAGATGCCATATGCATCTAAACTAAGAGTGAAGTTAGCTTTACCAGTCGAATCACTCATGATCTTATTAGTTCCAGCAGCCTGTGAACCACCGAAAACAGCTGAAATATAATATTCGTCATCATCGCGAGCAGCGATAGTCACTGTATGAAGCGTATTTGGCTTTAAGCCAACAAGTGATACATTCTGAACAACATTAGTAATATTATAATTGAGAAACTGGGTGTCTAAACCTATGCCTTGAGCACTAAATGTGCCGGGTGTCACATAACACGCAGCACTATACTGTGTGGTATCAACCGGTGGTTTTGGTGCAGGTGGTGTAGGTGGAGACGGAGCTGGAGCTGGTGGTTTAACAACAGGTGGAGCTGGTGACGGAGCTGGAGCTGGCACTGGCGATGGCGCTGGTGAAGGCGCCGGCGCTGGTGACGGTGGAGCAGGCGGAGGCGGCGGTGGAGCTGGATTTGATGCTAGATCTTGAGTCACCAGTGCCTGCTGACTAGCAAACGATCCAATTAAGAAACCTTTACCATGAGTAACAAGTGTCGACTCGGCGAATGGAAGAACTCGACTGTTTAAGATCGATGCTTGATATTCAGGATTAGCAGTATCCGAATTATTGCTATTGGTGAAATCGTCAGCAAAAAAGCCAAACTTGAATCGGTTGATCGTTGGATCAACAGTAGAAGGAATGACCTTATCTTTAAGATCGTTTTCGACTAAGGTTAAAGCTACTGTTGCCTCAAGATTAGATAGACGTCGGTCTAGTTGGCCGATGTCTGTCATAGTATAAGCTCTAGGCTGAGATATATCAATATCAGCTGGAGTTGTTTCACTAGAAACAGTTTTATCAACAATACGGCGAACTAGATTTAGCTCAGAAGACATCTTCTTATCAAGAATAGATCTCGTATTATTAGAGAAGTGCTCTGGAAGACATGGATATGATGGGATGTCTAGTTTACTTAGAACAATGCTGTTGTTCGGAATCTTTGGATCTGGATAAGGCATCGTTTCTGATGGCGTACCACGAACAACACTGATCTTATTATCGGTGTTGACTACAACGATATCTTTACGTCCTAAGAAATAAGAACGATCAAAAGTAACTCCAGACTGTGGAAGAGGAAATTTCTTATTATTTCCACTGAAAGTTATACCTTCAGCTGGATTGACTGTAGCAGATGCCACACTTGTAGACAGTGTGGCGGTATTAGCGACTACCGGTCTAAAATCGATGTAATTAGCAAGATCAAAATATTTACCACTAGAAGTATTGAGTTCAGGGATCTCAAAACTATTAACTTTGCTACCTAGAGCGCTAAGAGTTAAACTATCATCTGCAAAGCGTTGAACATTATTACTCGATACGTATGAGTTGATAGTGTATATTCCAGAACCAGATGTGAATGCATCGAATTCAACTAGAAGCCATGTTCCAGCTGGAACATTAATGTTAGCATCAGGACGCTTAATTAGATAGCTCAAACCAACATAATCTGGTGTTTGATTATTATCGATGAAGAACTGTTCTGTAACATCAGTAGATGACACATTAACAGTCGAGCTATTAGCAAGAAACACGTTCTTTAATCTGAACACGTCAGGAACACCTAAACACCAAGGCCCGTTTAGTAGAGCTGGATTGTTGTTTAGATCTAGTTTGACAAATAAGTTACGATTAGCAACTTTAGTTACTGGAGACGCATCTACAACTCTAACATCATAACCTATTGATAGATTAACAGAAGTTGAGTTCTGAAGAAGTCCAATGTTTATATTGAGACTCTTTCCTCCTGACGTCAGAACTGCAGAACCACCGAGTTTATCGATGTTGATAGGTGTATTTTTTGGAAACACTTTAGTGAAATTAGCACTAGATAATGTGAATCCAAGAGTACTATCTAAATTCAACTGGGATGAAGTCTTGCCTGTGACTCTACGTATCACATAGTTTGTAGCGTCAGAGAACACGGCGACAAAATCACCGATATCATATTTGTTAATAGTTGAAGTAATAGATAGAGTTATATTATTAGATCCAGTTACGGCTGCAGCAGTTCCGTTAGCTGAAGCATTAACCTGAAGAAGAACATTATTGCTGGTTGGAACAACAACTAAACTATCGAGTTCATTCGAAGTGAGTGTTGATGATTCGTAAGCAAAATATTCAGATGGATCAGTTAGCAGAACACTAGAAGCGCCTCCGGTAGATAATGTAGGAGTTTCATCAACCATACGATATGTGTAGTTAATGTTATCTAGATTATTAGTAGCATCAGATCCTGTATCTAGAAGCAATGACGTTCCAGATTTGATATCTTGTAGCTTAGAAATGCTAGTATTGGTTGTAGCATCAAAAGTTAAAACTACATCACAAATTCCGTCATTAGAGCTATCAAAATATAGTGAACGAACTTGGCTAAAATTCATTCCATTATTCATTTGAATGTTAAACAGATACACGCGATATGTTGCTGATGGAGTTCCAACAACACCATTATCGTATACCACATTACGAACTTGAGCTGTTCCGATTTGAGTTCCAATCGGTGCTATAGTTCCAGCCGAAATAAGAGCCGTGTTTGACATGTATCCGCGAGGAGTATCATACAACTGCACAACACCTCCGATATCAAAATCGAAATTTCCAGTGAATTCCTGAACTACTACGTAATTACCATAGTCAATAGTTGTATTAAGACCAGTAGCGGTACGACTGTCTACACCCTTATCAACGTTTACAACGTAATTAGACGTAGTCTGAATACGATATCCATTAATATAGCCAGTTCCTGGATCGGTGACTACTGCTAGTTTGCTACCTTCTAGAGCCTGATTAGATGTTGATCTAGTTGTGACTAGAAATTTGTCTAAGACGAAATTTCCAGCTTCTTCATAAGTGCGTCCAGCAATAGTATCCATAAGAGTACTATATTGTGTCTGTTTATTTTCCTTGAACGGATTTCCATCCGAAAAATCTACGATCGAGAAAAACTCATTATTAGATGCGGCATTATTTGCCGTTACTACTACTAATTCTGGAATTAGCTGAAGTCTATCAGCTCCAGGCGCAAATTCATTTTTAGTTCCAGTTGCGTTATCTAGAAGACTATCATCAGTGTTCGAGTCGATCATTATTTCAGAGGTGTCAAAACCAACAGAAATAGCGTCTGGCGTGTTGCTATACTTATCGACTATAACGATCTGAGGATCTACGTGTAGAAAATATCCCTTCTGATATATAACACCCTCAGTAACGCCGAAAGCATAACCAGCTCCAACCGAACTTTCATCGTCATTGATTACAACCTGAGCGATGTAATTTTGAGCAGTTAGAGAAAGATCGCTGTAATTGCGAGGACCGGTTTCATTAACAGCACCAGCAGATTTTACTGTAGTGTATGGTGAAACGTAATAACCCTGTCCGTTATTTACGATATCGATCTTATTGATCTTGCCAGTAGAAGCAGATGTAGTTAGAGTAGCTTGCGCGCCCGATCCTATAGTTTCAATAACAGTCGCTGAAGCGCTTGTCACACTTCCTACGATATTAGAACCAGTATCAAACTGCCATATAGTTGCAGATATTTCAGTATTGGTTAGATCACTCTGACGCGGACGCAGATGAAGAACTATATTATTTTTAACAGTTTCAATACTATCAATAATAGCAATGTGAGTATTACCGCCAGACTGGGTGATAGTTTCACCAACAGAGAAAGCGTTAGTTGAAGATACATTGACAGCTATAGCTGAACAGAGAACCACTGAATCGTTATTAGCGAATCCAGTTGATCCATTGTTAACAGTTAATTTGTTGATAGAATCTAGATAGTCATAGATCTTTAGAGTTGATGATGGTGCAAATGATGTTTGTTGTCCATCATCGCCAGAATTAATATAGCGTAGGTATATAGTTTTAAGGTCTGGATCGGTTGATTCATAACCATCAGCTGAATTGATGATCATAGCTGTTAGATTAGATGATGGATCTGTTACAAAGGATCCAACATATTCAGCTGGAGCTGCAGGAAGACCATCTAATTGGCTATCATTGATCTTTACATAATTGTAATTCGAATGATATACAAAGTTAACACCATCAATAATAGTTCCACGCTTATAGATGTTATTACCAAACTTTTCAATTTGGTTTTGTAACATCGCTTGAAGTTGGTTCATCTCACGAACCTGTACAGCCACAGTTGGCTTAAAAGCTATTCTGTGATAGTTCTTCGTCTCATTGTAATCGTCGAAATAAGGAGAGACGTTGAAGTCTTTATTTACAGGCATCGTTGTCCCTTAGAAACTTAGGATTATTTTAAATGTCTCGCTTTGTTCATCAGCGCGCGTAATAGGAGAAAGATTCTCGACATAAAATATTTCGCCTGATCCGAAAACTAGATCTGGTAAGTATTTATTCGTAAGTGTAGCAATTGCGCCACTGTCTTGGCCTACAATTTCATCGGTCATACCAGGATCATCAACCGAAGTGTTAAAAATTCCAAGTTGGTGTGTTACAAGAATTCTCTTCTGTCCTGTATCTGGATCATCGGCAATCGAGTGAAACCTAGCACTAGACACATCATTAGCCGTTTGTGTTACAGCTTCATCCTGTATGAAATTACCCTGAGTCATCGTTCCGATATAACTTACAGCTTGAAGATACGTTAAAAATCCTTTATTCTTACTACTAACTTTAATCGTGTTGATATGTCCTACGGTTCCAGTTTCAACACCGATGAACATATCACCAACAGAAAAATCACTATCACAGTTAGTTAGAACTACAGTATTTGCGCTAAACCCATCAACCAACCCAGAAGATGTTGCTCTTGCTAGATAAACGTTCGCAGCATATTCACTAACTGTATCAAAACTGGCATTAGCATTGATATAGATCGATGTATTACTTACCGATAGAACATTAGACATCTGATATGTGTTTGAATATGAAAAGAACAACTGATCACCAGGTGAAACAACAGTTGACGGATTAGCTCCATTAACAACCAATTGATTAGTTAACTGATTATTAGAATTTCTAGTAGTCGATATAGAGCCAATCAGTTGTATTGGATCGATCTTATAAACCATTTCATTAATAGTGAACTGTTGGTTTAAATCATTGCTAGTAAACGTTACGGAATTAAACTTCGGATTCTTGATTATACCAAGTTGCGAGTAATCATTATCAACTGGAATAGTATTAGCTTCAGTACCAGAAAACTTCATCCCAACGCAGACATAATGACCAGCTAACTCCTGAGTCGGATTGGCTCCATGACCGTTAGATGGAGAATATATTGGATAAACACTAGCTTCTTCGGTAACACCAACAGATGCTGAATACATAACGGTCGCTGAAGCTGTATGATATCCAACACCGCGATCTAGCATCTCAATATGATCTACAGTGTTTCCAGCTGGATTAATAACTGCTCTAGCATGAGCATTGACAGTCTGATTACCATCGCCTTTAATTAAGACAGAAGGATATATTTCGAATGTAGATGTATTCTCAGGAAGATCCGCTGGATCAAACGCATTAATAAGGCTAACATAATTTACAGTGCTGTTTGACACATATGTATTAACCTGACGGTATTGTCCGGCTCCGGGCCCTGATGATATGTAAAGCCAACAAGCATCATAGAAGCCATTAGTAGTTTTAGCTCCTTCTACTGATAATCCATATTTCACAGGATTACCATTGAGACGGATGTCTCCTACTCCAAAACTACCAGTCAAATAATTTGAATAACCCTTTCCAGAATCAGCAACAGAAATAACATCAATAGAACCATCTATAGCTTTTGATTTAACTCCATCATCGATGAATACTGGAAAATAATCTGATGTAGCGAATTGAGCTGCTACAGGCTCATCGGCAGAATACATATATTTCCAACGATATTTGTCTGTCGGAAAGAAAAAGTCATCGTTGTCAACACTTACGTAGTTGCGAGATGGGGCAACTATGGATGGAGAACCACCCGCATTATCTAAACATTTAAAGACATCATATTGACTGCCCTCGTGAACAACAACATAGAAATTTTTACTCAAAAGATCTGGATCGTTGTGATCGTACTTAGCATATACAGTATTAGAAGCGTAATCATGGCGCTTGATCATCAACTGCAAGTTAGATGCATTGATACGTTTCCCGAAAATCATAGCATAATATGCTTCGAGAACGGTATTACGTGAGTTGTCATATGGTTGAGCGACCGTATTTGGATTTAAATGATTTCCAGCATAAAAATAGAACTGTCCATTGCTAATAGAATCAATATAACGCAGTGCTCCATCTACACGATATTCGTTAGTATTAAGTGACTTCGATTCCATTGATTATCCTTAGACGGTTCCATACTCTATATCAGTCGACATATGAGATGTTTCCGATGATATTACTGTGCTCATTAAGATAGATGAGAAACTCTTTGTGCCTGAGACATGAAGAATGTTTCTTAACATATCAGTATAACGATCTAATGTTATTGGAGATTTAATCTCATAAGAGAAATCCTGATAATAATCTCCATCGTAGAGATATTTATCGTCACTTAAGAAGCTAGCGGTCGATTTAGAAAAACCAGAAGCCTTTCCATGCGTAGATACTGTTGATAGTGCAGACCCAGCTCTAGTTCCATCTTCTGATATAAACGTAATGTTTTCATTATTTCGATAATTAAAACCTGAATCGTAAACTTTAAGAAGAGATGCTGCAGATGATGATGAGATAACGTTAGATGTAACTATAGCATTATGGCCCATAACACCATCTATGTCGTAAGTTACTTCATTAATATAAGCATTAAAACCAGACGTCTGACCTAATACTAGATATGGCGTAGTATTTCCAACAGCCCAACGATCTTCAAAACTATAACGACGAACATGAAGCTCTGAAGTATTAGCAAACTTAACTAAGCCTATGGCTCCGTTCTGAGCTTGAGTCACTATCTCACCTATAGCAAAGACACCAGTAGCACTATTAATTCTTAGCACAAAATCCATCTTATGCATAGCAGAAAGAAGAGGATCTACAACATCAACAAATGGAGCATATGAATAATTGATACCAGGATTCGCCTGAGTTAAACGAGCAATAGTTCCAACCGTTTTGTTTATAAAAGTTAAAGCTGCTCCAATAGTCATATTTGTAGCATTAGCATTATTAAGAGTTGCACCATATGAAATAGCATTCAACTGATTAGCTGGAGTCACATCGATATGATCATGAAGATAGTTATTCGATAATGACACTATCTCTGGATTAAGAAGATCAGTATCAAAACTAACAGATGCCCCTGTTCCGAATGGAACATTGATTACAGTAGCACTAAACATCGAATTATTAGACGTATCAGTGATAATATTCCCTGGTTTGCTATTAAATGATCCGGTTACATTAATAAGACCCAAATCGAATATGCACGAATTGATCGAAACATTATCACCTCTGTTTTCTCCTATCAACTTGAAATTAGTTAAGAATAAACCTTCGATATTATCAACCAATATAGAAAACGTATTTGAAGTTATCGTATTAGATTGAATGATCTGTGCACGAGCAAATACAGCATTATTGCTCGATATTTGATAAACATATTCACTGATTCCGAACGGATTAGTTCCACTGCAGATCAGGTTGAAGGTATTGCTATAACCATTAAGAGATCCACTAGCACTCTGATCAACCCAACCAGCTGAATATACGTCGAAACTAGAAACATTTCCTGACTTATAATAAGTGTACGGGCCTGGAGCATATGGAGATGTGTTTCCAGATATAGTAGATAATAAGAAATAGTTTGTAGTGTTAGTTAATCCATATTCTGCAGAGATAATATTACTTACACCTCTAACACTACCATTAGCTTCAAAATTAAAGACCTTATCTCCAACTCCAAAACTAGCTGTATTATTATGCCATTGAACGTTTGCCATAGGCTGAACTATAGTGGTAATACGATCATAAAGAGTCGTATTATCGCTGGTCTGTAAATGAATATTTGATAACTGTAGAACTGTATTAGATACATTGATGTGACTATCAGAAGTATAACCCCATCCACCATCTATTAACGCAAAACTAGCGATTCCAGTAATAGTTTGTAGATCTTGAACAATAGCTTTACCCTGAGAGCCAGTTTGTGATTTAAGATCGACTATCTCGCCTTTACTAAAACCATCTCCACCCTCGATAACCTCAAGAGACGACAAAGATCCAGTCATTACTGGAAAATCTGTCATATCGATATCAGATGATCCAAAAAGAGCGATTATTTCTCCGGTCTGAAACTGACCATTTACAGCCGAGATGTATAATACTTCGATGTAAGTGTTATTAACCTTACGACGTACTAAACTCTCAACGAATGCTGTAGCTCCAGAATAAACACCTTTAACTTGTCGTCCTACTAACAATCTATTAACAGGTCTAGACGTCACTTCGATGTATTGCGGAATATTCCACTCAGAATCAGACAGTCTGAAGACATCATTTCCTGGATAATATACTTCAGCTGGCGCTGAAAAGATAAGATCAAAAAATAGTTTAATTCCGTTATCAGAGCCTTTAGCACGATAAACGTCAATAGAATTCTTAACAAGTTGCTTGGTGTTTGTAGCGGTGTTAAGCTGAATATTTTTGAGATATTTTTCTTTAAAGTATACAACAAAATCATCGATAGTCGTATCAATGTCATGATTATCTTGATAATTTCTCGCTAGATAAACTGGAGAAGTTGTATCTGTTTCTAGCCAAACATAATACTGTTTGATGAATTCAACAAGAAAAGGTCCATCTTCACGATAGATCTCTGGAAATTGTTGTTGTATAAAAGTCGAGATCTGAGTTTCATTCATTATTCTCTGACCGTTTCTACTTTAATAGTGACTTCGTCTAGTTCAATCCTAAAGATATCGTTCTTAGCTGAAGTGATATCTCTAGAGGCTGGAGATGCGTACATACGAATGCTAGCACCATCATACTTATCAACATTTAGATTAGTTATCTGTATAGTTCCAGTGTTGTAATCAACGGTGCCGATATTTTTAACTAACGTATAATCGGCTCCAGATGGAGTCATCAATCTTAAAACTCCATTTCCATCGTCTTCAATTATAACCGTTTGGCTGTTAAAAGTGAATGGAGATGAATAAACAGTTCTAAGCTCATCAGTAGCATGAGTTGCTGCTAAAACTGGAATGTCGTTTCTAAATGGAACTCCGTATTTTATATCGAAATTCTGAGATACTCCAAGATTTGGATTTATCTTTTTGTAGATATGAACATTCGTCTCATTAGCAACTATTGAATTATGAGCATCGTCGATAGCTCGAGCAAATCTAGAGCCATACATCGTAGAATTAAAATCATTTAGATTTGTAGTATTAAAATTTTCAATAGCAGCACTAACTAGAAGACTGATCTCTTCTGGTTTCAGAGTAGTGGTGTTTAAATTATACTTAACGGTAGAATCTACATGAGCATATATGAAAGTTGGTTCAATAAAGACAGGGCGCATCGGGCCGACCATCTTTGGCTTAATAAAGCTAAGATATTCTTGCTGTTTAGATGATGGAATTCCATCAACCCCAGAAATCGATAGAGCGATAAACACTTTTCCATACTGTGGTGGATCTACGTTCTCTCCACCATAGACGGAGATAGCCTCTATCTCCGGATAGTTGCTCTTGAATAGATCTTCATAATCACTATCAGTTACAGCTCGTTCTTGAGTTTGATAATGTCTTGGCGCATTATACTTAATGGAGTCGATAGATTCTGCTACATCGCCACCGTGAGCTGCCGTAATAGTCGTAACACTTATTCTACCAGAGCTATCTGAAGTTAGATCAGTATCGGATACAAAAACAGTAGCTCCGTTTGGAATAGAACCAGAAGATACACGATATTGAACAGTGATGAATGATCCATCAGCTGGACGACGTCCTAAGATATCGTCTCCAAATATTAGCTCATATTGATCGTTTCCTGTAGATTGAAGGAAATAATTCGTTGAGTTTTTATCTAATCCAAGAAGAGAATCTGATAATGTGTAGCTTAATAAAGTTGATCCACTATCTTCAACCACATTAACCACGGTTGAAGTAGTGTCTATCATCTGGTTAGACAGAATGAACCTCTGAGATTCGTCTGAATAATCCATCGTAAATGTATCAGTAACATAAAAACCCTCATAGATTTGAAACTGATCAGTTTCTATCTTATAAGTGCTCGTATTAGCATCTAGTTGACCAAAATAAACTTGTGCGGCATTTGTTGTGAAACTAAATGTCTGAAAATTATATGTTGCTGTAAAAGAAGTACCTTTAGGTATGGTGATTAGGTTATTATTGTTCTGTTCTACATTGAGTTTGATTGTCGCAGAGGCAGATCTAGCAGAACGTGGCCTATAATTGAGCTCTTTGGCGTGTGACACAACAGAACTTCTAAGTTGTGCACTATCTAGAAAGCTTTCTGATGCTAACATGTTCATGTAAGTCGCATTAAGCGAAGTATTGTAGGCGAGAAGATCTAAAAGGACGGACATATTGGATCCGTCGAAATCATAATCCTTAAAAACTGCTTGTGACTTAAGATGGCTCTTCAGATTCGCTTTGATGCTATCGAAATCGAGAGTAGCCAAAGTGATGGTGTTGTTAGCCATGGCATCCTGCAAAATAAAGTTGTCCTAGTATTTAGTAACTTTGCTATTGACAATTTTCCAGCAACATGATATAAGAGTTCTATGGAAAAGCAGCAGAATTACATACTTGATGAGTTGGCCGCTATAAGCGAAGATATGAGTCTGTATGATGATACAGAGCTAGGAAAGCTGAAGGCGCGTCTAGTTAATGAAGGTGCTAAACTGATTAATGTTACTCTTGCTCCAGGTTGCACCGCGACTAATGAAGAGATCGCGGCAGAAATCAACCGAGTAGATGAAGAGTTGAAAGATCCTGTTAACAATCTGATCGCTCTTCTTAGCGGTAGAGAGTTCTTGCTGCGAGATGCTGCAATGCAGCGAAATAAGATAATATCTGACACTCCGTTCTTTGAACCTATTCCTCTGACATACGAACAGAAGGATAAAAGGGAATTTGCTGAACTTTTGGGTGAGGCTATATCTATGATTAAGAAGCTTCGCGATGAGAATATCGAGCTGCGCGATCTCGCTAACTCATAATATCGTAAGTTCATATAACTCAAGAAATGAAGTTGTTAACACAGATCATAAAATAAATAAACCGGTTGACAATTCCAGCTCTACATGTTAGAAAGTAGTTATGCCTCAGCAACTCCAACCCCTCGGTGTATCGTCTTTAAGTGCAGTACAACAGGTCCTAGTGGACAAAGAAAAGAGAGTTTCGCTCGGTAACCTTCTCCAAGTTAGTTATGGAGAGACTATATGCGACGATATCTTTGATTCGCTCATGAGCACATTAGATTCGATTGGATCTATAAGAGTTCATCCTGAACTAACATCAACTTCGTCGAAACTAGATAGGCTTCTCACGAACAATTTGTAATAGTGGATTTTGTTATGAATAAACTGACTTTTGAAGATGTACAAGCACGAGTCACTATTGCTGTTCTGGAAATCCTAGAGGAGAGCCTCGGCCAACAGATCGATATAGATGATGAACTCGAAGATCTGAACCTCGATTCTCTGGATCTCGTGGAGATGACCATGGAGATCGAGCAGCACTTCAATCTCGATGAATTTAGCGACGAAGAACTCGATAATTGCATCACGGTCAAAGACCTAGCCATGCTTGTGTCGGACAAAGTTCATTTCTAAGATCATCTATAAGAAGGGAGACCTTCTTCTGTCTAGTGAGCGTCATATCGCTCACGGGTGTAATGCGCAAGGAGTGATGCGCAGCGGCATAGCTAAATCTATTCGTGATAGATATCCTCAAGCTTTTGAAGATTATTACGCCGAATACGTGTCTAATGGCAATAAGCTCTATCTAGGCGAAGTAGTCATCACGAAGTATCCAGAGAGGTGGATCTTCAACTGTATCACCCAAGAGTTCTACGGTAGAGACACGTCTGTTGTTTATGTTAGCTACGAAGCTATTCATGACATGATAATCGCTCTTAATCTTATCTGCACGTGTAAAGGAATCGACAGGATAGCTTTCCCTAAGATCGGAGCTGGCCTAGCTAATGGCGATTGGTCTAAGATCGAAGCTATATTCGAAAAGCATGCAGATTTTGAAGTCGTTGTTTATGAGCTCTAATCTACCAACATATCTTTACATAATTGGAAGCTTGTTCTTTCTAGCTGGAAGTGTAATCTCGCTGTTGATCAGATGAATAAGAAACCAGATCTAATTAAGCTGTTCGATCTAGAAGGAATGGTCGAACCTAGGAGAATCTATGATGAGACTACTGACGACATTAGTCGAAAGACTCCTTATGTCATCTGTGGAGAGATCCATCTGCTCCTTGACATGCTTAATATCACGTTCTTTCAGTGTGATCTAGAAACATCACTTAAAGTTCTTCAAGCGATAACTCTGCGTACGGCTTTTCTGCAGGAACGAGTTATCGATGTTAAGAACATCATCGATCTACGGAGAAAGAACAAGAGTGATGATTAAGGGCTTCTTTGGTGAGTATCGATGGCTATCGAATTTCTGGTATTCAAAATTCAATGTGCACGGGCTCGAATATGAAACTGTCGAACACTACTACCAATCGCAAAAATCGATACATCCCGATGAACGGGAAGAGATCCGTCTTTGTGGTTGTCCTAGCAAAGCAAAGTTTCTGGGTCGCAAAGTAGTCGATATAGATCCGACTTTCATGAAGAATCGGATCTTTATCATGCGAATGGGAATCGAGTGTAAGTTCGACCAAAATTATGAACTGCGTGATCGACTTATATCGACAGGATATCAACACCTTGAAGAAGCCAACACATGGGGCGATACTTTTTGGGGAACGGTTGATGGACAAGGAACCAATCATCTCGGTAGGCTCCTGATGGAGGCCCGTGCCGGACTTATCTTGGAACAGCAATTTTATGGCAATCAAAATTATTCATAAGGGCGTCCCGCCGGCTTCGATCAAGTACGAGTGTACGTGTTCTAACTGCAGCACCGTTCTTGAGTTTCAAAAGAGCGATGCTCGTGTAGTCGATGATCGCACCGAGACCGCTTACATCGTCAACTGTCCTGTATGCTTCAAGGACATCTATAACGCTTCTTTGAAGCGCGCGAGCAACTTTCGCAGTGCTACTGCGAACCATCCAGACTTCGGGCCTACCTGGCTAGATCGATAATAAAAGTGGGTTGACATTTATTCCCACTTATAGTATAGTTTACTTATCTTAAGAGGATCTCCTACATCATGAAAGCTTCATTGAAGCAAAAGTGGCTTGAAGCCCTTCGCTCTGGAAACTACGAGCAGGCAATAGGTCTGCTTTGTCAATACGAAATGAGAGAAGGCCAAGTTGTTCCTCGGGGATATTGTTGTCTCGGCGTTTTGTGTGATGTCATGGATCCTACTAAGTGGAAACTCGACGGGGTTCGGCTTTCATCTGTGATCTATAACTTCTATTCTCCAGAAAATGCTTCGGACAACTGGATGCAAAACAATGCTACATCTATTCCAGTCGACATCTGTGATGACCTCGGCCTGAATGGTATCAAGCGCATCGAGTGTTTCGACGAAGAGGGCTTCTTCTCTCACGAACAGGAGATGACTATCGCTAATGCTCTAATGAACTTCAATGATGAGCGTGGCTGGGATTTCAACGATATCGCTGACTGGATCGAAGCTAACGTTCCAGAGGAAGATGATAGCATCGAAGAAACGATGCATCAGGAAGATTGTTAAGGAGACAGACATGCTGATCGCAGGTATTATTATCGGCGTACTCGGTTATCACCTCTTCAGGAAGTGATGCCATGAGCTTGGTTCAGATCGTCGACATCTACTCTAAAAGAGTCCAAGATGGACGCACATGTAGAGACATCTTTCGGCATCTTGTCGGAGAGGTTAACGAGCTGAACCAGGAAATCATCTGGGAAGTCGAAGGTCTTCCGCCCGGAGATGACGGGGTTGTCGGCGAGTGTATCGATGTGATAGCTTGCTGCATCGATATCATCCTTCAAAAGAACAAGAACGTGCCGTTAGAAGTGCTCGAGCCTATCCTCGAAGAACTCATGGCGCAGAAGTGCCAGAAGTGGGTCTATAAGACACTCACGGGCGCGTACGACCTAGGAAGATAAATGCCAGTTGACTGGAAGAAGCCGCTCGAATGGAGCGATGGCACGCCTATCATACAAGTTGTAGAACTCAGCGGTTCATGGATGGACTATCACGTCTATCCTGGACGTCCTGGCACTGGCTGGGAGTACAGCGGTGCGTATGCTAACGGCACTACTGGTGCTGATCTATTTGTTCGCAATGCAAAGGTGAAAGAAGAAGTGGCTTACAACGAATCTCGCTTCCGCCATATGGAAGACCAAGACCTCGCCGACGAACTCAAGGAAGCCGAAGCTCAACTCGAGGCTATCAGTGAAGAGCTGATGAACCGTGAGTACGAGATCGATGGCGGCCGTTATGATGTTCCGAACGCGCAGAGCATCACCAAGACCATCGAGCTCGAGATCAACTGCCGCAGGTAGTCTCTCCCATTCGGGAATTTTTCGAGGGTCCATTTTTGTGTCATCTACTACATGTACTTCCGAAGAAAGAGCAAGACAGATGTCTTGTTGGCGAGAGCTAACTTTGAAATGTCTTGGTAGTAGTTGTATGGCCTGGCAGAAGCTTCAGGTATACAACCATGAAAAGCGCGTTGTGGAAGACGATCCGGTGTGGGGTTTCTGTAAGGCTTTGAAATAGATATGATCTTCGTAAAACTACTGATCATCTCAATAGGTGTGATGAGTGGCGGATTTATCGCCCACTGTGTCTATCGAATCCATAAAGATACGGATATAATCGAATGATATTCTATTTTGCAGGCATAGCGGTACTGTTCTTCGTGCTTACGCACACGCGACAGAGCACGTGATGTTTATTCTTTATTTACCGCTATTAGCGTTCATCATATTGATAGCTTGTGATGTGATCTTGGGAGACGATGATGATTGAGAGTACTCTCACAAGAGCTGAAAGAGACGACTGGGTAGGCGCTCTTCGTAGTGGTGAGTATCCTCAGTTTCACGGTGGTTGGGCACCGGCTTCAGAAAATCTGCGATCGCAGAAACTGGTTTCTGTTGTCTGAACGTTTTAGCTCATCGCCTCACTGGTCATGCTGTGTATGATATTATGGTTGATAATATAGCTGATATCGTTCTTAGTAAGTTTCCGAATGGATCTCCATTAGCTAGATATAATGATATCAACAAGCTGAGTTTCAAAGAGATCTCAGACATCATCATGAAAGAAGTGAGTGTTATCGATGGATAAAGAACTACTAACTAAGTGGCTCGCTGCTCTTCGTAGCGGTAACTATAAGCAGACCAAATACGCTCTACGCGAGATAGATAAGTGTGACGACACTAGTCACTGCTGTCTTGGTGTCCTCTGCGAGATCGTCGACCCAAGTAGGTTCGACGAAAGTGGCTGGTATAAGTTTCCAGACGGTTCTATTCATGAATCAGTTCTTAGCTCTACGTTCGCCCGTGATCTCGGCCTGGATGTTAAAGTCGATAAGATCGACGGAACACAAGCTACGATCGCCGAAGTGCTCATGGAGATGAACGATGATCAGAACATGACTTTCGCTGATATCGCTGATTTTATCGAGAAAGAACTGGGAGTTATCGATGCTTAAGAGTCTTCGTGATGAATGGTTAGCCGCTCTGCGTAGTGGCAAGTACGCTAAAACTACTGGTCAACTGCGCACTACCAAGCATAGCGGCGAGCAGAGTTTCTGCTGCCTGGGCGTCCTGTGTAACGTGATGGATCCGAATCGCTATATCGCTGATAACGATCAATATCACTTCGCGAACGGTGATATTTCGGTTGCCGGTATCGTTCCTCCTGTAGCCGACGAGCTTCGACTGTCAGATCGTCGTGAGTACAGCTTCTATGATAACACTCCGGTTTCGGCGAGCATCGATGCTATTCTTGTCCATATGAACGACGGCGAGAGCAAGAGCTTCGCTGAGATCGCCGACTGGATCGAGGCTAACGTGCCGGTCGAGGAAGATCCCAACACGGATAAGCCTTCTCCGGTCATCGATCTCGAATATCTCGAGAGCATCCTCGACTCCTTCAAGAACGACCCTGCCGATACTCCCTATCAGCTCGGTTACCTGATGGCTATCGTCGAGCTGTATAAGAACATCGGCGGTGATCTGTTCGCGAGGTACGGCAATGACTCTCTCCAAGGTTGAGAAGAAGTTCGATAAGCTTATCGAACGCTTCGCTTATAAACTCGAGAACTCAGTAACGCCAGTTCCAGGCCTGATCATCGGCCTGAGTGGCACCGATTCGATCGTGTCCTACATGGCCGCCATATGTGCTGTGCGAGTATCCGAACTCGAAGACCGCATTCCTATTCTTGGTGTCCACTAGATTTTCCGAAGGAAGTTAGTTGATCACTGCTATCGTCATCATGTTGATCTGTTTCGGTCTCTTAGTCGTACTGTCGGAGGAATGATATGATCTGGGCTTTTGTTTTAGTACTAGTGATCGTTCTTATCGTTAACGTCGAGGACCGATAATGATCGTACTCATCTTCATCATCATCCTGCTCTTCCTACTACCGATCGAGTACTGGCTAGTAGTTCTGCTGTTCTATCTTCTACTGTCACACGCTGTATGATCAAGTATAACGCTATCTTCTATGAGTACGTATGTAATACTCTAATAGATTGGGAGAAGGACATCGTTAATTATCGTAATAATCCTACCGCGTACATCAAGATGTATCAGGATATCAAACTTCTGCGCGAGCTGAAAGAAGAGCTGAACTCGGCTCGTCCTGTATACGAATATCCGGACTTCTGATATGCTGTTTGTCTGTGTAAACGCTGGTCACTACCTGATTATCCTCAACGATACTGTCGTAGCTGAGATCGATCGCGTCTACGCTAACGACAAGTACTACAAGTGGCCGAAGCAGATCTACCGAGTGAAGTGGCGGTCTGTTCTTCGTACTCTATACGAGGACAAAGACTTCGACACTCTCGCAGACATCCACAAAGAGTATCACTTTCGTAACTACAAGGGATACAACAAGGTGCTAGCACGATGATCAAGATTCGAACCGACAAGCATCAGCGTCACTACGCTGTAATAGACACCGACAAGATCAGTCATATCAGCTACCACAACTCGAAGCTGCACAACGTTCACTTCGATAACGGTAGTCATATTCAGATCAGTGGATACGACATCGACGAGCTGACCGAGATCTTAGACCTATACGTCGAAGACAACACCGGCGACAAGCTCGATCCATGAGCTATAAGCACAAAGTCGAGCTAGCGACTTTTCTAGATCCTGATAAGATCAGACGATATGCCGACGTCCAACACATCTGCGACGATGGTTACGTGATCGTTGTTTCGGACAATAAGTTCATGAGTATCCACATGAGCAAACTTACTCCATACGATCCTACTCTAATAGAGTATCGTAACATCGGTCAAGCTGACTGGCATCGATATGAAGAGTTAGGTATTCAGCTTGACTGAAGAAAAGATGCTTCGCGATATCGCTTTTAATCTAGCGATGTGCGATATGGAATCTGGTAAAGACATCGACTACGCTCATCTAGATGATGCGAAAGAAATGGCTGACAAATGTGTCTAGAAATCGAGGGTCCTAGGAGATTTGAACGCCGTAGACCCATATTGAAAGATGTTATCGATGGCAAAGCGTCTTGAGCAAGACGGAAAGTTCTTCCGTTTTCGTCGCGGAAAACTAGTGGAGATCCCGATGGAGTGGGTCGGTAATACTACTCACGCTCAGACTATCCGTAAACGACCAAGCAAACTCACGCACAAGCGCAGACTCGCGGAGAAGTCTTCGAACAAGGTAAAACTAAGCAAAAGCAACTGCGGGAAAATTTTGAACGAGGCAATAGGGCCACTTCTGTAACGCACTGTTTCACTACTGCGTTATACTGAAAACTTCTGCTTTACGCATTGAGTCGCGCGTTGAATAGTTCTGAAAAATTCTGACTCGAACGAAGGGATCAATGGACCCTCATGGATACCAACAAAAGGGGAACCCAAGGGACCCTATCGAAAGGCACATGGCCCTTGTTCTGAGTCCCTTGTAATGCCTCGCAATAGGGAGGCCACCCTCTCGAGCGACCTCCCTCAGTGCCTCACTTCGCCTTGCGACCGGGCTTCTTCGGGCCTTCGATGGCGAGGACCGGAGCCGGTTCGACCACCTCGAACTCCCCGTCGACCGATTCGAGTTGCTTCATTTCCATCTCGGCAAGGGCCTGCGCCTCGTAGGCCGCGACGGCATCGTCGCCCAGGAGAATGAAACGGTGGGCCGAATCGTGGCGAATATCGTCCTGGCGAACACCGTCCTTCATCACCTCGCCGATCGTACGACCACCCTCGAAGTAACCCTCGAACCGAGTGAACGACTGGGTGTTCTTACCCTTGGGGTTGTAGTCGATGTTGAGGAAGAGAGGCGTCGCGGCCTTGATCTCGTTCTTGGTGGGTTCCCGACCGTTGTTGGCCGAGGTGAAGGTCTCGATGAAAGCGTTCATCCACTTTGCCATTTCGTATCTCCAATCGCATCATCCGGGAACCCCTTGTTCCCCTTTGATGTTACCATTCTATCAAACACCTTGCACCTTGTAAACAAGTATTTTCAATCGAACCAAAAATAATTTGCATTGAAAATGGGTTGACATTTCGAACGGATCGTGTTAGGCGCGCGGCCCAGTGATATCATATGGTGAAGGTGCCGTCGCCATGGTCGACCTCGCCACCATGCAGCATCTCGGCCTCGTCGGACCTCTCGACGTCGAAGCCACGACAGAACGACTCCGTAGCGTCTCTCATGCGATCTGTGATGCCGAAACGACGCAGCCCGTAATCGACGCTGAGGCCGGCAAGATACGCCTGCCGGCCTGCATCGAACGGTGTGATATCTGGCTGCGGACCGATCGCCGGTTCCTTGCGTGCGACTCTCATCGTGCTACTCCATTGTGTTCTGCTATAGCGAGCGCTAGCCACTCGGCCGTCTTCTGACTCACGATCAGCCGATGTACTCGATCTCGGCCGCATCGACCTTCACGGTCTCGCCATTGTCCAGCCGCACGATAGCCAGAGGATCGCCGCCCAGTGCACCCTCGATATCCAGGAGCTCGCCGGTGTTGTTGTCCGATTTGATCTTGATACGCATGGTGTTGTTCCTTTCCACTATGATAACAGTATATCACAGCAGATGGCGGTTGTAAACTAACAAATTTAAGCGAGATCGCGAACGCACGAAGATGATCGAACGCACGGACGGTGTCGATGTTGCCCAATAAGCGCACATGGATAAGAACGTGCGCTTGGACTGGCGTTTTTCTGACAGGGATTTATCTATGCATTGCGCGCACGATCATATACAGCGCTCTGTTATAGATGGTTGACGTTTCTAAGACGCCGATCTAGGATGGGTGTAGCTATTACAGTACGAAGTACTCTTACAGTACGAAGTACTCTTACAGTACGACGTCCTTCTGTTCTAGGATGTAAGTGATCTCGTCGGCTACGAACTCGCCTACGTGCATCGAGTCTTCGTCTATCTGTTCGTCGCAGTCTTCGGCTACAGCATTCCACGCTTTGTTTCTGTCGCTGAATATGCCGAGGCAAGTAACCTCGCCTGGATAGCCGCCCGAACAGTCGTGCTTCATCATAACGAACATCAGAACAGCTCCTTCGATTCGATCTGTACGTAGAAGTGATTTTGGTGAGTGATCGAGCCGTAGCGACTGTGGCTCTTCTGATAGACGTTACCGTCGTACGAGTAGAACTCGGTAGCGATCTCGTTTGCCGTAGCCGATCGTTCGCGTACGTGTTGGCCGAGTGGGTTCTCCAGCACGATGGCGTGGGTGTGACTCTCCTCGTCGATCATCTGGCTGATCGCGTCCTCGACACTGATGTCGAGTTGATCTAGAGTGAAGCCGGCCGGTTCGATGACCAGTTCGCCGATCTCGTCGAGGTACGGTTCGATCTGGTCGCGCATGAGGTCGGCGAGCGTCGACACGTTCTTCGCCTCGATGATGTCGAGTACCTGCCTCGACTCGTCATTGGCCTCGCTCTCGAACAGGACGACACGGATCGCTTTGGGCGAGTGGCGATATGCGTTCATCGAGTAGCTTGTCATCGTTGGTTTCCCTTACCTTGTTAAACCCATTATAAGGGAGTTTGTTCGAAATGTCAACCGACTATCTCAGCTCCACATCACGTCGGGGCGGTTCGCTCGATCTCGAGCAGCATGGCCGGGATCGTTCGACGACAGGCCGATGTAGTGACCGTCGACGTTGTGAGTCAGCGGGACGAACTGGCTGAAGAGACGTGCGTAGTAGTGTACGCGCTTCCTCCAGCGACGGACGCGAGCTCGCTTCTGCTTCTTCATGACAGTGCTCCTTATGCGGGGCGATAACGGCCGACGAGCTCGTTCGCGTTCTTCGCGGCGACCTGCACTTCGTAGCGCTTGCCGTCGACTTCGATCTTGAACGTGAACGTCGCGCTAGACGATTCGAGAACCTTGACGCCGTACGTCTTCTCGAAGGAGGCGACGTAATCGTTCCAGTCCTCGTACTGCTTCTCGTCCTGCCAGCGCTCGTACAGGTAGAAGAAGTGATTGCTGTTGATGATCGTGGTGAGAACTGCAGGAACGGACATCGTTTGTATCCTTGCTGTTGATACACCCATTATAAGGGTGTTTGTACGAAATGTCAACTCACGTTTCGTACACGAGGAAGTAGTTATCGCCCTTCTTGAAGCCGTTGATGCGATCGAACTGATCGACCCAAATCTCGTCGCCGACCACGATCTCCTGATCGGCGGCGTTGCTGACGGCAGCGTACGACTCCTGTTCGGAGTGCAGCGCGGTCCACTTGAACCGGTCGTTCCAGCTGTCGAACTGCGTCTTCGGCACTGAATATAGCGATGCACAGTGCTATACGTGGTCATAAAGCGTCAAAGCCTCTTCTGCTCGAGATTGTTATAGCGACGGAAACCGGTCTCTGCGCGAACGAGAATGTACTCCCATTCGCCCTTACCAGCGAGACCATTCATCCAGCGATGAGCGTTCTGTTCTGCGTCGTCAATGTCGCGCCCTTCGATGGTCTTGGATTTGTATCCGAACATGCTGCCGGCGACGGTGTAGAACAGGATGAAGCGCTCCATCAGTGCATATCCTCGAACGCGCAGATGATAGCTGCGACAGCGGCTGGAATAACGAAGAACAAATACATCGTCCGTTTCCTTCCATTTGATATAGTGATACTAACACCATATGGAGAAAACGTCAACGGCTATATTATGACTCTTGCGCCTTTCGTGCATGAGCGGTGACCCATCCGCTCATATAGTGCATCATCTTCTGCGTGTCGTCGTCACTCCCATTGTGCATAACGTGACGAATGCACTGAGCAGCAAGTTCGTATTGGATGTCGTTCGGAATAGCGAGCCGACCGATCTCCTGGTTCTTGTCGTCATTGAGGTATATCGACGGCCCGGTGATTCCGTAGTGGACCTGCAGTTTCATGACTTGATAACTCCGATTGATATAGTCAGTATACTACATCTCGGTATTGATGTAAACTGTTAATTGTTATTGTTTGGGAGATAGAAGTTGTTATATAGAACGCGTTCAGTATCACTCAGGTTAGTATGAATCGCCGAATAGTTCTCGATAGTAATATGATAACCATCGCCGCTGTCTTGGATGAAAGCGCCGCCACTGGCGTACGAATATCCGCGCGCATCGTCGCCATAAACTGTCGCAAAGTCTTCATCACTCGAATCGATCTCTTGACGTGATGCGACGAACTGTTCGAACGTAAGAACTCCTGGTTTCAGCGCTGGCTGAGGGGTGATCTCATCGACGCGAAGAGCGAACATACGACCGAGATATTCGATCGTGATCGGAGCATTGAAATCCGAGAACGAGATGTGATCGATCACACTTCTAGGCTTTTTCATCTCAAGCCGAATAAGATCCATCACCCATTCGTATAGAGGGCAGTCTTGCATCATTTCACCTCAGCTATCATACACCACACGATAAAGATGATCGCCATGATGACCAAGAAGGGAATGCAAAAGATAAGGAACTGCATCGCTTCAGGCTGATGGCGACTCATCACGTGTACGTACCACGACTTGATGAGTCTTGGAGCGATGATGATCGCTCCACAGAACCCAACGACTATAGCGACACGATATATAATTCGCCGAGGCGAATTGTGTTTGTTTCGGATGATCATATCAACCGATCCGAATAATATGGAGATCTCCGATGTCGATCATCTCGACATCTACGAACTGTTCGATAATCTGCTGCTTGCGCCGGAGAGATCGATCCGTATTATGAATTCGCCCAGCTAGATCGCTGAACATCATCTCGAGGAATTCCATCGATTGAATAGCTTCCTCAGTAGTCGAATGAGAGTGAACCATCATGCGCTCAAATAGCGTGACTACCATCTGAATGCTGCATCCGTCGCACATCGTCTTAGCGTCGCTTATCGAGATGCCGTTCTGTTTGGCGACCTCGGCGTACATCGTCTCGAGCATCGCATCGGCGATCCGAGCTTTCTCAGGCGACCGGTCGCCGAACCGAGCACCAGTAGCAGTGAGAATATGCATCTCGTCTTCACCGGGAGTGTGTTGGTTTGATATGCGTTGTGGGATGGTGGGTTCGCGATGTTCACTGCCGATGAAACGATGGTCATCCATGTACTACCTCCATTTGTAGGTATACTATAACCCATGATGGGAATAAAGTAAACCTCTATTTTAGAGCTTACTTTATTGAACCGTCTTCGGTATCGGTGCGAGCTTTCTGCAGTGTTCGAACATGCGTGTTGCCACGAGCGGCGTGATGCCAGCATCAGTCTCGTCGGTCGTGATCGCAAAAAGCGCCGGGAGTGGTCCGATGGTGAAGATACCAATCATCTGCTCGTTGTCGAACGTTTGCAGTTCGTATCCGTCGTTATGCTTGAAGAACTGCTTGACCAACGGGAACATGTCGTCCAGCGAGTTCGGCCTGATCTCGCCGGTCCAGATGTCATTGCCGGTGCTGACGTTATAGAAGTGGATGAACATCGGGCCAAGCGTAGTCGGCATGTTCGGATTCAGCTTGCTCATAACATCTCCAATCCATTTGAATAGTTTATTCTATCCACACCAAATGATTAGGATTCGGCGCTATAGAAATGGTTAAGCTTCTGAAAGACCATGACGATGTCGAACTCGTCGACCCACACCAGATCGTTCAGAACGAGATTAACAGGTTTGTCATCGTCGCCGGCGAGTTCGAACTCCATCGAACGCTTGATAATTCGGCTATCGAGCCCCTTGCGAGCGATCCGACCGAAGGCTTCAGCTTTCGTGAAGTCACGAAAGCTCTTAGCTGTTCTCAGGCCTGTAAGAGTCGCTACCATCGAGTGTTCCCCTTTCCATTGATAGGATTATATTAACACGTCTAATAAGCATTGTAAACATTCGTTTACAGGTCAACATCCTTCCATGGTGTCCCATTAGCATCGATCGCTAATTCATGGAGATTGAGTTGTTCTCCAATCCATTGGACCATGTCGAGATGCTTGCACGGCCGTTTGTACGAGAGACAATTACAGCTCTTGCGCCCGGAGGTAAGCACCGTGTAGGTGACCTCGGGCGTCATCGAATAATAGTCCCATTTCGACACCTCGAACCAGTCGTACCGTATACGACGAAACGTATAGTAAGGCGCTGGAACAACGAGTTCCACCTATCTCGCTTTCGTCTTCTCGATAATTGGATCGAGCATATTCGTCCATATATTAGCCATCATACCGGTCGATGGATGTGGCATGTTATTTTCTCGAGTATGCTTGAGAATAGCATGCACGATACCAGCTTCGGAAGCGGTCAGTTCAGTTGGCTGATGGAGTGGTTCGCGAAGTCTGATCGGCTCTTTGTTCTCGACCCAGAATTCATAGTCTCCTACGATGATGTGGCTACCATCCACGATCGCTAAAATCGTATCAGGGTCGATAGTTACGTCGGTGTCGAACAGCTCATCAAGATTGCCAAGACCGTGAATAAGCGATTCTTTGTTCGCGAATGGAATGACCATGTCGTCATTATCATCGTTGACCGGATCGCGAACCCAGAGAAGATAAACCATTGACAATCTCCTGTTGATGGTGTTAGTATAACACGATCAGGTTAAAACGTCAACGGTCATCCACTCGGCGCAGATAATAGTAGTCGGTGCTTGGTCGATGATACTCGCCATGCTGACCGAGCCGCGCAACCATCTCCTTGATCGTGTCAGGTCTCATGTCGAACGATTCGATGTGTTTGATCGCCTCGTTCTTGGAGTCGAAGTGGATGATCGTCGGCAGCGACATATCGGTGGTGATATGAATGAACACCCAGCGCTCGTTAGCGTCAAGTGGACCATCGGACTGAAGCGTACCGTCTTCATTATCGAACACTGCGACGCGACTGGACATATAGACTCCCATGTAGTTCCAGCGATCGTAGACGACCACGATACCGGCATCACGCTGGTGGATTGATGGAGATGAACGAGCTACACCATCTTCACGGGAGAAGAACGCTACGATCGCTGCTTGACATTCTTCGGATGCATCGACCGCATTATTCTTAAAACCCTCATCGAGCCACAGTTGGTCTTCGAAATCGATCATATGTTCTCCACAACCTTACATATCGTACATCAGGCCTGCATCATGTCAACGATCTGACCGGTGCTTCGATTGATGCAGCGAACTCTTCCCGTCGCGGACAGCTTTACAGCGCGCTCCATCGACTGTTGACGGCCGACATCGGTGTTCTGACACTGAAATCGCGTCCCCCACCAGCCGCCCGAGCTCTGAACTTGAACATCGAGCATCTCGCGCTTTCCATTCGGTTGATTAACAGAGCCGAGAAATGTGTTCCATCTCGGGAATCGCGACTTCATATCGCCCAAGCACCAAACGGTGACCACGATAAGAAAGAGCATCAGTTTGAATGGAAAGAGAACGTACCGCATTTGCTTACTTCCTATTGATATAGTCAGTATACCACATTCAGTAGAAGATGTATACTAACAAACCAATCACTAGGAGCAAGAGCGTTGGACTTACGTGAGATACGGCATCTCTTTCACGCTCCAGATATAGCCACCGACTGTCTGGGAGCCGCTGGTCTTGAGCATGAGTTCGTCGAGCTGAAAACCGAGTGTGTCGGCGACCTCGATGAGCTTCTTGATGACCTGGTCTGGGTCGAGGCCTCCGCCATGAATGCTGCATTGATCGGTCCCGATGTCCTCGACTGCCGCGTAATAGATCGTCAACATATGGTAAGCCTACAGTTCGAGTATGTCCGTCATCTTGAATATCGCGCGGTCGACAGAGAACCGCTGGTAGATGAAGTGGAAGCCGTTCTTCCGGATCACGCCGACACCGCCGACGACCTTCGGATCCAGTTCGACCGTATCGATCAGCACGTCCTTGTTGTCGTACAGTTCGACATTGACGGTCTGGGTGTTCGTATCAGCCATTAGTCTTCTCCCTATAGGCCTTCACCTCGGCCTGGACCTCTTCGACGGTGGCGCCGGACTCCTGGATGTCAGCATCGTAGTCGAGCATGTCGACCGCGATCTCTTCGTCGCTCCAATCGAGAAAGTTCACTTCGTTCTCGAGAGCGTTACGGAATGCTTCCTCGACTAGTTCCTTGAGCGCCATGTTTCCCTTCATTTGATAGAGGTATCTTAATCCAGTGACCGGAAAATGTCAACGGCTATTTTGGGCGCCAGCGCTCGAACTCCTCAAGGGCTTCCTCGCGGGTGAACGGCATTCCGGATCGCGGGTTGTTCGGACCGAGGTCTGGATTGCGATCGCGTTCCCAATGGCAGTCATCGTTCTGCCAGCACATGACTTTCCATCTGTCATGACCGTCTTTATGGACGACCATCTCGATGTGGTTGCCAGACATATCATCGAACTCGTACTGATCGGTGTACGTAGGCATTATGCGAACTTTATCTCGAGGGAGACCATATCATTCACCGGATCGAGACCGTCCGCCCACATCTTATTGATGCATTCGGTGACAGCCTCACCCATAGCTTCGGACGGAAGATCGGTCGACATGACAGCGCTATGAAAGTACTTGTGTGCTTTCTGCCCGTGTATAGACGGCATGATCGAAATGAGCGCGTTTGGTTGCTTGGCCATGCTCGGTCCTTCAGTTAAGCAGGAGATAGGTGATGATGACTTCATTCGGATCATCGCTATCGCGCTTGCATCCGATCAAGCAGACATCATTCGGTTTGAAGCCCATGCGCTCGAGTTCGGTCTCAGCTTCAGCGGCGGTCAGCTTGAGATCGCCAATCAGAGTGGACGGCCCGATCTGACCAGACATATCGAACCGAAATTCGAGCTTCTTCAGGTTGATCTTCGGCTTGAACGACATGGTGTATCCTCCATTTGATAGGATGATCTTATCACCATACAACAGAAACGTCAACCCTAAAATAAGGATTGACGTTTCATTCTGTTGGTAATAGAAGCTGTTGGTAGACGAGGTCTTCTAGCTCGTGGAGTCCTTCATCTCCATGTCGATATTCCATCTCGCCACCTATCGATGCGCAATAGAATGTCGGACCCATCTCTTCGATGTAACCAGAGAGTATTCCGTGTTCGTTAAAATAGATCAATCCCTTTGGAGTGACTTCTCCATCAGAGACTCCCAACATATCAGGAAGTTTGTCCGTGAACTGTCTCGTGCCACGCCAATCATGGATGTTAAACGCCACTCAACATACTCCCAGTTTTGGCCAGGATACTTCCCAACGATAGCACCCGGCTAAAGGTTGGTGTCGGTGACGATAAGTTTTGGAGGCTATCTCCACACGGTTCCGACCAGCGAAGAGAAAGGTTGACTTATCGCCACCGACATAGGATCGATCAGAGCGATCGATGTACGCTATTATTCGAATTATGAAAACGTTCGATCACCGACTCGTGGTTCTTCGACGGATCGAGAGATTTATTCTTGAACTTACTCTTACCAGTCGACATTGGGATACGTTGGACTCTGTGGTGTTTCCCGTCGATCTCTACCATCTTGATAGGACGACTGTCTCGCGCGCTCATCTGCTACCATCTCCAAGTGGAATTACACTCTAAACCAAAAGCTAAGCCGTGTAAAGGGCTATTTTTTTGGATGAATTAAATTTTAGTTAACGACGGATAACATTATGCGAGTGGCTGTCTATATGAAAAGACGCTTTGAGGATTGGCTACAGTATAGACCGTGGAATTAATCGTCACGGTCTTAGCAACTCGATTAGTTGGCTCTTCGGAGATGTTCTCGAGCTTATTCAGCTGATCAAAGAACATATAGCCGTCGTTATCTTCAGGTTGGAAGTCTTGAATGAAGATTGATTCGTTGTTTGTTGTGTACGTCATCGTCCATACTAAACCGTCAGACATGCGCATCACTGCTTTTTGTGAGTTCATAGCTATTCATTATTTTGAGGAGGATGACGGGCCGTCGGCTGTGCGGGAAGAGATGTTAACCCCACCATGGGGATCTCTTCGAGCCGACGGCCCGTGACCGCCCCCTGGAAAAAGGGGAGAGAGGGCGGTGTTCGAAGGACAACGAGGGGCTAGATTGCGACCGCGATTGGAGATAGTAGAGGCAATCCAATGCTATCCTTCGAGTACCTTATATAATAGACACTAGAAAATGTCAACTAATTTTTTAAGCTGTTGTTAATTCACGCAACGTAAAATTATCTTGATGGATGACGTTGAGCTTAACGAGACGTAGATTTCCACCGTGCCAGTCACGAGTGAACACATCGTAGAGCATCTTAGCGTCTTCATCGGATCGCGCTCTAAATGGCTCAGCGATACGACTCTCCCAACCAGTGGGATGAACGTATTCTTGGATGTCGTATTTCAAACAACCCTTAGCCATTTAATGTTTACCTCCATTCGTATGTTTGTTATAACACGTCAATGATGGAAGGTAAACAAATAAAAACGGCCGAGGATGATGAGTCCCCGGCCGTTTCTGTGATCTGTTCGCTGTTAGGAGAACGAGACCTGCTGTCGCCGGCTGCGCATCGAATAACCGATGCCAACGAACCCGATCATCATGAGAGACCAGGCCGCCGGTTCCGGAACCGCCGGAGTCGAATTGATCGTACCGGCATAGGCTGCCGTCACGTACGAGTGGCCGCTGATGAACAGGCTGTAGTTTCCCGCCGCAAAATGCACCGGGTTTCCGATCGAATCGATCAAAGACCAGACATCGGTCCAGCCGTTGAGGTGAGATTCGGTCGTGGTGTGCGTGAACGGAACGCCGCCGAGCGTGATGGATGAGAAGTCGATATCACCCAGATGATTATTGCCCAGCAAGCTGATATTGATCACCGAGCTCGTGACTTCGGAATCAGAAAGAGCCACCGAATAGACATCGGTAAAATTACCATTGCCGTGACCATTTCCAAAATATCCGACACCACCACCGGTGAGATCGATGTCTACGGCTGATGCCGGCGCAGCCATCATGGCTGCAGCGGCAAGAACAGCCATCGCAGTAATATTACGCATTAACGCCTCCATACCTTCCAATGGGTTGTACGCTACACTACAAATACAGGATGTTACTCAACCTGTATTATGAATACAGTAACCCACTTGATCTAAAATGTCAACGGCAATTTTCAAACTACATTATCTCAATCGTGTGAGTTGAAGATAACCGTATTTTCCTTCGGGATAATATCTCGTAAACACTTGATATTTTCCCTCAACGTTTGCTTTGTAGATCTTCCGACGGTGAGACTCGGCCTCGCTCTTGGTGCACCATATCAGATTGACATGAGCGAGCGGCTGGTCTCCAATGTAAGAGAGAATATCTTCCCCCTTCTGGAGCGTTATCTTGTGAAGGGTTTCTATGCCACTCTGAGGAGCCAGTTGGCCTTGGACATGGTTACCCACCATACCGGTGAACCATGGCTCTCTGGTCTTCCGAGATGGACGGTTTTCTCGTTCAGCTTTCAGCTGTTGTAGGGGAGTCGGTTTTAGAACTCGCTTCCGAATCGGCCGAGAATCTTTACCAAACCGAACTCGCAATACGTTGGATCGTCCCATGTACTATCTCCAGATGTAGACATGTTCATATTAATCCAGTGACTAGAAAATGTCAAATACACCCTTGACATTTTCTAGGAAATGGTGTAGAATGCTTATGGGCTCAGTGATGTAAGAGCTTATTAAGCACTCTTTTATAGCCTGGCTGATAGACCGATTCTTTCTCGATGTAGAGGATCCATGGCATGCTGTTTGCGCTTACTCGTATGCTTAGTATGTTCCCATCACGCTCTACACACGCTCCGGCGGCTTCCAGTCCAGCTATGGCTGTATCAGCATCGATACGATTCATAGCCATCTTCTTCTCCATCAAAAGAACAAACAAAATGGGGGAGACCGGTTTCCCAGCCTCCCCCACTTCGCCCCCAATGAACCGCGTATTAGGCAGTCGCCGCCTCGGGCTTCGCAGCAGGTTCCTCGGGCTTGGCCGGCTCGATCCAGAGACCGGCCTGCTTCAGCACGTAGGGCAGCATCTTGTCCTTGGTGCCGATCGCCGGCTTTGCCTTCAGCTTCGCGTCGAGCAACTGCTCGAGGAAGGCGCGCCGCTGATCGTCGTTCTCGAGCGCCTGATAATTGACCGCGTCGTCGCCGACCAGGATGTGCATGCGGTCCATATCCCAGCTGACGTCCTTGCCGCGCACGCCGCGGTCATAGGCATCATTCAGTGTGGTGATCTGGCGGTGCGCGCCCTCGTCCTTCGACGGGTTGTAATAGTGCTCGAAGTGCTTGGGAGCGATCGAGCCGCGCTTCGGGTTCTTGACCGAAAGAACGAAGAGCGGCCGGATGACCGGCCCTTCAGCAGCGGGAGCAGCATCCGAGGTAGCAACGCCTTCGGGCATCAGCTTGTCGGCCGCGGCCGAACCGGAAACCGTGCTTGCGGCCTGGGTTTCGGCGGCCTTGCGGGCGCGCGAACCGGAACGGCTGGCACTCGGGATATTTGCAACGGAAGCAGGCATGATAAAAATCTCCAACGATATGTTTCACCAAATCGGAGAGGATCCATCCTTCCCGATGAACCCTATGTAATACAGGTATGCACCCTTGTAAATACCTTTTTCACCATTTTAATACGATAAAAATTATCCGTCATATCACGCCCTATAATATACACGCGTGCGGGAGATAAAATGTAGTTTACTTCGAATATTTTTTGTATTATAAGGTCTCACTGAGTGGGCAACTTTTGATTGGAGACAAAATGTCAGCAAACCTGCATGAGATGAACCTCTCGAAGCGGGCCGTGACGCCCAGTTCTATCACCGCGATGAACGTTCTCCAATACAACTCGGCTAATATGCCTGATTTCGATCCAAAGATGAACGATGAGATGATCTATAATCATCTCAGGAAGACGTTCGAGCGCGTTGAGGACTATACCAGAAAAGCGTTTGATGGTCGTCTACGATCTCTCATCATACCAGGACCAGCGGGTGTTGGTAAGACCACACCGTTGGAAAATATGAAGGAAGAGGAAGACCCTGATAACCTTCGGTCTAGTATCATGTCAGGTTATGTTCGTGCTCCTTACCTCTATCGCAACCTATACAAGTATCGTAATAGAGGATCTCTATTAGCGTTGGATGATGCTGATAGTGTCTGGAAGGACATGCAGTCGCTGAACCTTCTGAAGAAGGCGACCGATACTACTCGAGAGCGCTGGATCACGTATGGTTCGGACTACAAGATGGAGGACGAAGAGACCGGTGAGCAACTCCCCAAGCGCTTTTTGTTTGAGGGTGGGGTGATGTTCATGACAAATATGAACTTCGAAGCAGCCAAGCGCAATTCATCTCTTCAACCCCACATCACAGCGATGGAATCGAGGTCATTTGTATTTGATCTCGGCATCAAGACCAAGCGTCACCTTCTTCTCTGCATATATTACTATGCTAATGAGAAGGGTTTGTTTGACCGATTTGGTCTGTCGAGAGAAGAATATAAGCCTATCCTCGATTTCATTACCAAGAACATACACCGACTTCGGGAGATCAGTCTTCGCACGGCTGTAAAGTGCGCACAACTGATGGAGCTCGAAGGTGACAACTGGCAGGATGCTGCTGAATTGATGTTATTCCAATGAGTAATAAACCATCTGACCGAGATATCGCTGAAGCTATCGCGATCATCATATTGATAATGGTGATCGTTGGGTTCGCCTGTTGGAGATGATCATGCGTGAAAAGATATTGTATGGCGTGTGCATATTCTTATTGCTTATCGCCGCTACTGCCGCTATAACTGCTCTCTATGAGAACTATCAAACATATTCGGATATTCGTGCTATGCGTATGAATAACCAGATGATCGCTGATAATATCAGAAAGACCAGCGGCGCCTGGCTCGATAAGACGTGTCGTGAGTATGACACCAAGGTACTTCATAAACATTGAGGAATTCGTCCGATGGGTTTGTTGACTTATCTCAAGAAGCGCGCTGCTGAACGACAACAGCGCGACTACGACAAGGCCAAGAATCGTTCTAATCTGATGGCTCGTGCCGACCATATTATGAACAAAAATGGTTGGGAAATCGAGTTCTTACCTGTCGACATCATCGGTGATCTATATGTCTTCGAAGTCTACCTCGGTGGTCAGTACATGGGTAATGCCGAACTCCACATGCCGAATTAAACCGTTTAAATCTGAGACCTTCTGAGAGGGATTTCTCCGGAACAATGTATCCTTCCATATAACTCGATTAGCCTCTCTGCATGGCCTAGAATAACAACCAGTTGACATTTCTGGCCATATAGGGTATCCTATAATAAGAATGGATAATCATCTAAATACGATCGCTCTGAAACTCGTTGGAGTCGGAGGGCTGATCGTATTTGGTCTGCTTCTGCTTCTCATCGGTCTCTTCATCAAGATCTTCATAGTCGTTTGTCTGTTATCACTAAACATATGGCTCATAGTGCAGATAATTCGAGTCCACAAACGTAAAGCAATAACTAAATGAATGAACGACTTCTAACACGTGACGAGTTCAGGCGAGGTGTTCACACTCGAGCGGCAGAGTCGTCTGCTAATTTTGCCTTGACATTTCCTGAACAGTAGTTTATAAGTGGCTCTTAGGTTCAACTTAAGAGTTATAAATGATAGGTCACGCGTTTGACGGTACATACGGTCTTCAGGGTAAGACGTCTACCGGCACTACAGTAGCTTTCGCAGTCGGTCATCTGACCATCACCGAAGGCGCTACTCCGATCGAAGCTTGCTACGTCAAGATCACCGATCCAGCCGGTAACGTCACTCTGGAGTCAGCTCTGAAGACTGAAACATTCGGTCTTCTCATGACACTCATTCACGAAGTATTTGTGGACGCAGTTCCACAGCCAGGCGAATCGCTGCCAAAATCAAAGATCATTCTACCAGGGAAGTAATACGATGCGCTCCGATATGAAGAAACTCCTGTGCGAAGAACCGCGCCGAGGTGGCGGTAACGCGCGCAAGGGACGCGACTATCGGAGCTATGACGACATGCCTTTCCGCGAGGGTATGTCGATGCGTAGTCGTCGCTTGAAGGGTGCCGGCAAAGAGTTCGGTGAACACCTTCAGCCGCTTAAGCGCTACATCGAGAAGCAGGTTGGTCGTCCTTGGGACAAGGTCTACTCTGAGATCAAAGAGTCGATGGGTTCTGGACAGACCCCAGTCGAGTCGCACATCTTCGAGCACCTCGAGGGTTACATCGCGATTAAGGTCGTCAAGTGCGATATCAGCGAGTCCAACACCGGCATGGTTCATCACTACGTCCTCGGATCGTGTGGCTATGACTATCGTCGTAAGGTATATCCTGGCGATCTCTTCGTCGATCCCGCGAGCGGCATCATCAAGCGCGCTAAGTCACTCAAACCACAGCCTAAGAAGCTTCCGCCTCTTAAGGACTGGCGCGATATCAGTGACAAGCTCTTTGTAAACAAGATCGATGGAATCTGGTACGGCTGGGACAAGTACGCGGTCACCACCACACACCGATGGATGTGGAATTCTTCTACGCCTAAGGAAGATCGTAACGGTGCAAATCACAGCAACGTCGACTACGGTCACTGGATTAAGTTCTTCGTTATCAATGGCAATGATCACCTGAGCGTGCCTCAGCATAACGGCCCTGGTCCCAATTCGGATTACATCCGTCGTTGGCCGTACACCAGGATCTATAAGACGGCTTACATGAATAAGCGTCAGCTGAACGCTACTGAGCTTCGAAAGTATAATCTGAAAAATGATAGATAAACTGAAGATCATAGCTGGTGCTTCTATATTAGCGCACATTATTGCTTGCTTGTCGATGAATTTGTTCTATCGCATAGACATCCATAACACTCAGTGGGACTACTTTGCGTGTTTGATGGGAGCGATCATCGCTTACGCATATTTCGAGAAGAGGGGATGGACTAATGACGATGAAGAGAGTTTATCTGAAATCAGCTCCCTCGAATCACGATCAAATGAAACCGAACCTCTGGATACACATCTGGGAAGCTAAGCGATTTCATCGATCGCGCATTCCACAGAGGATGTGGTCATTCAGTTATTCATGGACTGGTCGATGGCACAGGACTCGCAAGATCGACATTCCAGCAATGAAGAATAAACCAATAGGTGGATATGGAAGACGACCTAATCGATGATCTAATCTTAGCGTTTCTACTACAAGAAAATGATCACATCGAGACGCGCCAAGATCTGGAGACATCTAAGCAGAGCGTAGCTTGGTTTACGAATGGCCTAAGTGAAATTCAACGAGAAGCTAACAAGCCTATTGGTGATATTAGGTGGACTAGAATGTTAGTTCGTTCGATGGGTGAGACAGCCGACAATACTATAAAGCGCGACGCTGATAGTACAGCTCCAATCATCATTCGAAAGGAGAAGTGATATGAACTTTCTTCGTCAATATCCAGAATTTTATCCGATCTATTTCTGCGTTCTAGGATTAGCATTGGTATGGTTATTGTTCTAATACTGCTTCTGTTTACGAAGCACTTCATATTCGACTTTGTATACCAACCACCATACCAGTGGCAGAACAAAGGCACCTATGGACACTGGGGCGGGCTTGTCCATGCTCTGCAACATGGTATTGCCACATGGCTAATCCTGGCCATTTATATTCCGTGGTACTCAGCCGCCCTTCTCTGTGCCCTAGAGATGGCATTCCATTACCACATAGATTACTTCAAGATGAATATCAATAGAATCTATGGATGGAAGTGCAATACGCACAATGAGTTCTGGATACTGACTGGGGCTGATCAGTATCTGCATGCTCTTACGTATATCTGGATCGTTTGGGAGGTGACTCGTGTACACGTTTGACAGCAAGTATAAGGTCGGTGCTTCGTTTAGCGAGGGATATCATGAGAACCACGTGAAGAACGAACCAATGTTCTTCAATTCGTCTATCGAATTCGCGATCACACGAGGAGGACGAATCACTAGAGATTTCCTCACGACTTTCTTAAACGACAATCCATATTACGATGAAGACCGTTATGTCTTCGACAGTCGGGTGCATATGCTGATGCCCGGTTGGTTTCCGTGCATCCCGGGTTTCCATCACGATGACGTTCCTCGACAGACTAGCAATGGCCAGCCAGATTACGACAGCCCTTCTTATCGTGCTAACCATTGTCTTGGGTTGGTCAATGGCGATATTTGTCCTACTCAGTTTGCTACTGGTCGTGCCGATTTTTCACGCGTTCCGGACGATGTGATCGTCTATAAACAATGGCATCTAGAAGTAGAAGAGAAGATTAAGAATGGCGAACTTGAAAGATCTAGCGCGCCGAGTAATAAGCTCGTCTACTTCAATGATCGGACATGGCATCAAGGTGTACGCACCAGAGCTGGCGGTTGGCGTTGGTTTGGTCGTGTCAGTTGGGATACTGACCGCGTTAAAAGGATCTCTAACGAGATCAGACAGCAGGTCCAAGTCTACCTTGAGTTCCCACTCGAAGGATGGTGATATTACTGAATCGGATATCCCGAAGTAATATCGATATTATTCAGCTGATCTAGGTTAGTAGCAGAATAGATCTGATTTCTAATGACTGATGCTGAGTATTGGCACTGCAATACGTATTTCGCAACTGTTGATCCTAATTGTATCGCATCATTGGCATTTAGATCTGCGATACTATTATCTTCCATCGTAAACTTAACATCAAACTGATCATTATTCATTAATGACGCTATAGCTGATGTTGTTATGATATTGATATTATTACGATCAGATAGAGAAGTTTGAACGCGACCGAATGGTGTCATACAACCTATAGATTTACGCTGTTCACGATAATCTTTGGCTCGAGCCCAGAGTTTATCTCTTTCATCGTCGATATTGATATGATATGAAAAACTAGTTCCACCGTGCCATATCATACCGATGTCACAAAACATATCGTCTGGAATGATGACAGCTGATCCAACATGTGGATCGTTTGGTAGGTCGATTGGGTTATTATTTTCATCTACGTCTATTAGTCGTATTGAAATTACGGTTTGCCCATCACTGTCTATTAACGCTTGTCTCATTTTAATTCCTTAGAAAAATTCGGTGATGAACGCATAGCCGGCTCCGCCTGTACCGCCGCTTCCTGCTACAGCTGTTCCGAATACTACAGGGCCACCACCGCCGCCACCGCCACCGCATATCTGGCCGTTTCCGCCGTTTCCGCCGTTAGTAGTACCGTTGATGGTTCCTCGGCCACCTCCACCTCCACATCCTAGTAAGTTAGTGGGAGTTCCTGATATCGTTCCGCCGTTAGCTCCTAGAGTACCGGCGCCAGCTCCACCGGCTATCGAATTAGATCCACCACCAGCTGCTCCTGATGAGGCTGTTGGAGTTGTAGACATTCCGCCACCGGAACCGCCTCCAGCACCGCCAAACAAACCGCTATAACCACCGCCTCCAGCACCGCCAGAGATACATCCGCCTCCAGCACCGCCCATAGTTCCAGCGGATGATGCACCACCATTCGTTCCAGCTGTACCACCGCCTAATCCAGCGACGCTGTTTGATGTTCCTCCGTTTCCTCCAGCACCACTGTATCCAGCAGAAGCACCGCCAGTAGCGTTGTTAGCTCCAACACCTCCTCCGCCGCCTCCGCCGCCGCCGTATGCTACTAGATATGTGCCAAACGACGTAGATCCACCAGTTGCTCCAACAGCACCATTTGCCGCTGTGGCACTTCCAGTTCCGCCAGATCCTCCAGCACCAATAGTGACTGTTACTGGAAATGATAATGACGCTACGTCAAAGAACATAAGAGCTTTAGCACCACCGCCACCGCCACCGCCACCGGTTCCAGCCGTTCCAGATGCTACGGTAGCTCCAGCTCCTCCGCCGCCACCAGCTCCGACTATAGAAACACGTATAACTTTAGCGCCTGTCGTTGGTGTATAACTTTGGGTTGATGTAATGGTAACATCATTAGTTGATCCACCACTTCCACCACCAGCCGATCCAGTGTAACCAGTAGCACCGATAGATCCAGTAAAACCAGCACCCTGCGATCCGGTGTAGCCGATGCCTCCAATAGATCCAACGTATCCAAGAGCGCCAATAGATCCAGTAAATCCAGCTCCCTGCGATCCCGTGTACCCTAGATCACCGATAGAGCCTACGAATCCTGTAGAACCAATCGATCCAGTGAAGCCTGCACCCTGTGATCCGGTATAACCCAGCGAACCTATTGATCCATTATATCCAGTAGCGCCCTGAGATCCTGTGTAGCCTAGAGCTCCGATAGAACCGTTATATCCAGTCGCTCCGATAGAACCAGTGAAGCCCGCACCCTGTGATCCGGTATAACCTAGAGCACCGATAGAACCAGAGAAACCAATATTACCGATACTACCGGTGAAACCGGTGGTTCCAATAGATCCGTTATAACCAGTGATGCCTTGTGAACCAGTATAACCTATTGAACCGATGGATCCAGTAAATCCGATAGAACCAGTGTATCCGATACTACCTGTGTAGCCTAGAGCACCTATCGACCCGCTGAAACCGGCACCCTGTGATCCTGTATAACCTACACTTCCAGTATATCCTAACGATCCGATAGAACCGGCATATCCTAGAGCACCTATCGATCCGGTGAAGCCAGTCGAACCATTAAAGCCCGTAGTTCCGTATGATCCAGTAAATCCGATACTACCAATAGAGCCGGTAAAGCCAGTAGCGCCGATAGAACCAGTATATCCGATACTACCTGTGTAGCCTAGAGCTCCGATAGAACCAGTGAAGCCCGCACCCTGTGATCCAGTGTAGCCGATAGAGCCATTAAAGCCTGTCGAACCTATCGATCCGGTGAAACCAATAGATCCGGTGAAACCAATAGATCCGATAGATCCATTAAATCCTGTAGCGCCGATAGATCCATTAAATCCTGTAGAGCCGATAGATCCAACGTAACCAATACTTCCACTGTAACCAAGAGATCCAGTGAAGCCGATTAATCCGATCGAACCATTAAATCCCGCTCCAGTCGATCCTGTAAATCCGATAGAACCAGTGTATCCGATAGAACCAGTTGATCCCTGTGATCCAGTATAACCTAGCGAACCGATCGAACCGTTGAAACCGACAGGACCAACAGGACCTATCGATCCACTATAGCCAATAGAACCAAACGAACCATTATATCCTGTGGCGCCCTGTGATCCAGTATATCCGATACTACCTGTGTAGCCTAGAGCTCCGATAGAACCGTTATATCCAGTCGCTCCGATAGAACCAGAAAAACCGCGTAAAGCAGAAGCTACCACCGTAGAATATGTTGTAGATGCTGGAACAATCACTCTCTCATTTAAAGGAGTGATTGAAATGTTAAACGTATTAGAAGATGTCATCTTCGACCTTTACATCGACTAGAGTGGTGAGAGTTAATGATCCATCGTTTTTAGATGCTCTGATTATTAGAACATATCCTGTTCCATCTGTTCTAAGCATCGCGGTATTTTGAGAAGATATCTCAAATTGAGCACCATTAGCAGTTAATGATGTTGTTAGATCGAAAGGAGATGGCCCTCTATCAGTTTGATAACGCAGTGATGCTTGTGCATACCAAGTTCCATCTGATACATCTATCGTTGTTCCATCGTCTATAAAAGACACCAGGAAACCTATGTCTTGTCCACGTATAAATTTTATTACAGACATAATCGTTCCCTAGTTATGTTTACAATATTTATAAGTTGACATTTTAGTCATATTTTGATAGGATACATATATGCTATACGAAACTATCTATAAGCGCACTTCAAGTGGTAAGGTTCAAGTTTGGACCGCCGAAGTTGAAGGCGATAAGTACCGTACCATCTCTGGCCAAGAGGACGGAAAGAAAGTACCGTCCGAATGGACTATCGCTAAACCAAAGAACACTGGCAAAGCTAATGCTACGACCGGAGAGCAGCAAGCCGTCGCCGAAGTCGAAGCGATGTATGCTAAGAAACTAGCTCGAGAATATCGTAAGACCAAAGATAATATCGACGAAAAATACTACACCAAACCTATGCTAGCTGACGGTTGGAAAGATCCAAAGAAGCGTCCAGCTATTGGTGTAGAGATAATAGTACAACCCAAACTAGACGGCATGCGTTGTCTCACGTCTGAAGAGCGTGGACCGCGAAGCCGTGATGGCAAGCTCATTCCAGGCGCTCCTCATATCACTGATCATCTTCGTGAAAGCGGTATCTGGGAGATCGAAGGGCTAGAACTGGATGGCGAACTCTACAATCATGAGTATCGTGAGAAGTTCGAAGAGCTTATCTCCGCACTGAAGAAAGAACCAGAGACCGAAGAACAATATGCTCGTGCTCGTAGTGTCGTTCAGTATCATCTCTACGATATCGCATCATCTAAGAAAGACTATGCTGTCTACGATTCTAATGGAGCTCTGATTGATGGTCGTCTCTATGATCTAAAAGAGATTCATCACAAATATCTGAGTGGATATGGTGATATGTTCCAGGTCACATATTCTGACTTCATTAAGATGAATGAAGAAGGTGTTGGAAATCTAACCGAAGAGTATTTGAACGACAAGTACGAAGGTGCTATGGTTAGAGTTGCTGCTTCTAAGTACGAGAACAAGCGCTCTAAGAGTCTTCTTAAGGTTAAGCCGATGGAAGACGGAGAGTTCAAGATCCTCGATATCGAGGAAGGTAAGGGTAACTGGACTGGATACGCTAAGGTCGTATACATCGAGATGCCAAACGGTCAGCGCTGTAAATCAGGTGTCAAAGGTAATCAAGCGTACTGTAAAGAGCTTCTCGAAAAGAAAGACGAAGCTATCGGTAAGCTTGGTACCGTAACTTACTTGCGTTTCACTAACGATGGTATGCTGTATCTACCTGTTTTTAAAGGTGTACGCTGGGACGCGTGATATCGATTTACGTGTGATTAGACTGAATCTCACAGTTCCAGTTATTACTAGAACCGCCTGAAGAACCAGTGACGGTAAAAAGTACATCTAAGTCGATACTTTTACCAGCGCCTACTCGAAACTGAACTGCTGTTCCAGACCCACCGTTTGATATATTGGTTCCATAATTTATGCTATTAGCTGGAAAACCACTCCATGTCCAAGTAGCACTTTGAGAACAGTTTAGAGTTATATACGTGTTCCCTGTTCCAATAGCTAGCTGATCACCAGTGGGACTAAATGTTATATTAGATTTGCCATAAAAATTACTAAAAGACAAAGGTCCTGTAGACGGTGTTCCACCCTTTCCTCGTAGCGGTGTCATATCGGTCGCTGTTCCGAATTCAGCAGCTATCTGACTTAACTTAATAGTGCCTGATGATTGAAGTGTCATTATCGTATTCTCTTAAGAACAGTTGAAAAGTTTAAAAGGTCAGACGGAGCATTTTTTAAAGCAAACGTGATAGTTATGTCGTAATGATTATTGTCTTCATTTGGAACAACCTGAGACATGATAAGAATAACTCTCGGTTCGTGCTGTGTGACAGTAGTCTTTATAGCTTCTTTGATAAGATCGATAGTGACGTCATCCATCGGCTCAAATAATAGATGTCGAATCCGAGACCCAATATCAGATTGAAATGGGCGCTCTCCTAGATTCGTTAAGATTAAATTCTTCATGGCACGAATAACAGATCGCTCATTGACTACACGCGCCAGTTCACCGCTGATCGGATTACGATCAAAATTAATCAAGAAATCTGAATAATATTCTTGTTGTTTAGTTCGTGGTGTAATACGATCTGCGCGCATTTAAATTCCTTACGCTGGTGGACCAGACGTGTCTGGTCCAGATTTAACAGCGGTATGAGTGTGATTATCAAGACTCTTTCCATTAGCAATAACATCACCCGAAGTTGTGATCTTTCCTGTCACATCGATGTCACAGCTAACTGTTAATTTTGATGCGTCGATAGTCATATCACCAGACGCAACTATAGATGCATCACCGTCGATATCTATCTCTACATCACCGCCTGTCGTAATATTTAAGTTTCCATCGATCTTAGCTGACATAGTTCCGTTAACCAAGGTTAACGAATCTCCTTCAGTCATGATAACACTGTCGCCTAGAGTGGCTATGGTGCTATCACCTTTAACAACTGTAGATAGATCACCTTGGACTTCAGCATATAGATCGCCCTGAACTACTAATTTAAGATTACCTCCGACCAAGATGTCTCCATTCTTGTCTATCGTCAGAGTTAATCCACCCTTAGTATATTTGTATTCGTCAGATACAACTAATTCTACTTTACGCCCATCTGAACTTACTTCGAAAAATGTTCCAGATTTATGAGCTTGTCGTAGTCGTTCAGAGCCTGGTGTATCATCTATATGAAATTCATGTCCTGAACGACTAATACTAACTTGATTGAATGGATATTTTGCAGCAAATGTAGAATTTGGAAAACGTTCAGTCATAATTAAGCTTTCAATGATTTAAGAGCGTCTTCTACGGCGCTCATTGTTGTGTTCATTTGAAATTTGCTTCCGTTTATTCTATTTATTGCTTGCGCTATACTCGTTATATTCTCTTTTGACAGCTTTTGAGCTATCGAAGATACGTTTTGATTAGCGGTTGTATACGTTGTTCCACCATCAGCTGTTTTACTCCCATTAATGATCGCGTTCAATTCGCTGATGTTAGCGTTCTTTAAAAGATCTCGTAATTCTTTAACTGTTTTAAGAGCGTTCTTCAATTTGTTAAATGGAGAGATCTTTTTTGTTGGATCTAATGGCCCGATAGAATCTAGATTACGATACTGGAGTTTTTCGGTTGTTTCTCCTATTAAGTTCTTAGAAAGAACAGAATTAAGATCATCTCCTTTAGTTTGTGGAGAGAAATCGCCGTTTCCTCCATCTTCAGCCGTAGATCTACCAAGAGTTCCATCGATCACAGGAATGACCTCGAATGGATCAACCCATTCGCCTCTAACTATAGATCCGACTACCAATCCAGTAGTCGCGCCAGATACTCCACCACTCATTCCATGCGTGACAGGAAATACACATCTCGCCCACGGCAAGTCAGAATCTGGAATACGAGCATGATCATCATGATCTCCGAACACACGAATCTGAGCTCGTCCAGCTTTTTCTGGATCGTTTACGTTTACTACTTTAGCTATAAAGCGTTTAATATTTGTCATACGTTCTGTTTATATCCACCCTTAAGTGCTTCGATAGAACACGTATAGCGTGGTGAACTTCCTTCTGGCATTATGATATGGCGAATAAATGCTACTAGATATTTACCACTCAGCTGTGGGTGGAGAGATGGAGCACTATCAGTTGATGTAGTATCTAATAGATCTACTTTAATCATCTGTCCCGCAGAGAGGCCAGAATCCCCTAAAACATGTAAATGGAGGAAACCCTGGCCCATTAGGGAAATGGTATTCTGGCGGGTTCCTAGGCCATCAGAAATAAACGTATCTGGATTACCAGAGTCTTTCATGACCCAACTATTAGATCCAGCATTACTACCCCATCTTTTTATCGTCTGATCGTTATCAGGATTATTCATTACCCCATCAGCTGCTTTTAATATCGCTGGAGCAAATTTAGTGATAGCCGATTTATAGCTTAGTGTTTTAAAATCGAATGATTTGATCTCATGTGCAAGCCCACCATTATGTAAACGCTTAGTTAGATCGAACTGTTGATCTTGTTTGTAGTCTATAATATTTCTAAAGTTTGATTGAGTCATGTCGGTATGCATAGTTGGATTATTAGTGAACGTTCGATCACTAATATCACCACTAAACAAACTCTCGATCGTTTTATAGTGTATACCATCAATATTCTCAAAGAATACAAACATCGAAGACTTATCATCTACAGATATCGACTGCTTACGCATACGCTTTATAGCCTCTAAAGGAGGTTTACTAGCTATAATAATCTTTTGAACACCCTTTGTTTTTTGGATGTCTAATTTTTTATCCGTCTGAAGATAAGTCTTACACACGTCTTCGACCATATTAGATATGTTTGTGTTGTAAGATTTAGTAATTTGGCACGACTTAGCGGTAAGTACTTCAGGAGTAACACACTGAAGAGTGTAATTTTTAGATCTCATATTGCTAGAAGGAATAGATTCTTTAACAGATGCTACAACTAACTCAAAAGTTCTAGTGTCTTTAGATGGAGATGAGATCTCGATAGTTATGCGCTCACCACCTAAGATCGGAAGGTTAGATAATAGATTACGAGTATCATCTATCGTGATCTCAGCTATGATACCTGGAGTTAAGATTGATTCGAATATGCTCATCATACGAATCAGTTCTACAACGTTCACTATTCCTTGATGAACGAAGAGACTAGCAGTTTTTATAGTGATATCGCCTGGTAATTGCTGTTTCATTATGATGTTAATAGTTTCTTTAGATTATCTGCCGCAGTCTGAGCTAAACGACTATCTAATAGACGTATATGTGATTTATCAGCATTAGCTTCAAGTTCAACGTCATATGCCGAAACTGATTCCCAATAAGATAACTCTTCGTCTACAGGCTGATTAGTAGATTTAATATCGATTTGTTTACGAATATATGATGCTGGTGCGTTAAATTGATCCATTTGTGGATCCCAATATTTCTTTTCGTAAGATGGAAGATCATCATACTGATTTTTAGATAAGATTCGATCATCACCAGACCAATTGACTCGATAGAACACAATATGGTTCTGAGCATTAGTTATAGAACCATAGTCATCATTAATCTTTTGTTCTAATACTACGTCACTTAACGGCCACTGATAATATGGGTCGATGATGTTATTACTCAGATATACTAGCCAAACAAAATCTGCATCACCATAGTATTTTTCAGCTACTAACCATGCTGCCATACCATCTTTAACAGCATACGGATAGAACGCATACTTATCGTTAACTACACTGTTAAGAATAGCAGCACGATTAGTGATGTCTATCACCAGGTTGTTATTGTATCTGATAATAGGAAACTGAGAGAAATACGGATTCATTATACTGATCCTAGATTACGACCAGGCGGTCCATCGACATTATCAAAATCTCCATTTCCTGCTTCGATTAACCCGGTTCCGCCATTACGCCATAGTTCTAATTCGATAAAATCAAGAGCAAATATGATCTCAACTGGATTGCTATCACTATGAAATGAGGGACGATCAGGAGCCCAATCGATATGAACACCCGTGACAGCGCACGGCTTGAAGGTGTAAGTTGCATCACGTAGAGATTGTGGGTTTAGCTTTATCCAACAGATATCTGGTATCTCATAGAAACCACCAACAGCGGCATTCAGTAATCCTGGTGCCGCTGTTTTTTTGAACGTATCTGTTATCTTTTTTATCGTAGTCGCTTCGTCGGCATTCCTTGGAGCTAGACGCCACTGAAAGCTATGAGTCTTGAAATTCGGTCCTTTAAAAAAGACTGTTTGAAATGGATTATCGGCTACACCTAAAAATTGCTTTACGGCATTTAGACCTCCACCCGTAATTCCGTTTCCAACTTCAATAAGCTGTTTAATTCCAGACCCAAGTACTGATTCTCCTGTCTTTTGAATTAAACCACCAGCTGAATTAATAGCTGAATTAAACGAGTTAACAGAACCGGTCTTTAATCCATCCGATAGATTTTGAAGTTGAGGTCCGATATTATCTGCGGCCATCCAACCGTCATCTGGATACCAGTTATAAGTGCTGCTGTCTCTAAGATTAGATGGTAACGGAAGAGCGATATAATCTTTAATTCCTTCGCTCGACAGTCCTTGATAGATGCTTGGCCTATGATATGATTCAAATCCAAATGATATATAATATTTGGGAAGATCGGCTGGATATTTTAAGATCGTAGTTTTATCGGTCTCATCTATCTTTACTGTTGGATCTGACGCTGAGATACGAGTACGCGTCGTATCTGGTTGACGCGTGTCAGGAGTAACTCCAGGAGCTAAGAAGTTAGTAACCGAGTCTACAAAGTTCATGAGACCCATAGCGTTCCCCTATAAGTATTTGTTCTTATTATTTAGGTGACGATCGGTGGCATATAAAGGGCAATTCAAACCAAAGAATCCTCAAAAATATCGTGGTGATTCTAAAAATATCATATATCGCTCAAGATGGGAGGAACGATTTATGAGATTTTGCGATAATAACTCAGCTGTTTTAGAATGGTCTAGTGAAGAGTTCTTTATACCTTATCGATGCAGAACTGATAACCGTATTCATCGTTATTTTCCAGACTTTAAGATCAGGGTAAAAGATGATAAAGGAAACGTTGTAACTAAAGTTATCGAGATTAAACCACGAAAAGAATGTTTTGCTCCAGTTAAACCGGCTCGTATGATTAAAAGATATCTTACAGAGGCTTTAACATACGCTAAAAATAAGAGTAAATGGGAACACGCCGAAGAATGGTGTTCCAATCGTGGTTACGAGTTCGTGATCATGACTGAAAAAGAGCTTGGAATAAAGTTCTAAATAGACTATGGCAAATAGAATAACTGCGTCGATAGACTTTATATTTCAAAAGATCGCTAAAGGTTTACCACCAGATCTGGAGGGAGCTCAACAGCGTAGACAGGCGCGCACTTGGTTTCGTAAAGCTGCATCTGAAGTAACTTCTATCGATGCAGTTAGAGCTATGAATCGAGCTGATCGTGAACGTAAATATAGTCGTATAAATCAAAATAACATCGGGCAGATGGTCATGTTTTGGTACGACGCTAAACTTAAAAATGAATTACCCTATTGGGATCGTTTACCGTTAGTATTTCCGATCGAGATGTATAAAGATGGATTTCTCGGAATCAATTTACATTATCTCCCACCACGATATAGAGCTATTCTTATGGATGCACTATATACGACTCTTAGTAATAAAAAATACGATTCTACTACTAGATTACGCATCTCCTATCAGATTTTAAAAAATGCTAGTAAGTTTAAACCATTCGTACCGTGCGTAAAGAGATATCTCTCTAATCACGTTCAGTCTTCATTTGTGGCGATTCAACCAGAAGAATGGGATATGTGTCTCATGCTGCCAACTGAACGATTCCAAAAGAAGAGAAAGCAGACCGTTTGGAATGAATCTATCAAGAAGATCAAAGGATAATGAATGCCTAATTTCAACATCAATGAGTTCAAATCGATCATTGAAAAAAACGGCGAGCTTCTTCATCCAAATAAATTCATGGTTCGATTTCCTACGCCTAACGGTCTAGCTAACTCTACAACATCTAGCGTTACTTCTGATGGACGACTCTCAGTGGGAATCACTGGGGATGACAAGACTATGTCTTATTACTGTAAGTCAGCGGTAGTTCCTGGTATTGGTATCGATTCAAACACGATATCAAAATATGGATATGGTCCACTAGAACGTTTCGCTAAAGGAACTCTCGTTAACGACGTTATCTTCAATTTTTATGTCGATGCTAATAATCAAGTCAAGACATTCTTTATCAAATGGATGCGTTTAATAACTGGAGCGCATAGTCAGTATGGAATGACTACAGATCTTGGTAATGGACGAATGCCATATGAGATCAGTTATAAAGAAGATTACTGTGTTGACTTATCAATAAGTACGTATGATCAACAAGGCACAGAGATCAACAGAACGACGCTGATCGATGCATGGCCGAATTATATCGGAGATGTTAGTGTTGATTGGCAAGATAAGAACAATTTTATGCTACTTCCAATAGCATTTACATATCGTGATTGGTACGAAGATACCATTCCACTATAAGGACATATAATGCCGCTTCCTAAAGCAAAATTCGCGACGTTCGAAACACAAATTCCTTCGACTAAACAAAAGATTCAATATCGTCAATTCCAGGTAGCCGAAGAGAAGATTCTTTTAATGGCTAAATCTTCTGAAGATGAAGGAGATATCTTCAAAGCGATCAAGCAGATCGTTAATAACTGCGTATTAGATGATATTGATATCGATGAGCTTTGTACGTTTGATATAGAATACATGTTTATCAAGATACGTGCTGTATCTGTTGGAAACGTAATCGAATTAACTTTTCAAGAGGGTGATGGAACATACAAGTTCTTCGTTGATCTCGATGAAGTAAAAGTCACATTTCCAGATAACACGACTAACATCGTTCAAATAACAGAAGATCAGGGTATCGAATTACGTTATCCACCGGCATCTCTGTTTGATAGTAGAAACACGGTAATGACCGGTGTAGATGCTTATGAGTACTTGGCGGCTAAGTCTATCGTTAAGATATTTGATGGCGATGAGGTGTTTCTTGCTAAAGATTGCTCTGAACAGGAGCTATTAAGTTTCATCAACACGCTTGATAGCGCATCATATCAATCTGTCAAGAAATTTCTGTCATCTATCCCACGAATTCAACACACAGTAGAATACACTGATAGAACAGGAGTTCAGCGCAAACTAGAACTAAATACGTTAACAGATTTTTTTACGTTTTAATGAGTCATAATAGTCTCGAGGACTATTATGCTCTAAATTTCGCTCTTAAGAATAATCCAGATCACACGTGGACTATACAAGAGATCGAAGAACTTGTTCCATTTGAGAGGGACATTTACGTCGATATGCTTATACAATATCTGGAGATGAAACGAAAAGAGAGGGAATAACATGAGCGATGATACCGATGATGTAGACAAGCAACAGAAGATAGTTAATGGCATCTCAGATGCTATGGGGACTATTGACTCTCTTACTGGATTAGACAAAGAAGATCATGAACAAGTTTGGCGTAGCCGTACTAAGATGGCTTGGATCGCTCTATGGGCTATAATCCTTCCTACTATGTACATCGTTCTTAAAGTTAGCAATCCAGAGATAATCGAAAAACTAGGTGTTATGTTGTCCTGGTATTATCTAGCTCTTGCATCTATAGTTGGTGCATATTTCGGATTTAAAGCTTGGGCGTCTATTCAAGGTAAGTAATACATGTGGGAAGCATTATTAGGTCTTCTTGGTAGAGGAGCGGCTACAGCCGAAGGAGCTGTAATAGGAGAGGCAGCTGGTGGAGCAGCAAAAACTGCCTCTAAAGACGTGCCTGAACTTCTGAAGCATATGGCTTCAGCGACCGCGCAGAATTATGCTAAATCTCCTATTAAAGATCGCACCCAGTCTCCAGCTGAGAAAACAATGGATCGCATCTCGGCTATGATGCGCCCTGAAAATTCTGAGATCGCTGACGCCAATAACGATACTGAATCTCATTTCGAAGGAAAATCACCAGTTTTTGATCGACCTATTCATAATCCAATAGTAGATCGTGTGATGAATTTAGAAGGCGCTAAAAATCAAGCCGGGCCGGCGGCTAATGATCTTGTTCGTAATGAGTTGATAGTTCATTTAGAGCCAGTTCTTAAAGACATATCTAACAATACTTTTAAAACTACCGAATATCTTCAAGAAATCGACTTTAAGATCAATAAGATCTTAGCTGATGGTGGTGTTAAGAGATTCGAAGAAAATCAAGATAATAAGAGTTCAGATAACGATAATACCGAATCAGATGATAAGCCGAATAAACCAAATGTTCTTAACCAAGATGATAAGCCGAATATCGTATCTGCTGTAAAGAAGTTAGCTATAGGTGGAGGAATGGCGCTTACTGGTAAGCTTATGAATTGGGCTACAGGCGGCGATCAAAGCACCGACAATACTCATTCAGGCGGATATGGCCAGGATAAACCAGTTGATCTTGGTAAGGGACTTGGCGCTCTATCTGAGAAATACGAATCTGGTGGTTCCGGAGTGTCTACGATATCTTCAGGACAGAATGATCCAAAAGGTGGCGTTAGTTATGGCAAATATCAGCTAGCTTCTAGAACTGGTTCCATGTCTGCTTTCATTAATAGTAAAGAGGGACAGCCATTTCAAAAAGATTTTCAGGGTTTGACTCCTGGAACAGATTCATTCAATGCAAAATATCGTGAAGTTGTAAAGTCGCATGGAAATTCTTTTGATAAAGCTCAACATGATTTTCTTGGTCGCACTCACTATAATGTAGCTCTACAAGAAGCTAAGAAAAATGGATTTGACACAGGAGATCGAGCTATACAAGAAGCGATCTGGGCTATGGCTATGCATCTAGGTCCTGCTGGTGCTAAGAAAGCTATCGATTCGGCTTCTTCTAATGGTGTCTCTAAAAATAAGACATCACAGCTTAATGCTCTATATGAAGCACGAACCAGTTATTGGCAGAGTCACGGGGCTGCTGGTGGACAAGCTGTAGCTAGTCGCCTGGTGCGCGAGAGACGCGATGCTCTAAACATCGAGAATGGCAATAATATCCAGATGGCAGGTAACCAGGGTAAGGATAACAAAAGAGGCTCAGCAGGGCTCTCTGGCCACGAAAATCAAGGTAATCCAGGGCAAGCTCAGACTCTTGCTAATAATAATTTATCGGCATCTAGAATAAATCCATCCAATATAGCCTCAGGCAATAGATCAGGCCTGGGCCAGCAATTAACCCAAAACTCTGCTAAGGAAACCGCTAAGAGTTCTCAGGCTCCACACGTAACGGTTCACACTCCGCAACAAACAGCTTCAACATCTCAATCTCCTAAAGCTCCGCCAAGAGGTATACCATCGGCAAGACCAGAAGATCAGAGCATCTGGGAAAAGTATTTCAGCTGGGCGTGATTCAAACACAAAAAAGGGGAGTCTGTTAGACTCCCCTTAGTTATTTCATCTATATTCTTAGTCGTCGTCAGCTAATCTTTGAAAAAAGCCTAAACTTTCATCTTCATCGTCAGATGATCCAAATGGACTCGGAGATGCAGATTTAGCTCCAGTCTGACTAATAGACGCTAAAGCAGAATCAGCGTCATCCTCCCAAGACGGACGCTTAGATTGACGCTGTGCTACTTCAGCGCGCGAATGAGCTGGAGTGCGCTCATCACCAAGTCCAAGAACCTGATCGAGCTTTTTCTTCAGATCATCATAGCTCTTGAAGTTCTCAGGCGCTAGAATTGCGTCTAGCGAATGAGTCTGCTTCCAGATTTCTTCAAGATATTCGTCGTTGTCCGAGATAGGAGAAGCTACGTCGAACTCTGATTTATCGTAATTACGATAACCTTCTACCTGACGAATCTTTAGTTTGAAGTTAGCGCCTTCCCACATATCGAATGGGTTCATTGGCTGCTCATCTTCGAACTGTGGGTTCATCTTCTCGTTAAGCTTGTCGAAGATCTTCTTACCGTACTTAAACTTAAAGACCTTACCATTGTTCTCAGGATTCGAAGAATCGTTAAGAACTAAGATGTTAGAGACGAAGTGAAGGCGACGCTTCTGCTTACGAGCTTGCTTACGCTCAGAACTATTATCGTCCTGAGATACGTTCCAAAGCTTACCGTTGAATTGCGCGACAGGATCTTCCTGTCCGATAGAGGTCAGAGAGTTCTCGATGTACCACTTACCAGTAGGCCCCTGAAAGCCGTGATCCCAGTAGCGTACATATGGAGAAGTTTCCGAACCGTGTGCAGGTAGAAATCGAAGAACTGCGTAACCGTTTCCTGCTTTATCAACGGTAGGGGACCAGAAGGTCTCATCCTTGCTACGCTCATTACCCTTAGCGAGCTTATCTAGATCACTCGATAGCTTATCGAAACTAGACTTACGGTTCTTCTTTAGATCAGCAAATGATGCCATGTTTGTATGTTCTTTCGTATTATTAATATGTTTTCATATGTTTCGTATCCCACATAGTTCATAACAAAGCAAATGTGAGCTTGACCAGCTCGTATGTCGTAATTCCTTACCGGTCAAGCTCTGTATTTATATCACATTTTTGTAGAATTGTCAACAAGTTTATGCATTAGCCCGTTCACGGACTTCTGCAAGAGTGGTAAGATTGAAGAGCATACCATCAAGGAAACGCAACTTCAATTCACTGAAGACGCCATCTGGTTTATCTTCCATCCGGACGGTTTTGAACTCACCATCCACGAGGATAAGATCGAGACGACCCTTCTTCGACTTCTTACCACTATCTGTGATCGGGTCTTTGAACACATCGACCCACTCACCATCGATATATGCAGCACTGCACTTCATCGCGAACTTCAGATCATCACGGTTATTGATCTGAAGTAGAGCGCCACCCTGGCCAAATACGACGTTATCAGCGCTGTACTTAGCGAGCATGAGCGTAAACAGAATAGAGCGGATACTCTGATGATTGATACCATCACCCCAGAGAACACGAACGTGATTGAGGACCTTGAAGCCCTTCTCGTTAGTGACCGAGCCGAAGCCTTCCTCGAGGATCTGCAGGCACTTCTTCAGAACGACAGAAGGATCACCCGAGTCAGGACGTACTACCAGAGTAGCTCCCGAGTCGATGATCTCTTGCTTGAGCGGACCGGCGTACATCTTGCACGCCTCGTAGATGTCATAACTATCGCTCACGATCGATACGATGCTGCCGGGCTTGCCGTAGATCTTGATCATATTGCGATAGCTTCCGATCTCGTTCTCCTTCTTCCAGGACGTGACCGTACTGTGTTCCATGGCAGGAACACTGAATGCCGGCATTTCCTCGGCGTCATAGAACTCTTCGGCGTACTCGAGAGCTGTGACGGTGTCCGTTCCCATGAAGTTGACCAGGTGAGCTAGACCACCGATGCCAGCCGACTCCCAGCTCGACACACCACGAGCACCGAAGTCGTGGAGCTTGAACGGAAGAAGAGCCTCATCACCACTCTCGCGAAGAGCGTGCTTGATGATCAGCTTGCTAGCGTAGCTGTTCGAAGCCACCGTGGTAGGATACCAGATAGCACGAAGCAGAGCCGTCTCGAGAAACGATGTGAGCCACCAGCACTTCGGGTCGGTATTGCGAATCCACAGAAGGATCTGACCAGGCTGAATGACTGTACCTTCGTCGACCGCATGTATCTTGACGGGAAGACGACCACCGTGCTCCTTCAGGATGTATTCCCATCCCTCACGGTAGAACGGCTCACCATGTTTAGTGATGAGCCGCTCTGCACGATCGATGTCCTTACGCTTGATCTTGCGCTTCAGGTAATCCTTTAGGAACATCTGAAGGCCAAAGAAGACCAGCTTGTCGTAGATACCGCCACGGCTCTCGATGTACGAGAACACGAACTCCGTCTTGTCGGGGTATTGACAGTACTGACTGAACTTGTAGCTGTCGCTGTTAAGAATGATGTTTTTACGCATTTGATAAACTCCTTATCAAAGATAGAGGTAGAGCGCCTATCGCTTACCTGACATTAATTTGTTTTGTACACTTTGGGCAGTCTATGTAATAGACTTCATCACATCCACCACCATAATCATAGTGGACGAATGATTGAACTTCTGACTGAGTGTATTCCAGGATCGAAGCGCAGTTCTTACAAGTGACTCGTTTCACCCATCCTGGATCATGTCCAACGATACTCACCATTACATTATCAGATCGATGCTAGGAACGAAAGACTGGATGATGTCGGCGTGATCGTCGAAGAGGTGTTCACGGCGGACATCGATGAATGGAACCCACTTAGCGGTTTCGGCGTCATCACATCCCTTCACTTTTGGGAGCTTCCATTCGCCGCCGTTGAGCACGATATGCGCTGCGAACGTAATTGATCGCCCAAGCAGTGAACGATTAGGATGGCAGAAGTCACGAATAGATCGGATAGAACCGCGTAGAACCTTTTGCGGTACATCGATCATAGTCTCCTCTGATAATTCACGAAGTATTCCATCGGTCGGCGTCATATCAGGCTTGATAAAGGTCTTCTCACGATTGCTCCATCCGCCGGCGTTGAAATAACCGCCAGGTAGAGCCCATAGTCCTTTACCAGGACTCGACTTACGCTTGATCAGAAGGATATGGCCAGCCTGAACGACTACAGCGTCGACCGTGATAGCACAGCTGGGATAGTCAAGACTAGCATAGCTCTTCTTGCGATCATCGATGACTCTCTTCTCGGCCATAATGTAAGCGAACTCGGGAGTCTCGCGGAATTTCATAAGAAAAGAAACAACCGATGGACGCATGACTCCAGTCAAGAAGCTCGGATTGAACTTCTCGCTGAAATACATGTCGCGGATCTGAGTGGCGTCGAGGATCTCGATGAGGTCTATGCCAACTCGCTCCCACTGAGGAAACATCTCGAGATATTCTTTCGTCTCGAGATCTTTCGCGTGGCCGATCAATCCAATGCGGTCGCTAGGAACAGTGTGTTTAGCGACGTGAGTCTGGATGCGAGCAACCCAGGCGTCATAATCATAAAGGGTGTCATGAGTGCACTCGATAACGAACTTCGTTCCAGTGAACTCCTGGATTTTCAGAAGTTCAGGAGCGAGCATCTGCATTCGCTCAGCTGCAGTCCATGGGTGTTTGAAATCGCGAGGGCGATGAGCCGAACCGAGGATTACTACGACTTGGTTGGCGAGCTTTCCGGCACGTTCGAGTAGTTCGAAGTGAGCGTTGTGTGGTGCTTGAAAGCGTCCGATGACGGCGAGTGTGTCAAATTGCTTAGGCATGGTATCGCAAAACTCCTTTGCGTTATGTAATGGATGAGCGTCTATCGCTATCCGAGATTATTTATTCGTCGAGATCTGGTTCTTCTGTTTCTTAGAGAAACTCACTCAGTCATCCGAAGAATGTACGACCTTGATATGTCACTTTCATCGGCGTGATCGGAAGCTCTTTGATCAGCTTCTCTTTTCCAGTGTTCTCATTCACTTCGTAGAGCTGATATAGAGGAACATCTGGAATATCATCACCAACTACTAAAGAGTTCCAACACTTCTTAGCGAACTGCCATTCAGTGCTATATCGATTATGTCGTTTTAAAGTCTCATTAGCCATTAAAAATCGAACCCCATCTCACGTCGTTGAGTAGTAGTCGTATAATACTTAATGACAGTTCGAAGAGCTTTAACAAATTTCTTCGAATGTTCATAGTTGGTATTAGCAACAGCACGAAGATCATCAGAAATAAGATCGTTCTTAGATCTACGCTTTTCAAAATCACGTTCTTTTAACTGGATCTGATAAGAATCAATGAGACTGTTTACAACTAGATCTTCAAAGATTTCTAGATCGATATCAATAACTACTTTAGCCATACTATATTCTAACTCTGGAATTTGTCAAGGGTTATTTTTTTGAACTTGTCAAGGTCATATTTCATGAATGGCTGATACTTACGAATCTTTAACGACAAGTTCTTCCATATCGGATCATGTTCCATAACTTTATTCCATCGTGCATAACAACCTGTTAGATGCATCAATATGATTAGAGTCTCGATACATATCTCTTTACGGAGATATAATTTGATTATTTCGGGATGACGCCCGTCACTGACTCTAAAATTGTCATCGAATGATTGTTCCAGTTTAGAGAGATCTTGTGAGAAGTTGTAACTGAGAGATTGGTTTCGTTTAAGCCAATCTCTGTATTTCCTTTCAGCAGCGTCAGAGACAAGTTCTCCGGGCCAGATCCTGACATCATCGATAAGATTAGCGATGATATATCCTGTTGGATCTCTTTGTTTTGAAAGTTTTTCGAAGTAATAACGATCTTTACGGGATTCGAACGTACTCGCTTTAGCATTTGTTCTACCACCGTATCTAGTAAAATCGTATCCTTCTTTTGTGAAGTGTTGTTTAAGTGCAAGATAAGTTCGGTAGACATCAAAACCAGTCATCATATGTCTATAGGAAGTCTAGCGGATCTCTTAAGGATGTTCATGTTTTCGGCTTCGATCTGAAGCTTAGACTTTAAAGCAGCGTCTTTCTTAATGAGTGATGCTGCTGTCTCTATGTCGATATTGTATTTCGAACACACATGAACAACAGCATCGATAATATCAGATCCACTACGCGTGAGCTTTTCGATCTCTTTAGCCATTTCAAAATTGAATTTAGACAAGATTAGCTTTCATTTAGATCTAGATATAAGAGATGATTGTAATCCATCCAAAGGATGGTTATAGCTTTGGCCCCAGCAAAATAGAGCATGTATTGAGCAAAAGATAGATCGAAAAAATAAGCAATTCCGACGATGAACATATCGGATGCTAGAACTGATAGGATGAACGCGCCTCTAGCAACAGGTTGAGGCGTATAATAGATAGCTTCAGCTACTATGATTCGCGCAAAATACCATCCAGCAAGAATTAAAATGAACAATATCATTTAAGAAATAGTTGTTTCGCGTTATGTGGGTCGTCGCCGTCAGAACTAACAACGGCTTCTAATTGTCTAGCATATTCGACCAATATTAAAAGATCATCACTACTAACATTAACGTTTGATGCAGATGTCTTAAGAACTTTTAGTTCGAGATCATCGATGAGTCGTGTCATCTTTATATGCTGTTTTGGTGGTGTAGTCTTCTTTGCGCTCATTTAGGTGGTTCCTTGTTAGAGACCACTTATTTATGTGCGACAACTACTTATGGCATGTTTATGCTCTTTTGAGAAAAGAATATAGTCTTCAATCAAAGTAAATATGGCGCCCTCGGCAGGAGTCGAACCCGCACCTGATTGTTTAGAAGACAATAGCTCTTCCATTAAGCTACGAGGGCATGAGAATATATTTAGGAGTTTTTGAACAGAAATTCTAGGATCTTTTCGGATTCTTTGATCACATCGTCCGTAGTGACGATGTGATCGTCACTACCTTTATGATGGCCTAGACGCCAAGCTTCGGCTGTTAGTTTGTTTTTGCGATCTAACACATCTTGTGCGATCTGCAAAGCAAACATTTTAACTCGGATAGTATCTTCAGTGTTCATAATTTATTTCGTCTCTGCTTTTCTTTATTAATTTCGTATACTGTATTGCCAAGTTTGCATGTGAATAAGCACAATAGCAATGTGATGAACATCGGCCAAAGCACAGCACCAAAGAACAAGACCTCATCATCGAAATTATCTATGCCGTACAGAGCACACGCGAAGAAAGTAGTAATCATAGCGCCTAATATATACAGCGCCAAAATGATGATAAAGATCATTGTTTCTTTCTCCATGCTGCTTCCTCGGCTTCCTCGTTATGCTTAAGAGCTAGAGTCTTAATGATGCTAATGAGATAATACCAGAAAGTTAACGGCCAAAAAACAAAAACAACTCCTATTGGAGCATCATCGCTCCCTGGTTCTCCGAATAAACGGATCCAACAATAAGAGATGATTAATCCTATGGTCGTATAGATCAGAACAAATATGCTTATGAAGCCAAGAAAAGTCATAACAAGCCTTTAGGAAAAGTGACGGCTTTCTGTTCCACGGTAGCCGTCGACCGGTGCGGTAGCCGTAGCTACCAAACAGCATTACGCAGCTAGTGCGAAATCCTGTGCAAGGACACTATTGTCATTTGCATTTATTATGTCAATCGGTTTCAACAATTTTATATCTAGCCAGACGATTCCCAGTACGCCCACATCATAAAATATGATACGGATTAACTATCTTCAAATCATTAAGATATAATAACCTACGACTTTGAGAATTTTTACCTTCATCTAAATTCGTAAGTTTTCCACCTTTTCCTATTACTCCAAAGATGTCTATGAGTTTGCTCTCTAAAGCAAAAGCTTCGCTAGAAGTTAAATTGCTTTTAACAATAGACACTTCAACATCTTTTCCATGAGTATTAAGACGTTGTTTTATTTTACGGTGTGTTTCATTACGATTAACATCATAAGCTCTACTACCAGTTCCCTTTCCAATGTAGAAAGGAAAATGATTTAAACCTAACGTAGCGGCAAAAGCTACTTTGCCATCACGTTTAGTTTTGAGCAAAACTTTAGATGTATCACAGTGTGCATACACATAATAGTTACGATTTTGATTAGATTTGTCATACAAATGAGAAATATCTGTTTCAAGAATATTCATACAAGCATTAAATATTTCTGCCTGTCTCTCAGATGTAGTTTTTCTTTCGGTGTCTAACATTAAAGCTCTAGATTTAGCACGTTGCGCTAATTTTCTAACAGCTTCTATATCATCCCAATCTATGTCAATAATCATAATTTATGGTGTAGGCGAGGAGATTCGAACTCCTGTGCTGTTCCAGTTTAGTATTGCATCATTAACCTTATGACTAGATACTTATATCCTAGTCTTCTTCAAATGTCAAGGACTTTTTAATGATCTTTCCACCGAGTTGCTGGATTATTCCAAGCAGTTTGCTCTCGAGATCTGCCTTCTTGTTATTGCAACGACCACAGAGTAGGGTGAAGTTCTCTTCACTATCTGTTCCACCGAGTCCACGAGAGATAATATGATCAGTCGTACACTTGTTATTAGGGTCTGCACCAAATGGATCATTGTGTGTTAGTTTGCGGCACTTGGGATTACGGCAACACGGATCTTCACGCCATGCAGCCAGTCGCCAGACTAGCCGATGGTAGTTGCGCATCGAAGAACGACGGTGTCCTTCATTATCATAGACCGTAGGCATTAGCAAGGACCACAGCTGAAATGGCTATTACGATCTAGCAGATATTCGAGCATATCAGCGACTAGATAATCGCTACCGATGTTATTGCCGCGAAGTTTGGTGATGTACTCTCTAAACTTCTTATCACAGAGCATGCGCTTGCATTCCATCATTCCAGCTCCGGTCTCTTCGCGCAGCTTTTTAACATCGGATGCTTGTAGATTAGCATAGATCAAATTGTTATTCACTTTACTGCTCTCATAATGATCGTATTCTCGTTCATACGTTCTTGAAGTCTCTGATCAGAGCCATTGATGGTCTCCATCAGCTTACGAAGAGTGACCTTACCACCCTTCAATACTTCGTTAAGAACATTTTGAACATCCTTAGCTTTCAGTTTCTTAGTCATCGACTGCATTTCATCGAAATTCGTGATTGCTGTACGATGTACATCGAGACCTCTTGGATCAGACGATCTGAAAACCGTCAACTGGTTGTACTTAACGTTGAACACCCATAGTTCAGACGAGCCGAGTATAGATTCAGGACTGACCGAGACGAGCTTGTTCGCGTTACACGACTTCATGTACTTGAAGTCCTTGAGCTTTTTATCAGCAGTCACAGGTTTTGTGGCTCTTGGCTTACGAACCTTCTTCTCGTTCTGCTGATAACGCTCAGCATCATCGATGAGCATCAGATAGAAGTCATACAGACGTTCTAGATGATCACGCTTGTATGATGTATAACCTTCGACGATCTCAGGATCTGTCTTGTTATAAGCGTGTTCGATTTCTACGAGCTGTGGTTCATAGAAATCGAATACACGCTTGGCCTGAACCGGTGGGAGATTGTTTGCTTTCATATGTTCATACAGGTCGAAGTTGTTAACCTCACCCATGATGACCTTATCGCACTCTTCTTCGATACCACCGATGAACTCACTGAGAGCCTCGCGCATACGATCTTGCACGGTCAGCTTACGAACTTCGACGACCTTCTTCTCTTCAGGTTCGTCATCATCTGATGAGACAGACATACGAGCCTTCGAGTAGTCTCGATCAAACAGCTCGGTCATCTTCTCTTCGAAGAACTCTCGAGTTCCTTCAGGAAGAATCGCGCCTCTAGACCACATACGAGCGACCCAGCAGGCCGTCGTCGGCATCCACTTGTCTGGAATGTTTGAAGCCTTCTTAGCCTCATCGAAACGAGCTGAGCTCTTCAGATATTCGATGAGATACTCTTTAGCTTCCTTAACGGTGGTACCCATCGCGGTGTACCAGTAGAGGTTGCGAGTATGTTGGCTGAAGGTAACTGGCTTCGAGGTGAAGATCGGCTCCATGCCGAAGTGCTTCATGTTGTAGAGGTAAAGCTCAGACTTTGTCTTCTTAGGAACAGCTGGCTTCTTCGTTGTCTTTTTGATGAGCGAGGGACGGCGTGCCACGAGATACCTTGATACGAATTTTGTGATGAGAGACCATTATATATCGAGTAATGGTCGTTGTAAACTAGTTTATTTTGCGGCGGCTCTGGCGCAGGCGAACTAGATCGCGTGATGTGACAACCTTAGCACCAGACATCACGGCATCGTGAAACTGTTCTGGGCTGATGTCGTAATGGTCCTTGTCGAACCAGTGGCGTCTTATGCCGATTAGTTGTGCGAAGTCATGAAGCTCGTTCAGGCAATCGGCCATCATATGAGTATATGACTTACGTTTGTGCGTGAAAGATCGCGGTGGATCGACGTAGATCGTCATTTCGGATCCACCGACAGTCTGGCATTATCATCTGAAGATAAGACGTTTGATCTGATCTCAGGATATATGCTCTTGCCGCACTCAGGGCAGAACGATGGAAAGCGTGGGTTCACCCAACAGAGAAGCTGACCACAGCAAGGCGTCTGTAGAAGTCTGAAATGAACTCTCTCGAGACCGCGTGCCATGTCCTACCCCTCTATGAGAGAAATACTAACACGACTAGCTTGAAATGTCAACCACATTTATCCCGCGCGCTTCAACGTACTGTACGGCGCCCTCGATGTTAACATCGACCCATCGTTCGAATTTACTACGGCTGAGACCGAGTTCAGTGGCCCAGTGCTGCATAGTTCGTATGACTAGATCAGCCAACACAGGACGAGTTAACACTTTTTGCTTCTTGGCGAGTTGAATAAAGAGAGCGTCGTCGTATGTCACCGTTTCATCTCCATGTTCTTCAGATCGGTGATCACCCGTTCGAGGGTCTTAGCCTCGTTGTGGAGTATCAGCCCTCCGACCATGGTCTCCATCTCAGCCTCAGCATTCAGCTTTTCGATCTCTTTCTCGTACTTGACGATAAGATTATGAACTTTAGGTCTCATTCCGAATCCCGCAGAAGGCCAGAGAGATGGCCAATGTTTCTATGGTGGGCCATATGGCTCTTATATCCGAATTAACTCTGCTGGCCCTCTCTGGCCACGTATATGGCCACGAATATAAGGGACCGGCAGGTTAGAAATAGACCTCCTCATCGGCAGTATCCGCCAACGGCACGACCTTGGCATCACCCTTGTTGCTCTTGTTATAGAACGTAGTGCGACAGACGATGTTCGCCTTCTCTGCGGAGTCCCACGAGTACGGCTGCTTATCTTCTCGACGATGGATCTTCCAGGCGTCTGGCCCTTCGATCCTTGGCCAACGAGTAACAATAACGTACATCACCCCTTCTCCTCTGCATCGATAAGCTGTTGTGCTCTTTCAGGATCAAACACCCAACCAAGACGATTCATCATCATGTTGGGAGTCATAGGATCGTTGTGGGTCGTGGTGCCAATGTAGAAAGACAGATGATACCGTCCCCTCTCTTTCGGTCCACCATACGTGAGCTGAATGTTAGGATTTGGATGATCCTTGAGGCTCTTCTGCATCAAGCACACACCAGGTTTCAGATCGATCATCGTGCCATCTCCACAGCGAGATCAAGAGCCTTGATCTTCAGTTTGCTATTTGAGTCGAACCACGCCGAGTGCAGCCGAGTCTCAGGACTGCGACCGACGACGTGATCTGTCATGTAGGTGACCGCGTTAAACGCCTGCCACCAGGTTCCCTTAGCGCTCTCAGCGCCGGGCTGACTGTGGATGATCTTCAGAGCCGACTCATGGTTTCGGCTCCGAGTGTCATTGTCTCCGCTCTTGGGAAACACCTTCTGAAAGAACTGATCGAGCTCTTCCAGCGTATAGCGCCTGGATGCCATCAGCTCGGCCTGCTGCCGATACACATCGAGCTGCTGATGGGCGATCCCAAGAGCAGCTCTGGCGATATCGGCATCGAACTGTTTCCGATGGTTGATCTTTACGACCTTCTCCTGCTCGAACGATCCCTTCTTGCCGAGAGGCCTGGTGAGACAGTTGGTGCAGAAGAAGCGGATCGGCATGAACCGAATGTCGATAGCCTTACCGAACTCGTGGGGATTGGTGAACAGCAGGAAGCTGTCGACCCTATCATCCCTGCCGATCGTAAAGCCGTCATCGACCTTGGCCAGCGCCCAGACGAGCTTGCCCTCTTTCATGGAGCCGACCGTATCCATGTGCATATTGCCGGCCTTGACGAAGTCGGTGAAGAACTGAAAGGCCTCAGCGTTCTGCAGAGGAACCCAGTCAGGCGTCACGTCGGCGATGATCTTATTGTCCGTGCTACGAACCAGGGCGGCTCGGTTGATCGGAGTCTGCTTGACCTTATCGACGATGCTACCGGACAGATCGTCATACTCTGGTTCAAGCAGATCGATAAAGGCGCGGTGCTTCTCGACCTCCCAGTCGAGTCCGGCGACCTTCAGCATCTCGGAAGGAGACAGATCTTCATCCACCTTTATGGAGTTCGCACCCCACGGCGTATGAGCGGTTGCCACGACGTCAGCAATCATAATCTGTCTCCTTCAGACCTATTATATTATACTTGATGGGAAAAGTAAACCATCAAGATTAGCCGTTGAAGTTAAGCTCCAAGTCGATAGCGGCTTGTTCTACTTGCCAACGACTGATAGTCTGGCATCCGATCTTCACGGAGTCCGGAGTGATGACGAGATCATGGTTGTGATGTCGACGGTTCCAGCTAGAGCCGCTAGTGCGAGAGATCGAGCCGGCGAACTTGTTGTGAGTGTCTTGAGACAGCCAGTGGGGACGAGCCGCTTCCCAGATCTTCTCGACCTTCTTCATGCCGATCTTGTACTGACCGTTACCGACATAGCGCTCGCGCCCAATCTTGGTGATCTTCAGCTTGCTGTTATTGAGAGTGTTCTCAGCGAATGGATACTCTCCAGCCGCGAACTGCTTCTTGCCGTAGAAGGTGAAGAAGTCGACGATGCTCTTCTTGACCTGCTCGAAGCGAGCGATCACTAGAAGGTCATCCATCGAGATATTCAGACCGACCTTGGAAGCGAACTCATATGCTTCCACGATAGGCATCGCGCTGATAGCAGCGAACTGCGAAGCACCATTGAAGAAGTCCTCATAGACTCGGACATACTTCACCTTGACACTAGAGATGATGAAGCTGGCGATGATCTTATCGAAAACCTCGGCCGCATCCAGACTCAGGGTGTTGCGCACACTGTTATTCACGATAACAAGGGAACCAACCTGACGGATGATTGAACGCTGGTTAATAAGAACATCAGCGTCAGATACGGTGAAGGGAGTCATGCCGTCGATGAAGGATAGCAGAGAAATAGGCGCGTCAACAACGGCCGGAGCAGCTGGCATAATATAGATCGTCCTGTATGTAAGGGATAGACAACTACTCAGCAGAACATCTAATACTACTGCTGGAATTGGTATACCTCTTATATACTAATGCCGGTACCTTGTAAAGGCAAAAGTGGCACGAATTAGACACAAAAAAGGGGCGCCCGAAGACGCCCCTTTGAGAGTGTTGGTATTGGGTCAGGCGGCATGACGATCCGTAAAACCGACCCGAGGACGATAGCGAGTGCCGAGAGCCGGGCCCGGCTTCCGACGCGGTTGGCCGTCCTTCTTGGTAGCCTCTACAGTGCGCGGGCGTCCATCTTCCCAGGTCTGATGGTGAGCAGTCGCACCGCCGCCGCTTCCACTACCACCGGTCGACCGACCAGATCCGCCTGCCGGGCCGGCGCCACCGCCATTGCCACCAGCACCACCGCCATCGGGGCGATCGTCCGGGTTCGGTCGCCGCTCCGCGGTCGGTCGCCGATTGGCACGAGTTCGGCGATCGGTGAGCGGGTTAGCTACGCGGCCGCGGCGCCCCGACTGATCAGCCGATCGTGCAGCAACCGGTTCGCGGTTTTCCTGCAGTCGACCATCATTTTCGCTACGGACATCACCCTGTCCATTCTCACCGCCGCCATTCTCCTTGAGACGGCCATCGGTCGTCGGATCTTTGACGCGCCCCTGACCACCGTTCTCACGATCATCGTTCTGATTATTGTCTTCGGCGCGTCGCCCGTGGGTGACAAGATCCTCACCAAGCCCCATGGTGAGGATCTCGATATCTCCGAGCATCACCAACGGACGTTCACCCAGTGGAGCGCCGTCGAGAGTGACGGGATCATCCTGCTGCATGATGGTGACGACGCTGATATCATCAAGCCGAGGCTCGTTCTGATAATCCAGAGCAAGGACGATGTCGAACACCGTTCCCTGATCGTTCATCAGCCAGCTAGCCGTTTCGAGATGTGCGCCATTGGACGAACCCTCGTTGGTGTAGCTGGGGATCAGATCACCGTAGTTATCGGCGAGCTGAGCATACGCGATCGCCCGTTTGGAGACGTCGACATAGTCTTCCATATTGCGGACGGATTGATTGAGAAGAGCGTCGATCGCCGACTCCCCTTCAATGGTGATCCAGATCTTACTGAACCCACGACGGGTCATTTCGATCTGAGCTGGCGAGACTAGCAAGACTCGCTTGATACGAGAGGTCTGCATTGTAACAACTCCAGGGTAAGAGGGCTAATCCCCTCTTACCCTGGCAGATATAATAGGTTGAAATAACTTTGTAAAGGCCTTTATTTCCTAAAAATGGAAAATAGCCTGGAACTTTTAAATTTCTGTTATAATTTTAATGGTTTAATAGTTCCAGCCATCGACGAAACGAGTAACTGAGTATCAGGAGATATATTCGGTAATGGCCTTATATCTTTACCATCGAACCATTCATCGAACCGAATATAAAGTCCGGCTTCGCGACCGTATGCGTCTATCTCCCATGGTAGATCTCGGTAATGGTATTTGCTTACATCTATAAGCTGCCCGAGCCACCTGTTACTGGTTCCATGCTCATTCTGAGTCCATTCACCCAAAGCCATCTGCTTGACGTGAACCAGTTCGTGAGCGAGCGACGTGAGAGTGGTGGCCCAATTACAACACCCATCGATCTCTATATCAAAATCAATAGGACTTCGGTAAGAATCCATCCACCATACGCCGCCCGTTCTATCCGAATTCTTAGCTAGGTTGTAAGCCATCTTGACAGAGACTTTCAACTTGGAGATCAGATCTTGATCTCCAGGTATCATCAGCCCTAACATGAACTCGACCGCTTCTTTTATGGTAGACTTTGTAATCTCCTTACAAGTCCACCGCCCCTCGATTTTAGTTTGGACCACAAACCGCTCCGGAATTAAATCCCCGAACTGTGGCTGGCTTGCTCCCTTAAATTCTTCCCCTTTCAGTGCCCCGGCGCAATCTCCAGTCTCGGCTGGCGGTCGGTGCCAATCCAGCCTACTAGGCCTTTATATAAAGCCTATAATAAGTTGTAAACAGGTGTTTGGTTAACAACTAAATTTTTTTAGTGAACAGGTAGAGAACCTTTAGGAAACACTGTTCGCTAGATCAATGATATCCTCGCGCAGATCGTAAGATGATCTAACAAACACTTGAGCTTCTTCATTATCAACACCGATAAGAACTACGAGTTGAGGAACCTTTATTTCAGTGAGTTCTTCAACCATCATAGCATAGATAGTCGTTTGTTGGTAATAGCTTAAGATCTTCTTATCATCTTTCGGCCAAGCACTGGTCTTGAAGTCGACGATCGACATGATACCGGCGTATTCAGCGAGTAGATCGCATCGTCCAGCCATCTTCAGATTATCGGACCACAGACCGAGCTCGATACCTCGGATCGTACCGAGCTGCTCGTCTAACTTCTTTCTCATGGATGCGAACATCATCAGATTATTCGGCATCTGGCCACGAGCGAATTGTTTGTTGTTTAGAAGATACTGTTCGAGGATGCCATGAACAGCTGTTCCTCGCCTTTTGGCCTGAGTTGACCGTTTGTTTACTTCGTCTTCACCGACTCTCTCTTTCCAAGAGTCGAGCCAAGAGCTGTCTCCGATCTTTCCGAGAAAGGTTGTAACGCTCTGATAGCGCTCTCCGCTCGGTGTAACGTAATAGCGTCCATTTGGTGTATCTTCAGATTCGATAGGCGGTAGATTAATGGCATCGTGTTCAAAATATCGTGTTGAAAGCATTCCCTGGTTCTTGTATAACTGAACCGTCTGGATAGACGATCGTGATTGGTAGACCGCGCTTACGCCCATAGCGTACCGTCGACCAAGTTCCAGATCTAAGGAACTCATACATCGTTTTCGGCGTGGCGAGCAGATAAGATGAAGCGTCGACCATATCATGGTCTCGCTTGATGTATTCGCCTTCTGGCAGAAGAATGCCAAAATACATAAAGGCGCGATACTTCGGATTAATTGGAGGATGAAGAATGATGTCGCCTTTTAGAGCATCCCATATAAGAGCTGCTCTTTCATCGGCGCCAACACAATCTCCATTATGCATCACCGTATATTTCTCACGAAGACGCTGGAGCTCAACGCAAGCAGATTTAGTCTGAGGCTCGGTCCAACCGTCTTTTGTTCCGGTAAATGCAAGATGATCGTTCACTATATGTTCCCTTTAATCGACGCGTAGGGGGCGGCAGATCACTTCTTGATCTCGTGTAGGATGTACATCGAGATCATCGCTGGCGTGATAGCCGCTTCGTTCTTCTCGACTTCCTTAGCCGAATAGAAACCCATCGAGGCCTGATGCTTCAGAGGAGTCCTCTTGAAACCATTCGGGCCACGGATCTCGACAAAACGCTTGCCGATCTTATATTCATATTCTTCACCGGCTACGGTGATGTTGCGCATACCCATTTAACGTTCCTTACACAAAACAGCAATTGATGATGTCATTGAGACATTCTTCGGTCGGATGATAGACCGTCGTGAACCAACGGACCTTACCATAGACGACGAGACACAGCTGAATATAGCTGACTTCGTCGCCACCGCCCTTGATAATGATGAAATTGAGGATAGCCGGTATCGCATCTTTCAGCCGAACAGTGAACTCACTCATTAGCATGATTATGCTTTCTGAGGATAAGGTTCACCAACCAAAGCATTCAGCCTGTCGATATGACGCTCGATATCTTCATCGCTTGGAGTCATATCGACAGGAAATTGGCTATGCATAGCCAATGCAAATCCGCGGCATGAATGCAGGAGTTTGAAGATCTCTTCGACATACTCTTGGTCATCTTCAGAGCACATCATGCGTATCTTAAAATCGTGAAGAGCATCTTCTTTCTGACGCTCATATTCAGCATAATCTACTTCCATGATCAACTCCAGATACAACTCGGGCTATGTAGCAAATATACCACATAGCCCGAGAAATGTCAACTAAAGATTTAAGTCGCTCTTTGTTATGATGTACGACTTAACTAGCGGTGATCTTACGATGTCGCTCTTCTCAAAGTCGATGAACTCAAATGCCTTCATTTTTTGAATGATCGTCATGAAGTTTTTGAGTCCGCTCCTCTCCTGCTCCTTGGTGAAATCCGACTGTCTGAAGTCTCCACAGAAGATGATCTTACTGTTCTTACCCAGACGTGTGATAATGCTGTCGAGTTCGTGGAAACTCATGTTCTGCATTTCGTCGACGATCACGATAGCGTCATTTATCGTAACGCCTCTGATATAACTGGTCGAGATGAAATCTATCGTACCTTTATGCTTAAGTAGCGCATAGGCGTCGCCTCTATTAAACAGCTCAGTACAGATCTGTGAATATGGCGCTTCATATACCTCGGACTTCTGCTTCTCATCACCTGGAAGAAAGCCGATATCACGAGTAGGAACTACTGAACGTACTACGATAATTCTTCTGTAAGACGACAGACCTGAGAAGATCTCTTCGAGCGCTAGGGCTATAGCTAGGAAGGTCTTACCAGTTCCTGCGATACCGTGCGCCATGAGGTTCTTACCAGCTCTGAAGGCTTCGAACATGTCACGTTGCTTTTGAGTCAGTGGCGAAAGGTTTCTCATCTCCAAACCGTGGTTTGGCTTTGCACCTTCAGTAGTCTTAGCCTGCTGTCTCAGTATTCTTTTTTCACGCTTAGATAGACGCGTTGTTTCTTGCATTGACGTTCTCTTAGAATAGAGAGACTCAATCAAAATGTATTAATCGTATTCCCACGTCCCGATCCCTTCTTCATATCACGAAGAATGTCACGGAAACCTTCATCCGGTTTCATACCGATTCCACTCACGAAACCGCAAGCGCTAATAACCGGCTGAAAATGTGGATTGTCAAGGAGATACTGCTCACGATCACTGAACTTCATCAGTTCCTCGTGTTCCTCACCTGTCTCTGTGTTGATAAACGAATATAAAGGCATTAGTCGTAGTCATCAATCTCGTTGAAGTAACTTATATCCCGAGTTCGTAATGCTTTATCGAACTTCTTTTCCTTGGGATTTCGTCTTTCTAGAACGGCATCCTGACCTTCGTCCCAATGATTATTCTTGCGGAACTTCTTCAGTTTGCTCATATGCTAGTAGACCTGGAAATGCTTCTTCGACGACAGATTTTGTGAGCCCCTTTGGCAGCTTACGATCCTTAATAAGGAGTAGTAGTTCTGCATCCTTGGGTGCAACGCATTCAAGAATTTGAAGAAATAGATTCTGAAGTTTAGTTGGGCTTAATCGACTACCGTTTCCATTGACGAATAGGTATAAACGTCTACACTCCCTAGGCAACATTCCTTCTTGGTCAAGATAGTCTGTTGGCTTGTAAGGAGGCGCTCCTGGTGGAAGATCCCAGGAGATCGCAGGATGATAAGCGTATTGAATAAGATCGAGAAGTTGTACACTTTGATATTGTTGTAGTACAGCGATCTTTTCAGCTTTAGTTTTCTGTTGAGATGCTTTCTCGAAGATCTCGCCCAGACCCAGCTTCATTAAGTATGTCCTTCATGGCAGACGTCCATTTACGTTGAAATTCACAGGACGTCTTATAGAAATTTGTATTGTACAATGAATGGTAGAATTTAGCTGCCATCCGATTGTATTTATCGTTATCAGACGGGGACATATTCAGTTCTTTGCGTTCGGCGGACTTTTTGAAAGCGAGGAGTTCCATCTTCTAGTTTAGAAGCGAAGCTCGAGAGTGGACGAGTAAACGTTATCTCGTTTTCGTTGAGGCTAAACCCAGGGCCATCTACTCTACGATATTGAACGCCAACTTCTTGTTCTTCAGTCAACCAAGTGTGACCTACGATATCATAGACACCACCCTTGTAGTGTCTATAAAGTAAAACTTCGTGCGTTGGGTATGCTTTGTACGCTGCTTGTAGCGCTTCATTAAGTAGTATAGTCTTATCAGTCACGTCTAATCTTGTCTTCAAATTCGTAGAATGTTTCGATAGCGACATCACGAGGAATGTCGATGTGCGAGGTATGTCCACACTCACCATCAGTAGGTTCACCACGTACTATGATACGAATAGTGTCTTCATCTACGAAGCTGACATTGATGTATGGAGGTGCGTACGTATAGCCAACTGGCGTATACGCTGTAATGTACTTAGAACTCATTAATATTCTCCATAAGACCGCGCATGCGATTCTTCATGAAATAATTGAATAGGTGTTGCCGACCTCTACCACTCTGCTCGTGATATTGAGCCATAACGCTAGCTCGATGATTTTCTGGAGTGTACGATAGATCGATAAGCTGCCTATTGCGCGCATACCCGCGCGCGGCGATAGGGTCGATCCAGATGCCTGACTTAACTTGTTGTTTGATTGCTTCTACCCGACCTTTAGTCATAGTGGTCTGACGGATCTTCAGAGCTCGGCTATTATCCGCCGAGAGGACATTGGGAATACCGTCACTACCATCTCCATCAATGATCAGTTCGATCAAGAACTCAGCTGGATCGGCTACGTCCATTTTGCGTTTGCGCACTGGGTCATAGTGATCTATATTAAGATATGTCTGGAGCTGCTTGAAGTCTTTATCACCCGAGAGGATGAGGATCGGCTCACCACCAGGAAGCTGAGAGCCGAACTCATTAGCGATGACTCCGATAACGTCATCAGCCTCACAACCTTCTACCGAGATGCAACGATACGGGAAATAATTCACTAAGTCAGAACGCAGAGAGTTCATACCCTCGAAAATTCCATCCCAATCTAGTGTAGACTCCTGACGGTCTTTCTTACGATTCGCTTTGTAGTATGGGAATGCTTCGTAGCGCCAATTAGAAGATGACTCACAAGCGATAACGAGTTCACCATATTTAGCGCCGAACTTGACTCTGTTATGACGCAGAGAATCAAGGGCGATATGCTTGAACATGTTGACTTCGATCTTTTGGGACTTACCCATATGGACCATCATCGATGCGATCATAATTTGTTGTAGATCCACGAGGATCATATTATCACTGCCTTTTTGGAGGATCAATCGTTCCGTCGAACTCGACCATAAGAGTTCTATGTGTAAACAGTTGACCTTCTTCATTATATTCGAAGAGCTCAGCTGCTACCTCTTGCAGAGGATGATACCGACCATTACGTTTCATGACGTAAGATCTGATAGACTCTACAATAATTGCTAGATCTTTAGTATAATCTACATTGGAAGAAATGTCAAGGTCAAAACCTAAGTCGCTTAAATGATCGAATAGATCTCCAGACACCTCTTCGACTAGAGCTTGAGCGTGAATGTCTCTGATAGTCGGATGCTGAAGAGCTCTTGCGTGATCTGGAAGACCGAGAGCCCATGGACCCAGAATGACGTTGTTCGTATTAGCTTCCATAGCTAAACACTCCCTTCGATAGAGTCTTAGATGGATTTTGAGCGATGATAGACTTCATTAGAGCTTCCCAATACTTACCGCGATCTGGCCAGTTGTGGCGCTCAATAGCTCTATTAGCAGCTACAGCCAAACGGTAGCGAGTATTGCTCTCATTGACGATATTGATAGTATGATCGAGAACGTCAAAGAAGATGTTAGCATGAGTATTCAGATCTTCGTGCCACTGGTACATCATCGTATCGCCACAAGCTGTCTCTGGCAGCGCTCCATAGTTAGGGTGGACGCACATCAGTCCGGCCTGCATAGCTTCTATCAGACATAGACACGACGTCTCCTGCCAGATGCTTGGGTAAGCAAAGATGTCCGAATCAACTAGAGCTTTACGAACTGTATGGTTATCGGCCGTTCCGTAGTAGTTGATCTTCGGATGGGCTTCAAGAGCATTAAACAGTTCTCTATACTGCTCGTCGCGCTGCTCCCAACCATATAACTTAAACGACGAATAAACATTAAGCTCTAGATCTAGAACGTTCTCATACTTCTTGCAAAGGGCGTCGAAGACTGGATAGAGGATGTTTAGACCACGATGTGGTGTCGACGTATAGATCAGTCTGATCTTGCCTTCAGGATCAGACTGAGCTAGAATATCGCGCGGATCGTATACACTGTTCTCGATGACGATACAGTGCGACCACGGGATGCCGTAGTAATTGATGTACGCCTGCATCTGCCAGTTGCTGACGAAGACGATCTTGTGGAACTTATTCCAGCCGCCGTTCTTTAGAAACTCTGACTCTGGATCGCCTGGTAGGTCATGAGCCCAGTATATCCTAAATTTTGTTTCGTCTAAAACACGAAGTCTAGAGCATACTATTTGAAATTGCTCTAAAAGTTCTCTTGGAACTGAACCATCATAAAGACGCTCTTGAAGAAGTTCAGTCCCCCCTTTAGAATTTTTATTTGTTTCGTTGCGTTCCATTAAATCAAAATTAGACATATCGTAATAAATAATCCACGATCTTCTTGGAGATAACTATGATCTACTTATATGTTAAAAAGTGCAGTCACTGTGATAAGAAATACTTTGGCAAAACCTATGCTAAAGATCCTTATTCGTATTCAGGATCTGGAGTGCATTGGAAAAGACATCTTAAAGCACATGATGCTTTTCATCAAACTATTCAAATTTGGAAGTTTTTGTCTCAAGCAGAAGCTACACATTTTGCAGAAAAATTCTCATCTTATAACAATATAGTTGAATCTAGCGAATGGTTCAATTTAATTCCAGAGAATGCTTTAGATGGAAATCCTAAAGGAAATGTTCCATGGAATAAGGGTAGAGAGACAAGTTTGAAAAATATGACGTATGAAGAAATCTACGGAAAAGATAAAGCTATTGAACTTAAAGCCATGCGATCTAAATCTAATAAAAAACGAGGAAGTAGAGAGCAAAACACTAAAGATAAAATATCTGTCACACGCAAAAAACGAATAGGAGAAGGCACAATTAAAATAGTACCGCCTCCTATTCGTCCTCAAAATTTAAATAAAGCTATGCGTAAAGTAAAGTGCGATCATTGTGACATTATTGCATCTTATTCAAACATTAAAAGATGGCATAATAACAAATGCAAATCTAAATGATTATTCATACTTACCAAACATTACGGTGTTCCATAGACCATCGACTTCTTCGAAGCTATAGTCTGAACTCCATCCACCAACGTGACATGACTTAACGGTGTAAGCATTCTCTGTATCGAATACTTTAGCGGCTCGTTCACGCTCCATGTCGTATCCATTACGATTAAGGAATCGTACCTTAGAGCCTTTGGTGATGAAGCCGCTGTCTTTGATATGATCGGCCGTGAAAGACGGTCTTATGACCTTATTCTTGTGATCGATCTGGATGTACTCAGAGACGAATCCCTGAGACTCGAGCTCTTCAAAGCCCTCGTACTGATATTCTTCCATTACGGCTTTACCGGCTTATAGTCGATCGTAGTTACTTCGACAGGTTCTACCCAAACGCAGTCGATCTCATCGCCGTCGTATTCCCACGGCTGCTCGTCCTGACACTCAGTAGCACCACGAGAGTAAGTGACCTGAAAATACTGACCAGTCGCTTTCTCTTTGAAGATCAGCTCATGCCAAGTCGACCAGCGACTCGTATCATAGATCTCGTTCTTGATCGTTTCATAATCAGGATTGTCGCCCCAAAGGATCTCTTTGAGGACTTCTTTCTTAAACTTAAACGTAACGTGTGACATTATATCTCTATTAGATCCGTAGATCGATCAATGAACTTGTATACGATCTTTTTGACGTCAAAGTATTGTTTGATGAAGTCAATGACTTCATCAGGCGTATATGGAGCACAACTATAGAGGTCGAACTCGAATAAGCCGGTGTCGTTCCAGATATGGACGACTGAATTACTGGTTGTTAGGAGAATAGACGAGGTGATACCCTCGTTGCCAGGCTCATCACACCAAAGGGTGACTGCCGGAGAAAGAACCTTCATTCTTACGTGATCGACCAAGTTGGTCATGAAGGCATTAACATGGTCGACCTGATTAGGACCCGGAGGGTTCGCTATCTCGGCGCGCACCATGAGATGTAGATGAGCTGATGGCATCTCATGAAAGCTCCTGGGCTGATGGAAGATATGTTATTTATCAGCCCAGGAGTTCAATGCTAATTATGGTTTATACGTACCAGAAATAGGACCGCTGTTATTAGTTGATGTCACAGTTCCTATGCTAGGTTTAGATATAATCTGCGGAGATGAATGAACATATCCTGGAACCCAGTGTTCTAAAGGTTCACGTAGAAAATCATACATCGGATATGTTGCAATAGTGCTAGGGCGGCATCCCCACTCTCCCCACTGACTACCCTTACCAGCATGATCGAAGAAACATGCAACTGATACTCCAGCAGCAGCTAGATTAGTCGCATGCTGTTTGATCAGATCGGCAGCTCTCTTACTATGACAATATTTCTGCTGAAATGATACGAGAGCTGCTTTTTGTGCTAGATCAGAGACGCGCCAAGCGTCTACAGATATATTATACTCATACAAGAACAAAGGAACACCAAGACTATCAGCATAAGCTTTAATGACAGGAGCCCATGGTTTCTTGTTATTCATGTTCGCCGTAAGTTCGGCGTGCATAGCATCATAATTGCTGGTCAGAGCCCATTGGATCTGAGTCGATAGAGATGACGCGCACCCCAAATATGGTGCTTCAGCTATAGCGCCAAGCATGCTGTTTGTAGCGCCAGCTTCATGATATCCAGCTAGAATTCGTTCCCACTTAGATGTGGTGTTACCGAGCTGATTAGCTAAAATAGTCTTTGCTCTAGGTGAGATACTAGATGCGATCTTAGCCACCTGACCTGAACGAAAACCATACCAGTTGTCATACGAATAATATGCTTTGTATGACGAACCATAATGGATCTTAGCTTGTTCATCGGCGTATTTAGATTGACTAAAAGCGTTATTCCAAACTTCATTAGAATATTCAACGTATAACGTTAACTTTGGATCTAGGTGATTTATAGCAACACTGATCATCTCTCTTATTAGATCATCAGAAGCCAGATGTGGAATGTTAATCCACATATCCGATCCAACAGTATTACAAAGATCTGCTGCTAGTTCTAAAGGACAACCATTAACGGTATCAAACATATGACCAGATGGTTTTGGTCTTGTGTTAGTTAGTGGCGAGTTATTAGTTCGCATCCAATCCATGAAGCGTAATGGTGAGAAACCTTTTACGCTCGCTAAGAAGTCTGGACACCAAGCATATTTGTTATTTTGAAGTAGAGCTTCGTGTTCAGTACGATATACTTCGATATGTCCTATCGTAGAATTAGAGCTAGATGGAACTATCGTAAGTAGTGCGTTTAATAAATTCGTATTAGATGGATCATGAGTGTATGTAAATTTGTACTTACCATCCGCGGTAGTTTTAGTATATCCACCAATCGGTGTGGCCGCGCTTCCAAATCGGACTGCACTAATAGGTGTAGATATCTTTACCGTATATTCGTGAGTTCCGTCGATAACAGGAACGATAGCCTGTAGGGTACCTGGTTGAGCTGGATCGCCTGAAACCGGGTCATATTTGACAGAAGGTGGATTATATGCCGCCAAAAGCATCGCGTTAACGAATTGATTTTCTGGCGTATAATAATCAAAACTTGAAAGGTTCATGCCGTGTTGGAATGTCATACTCAGTACTCCATATAGTGTACTGATATTTATTCCCTTGCACTCATTAACCTTATATAACGTGGTAGTTCTTTCCGGCAGGTAGATCTCTGATATATTCAGGATCTTGCGCTTGCATATACCAATATGGAGCAGTCAACGACGTATTTTTCGCATTGAACTTCTTCTCAAAAGCCCATGCATCGGTGTCATTCTCGAAGTATAGAACTTTATCGATTCTTTGACGCCAGCCACGCTCAGATTCGATGATAACAACACGAAACGGCACTGATTTACTCCTTATAGGTGGATAGTTCTATCGATTCGTTGCATACGAAGGATGTCAGCTGCTACGTCGTGAACCGAATTGTGAGGGATGAACTTCTTGTTCCAATCTTCTTCGTCGTCCTGAGGACAGAAGCCGTTGACCTTGTTCTTAAAATCAAACTGTGTATCTATGTACGTACGAATATCACGCACCTTCCAATACGGAAGGATCTTATCTAGCTTCTCGCGACTAGAGTGATCTCGAAAATTACGATGAAGAAGAATAGGATCGAAGGTGTTAGATCTCGACCACCAACGGTTTATCTTACACGGAAGAACGTAGTCGTACAAGCTATGAACGAAGTCTTCGACCGAGACGTCATCTTCGGATGGAAGACACTGACGAATCTCGCCGATGTCTTTCCAAAACTTTAGATCTTCATCTTTGAATTTGTAGCCAGCTTTGACCTGCTCTTCGAGCTTGAACTTAGTGAAAATGATCTCTTCGATCAGCTCTTCGAACGTGTATGGATTGGAAGATACGAATCGAGCCCAATCAAACAGAAAGACCGAGCAATTAACGACTGGTGCTTTGAATACATCTTGACCGATTGTTTCATAGTCTAAAATGAAATGGTAATTCACAATACACCTAGTTTTGCGAGTTGTTCGAGCGAGTCTTCAACAGACGTGTGCATGACCCACGTACCACCACGCTCCTCCCAGGTAGTTTGATGTTTAGGCCAATCATCTACGATGATGTTAACAACGTCTGGAATCATATAGAGCGACTTATCTCGCGACAGACAAGTGATCATGTCGATGCCATGAAAGATATCGCGATGATTGTGCTTCCACAAGTGCTTCTGTGGAGAAGCCCAGCTGCCCTGAGGGACGCCAGTCAGAATGGTTGGTTCGGTATGACGCACGGCGTTGATAAGACGCTCGATATTTGGCATAAGAGGAAGATTGACGAAGAACTGAGGATCGCTCATTACGACCTTCCAGAAAGCCTTCGTCCCATGCTTATCTTCGTAACCGCGAGATGGTTCTCCAGCGAGGTTTTCAAAATGGGTGTCAAAGTCAGCGCAGACTCCGTCGCAGTCAAGCCACAGTTTGAATTTCATGATGTGTTCTTTTCGGGTAGTTGGAGGGATGGTGCCCTCCAACAGCATTACAGAATTTGCATGATTACTTTTGCATTTCCAGCCCTAACCATACCGAGCTGCCTGGCAGCTCCAAGGCTAACGTCGAGAGTTCGACGCTTGTCCCACGGACCTCTGTCCGTGATGGTAACTACAGTCTTGAGACCGTTAGCTACGTTTGTAAGTAATAGACGAGTTCCCTTGGGAAGATGTCTATGTGCGGCAGTTAATGCGTTGTAATTAAACGGTTGCCCGTTTCGCATTCTACCTTTTGCATACCAAGAAGCAATAACCGTTTCAGGTTTGTTACTTTGAATTGCTGAACTCGCTGGAGTAGGTGTGAACACCATAGCCAGTGCGAGTAAAGCTGTGATCCACATTTTGTGCATCGTTGTTGCCTTTCCTTGTTGAGGGGATTGGTACAACGCTCACATCGTGTGTGCTCTCAGCTAGCTATCAAATAGCTACCTTATCCGTTATCCTCTTCAGGAGTTGGGATGAGAACATACGTGACGTTTTCAATTTTAAATGAACGCCATTCGCTCTTGTCGAGATCCCAAACGCTTAAG
>Ga0157374_10000086_pt1 | contig 91348 bp, 73 predicted proteins | sample M25metaG_FD_115308 | JGI IMG/M metagenome (GOLD analysis project Ga0157374, IMG submission 115308) | Miscanthus rhizosphere microbial communities from Kellogg Biological Station, Michigan, USA - M2-5 metaG | ecosystem: Host-associated > Plants > Roots > Rhizosphere > Soil | place: USA: Michigan...
ACGCCAATCGAAGTTGCAGCAGGCTCCACGTTCACCATCGGCTCAATCTTTACCAACCCCGTAACACCGTCTTCCCCCATCTCTTCCGGCGTTGGCTCGATTACTCAAATCACCGGCCCAACCGGCCCCACCTACAATTTCGCAGGCTTGGGCACCGCGCAAGTTAACTTCGTATTCAGCAACTACGTCCTTGATGCGTCGTCTACGGCAACCAATGCCTTCTTCAACATGGGCGTCATCAATGTTTACGTAACCCCGACCGGTACTTTCAACCCCTTCGGTGCAGGCAATCAAGCAACTGATATCGCTGCCGCATCCTCCGGTACCCTGGTTCTGACCCTTACCGGTCATGCATTCCCTGCAGGCCACATTCCTGCAGATCAAGTAGGCCACACCTCAGCCGCGACCGGCACGAACCTCTTCGGTCTCTTAGGTGGCTTGTCGCAAGGCACCGAAATCGGTCTGTTGGACTCGACCGGCGGTCTGTTCGCAGCTAACTTCGACACGAATAGCCAAGAAGACGGCGCCGACTTCACTTTCAACGCCGGCTTTGACAATAGCTTGTCCGCTCTGCACGGCTGGGGCCTGGGCGGCGCAGCCAATCTGCAAACCACCGCAATTCCTGAGCCAAGCACCGTTGCTCTATTGGGTCTTGGTCTCCTGGGTTTCGGCGTAAGCTCGATTCGCCGTCGTAAGTCGGCCGAGTAAGATAAGAATAGGCAACAACGACTTTAGCAGCACAGGTTAGGTTGATTGCGGCATATTGTCGCAATCAACCTATTTTTTTGGGCCAACACATTGCACAATCAGTTGCCGCAACTTTAACCGATAAATCAGTTAAGCCGTCCTCCCTCTTATTGTTACACCATGCGTAGTCATTTATTGCGAAAAGAGTAAGCGCTTGGCTTAATCCGCAAGTGCACTACAACCAACACACAATTCACGGGCAACTAAGCCCGAAACGCATTCCCTCACTCGCAAACTGCGCATTACAATTCACTCAGCATCTTACGTGCGTCATCTGCTTGAGAGAATTTTTTCCCCGACGCAAGCAGCCGCTCAAGCTCTCTGCGAGCAAGTGCCTTATTTCCTGATTTCGCCAGTGCAACTGCAAGGTGATATTGAATATCCGGTATATCTGGCGCAAGCTGATTGGCTTTCTGCAATAACTCGATACTTCGTGCGTAAGCCCCCTGATTGATCAACAACCAGCCCAATGTATCCATATAAGGTGCAATATTCGGATTCGTTTTATTAAGACTTTCCGCTAACTCCAATGCACGAGCGGGATCAGATTTACGCAATAGCCACGCCAAATTGTTGGCGGCGGAGCCGTCCGCAGGGTTTAGTTTAAGTATCGATTCATAAGCCGCCACGGCCTCTTTCTCTTGTCCCAATTGTCGATACATATCGGCGATAAATTGATATCCCCGAGAATCACTCGGATGAAGTTTCTGCCAATGCCGTATTTCGGTGATCGCACCGTCTCTATCTCCAGTCGTCAGCTTTATCCGCGCCAACTGGAATACCAAATCATCCGACTGAGGAAATCTTTTTAGCGCTTCCGAAACCACATTCATAGCCGAGCGGTAGTCTTTTTGCCGCCCCAGCACCTCAGCTTCAATAATTACGCCTTCTGGTGAAGTAGGGGAATCTTTCTGCATTTCTCGCGCAAGCCGTAGCGCCTCCTGCTGTTTACCTTGCAAGCTCTCCAGTTGGGCCAATGCTCCCTTAGCTTTCGCATGCTTAGGGTTAAGCTTAAGAGCCGCCGCTAAGTCTGCTCTCGTTGCAACCAAATCCTTTAAGGCCGCATGTGCCGTGGACAAATAGTATTGGGCGTCGGCAGAATCGGGAAAGATTTTGACTAGACGCTTATAACTGCCAAGAGCGTTTCCAGCATCTCCACTATAAAGATATGCGAGTCCTCTAATCTCAAGTAGCCCCGGGTTTTCCGGATTAGCCTGGGCCGCGTTTTCGGAAACCTCTAGCGCCTTTCTCGGATTGCTTGCATTTAAATATTCCTGTGCCGAGAGAACTGCGGGTTCAGCGGCTTTGGGATGCTTAGCGGTTGCCGTCTCCAAGATTTTCTTCGCCTCTTCAGGTCGATTAGCCTTTTTCTCAACCAGATACAAACCCATAAGCGCCGGCAACGAGTCTTTATCACCAACAAGCACTGACTGATAATATTTCCTCGCCTCTTCAAATTCACCTTTGCTCATGGCCATCTGCGCTAGATTTTCAGCTGCGGGATAATATCCGGGCTTAATCTCTAACGCCTTATTAAAAGCCGCCTTACCCCCTTCAGAATCTCCCTTAAGCAACAAGGCAACACCACGATAATTCAATGGCTGCGGGTCCTTGGGGCGCTTGGCCTGCAGCGCATCAATGACAGGTAATGCCTGATCGTATTTCTTTTGGTTTATTAGCGCTTGAATTAGCATTTCATCCGCTTGGCCGCCGGCTGAATCGAGCCGAATAGCCTTTTCCAACTCTTTAATCGCACTTGCCTGATCACCCTGTTTATTAAACGCACTAGCAAGAAGTATTCGACCTTCTGCTGCATTTGGATTTTTTTCCACCACGCGTGCGAGGTACTCAAGACCCAACTGATTTTTATCGACCATCATGTAGGCTTGCCCAAGCAATGCGAGACTCTGTGGATCATCGACTTTTGTTCCGCGTTGAGATTCGAGTGCTTCAGCCGCCGCTCGTTTATCCCCCAGCTTCACCTGCAACTGCGCCTGTAATGCAACAATTCCTGCAGCATTGGGGACCTGATGGGTAAATTGGGTAAGCTCCTTCAGTGCCTGCTCATCGTTGCCCAGAGCCAGCAAAGTCAAACCGAGCCAAAGCTGAGCCGGTAAATAATTTGGTCTGACCTTAAGCGTGCTTTCAAATGAAGTTTTTGCGTCCGCGTATTTGCCGTGCCGATATTGCAATACACCCTGCAAATGATTCAGCATGGGATGCCCCGCCGCTACCTTCTGCGCTGCTGCGATATCGTTTCCCGCTTCGGTTAGCTTATTCATTTGCAATCGTAATGTTGCTCGGCCAATCAGCGCTTCTAGATCATCCGGTTTAATTTTGAGTCCATTTGCGTAAGCAAACTCCGATGCCTCAAGTCGACCATTGGCACGCTCAAGATCACCCAATAAAGCCCACGTGCGAACGCTTTTTTCATCTAGCTTGATAGCTTTTTCCAATTCAGCCCGGGCACCGTCAGGATGCCTCCTAAGGACTTCGCAACGAGCGCTGCCATGATAAGCGGGGATGTAGGTCGAATCGATCTCAAGAGCCTGAGCGATCGACTTGCAGCCATCGGCCGGGCTACGAGTTGCAATTTGGGCTTCACCACGAATCACTAAAATCTTGGCCGTATTGAGCTTGGATGAATTCTCGCTTGGTTCGATTTCCTTTAGTACACGCGTATATTCCTGCTGCTGGAGCAAGGCAAAACCAAGGGGTACTTTTATGGACTCGGAATTTATTCCCAGATCGGACGCCAAGTGTAATTCTTTTTCTGCCTCTGTACCCAACCCCTGGTTCACATATATCTCGCCGAGCACCAGTCGTGCCTCCGCGTTTTTGGGATTCTTTTGCAATGCATTTTTAAGCTCTATCACGGCCGATCGAATATCGTTCTTCCCCTGAAATTCCTTGGCACGTTGCACATGCTCCGCGTCGGTGTAATTGCTCAGTCGGCCGCAACCAGGAAATGACATGGCAATACCTAATAATATCCAAGCGACCCGGTTAGATATAAAGCAATGAGTTAAGATCTTCGACATTCTTTGAACCTGCAAGGGAAGAGGAATTCAGCTAATAAAAAATGCGCCAGATTCAGCGCATATTACCTATTGATCGAACGAAAAACGGATAGGATACGCGAAAACGCTTGCAAGGCAACGGCTCTGCCGCCAAGCGGATTACTTGAGTTACCGACTTATAGCCCATTTAACAGAATACTAAAAAGCAAAACCCCGGCATGCCGGGGTTTTTAATTTGCAAATCAAATTCGCTAAACTCTTTTGCGTTGGCGAAAATGGAGGCCAACTAATCCAACGCCGAATAACAGTAAGGTGGACGGCAACGGGATCTTTGTGCTGATCTTATTGAATTTGAAAAAATCGTCGTTTTGGTTAAGGGCGCCAGAAACAATCAAATACCGTGAATTGACCGGAGAGTTAATGGTTTGACTTGTATTTATCGCAACATTATTAAATTGTGATGTCGGCGTAAAACCTAATGTGGAGAGCGTCGTGCAATTAGAGCCCGATACACAAGCATTGACACCGCTTAAACTTAACCCAGCCCCCAAACTGCTCGAACCGTACCAAAGCTGAATATCGGAATCAGTACCTTTCCAACCGATCTGAAAGGCTTGTGCTGCCATTACAGAATCAAACTCGAGCAATAGAAAATTATCTTTACCATTGTTGTCTATCGCATGATCGGGCGCTACGTTAACAGAGTCGCCACTACAAGCGGAACCGCCATTACTGTCGATACCAAGACCACCGCTATATTGTTGGATATGTGCGGCAACCATAGCGCCGGAGCTATCGGTTGTACTGCTAGAGCAATAACCCGTTGCTTTCACCGTATGTCCACCACTGCTAAACGTTAGCGAATTAACATTTGCATCGCCGGTAGTGGTTGTGGGAGCTGCGGTAAGATCCCAATTCACGATAGTGGCTTGCGCTTGTAAAGCCCATACAGACCCAAGGGATAACAACGATAAGAACGCGACTTTTTTAATCATTTTATTTCGGACCACCACTCTGAAGACTAATTGTATTTTGCAGACCCAAACCTAAGCAACAACCGGGCCAACCAAACCACCCCGTTCACTAAGAACGTGAATTATAAAACAATTTACCCATCAAAAGTATTATTAATATGCATATCCGTTAGGGAAATGGTCGGGGGTTGTCAATTTTTTCGACAACTTTATTAATGCTCAATTAATACTTACGTTAATTCTTTAGTTGTTTGAGCAGCTCAACGGCCTCGGCCTGTTGCGGAAATTTACCGCCACTTCCCAGTATCCGTTCTAATTCAGCCCTAGCAGAGTCTTCCTTACCCGACTTGGCAAGACCAACGGCATAGTGATACCTAATTTCCTGCTGATCCGGCGCCAGGCTTGCTGCGCGCTGCAATAAATCGACACCCTTTTCAATACGGCCATAATTAATCTGCATCCAACCGTATGTATCCATGATGAAGGGGTTATCACCGGCAAGGGTATAAGCTCGCTCAGCAGCCGATAAGGCTCGCGAATCCTTTGCATCGTGACAGGCCCATGCCAAGTTATTCAAAACCGAAATATTTTGAGGATCTCGAGCAGCAATCCATTCGTATTGTTCTATGGCAATTTGCGGTTTCTTGGATTTCAGACTGAAGTCGCCGAGATAATAGCGGACGCTTAAATCATCGGGATTATTTTTAATCCAAGCCAACAACTTAGCATACGCTTCATCGCTTCGTCCTAACTGCATCAAAGCACCGTGCAATTTAATAAGCAACGGCCCATTGTTGCTGATAGCCAACGCCTTTTCATAACTTGCAACCGCTTGGGTATACTTCTTTTCAACCATACGAACATCGCCTTCTAATACGATGCCCTCGGCTGATTTAGGTGCTTGGCTTTGCACTTGAGCGACAATTCGCATCGCTTCGTTTATGCGTCCTGCGCGCGCTTCCACCATAGCCAATACGGTTTGCGCCTCTACTAAACGCGGATTAAGCGCCAGCGCTTTTTTTAAGGAAAAGGCTGCGCCAGGAGCATTATCGTTGGCGATTTGCGCCTCTGCTAACTTGACCAGTGCAATAGGGGACTTGGGTTGCAATGCGGTTAGTTTGCTAAAACTGGTCACGGCCGCATTGCGTTCACCCAACGCCATTTGGGCATCACCTAAAACCTCGGTTACTTCAGCGTTATCAGGCGAAGCCGCTTGCGCTTCTTTCGCAAAATCCACTGCTTTGCGTGCATCACCGGAAGTAAGGTAATGGCGCGCCAACATCAACGTTGGTTTGATGGCGCCCGAGTTCACGCGTTTCGCCCGCATCAGCCAATCGACCGTCTCCTCCGACTTCGCACCGATACGCGGTCCTAAACTGGCGATCAACAACAATGCTTGAACATTATTGGGCTCTTTTTGCAATAACGCTTCGATTCGCTTACGCGCGGCCTGCGGATTTTTATCCTGTAGATCCAATTGTGCGAGATTGGCGATCGCCGGAAAAAACGTAGGTTGTAGAGATATGGCCTTTTCCAACGCAGCTCGTGCGTCAGAATACCTTTTCTTGCCGGCCAATATAGCGGCCTTGAGATTATAGGTCAGGGGATTATTCGGCTGCTTTGCCTCGACATCGCGTAGCGCATGTTCGGCCTTGTCATAATCATTACTAGCAAGTGCTGCAGTAACCCGCAAGACATCTGCTTGATAATTACCGACATCAAGCCCCGCCGCTGCCATTAAATCGCCTAGCGCACGTTCGTCTTCACCTGCAGCCAATCGGCTCAAACCTAATCCAGCTCGCATCTTGGCATTTTTAGGATCGATTTGAGCGGCTTTCTCGTAATAGGTGGACGCTTTAGAAAAATCACCATTTTGCAAATAAGCATCACCAGCCATCGCCAATAAGGCAATATCGTCCGGCGCCTGCTCAAGTCCAGGCAACAATACTTCAATGGCGCGCGCCATTTGTCGGTTACGTAAATAACTCGTCGCCAATAACTTGCGCGCATGGAGATTATTCGGGGCACGGTCGAGAACGTATTTCAAGTGGGGTTCGGCCTGCGTGTAATTTCCTTGCGCGTATTCGATAGCACCAGCCAAAAGCCGAGTCGGCACATGGTCGGATGTCACGCTAAGAACGCGACCAACCGATGCCTTGGCCTTACCATATTCCTGCCGTTTATACTCCGCCAACGCTTGCAGATAATCTGCCATTGGGCTTTCGGGTGAGATTTTACGAACAACATCAACCTGGCGTAACGCATCGTCATACTTACTTAGCGCTAAATAAACAGACGCCATATTGAGTCGCGCTCGAATATTTTCCGGATAGTATTCCGCAACTTTCTGATATGCAGCGATTGCCGCATCGTTATCGTTTAACAAACGCTTGAGATCGCCTTTTACTAACAAAGCATCTAGGTGCTTTGGCGACTTCTCCAATGCACGGTCGATCAATCGCGCCGCTCCCTGCGTATCGCCCGTTACGACAGCTAACCGTGCTTGGCCAAGCAATGCATCGGGAAAATCCGGAGCCGCAGCTAAAGCCTGTTCGAACGATGCTTTTGCATCCTCCACGGCGCCAAGTGATAACTGCGCAATTCCTCGCAACGACAAAAGATCGGGCGTTAGCGCCACATCCGACTGGGAGCCCCGCCTAGTTTCATCGAGTACTTTTTTAAACTCACTTTGCAAAAGCAAGGCCTTGACTAAGTGCGGCCTGACCGTCGATACGTCTTTTTTCAAGTCGATAGCGCGACGAAATTCCTTTTCGGCGGCGCGAGGGTCATCGCTTTCGTTATAAACCAAGCCTAATAAAAAATGAGACTCCGCGTCGTTTGGCGCCTGTTGCGTAGCATTGCGAAGATGGATAATCGCGGTCTTATATTCACCTTTCGAGCGCGCGTCCTGCGCATCTTTCATTAAAGTATTAGCATCAGGACCTTGTTTACTGCAACCCGCCATGCCGAACGGCAACGAAAAGAATAAACAGATCCAACACGCCAAAATGACAGCGCGCAAGGCTGACTTCATCAATATAGGTGACTTCACTTCTTCAACTGCGCGAGCAGAGCAGCTGCTTCGCTTTCCTGTGCAAATTTCACACCGCTATTCAAGATTCTTTCGAGCTCTATGCGGGCTTGATCTTTCTTACCCGACCGATAAAGGGCCGATGCGTAATGAAAGCGAATATCCTGCTGGTTGGGTGCAATAGAAATAGCCTTTTGCAATAGATCCATTCCCTTATCTTGTTGCCCACCCTCGACCAACATCCAGGCGTAGGTATCGATTACCACTGCGCTATTCGGCGCGGCCTTATATGCTTGCTCCGCTATAGTTAACGCACGTGGGTCTTTCACTTGCTGATAAGCCCATGCAAGGTTATTCATAACGAGTAAGTTTTGCGGCTGGACCTTGAAAATCCATTCATACTGCTCGATCGCATTCTTATATTTTTGTCGTTTTAGATAGGCATCGGCCAAATAAATTCTGGCTGGTAGATCGTTAGGATTTTCTTTCAACCAACTGGTAAGTTTCGCATCGGCATCATCCGCCTTTCCCAATTGCAATAATGCGGAATGCCATTTCATCGCCAAGGGCCCGCTATGGGAAATACCGTAAGCTTTTTCATATGCAGCGACAGCTTGAGCGTATTGTTTCTCTTCGAACCGCACATCACCTTCAAGCGTATTGCCTAGGGATGAGTTAGGCGTCTGAGTTTGCACTTTCTTCACGATTTGCATGGCATCTGCAAAATGCTTGTCGCGGATTTCCAGCGCGACCATTGCGACTAAAGCTTCCGTAAGATCAGGCTTAATCTCTAACGCCTTCTTGAGAGATGTTCGCGCGCCAGCAACATCGTCACTAGCGTATTGGGCATTTGCCAAACGCATATACGACAGGGCTGATTTTGGCTGTGCAGCGACTAGCTTACTGAAAGTGGTGATAGCCGCATTCTTTTCTCCAGCCGCCAACTGCACCGTTCCCAATGTGTCTATGACTTCAGGATTGTCAGGTGCAATCGCCTGAGCTTCCACCGCCGACTCTAGGGCTTTTTTCGCGTCACCGGCTTTGAGGTAATAACGCGCCAACAATAGTATGGGTTGCGGTGAGGCGGGATTACCTTTCTTAGCCTGCGTAAGCCAGCCGACGATTTCCTCTGAGGTTGCATTGATTCTGCCGCCAATACCGGCCAATGCAATCAATGCTTGTAAATTATTTGGATCTTTCGCCAGAATATCCTCAAAGCGCTTTCTCGCCGCTTTCGGATTTTTATCCTGCAAATCAAGTTGAGCTAAGTTCATCGCTGCGGGAAAGTAAGTGGGCTGCAATGAAAGCGCTTTCTGAAGAGAAACACGCGCATCGGCTAATTTCTTCTGGCCAATTTGCGCGGCTCCGCGCAAATTGTATGTCAGCGGGTTTTGCGGCTGCTTTTTTTCGAGAACATCGATGGCCTTCACCGCCTTATCGTATTCGTGGCGCGTTAAGTGCGTCGTAATTAGCATCACGTCAGCCTGATACGTATTGGTATCGAGATCAGTTGCCGCTTCCAAATCAGCCATTGCACGATCCGATTCGCCTGCAGCCAATCGGCTTAAACCAAGACCTGTCCTCGTTTGCGCGTTTTTCGGATCGATCTTGGCTGCTTTCTCATAGAACTGCGATGCCTTAGAGAATTCGTTGTTTTGCATATACACTTCGCCGGCCAACGTAAGAACGGCGGAATCTTCAGGCGCTTGGCTCAAGGCTGGCTGCAGCACATCGATTGCTCGAGACACTTGATGCGCGCGAAGAAGGGCGAGGATCAGCAGCTTGCGTGCATAAAGGCTATTCGGCGCACGCTCAAGCACAGCGCGCAAATATTGCTCCGATTGCGCATAGTTGCCTAATGCATACTCCACCGCGCCTCCGAGCATTTGGCTCGGTAAATGATTCGGCGCGATTTTCAATACTTGAAGTACGTCTTCACGGGACTTTGCATAGCTTTGCTGCTTGAATTCGATCAATGCCTGCAAGTAAAACGCCATCGCGCTCTGTGGCGAGAGCTTGCGCACATCGTCTAGCTGCTTATTGGCTTCTTCGTACTTGTTAAGGCCGATATATACCGACGCCATATTGAGCCGCGCCGGTAAATTTTCCGGATAGCTGTCGATAACTTTTCTATTCGCTGCGAGTGCGCCTTCGCTATCGTTTTTTAGTCGCAGGAAATCCGCTTTAAGCATCAATGCATCAAGAAAGGTCGGCGATTTCTCAAGCACCTGCTCCGCGAGTTTAATGCCGCCGTCAATATCTTTATGCATAACAGCAAGCCGCGCCTGACCTAATAGCGCGTCGGGCAATCCCGGCGATTTGGTTAATGCTTGCTCGAATGAGTTCTTGGCATCTTCCGTCATGCCCAATGAAAGTTGGGCCACGCCTCGAACGCTTATTATTTCAGCCGAAAGATTGTCGCCGCCAGTGCCGACATCATCTAACACTTTGCGAAACTCTCCTTGCCGCAAGAGCGCTTTGCCGAGATCCGGTAAAACAATGGCCGGATCTTTTTTTAGTTCTAGCGCCTTGCGGAATTCTTTTTCCGCAGAGCGCGCATCACCGTTATAGTTGTATGCAACACCGAGCAGATAACGAGCGTCGGCACTATCCGGATTTATTTGCAATGCGTTTTTCAGTTGAATGATGGCGGTTTTGTAATCGCCTTTCGATTCGGCCGCGCTGCCTTCTTTTATTAAGGCGTCCACGTCCTTGCTCTTACTGCAAGCGCCGAGCAATGCGGCGCCAATACATAGCGCAATCAGCTTCTTGCTAAAGGACGGGGAAGGGGAGTGCAATTTCATGGCGGTTCTTTCTTCTAGCGACAACAAATGAAAAACGAAAAGGCAAATCAGCGGAGACCGAATCGATTAATTAGGTCATATAAAGTCGGACGAGAAATACCCAATAACTCCGCCGCTTTTACAATATTGCCGTCGCTGCGAGCCAATGCCTTTATAACGGCAGTTCGCTCAGCGGTGTCGCGCACTTGTCGCAGATTCAAAGGTTCCGGTTCTTCAGCACCGATTTTAATTCCTAAGTCTTCGGCTGTAATTTGCGGGCCGTCAGCCATAATGACTGCACGCTTGATGCAGTTTTCCATCTCCCGCACATTGCCCGGCCAGGTATAGGATTCAATGGCGTTCAACGCCTCCTCGCTAAAGTTGACAATGCTGTGGGCACTTTGGCTCTGCGATGCAAATTTGTTCATGAATGCATGTGCCAGCAATGCGCGATCACCTTGCCGATCACGCAATGGTGGTATGGTGAAGACGATTTCCGAAAGACGATAATAAAGATCTTCACGGAAACGGCCAGCCTTTATCAGTTCCGGCAAGTTCTGATGAGTCGCGCAGACGATGCGTACATCAACGGCAATTTCCTCGCGACCGCCTATCCGTTCAATGACTCGTTCTTGCAAAAAGCGCAATAACTTCGCTTGCAACGCCCCCGGCAAATCACCGACTTCATCGAGGAAGAATGTGCCGCCGTCAGCATATTCGATCTTGCCCCGCGTTTGTTTGGCAGCGCCGGTGAATGCACCTTTTTCATAACCGAACAACTCGCTTTCCAATAGATTTTCGGGGATTGCTGCACAATTGATAGCGATGAATTTGTTCGATGCGCGTGGACTTAAACTATGTAACGCACGCGCAAGCAGTTCCTTCCCGGTACCCGATTCGCCGAGCAACATCACCGTCGCATCCGAAGGCGCAACCTTTTCGATACTGCGGCACAGTTTCAACATGGATGGATCGCGAGAAATGATGCCTTGCATGGGAGAATCGCCCTGGCGTAAGCGCAAACGCCGATTCTCTTGCATCAACTCATACACTTTAAAAGCTCGCGCAACGACTAAATTCAATGTTTCGGGATCATAGGGCTTTTGATAAAAATCGTAAGCGCCCATACCGATAGCGGCTACCGCATTGGCACGATCTTGATTGCCTGTAACAACGATAACGCGGGTATCCGGTGCTATCGATAACACTTGCTCGAGCGTGGCGAGTCCTTCGGATGATCCATCCGGATCGGGCGGTAAACCCAGATCCATGGTCATCACGGCGGGCTCATAACGGCGCACGTGTGCAATAGCGGTTTCACGGTCGCCGGCTACCACTACGTCATATGCATCGAAGCTCCAGCGCATTTGTTTTTGCAATCCCAGATCGTCTTCGACGATCAGCAAGGTGCCTTTTTTCTGGCTCACGCCATTCCTTTCGTTTCCAAAGCCACATTATTCTCAAGTTCATAATCCGAGCGAGGCAACCAGACTCGAAAGGTTGTACCCATGGATTCCTTGCTATCTACTTGAATGCGTCCACCGACTTCCGCCACGTATTGCTGGCATTCATAGGTACCGACGCCCATACCAGTTTGTTTTGTAGATTCGAAGGGCCGGAATAACTTATCCCGAATAAATTGTTCACTCATGCCGGTACCGGTATCAATGATTTCAATTATCGCAAATTTTCCTTCGACAGCCAGATGCACGCCCACTCTGCCGGCAGCAGGGGTAGCTTCGATGGCATTGCGAATAAGATGACCCACTACTCGAATGAGGCGTTCTTTACAGGCTATGACCTGGGGCACCTGGCCACTAATCTTGAATTCGGGTGTTACGGACAATCCGGCTTGTGCGGCGATCGCCTGCTTAATGACTGTATCCAAGGATAAGGCGACCGGCGCCTCCGGCACAGGATTGCCGGTTTTAAGTTGGGTTAAAAGCCGCTTCATCTTATCCACTGAATTAGCGACGGTCTCCAGCATATCCTGCTGAAACTCGGGATTATGTTTGTGCTTCTCGGCGTTTGATAAGAGCAGGGATAGCTGAGATACCAGGTTTTTCAAATCATGAACGATGAACGCTGACATCCGATTGAAAGACTCGAACTGCCTTGCTATGAATAAGTCATTTGCTGCTTCTAGTTGAGCAAGATAACTGGCTGCCTGACGGCCTGCTGTTTTTAGTAGATCGCTTACTTCCCAATCCAATGTCACTTGGCCTCGCGAGCGAGTCAAAACGATAAAACCCACTGATCGTTCATGCAAAATTAGTGGTACTACCAACCATGCACGCGATATGGCGCGCAAAAATGGCGGCAGTGCCATGTCTTCATAGCGTTCAGAATGCGTATCCCATTCATCCAAGTTAATGACCCACTGCCTTTGCTCTAAAAAGCGAGCAAAGGGCCCCTCCGTTTCCAATATGCCATTCGCATCCGGTAAATTCCAATGGGCCGCTCGCTCGAAATTGCCGGTATCCCGCTTCAACCACAACGCGCCAGCGGGACTCTCAACCAACTCAGCGATAGCATTAATTGAACGCTCTCGCAATTGAACACCCGGCTCACCCTCGGACAACGTGCGAGTAAAACGCAACCATTCCTCACGATAATCGTATCGATAACTGAAAAAATGCTTGCTTAGAAAGACCTTGAGCCAGGCTCGCGCCGTACCTGAAAACAACACGACCAGGAGCAGAATCAATGCGCCGAATAGGAAAGTAACTTGAAACACCGTTCCCCATTGGCCACCGAAGAAACGAATGTAATAGCCGGCTGCCGCCATACCCAGTAAATAAATGCCGGCTCCGACCAGCGTCGTCGAATGAAACACGATTCGTCGCGATACGGAAATTTCCAACGACCAATCCGTATTGCGCGCCGCGGAAATAGCGATCAACGGCACTACAAGCATGTTAACGATTCCGCGTGCATCCCAAATAACGGCATCGATACGCTTGAATAACATTGCATCCGAATACAAATAAAAATCGTAAACCAGCATGCCACCTGCGCCAAGGCAAAGAAATTTAATGCCCCACCGCTGTGCTGGCAGTACATTCAAATAAAGCTGGTGAATAACCACAATCCCAGTCAACGATAGAACTAATCTGCCCAGGATGCCGGTGAAGTAGTCGGGAACAATGAATGTACGAAAGGGATCTGGTGCGCTAACCAGAATTAACGACATGAGCAAAATACAAAAAGCGCCGAATACTAGCGTGACTACACGCAACGTTCTACGAAATGCTTGGTGCTGACTACTAGCAACTGCCAACAGCGTAACAAGAAACGCTAGCCAGCAAGCATCGCGAAATATTTCAAGCAAGTCGGCTAGGATCAACGGCAAGCGGCCAGCGGCAATTTGATAGGCCAACACAATAGCCCATAGCGTTGATGCCGCTGCGGCACAAGTAAGCAAAGCGCCTTGCAGCCGACCTCGCCAGCTAACGAGTAGAAGTAGAGTTAACGCACCGAACGCAACCGCCGCAAGTCCGTAACTGAGAGTGCCGATATGCATAATGGCGCTATTGCGTTCGATGACTCGTTATTTACTGAGTATAAAAAGGAAGAGCACACTTAATTATCAACGTGCACCTTTACCCCACAGTACGACTTGCACCGTCTCGAATAGAATCATGATATCGAGAAATAGGGTGTGGTTCTTAACGTAATAGAGGTCGTACTGAAGTTTTTCAATCGCATCTTCTAAAGATGCTCCATAAGGATAGCGCACTTGCGCCCATCCCGTTATACCGGGCTTGATGCTATGTCGAGCATTGTAATAAGGAATTTCCTTTGCCAATTCACTCACGAAGAAAGGTCGCTCAGGACGGGGACCAACGAAACTCATTTCTCCACGCAATACATTAAAAATTTGCGGAAGCTCATCAATTCGTAGCTTTCGAATAACACGCCCGACCCTTGTCGTCCGATCGTCTTGTGCGGTTGCCCAGCGCGGCTTGCCATCCTTTTCAGCATCCTTCTTCATGCTGCGAAACTTAAGAATGTCGAACAGCTCACCGCCTTGGCCAACCCGCTGTTGCCGATAAAAGATAGGGGCGCCGTCTTCTAATATGATAAGCAGCGCAGTAATCAACATTACCGGTAGGGACGCCAGGAGAAGCAGCATGCTCGCTGTCACATCGAATGCCCGTTTCACGGTCTCACGCAACGAATCCTGGCGGAAGCCTTCACCAAAAACTAGCCAACTGGCATTCATTGAATCGATACGCAACTGCCCGCGCTCTCTTTCATAGAAACTCGACAGCTCTGTTACCTTGACGCCTGACAACTTGCACTCAAGAAGCTCTTGCATAGGTAAACCACCGCCACGGCGATCGCGTACAGCAATGATGATTTCATTGACGGCATATTTCTTGACTGCCGCCAAGATCGAATCTTCGGTCGGAAGGATGCGAGAAGGCTGGACATGATGCTGAGTCGCCAGCAACGGCAAAAACCCCACTACATTAAGGCTGGCACCGATATGCGGTCGTTTCGCAAGCAAATCAACATTGACTGCACGAGTACCGGTCCCTAACACCAGGATTCGGCGTGTGAAGATACCCATGCGGGTCCACCGAAAAGAGCCCAGCCTTAACCAAAGACAGCCAAGCAACGCACTCACCCAAGAAATGCCGAATGCGCCACGTCCTAAATAAACCTCCGGAAACAAATAGAACAGCAAGCTCATTGCCCCGAGAGCAGCGATAAAGGCTGCGACCAAACGAGCAATCATACCGGTAGCGCCCTCAGGCAGATCCGAACTGTACAAACCAAAAGTTGACATCATTACCAGCATCACCAATGCGAAACAGAGCGCTTGCCAACCCAAGTCTGAAGGCAACGCATTCAAATCATTCACCGGATCATAAAAACGAACCACCGCGCCCAGATAGATGGAAACGATGAAGACAACGGCCTCAAGCCCGAAGAGAACGAGCAATTTGGTAGGTACGTAATGGCTGAATAGTCTAATCATGGGTTTTATGTATAAGGGTCACGGTCTTTTCGGCAAAAAGAATGGCTTGGTTCGGCGGTACGCCGAACCAATTTCATCCTCGAATTTTTGCCGGGTAGTATGGCCGGACTTTTTGTTATCGTCGTTAGATCGTAAAGGCCTTCGATATCAAGGCCACTGAACTGCTCTATCAGTCCAGAACGGCTAAGTGAGCTAAGAAATGTTCATTTGTCTGTTCTCCCCATGCAGGTAATTCACCAGCGTTATTTTTCTTTCTTGAAGCCATTGAGCAAAGTGGTTTTACCTTTGTGCGTCTCTGCTGCGCTAAACCATTTCTACGTTCAGCACGCCTAGATGAGGCATTTCGTCCGATGCGGTAACGTCCCGATAGTATGGACTGTCATTCCAGATCCGCCGGCGCACTATAGTATAGAAGCCCTATCGAACATTGTTAAAAACCTCACAGCAAAAGCATTATCGCGCTTTTAGGCCAACTTGCTTGCAACGACTTCCACTACTCGATCTTCATCGGCAAAATAACCATCTGTTGGCCACGCAAATGCAGAATGCGTTGCATAGCTAGCGGCGTTTGATTGTGCAATGACCGAGTAAGCCAATTGTCATGTACGAAAACTAATTTACTTGCAAAAAATACGCAGTTGGGAAACTCGGTCGAGACCTTATCCACCAGCTTGGTCAACTCACTGACTCGATCAATCCCGTAAGACTCGTAAGACGTAGCTGCAATGCCATGTTGATGGCAAAAATTAACGTAGTACTCCAACGAAGAATGAGTTTCGCGCTGTAGCTTATCGAGCGCACCCTCGGCACCGTAAGCGGCAGTATCAACGGCACCCACGCTCAAGAATACGAAGTTTTTAAAGTTACCGGGGAAAAGCCGCTGTACCCAGAGCATGGTATGCATGCCGGCCCCACGACTTCGGCTAACCATGAATACCGCAGTGGGAGCATTAGGATCAATGCCCGGTGGATTTTCCACCGGTTCACAAGGAGCAGCAGTGAAAATTTCATCGATCTTTCTGATTTGCGTCCGAGTCTGCATGTAATGTCGTCTGATCAACAAGCAAAAGCTGATCACAGAGCCGGTAATCAACGCGGCCAACCAGCCGCCTTCGACAAATTCAGTAATAAGCAATGCGCAGAAAATAGTCCCAGTGATAGCAAAAGCAAGTCCGGATAAAGATAGGTTTACCCACCAGCCAGGCGTCTCGCTACGTCGGCGCCACCAAAATAAACACAAACCGAATAGGGAAATAGAGAAAGTCAAAAATACGTTGAGGGCATAGATTACCGCGAGCAATGCCACTTCACCTCGGGTGTAAATCAAGACGGCTATCGCCGCCACACCCATTAAAAATACCCCGTGTTTTGTTACCAATCGACTTGATAAAGAAGAAAACTGATTGGGTACCCACTGGTCCATGGCCATGTTGGCGAGAACAGCCGGCCCCCCCAGAAAACCCGTATTGGCTGCGACAAACAAAAGCCCTCCGGCAGAGGCCAGTACGAGCGGTAATAGATAGGTCGTCCAATCCATGCCGAAGAAATTCCACCCCGATAAAATTGAGCGAAACACCACCGCGTTTAGCGTTTGCCCCTCTATCGGCTTCACATCCCACAACACGTACAACAACATGATGCCGCCAGCAGCAATTGCCAGAGAAAAGGCAACATAAAACATGGTTAGTTTGCCGGTCCTGACGCGCGGCTCTTTGAGCGTATTGACGTTATTGGTAACCGCTTCAAGCCCTGTGTAAGTGGCACCACTTGCTGCATAGGCAAGCATTACAATCCAAACCACACTGAACCAACCTTGACGATCAGCGAGCCCTTTCGTTTTTTGAACGATTTCAGGAATTAAGACTGGGAAATTGCCTGCATGGGCAACAATGCCATAGACGATCAATATTGCGTGCAACACGACAAAGGCAAGAAAAATTGGAAGCAGTACGCCGATCGCTTCCTTCATGCCGCGCAAGTTGAGGTAAATGAGCAGGAAAATTAGCGCAACCTCCATAATAAGCTTGGTCCGCTCAGCAACCGGATACAAACTCGCGAGCGTATCTACTCCTGACGCCACGGAAATGGTAATGGTCAACACATAGTCCACGATTAACGCAGAACCTGAAATTAGTCCGGCTTTGGGACCTATCAATACTGTCGCAACTTTGTACCCGCCACCGCCACTGGGAAAAAGATCAATTACCTGGTTATACGCTAACGCAATAATGAAGACCGTCAATGCTAGCGCGAAACACATGTAGAGGCCGAGGTAGGTGTGCTCTCCTAGGGCTCTATAGGTAAGCTCGGGGCCATAAGCGGACGAAGATAATCCGTCCGCACCGAGACCAACCCAGGCAAAAAATGCGATCAGGGCAACTGCGTGTCTAGTTTCCGGTTTAAGAGGATCGTGGGGCGGCCCAAATAGGATGTGCCGAAGCCGCGCGATGAAATTGGATTGCGTCGACGAATTCATCATATTATTTGCCAACACCGAAGCGCCGTTGCACTTGGGTCGCTTATTTTATTCATTCAATTGTCCAGGGATCTTTCCAGGCGCCGCGCAAATACATTCATCTCCTTAGCAGCCTGCTTATCGCCTTTTTTTTCGGCTGCGACGATTCCTTGCCGATAGGCAGCAAGCGCTTCAGCCGATTTGCCGCTTTCTGCCAACGTTCGACCTAATAGTTTCCACGCTGCCGAATAAAGAGGATCGAGCGCCACTGCCTTAGCAAAGTGCTCCAAGGCATGCGCCCCATCGCCGATTTTTGAATACTCATTACCAAGACTGAAATGCAACAGCGCGTTATCACGCGGACCGCCCAGCAATTTCTCTAGGCTAGCGATTACCTGAGAAGTCATTTTCCCCCTTCTGCGACACGTCTGCTGCATCGCGGAAGCGTGATTCTATGCTGTCATCGGCCATAGATCAAAGCATCTATACAATTCCCTGTAACTACCCGGTGCCGTCGAAATCTCAATGGGGTCCAGATTCTTCACTACGACTGGCAGGTTTAATACCTAGCTGCTTTAACTTACGATACAAATGGGTTCGCTCAAGGCCCACTCGCTCTGCTACCCGCGACATATTGCCGCCCGCTTCGCGAATATGGTGCGAAAAATAATGCTGTTCAAAGGCGTCGCGCGCCTGCCTAAGCGGCAGATCAAGCGGTAAATCAAGAACCGGCGAACTTTCCGGTAAAGGTACGTTGAACTCAGGCGCTACTCGATTAACATCGGCCGCTGTTATCTCTGTCGCCAAGGCGGTATTCGCGAGGCTTTTAACCGCATTGGCTAATACCGGTAGGTTACCGAGCCATGGCAAGTTGCGGAGGGCATTGAGTGCGGCGACTGAAAAAGTCCGCAAAGGCACCTCTTTGTTTTCTACCATTTGGATCAATAGTAAATTAGCGATATCGGGAATGTCCTCTTGATGCTCGCGAAGCGCTGGTACACGAATAGTCACGCCGGAAATCGCATTGAAAATACTGCCTTCAAATTGGCCTTGAGCAACCAGCGGCGCAAGAGGACTCGTCGCACCGCAAACCAATCTGACGTTGGATTTTTCCAGTTTGCCGACTAGCTGGGCGAGGCCCCGTTGCTCGCGGCGATCGAGTTGGGTCAAATCCTCGATAAATAATGTGCCATCTTTGGCGGCATTAAGCGGTTCGAAGGCATTTTCGGTAAGCCATTCGGTGCCCGCCGGCTCCACCCACGGCGCATTAGCACCATGGATGTAGCGAGCGCAGACCGAAAATCCTGCACCGTGCTCACCCACGAGAAGCAGCGGCTGACGGCTGTTCGCCACTTGATCGAGACGGCGACGCAAGTCCTGCATCACTACCGATTTTCCAAGCTGGGCCAATGTCATTCCGGTGCGAACATGCGAAGCGCTGGCCTGTAGACCACGGCCGACGGTAGCAAGCAGCTTCGGCAAACTAATGGGCTTTTCGAGAAAATCGAAGGCGCCTATACGTGTCGCTTCCACCGCTGTATCAATGGTGGCATGTCCTGACATCATAACAACCGGCATTGTTAGCTGGCCGGAGCTAGCCCATTCCCTCAAGAGAGTAATGCCATCTGTATCGGGCATCCATATGTCCAAAAGCACCAAATCGGGTCGCCCTTCCTTGCGTACCGATCGGGCCGCAGCAGCATTTTCCGCAAGGCGCACGGTATAGCCCTCGTCGCGCAAAATCTCCGAGAGCAGTTCGCGGATGCCTATTTCATCATCCACCACCAGAATTTGACTCAATGCCATTTCGAATCTTTCCAATACGGGTTACTACGATCTTCCCAAAAATCTACGCCGCTTCGGCGAACGGTAAGACAATGCTTACGTCTGCGCCACGCGGCGCCACATTGCCCAATTGAATGCGGCCATGATGCTCGTCGATAATCTTTTTTACAATTGCCAATCCTAAACCGGTGCCTTTTTGTTTACTGGTAACGTAAGGCTCAAACACGCGCGCTAGCATTGTTTCGGAAAAGCCACTGCCGTTATCTCGCACACTAAGCTTCACGCCATCATGGAGGACTTCCGTACGCCAATCGATTTGCGGATCATCCAAACCGCTCAAGGCATCCAGCGCATTTTGCATCAAGTTGTGGAGTACCTGACGCAATAGAGCGATATCTCCTTGTACCGGCGGGAGCGCGGGGTCCAACGCGAGCGTTATTTTTACTGCCATGGATTCGTATAGCACAAGCACTTCACGTATCAAATCATTTAACGACAAACTCACCGGTTTTATGTGCTTGCTTCGAGCATATTCGCTGAAATCGTTCACCATGTGCTTCAGCGCCGTTACTTGATTGACGATCGTATCGGTGGATCGAATCAGCATATCTGCCTCTTGCGGCGGCAATTTGTCTGCGAGCTTCAACTGCAAGCGTTCAGCCGACAACTGGATAGGCGTCAATGGATTCTTGATTTCATGGGCAAGCCTGCGTGCCACCTCGCCCCATGCAGCATCTCTCTGGGCCTGAATGAGGTGAGTAATGTCATCGAAGACGACGATATACCCCTCATCGGCATTGGTTGGCAAATGTGACCCCTTAACCTGCAAGGTGCGCATCACACCGTTCACTGCATATTCCATTTGCGTTTCCCAGAGCTTAGCCTGCATCTTCTGAAACTCCTCCGCGACTAATGCTGCGAACGGCTCCAGATGTGGCGTAGCCCGCTGCCATTCTTCCAAGCGCAAGCCTCGTACGCTATCCGGTTCTATGCCGAGTATCGACGTTGCCGATAAATTGATTGTACGTAAATAAAAGCGCTCATCGAAGGCCAGCACGCCCGCCGACAGATTGCTCAAAATGCTTTCTAGATAGGATTTCGCATGCTGGAGTTGCTGCTCGCGCCGCGCTACCGTTTCCGATGCGTCGGCCAATTGCCGAGTCATTACATTGAACGACTGTGTAAGCACGCCGAATTCATCGCGGCTCTTCACCGGATTAACCTTGCTGAAATCACCCTTGGCTATGGCGCGAGTACTCTCAGCCAATAACGACAATGGCGCGGAAAACCGCTCACTGATCACAAAAGAGAGAGCAATGGCGGAAAGCAACGTCAGCAAAAGCGCCAAGGTCAGCGTCAGACCGAATATCCGCTTTAATCCAAGACGGGCAAATGTCAGCTCCTGATAATCGCGATAACCAGCGTGCACCGTTTCCGCATCGCGCGCTAGTTCTTTGGGTACCGGCTGCAACACTTGTAGCACTCGAATATCTTCTGCAATCGATAGCACATTGACAGGAACCACCACACGCAGATAAAGCCCTCGATCGGGAATCGATTCAATCGCGCGAAACGCTTGTTGCTGCCGAACATCGCGCAAAATATTCGGTCCCGGCAAACCCGGCAAGAGACCGACTCGCTCGCTGCTGGAAAAAGCGATTACACCACCGCGACTATTAATTAATGTAGCTTCCTCAATCCCATATTGCTCGCGCAAACGATTCAAACGTTGAACGTCACCACCGACACTTTTATCGACTAATGCGTTCGCCATTACATCCGCCTTTTGATGGAGCTCTTTAAGCGAGTTCTCCATGGCACTTCGGCTCAGCTTGATGCCCCCTTCCAACGCGCTGTCAACTCGCACGTCGAACCAGGACTCAATGCTTTTGGCAAGAAATTGAAAAGACACCGTATACATCAACGCGCCTGGAACCAAGGCCATCAATACGAATACCAGCATCAACCGGAGCGTAAGTTTCGAGCCAAATAAGCGCTGTTTAACTTTGCGTCTAAGCACCCACAGTTGATAAGCGATAAGCACCATCAACCCGAGCGCCAGCGATAAACCAAGCGCAAGGAGCCACGAATAGTTCCGCGAAAAAAGCTCGGTATTAGCGGATGCTTTGGACAACAAATAAAGCATCGCCACACCTAATGCGGCACAGAAAAACACCATGCCGCGCAAAATCTGCGCGCGATTGCTTTTCAAGAGTGTTATCGCGCTCATGGCATGAAGCTAAAACGATACCAATCGGAAGGCAGGCTCCATTCTTTGGAAGCCAGCGCATTTACTTGAAAAGGCTTCGGCAAACGCGAGACATCCAATCGCATACGCAGCGCGACTTCATAGGTCACACCCTTGTGCAACAGCGGACGCTCTACAGCATCAATACCTCGCATGGAGGATAGCACTTGCTTGGCGTCCTCCAGGCGATCGAAGTTCTGATACAACGAACCAACAGTGAGTCGATATTGTCGAGTAAGAACGTTATAGGAAAGCTGGCGGGAGCGCGATCCTGAGGCGATGGGTTCGTTCCACCAGTACCAGCGAGGACGAGTAACTTCAAACTCTATGATGAAAGGCAGCGTCAAACCGCGATTAATTGCGTCTTCAATGGTTTGAGTCAACGCCACATCGAAGGTTGCGGATAGCTGATAAGTCTCTTCAGTCGGCTCGAGCGTGGCTGATTTAACGTTAATACCCTCGGCGGCCGCAACACCGGCGATGAGCAGACCAGCCAATAGCAGCCAACGCCAAGGATTAAATTTTCGCCAGAAGAGCGTAGAAAAAACCGTCGTGGAAGTCATCAGGGACGATTTGCCCGTCTATCGTTGTCAATTGGGTTAGAGGCAAAAGGCACGCATCTTTGCAGCGCGCTAGATGGGTATCAATCTGTTCGTGGTTTTCTTCGCGAAACACAGAGCATGTTGCGTACAGCAATTTACCACCAACCTTTAGGCTTGGCCACAATGTCTCCAAAAGCCGCTGTTGTTGTGTGGCGAATTGTGCAATATCCGTGGGTCGACGGGCCCATTTTATGTCGGGGTGACGGCGCGTCACCCCGGAACCGGTGCAGGGAGCATCGATCAGAATTCGATCAAATAATTGCCCGTCCCACCAAGTATCGATTGCCGTCGCATCGGCAGCCTTTAATTCAGCATCGAGTTTCAATCGACGTAGATTATCTTCTACTCGCGTCAACCGCTCGGCATCACTGTCCAGCGCAACGACCTGAACATCGGCCGTCTCAAGCAAATGCCCCGTTTTGCCGCCCGGCGCGCTACATGCATCGAGCACACGCATACCCGGCTGAAGGTCGAGCAGTTTTGCCGAATGTTGAGCCGACGCATCTTGCACGGAAACGAGCCCGTCAACGAAACCGGGTAATTTATCGACCGGCATCGGATGAGATAACACGACCGCATCGCCTTCAAGATGGCTGGCGCTAATGCCGTGGCTATTTAATTGATCTAGATAACCGGCGACGGTGCACCGTCGCCGGTTTACCCGCAATGTCATCGGCGGCAGTCGATTAGCGACTTCCAATATTTGTTGCCATTGCGACGAATATTGATTTTTGAGTTTAGCAATCCACCACGGCGGATAATTAAAGCGAGCCACATCCTCTTTAATAGCCTCCCCCAACAACTCATCACGGCGACGAAGAAAATTTCGCAATACGGCGTTGACCAGTCCCTTTGCCGCTGTCTTACCGAGAGAATTTGCCGTCGAGACGGCATGATCGACGATAGCAAACGATTTAGCCTTGGTGTACTGCAGTTGGTAGAGCGCAACGATGAGTAACACCCGTAGCTGATCATCGGCGACAGGCTTAAGCAGCAAGCGCCTTAATACCGCATCGAGCAGCCCATAAAAACGTAATGTGCCAAAGCTTAGATCTTGAACCGCGGCACGCTCAGCGTAAGCAAGTCGGGAGTTTTTTCGCCATGTATCCGCTAGAATCTGATTAAGATTACGGCCAGCTAATGCGGATTGAACGGCTGCGGTGGCCAACCGTTGAATCTCAAACACGCGCCATCGCCATCAATCGTTGTATGCGCTCGGCAGTGTCAGGATGCGTACTGAACAAGCCCTTCAAACCACCGCCGGACAACGGATTCACTATCATCATTTGCGCTGTTTCCGGATGCATCTCGGCGGCCTCCATCGGTATGCCTTGAGCATAACGGTTGATCTTATTGAGAGCAGACGCAAGTGCCTCCGGATCACCGGATAATTCCGCGCCGCCGCGGTCGGCATCAAACTCACGCGAGCGGGAGATGGCGAATTGAATCAACATCGCCGCAAAGGGCGCAAAAATCGCTGCTGCCAAGGCCATAATCGGGTGACCGCCGCTTTCGCGCTCGTTATCATGCCCGCGAAGAAAGAAGCCGAATTGAGCCAATGCCGAGATTGCACCGGCAACTGTCGCAGAAATAGTAGAAATAAGTATGTCCCGATGCCTAATGTGAGCTAACTCATGGGCGATGACGCCGCGAAGCTCGCGCTCGGACAGAATACGCATAATACCGGTAGTAGCAGCGACCGCAGCATGCTGAGGATTGCGGCCAGTGGCAAACGCATTTGGCTGGTCTTCATGAATCAAATATATGCGCGGCATAGGAATGCCGGCACGTTGCGATAACTCAGCAACAATACGATAAAGCTGCGGCGCGGACACTTGATCAACTTCTTGCGCGTTGTACATCCGCAATACCAGTTTGTCGGAGTTCCAATAGGCAAAGAAATTCATTGCTCCGCCAAAAAACAATGCCATGATCATGCCTTGAGTTCCGCCTAGCATCGCACCCGCGGCGCCGAACAGGGCGACAATACCAGCCATCAGAATGGCCGTTTTCAGCCAATTACCGAACATTTTGTTTTCCTCTTTCAACTGGGATAAAACCGGAATTTACCGGTACAAGTATTTAGATAATTAGTGTTCGAAGAAATTCAAGTCCCGTTCTGACCTAACATCGCTGCGCGAACAATTTTGTTGCCGGCAAGAAACGCCTCTGCGTTAAGCCGTTTTCCTCCGGCTTTTTGCAATTCAGAGATGCGCAGCGCGCCTTCGCCACAAGCGACAACTATTCCGTCCGCATCGCTATGCATAACACAGCCCGGAGATTGAAAACCTGACTCATTCATAACAACCTCAGCCCGCCAGATTCTCAGTGGCGTACCATTCCAATGGGTTTGCGCTATAGGAAAGGGATTGAACGCGCGGATTTTTCGCTCTATCTCGATTGCCGATTTTGACCAATCGATTTCCGCCTCTTCTTTTTTCAATTTTTCGGCATAGGTAACGCCTGTAGCTGGCTGCGAAAGCGCGGTAATGTTTTGCGTTGGAAGTGCAGCTAAAGTTTCAACGATCAGGGCTGCACCGAGCACTTTTAACTTGTCGTGCAAAGTGTCGGCTGTATCAGTCGCAGCGATAGGAATAGCTCGCCTAAGCAGTACCGGGCCAGTATCAAGCCCCGCGTCCATTTGCATAATGCAAACGCCTGTTTCCGCGTCTCCGGCCAAAATAGCGCGTTGTATCGGCGCCGCGCCGCGCCACCGAGGCAACAAAGAGGCATGTATATTAAGGCAGCCTAGTGTTGGTAGCGACAACACAGCGGGAGGCAGAATCAGTCCATACGCAACCACAACCATCGCTTCGATATTTGCACCTTGCAGTGGCGCCAAACTTTCCGCTGTCTTCAATGAAACAGGCTGATATACGGGAATGCCATAGTCGTTAGCCGACTGCTTTACCGGACTAGGCATCAATTTCATACCTCTACCCGCCGGTCGGTCCGGCTGTGTCAGCGCTATCGCGATTTCATGGCCAGCGGTGTGCAATGCTCGAAGTGCATCGGCGGCAAATTCCGGCGTGCCGGCAAAAGCAATACGCATATATCTCTTAAGGTGATTTATAAATGGAGATTGAGCATGCTACGCGCTCGACCTACGGCGACTTGGAATTACGCTCTCGACAAACTACGACTTATTACGCAGCCTGATCCTGCTTCGACCGCTTCCGTAATTTGGTTTTAATACGATTTTGCTTGAGTTGGGAAAGATATTCGACAAACACCTTACCTTCGAGGTGATCCATTTCATGCTGAATACAAACAGCAAGCAGTCCTTCCGCGTTCAACTCGAAGGTATTGCCATCGCGATCTCGTGCTCTTACTCGAATACGCTTGGCGCGCTTAACAACGTCATAAACGCCCGGCACCGATAGACAACCTTCTTCTCGCGTGTCTTCGCCTTCTCGCTCCAATATCTCCGGATTAACGAAGACTTTAAGATCACTGTGATCGTCGCTGATATCAATCACAATCACTCGCAAATGCACATCGACTTGAGTAGCAGCCAACCCTACGCCCGGCGCTACATACATCGTTTCAGCCATATCGTCGATTAAACGACGAATATCCGCGTCGATAACCTGAACAGGCTTAGCAACTTTATGCAGCCGCTCGTCGGGGTAGTTAATAATATTACGGATCGCCATTTTTGCTTGCTAATTGAACGGATTGGGAGCAGAATTTCTCAAATAACGTTAAGTTTTGCCGGTCTTCTTCGGTCGCCACCAGATCACCATAGTGAGAACAAATATGCGGCTCAGCTTTCGACATTCAATTATACCTATTGTTCTAATGACCGGCTGGTTTTCATTGGCCAATGCGGACGAGTTGCAATTAGCCGATAATGCACCGTCCACATACACAGTGGTTAAGGGCGATACGCTCTGGGCCATTTCCGGACGGTTCCTCAAAAAACCTTGGCGCTGGCCCGAAATTTGGGACATGAATCGAGAGCAAGTCAAAGACCCTCACTGGATTTATCCGGGCGATGTCATTGCGCTGACCTTCGTGGACGGTAAGCCGCGCCTGTCAATCGCTAAAGGCGGGAGCAGTGGTGGTGGCGGAACTGTCAAATTATCCCCGAGAATTCGGGATACAAGCCTGGGAAAACAAGCCATTCCAAGTATTCCCTCCGCCGTAATCGAGCCGTTTCTAACGCGGCCCCTTGTCATAGAAGAAAATGGACTAGCCAAGGCACCTACCATTTTGGCCACTGAAGGTGAGCGGGTCATTATCGGAAGCGGTAATAAAGCTTATGTGGAAGGATTGGAAAGTAATCTAGGAAACCTATGGCAAATTTATCGCCCAGGTCCCGCATTAAAGGATCCTGATACCGGTGAAGTTTTGGGTTACTCAACCACTTATTTAGGTGATGCTCGAGTAACGCGCCATGGAGAACCCGCAACGGTAGTAATTACGCGCTCTACCGAGGAAATCAATAAAGGTGACCGTTTAGTACAAACACCGGACGCCGCTTATCCGAGCTACTCTCCCCACTCTCCGGAAAAAATGCTGAAAGGTCGCGTTATGTCGGCTCCGAATGGAGTGGACGAAATCGGGCAAAACGCTATCGTAACCATTAACAAAGGAGCACGAGATGGTCTAGAGGTTGGCCATGTGCTCGCTGCATATCGTCTAGGGAGTACGGTAAAATCTGTACGTAACAAGGAAGATACTAATTGGTTAGGTCAGGGGCGCACAGTCAAATTGCCTGATGAGCAAAATGGCCTAGTATTCATTTTCCGTGTTTTCGATAAAGTTTCTTATGGTTTAGTGGTGCAAAGCCTTAGCCCGATTCACGTCGGTGATGTAGTGCAAACACCCGGGGAATGACAAGCTGGAAAAACAATCTAATATTTTTTTCAATAAAACCGATTCAACTGGGAATACGCCCTTTGGCAGGTCACAGTCTGATACTGACACTGCCGATTGGGTAGCGTTGTCGTTAATACCCGGGCTTGGAGGAGCGTCTTACAGACAGCTTCTTCAAGCCTTTGGTTTGCCGGTGCATATTTTCACCACGCCTCTTCATAAGCTATCAACTGTGGTCAAGCCGACAGTCGCCCAAGCCATTTGCAAGCGCGAGTATGGCGAGGAGGCCGTTCAACAAACACTTTCATGGCTAGCCACACCCGGTAATCACTTAGTCACGCTAAGCGATGATGATTACCCATCACAATTGTTGCAAATACCCGATCCCCCGCCTTTGCTTTATGCGAAAGGTCACCGGCAGTTACTCGCTGCACCGTCTATTGCCATTGTTGGGTCCCGTAATGCGACACCGCAGGGCATGCGAGACGCCGAACAATTTGCTTTCGCTCTAAGTGAGGCTGGGCTTACGGTAACTAGCGGTCTAGCGCTAGGAATAGATTGGGCAGCACATAAAGGAGGTCTGGCGGGCCGAGGAAGTAGTATTGCGGTAATCGGTACAGGGTTGGACATCATTTATCCGCGCCGCAATAAAGACATCGCATTGCAACTAGCAAAAGATGGATTAATCATTTCCGAATTTCCGCTCGGGACAGGCCCGATCACCGGAAACTTCCCTCGACGCAATCGAATAATTAGCGGATTAAGTCGCGGGTGTTTAGTTATCGAAGCTACCCTAAAAAGCGGTTCGCTGATTACGGCTCGGCTAGCTGCTGAACAGGGAAGGGAGGTTTTTGCAATTCCTGGTTCGATTCATTCTCCATTTTCTAAAGGTTGTCACTGGCTAATCAAGCAAGGCGGCAAACTGGCTGAGTCGGCTTCGGATATCCTTGAGGAATTACATTGGACTACGCCGGCCAAAACCGAAATACCATCAATAACCGGTAAAGACTCAGATTCCATCATAGTTGCCATGGGCTTCGACCCTATAGGGATAGATTCCTTGGCAATCCGCGCAAAGTTGTCGACAGCGGAAATTTCTGCCCGACTTCTTACGCTGGAACTTAACGGCAAAATCGCCAGTCTACCCGGCGGGTTATACCAGCGGCTTTCATAAGAGGAAATGCGAAAAAATCATAACTTGATCAAAGCGTCGAAAATGGCTGGGGTTTGCACACGCTGCCATTTCTTCTTATCATCGTCCGCCTTTCCGTATAAAACGGGCGAACGGCTCACGCTGATAGTTAAAGTACGATCACGCAAATCGACGTGCCGGAGCACAGGCACTGGAACTGAAGTCCCCTTGTTTCATATGGATTTATTGGGAACCCTTAACCCGAACTTTACTCGGCAATACTGTCATGGCCGCTAAACTGCTGATCGTCGAATCGCCCTCCAAGGCGAAGACGCTCAAGAAATATTTAGGCAAAGGATTTGAAATCCTTGCTTCCTACGGGCACGTGCGCGATTTGGTACCTAAGACAGGCGCAGTCGATCCCGACGACGATTTCCGAATGGATTACGAGCTTATTGCCCGTAACGAAAAACACGTTGATACGATCGCAAAAGCCGTCAAAGATGCAGAAAACATACTGCTCGCAACCGACCCGGATAGAGAAGGGGAGGCCATCGCTTGGCACTTGGCAGAGATCCTCAAAAACAAACGCCTTTTAAAAAATAAAGATGTAAAGCGCGTCGTTTTTTACGAAATTACCCAATCCGCCGTAAAAGAAGCCGTTAACAATCCTCGCGAGATTTCAATGCCGCTAGTCAATGCACAGCAGGCACGGCGGGCATTGGATTACCTGGTCGGTTTCAATTTATCGCCAGTGCTGTGGAAAAAAATTCGCAGAGGACTTTCTGCCGGTCGCGTTCAAAGTCCAGCGCTTCGGCTCATCGTCGAGCGCGAAATCGATATTGAAAACTTCAAGCCGCAAGAGTACTGGACGCTGCATTTGGATACCCATAAGGGTGCCCAAGCATTCACTGCTCGCCTAGCTCAATTCAAAGGGGAAAAACTTACCCAGTTTTCCGTAGCGAACGAAGCCCAGCAAAAGGAAATTTTAGATTTCCTTTCCAAAAACGCGAAGGGCGAGGGAAAGGTCGCGAATATCGAGAAAAAGCGCAAACAGCGCTTTCCGGCCGCGCCATTCACCACATCTACGCTTCAACAGGAAGCGGTGCGGAAGCTAGGCTTCTCCACCGACCGCACGATGAAAGTAGCGCAACAGCTTTATGAAGGCTTGGACACCGGGAGTGGCGCAGTAGGTCTAATCACCTACATGCGTACCGACTCGGTAAGCCTTTCCAATGAAGCAATCACCGATATTCGCGGCTATATCAGCAAACAATACGGGAAGGACTACCTACCAGGTAAACCGGTGGAGTATGTGAATAAATCGAAGAACGCTCAAGAAGCTCACGAAGCAATTAGGCCTACATCGATTGATCGCACTCCCGAAAGCTTACGCGGCCACGTCAACGAAGATCATTTCAGACTTTATGAAATGATTTGGAAACGCACCGTTGCCAGCCAAATGACCCCGGCGCAGTTCGATACGGTAGCGGTGGATATTGCAGTAGGCGAAAACAATAATTTATTCCGCGCCACTGGTCAGACTATGCTTTTCCCTGGGTTTTATGCGGTTTACCACGAAAGCCAGGACGACGCCGAGGAAGAAGGCGAGAGCAAATTGCCAGCACTAAAAGAAGGCGAAACGCTCCCCATCGACAAACTCTACGGCGAACAACACTTTACTCAGCCACCGCCTCGTTATACGGAAGCTAGTCTAGTAAAAACGTTAGAAGAGTACGGCATCGGGCGTCCTTCTACCTATGCAAGCATCATTCAAACGTTGCTTGCTCGTGAATATGCAGTACTCGATAAGAAGCGTTTCGAACCTACGGCCGTCGGACGGGTAGTCAATAAATTCCTGACGGAGCATTTCACACACTGGGTAGATTACGACTTCACCGCTAAGCTTGAAGATCAATTAGACGATATTTCCAACGGCAAAGTTGAATGGAAGCCGGTATTGGAAAATTTCTGGCGCGGATTCAGTAAGCAGGTCGAAGAAAAAAGCCAGGCCAGCGTTGCCCGTCCGACGACGGAACTCATCGACGAAAACTGTCCCAAATGCGGCCTGCAACTAACACGTAAGCTGGGCAAACGCGGATTCTTTATTGGTTGCTCCGGCTACCCGGAGTGTGACTACACTCGTAACGAAGAGAACACCGCCAGCAACGGTAATACCGGCCCGGTGACAGTAGGCTTATTTACCGACGGGCAAGAAATGCTTTTGATGCAAGGTCCCTACGGCCCATATGTGCAACTGGGACAAAACACAGAAGAAGGCAAGAAGCCGAAACGGATATCGCTACCGAAAGGACTTGCGGCAGAAGCGGTAACTTCGGAAATTGCCACTAAGCTACTATCTTTGCCGCGGGAATTAGGAAGTCATCCAGAAACGAGTAAGAAAGTAACGGTCAATATCGGCCGCTTTGGCCCCTATATCCAACACGATGGTGGATTTAAATCTATCCCTCGCACCGATAGTATTTTCGACATCGAACTCGACCGCGCGGTTGAATTATTGGCCCAGCCCAAAGGCGCCGGACGTAGCGGAGCAACAGCTGGCAAAAGTTTAGGCAAGCATCCGGATGACGATGAACCGGTAACCGTGCACGACGGTAGATATGGTCCTTATGTAAAACACGGCAAAGTCAATGCCACCTTACCGGCTGGCACCGACGCCACCAATGTGACGTTGGATGAAGCAGTTGCCTTGATTGCTGCGAAGGCGGCTAAAGGAGCACCTGCGAAGAAAAAAACGGCTGCGAAAAAAACCGCAACCAAAAAAGTCACCGCGAAGAAATCCAGTGTTGAGATAAAGAAAACCGCAGTAAAGAAAACGACTGCCAAAAAAACATCATCAGCAAAAAACAAGTCGACGACATAGTTTCTATTTAACCAATTAAGCGGCAATAACTTTGGTGAGACAGAAATACAAACATTTATCGTTCTAGTTTTGGGTTGATCACTAATTCGCGGTAGCCTGTCTGATCGTCTGTTTCGCGACTGAAATGTAACTCAATTGCCTCGCCGATTATCACCTCAGCGGTGGTATAAATTTCACAGTTGGCCATGACATGCCCACCAAGTGTTTTCCCGGTTTCATCTGCAACAGCGACATGCAAATGGACTCCATCGCGTGAAAGCGTTCCAACTAAAGAAACTATTTCGAATTTTCCCTCAAAGTTGCTGATGATTAGTTGATTCGCCAATCGAAGCGATGCGTACTGCAAGCTGCCGACTGCTGTAATAATAAAACCAGCTTGGATATCATTTTCTTTGGTAAAACGCTCCAATTCATCGCGAAGGTCATCCCCAGGCTTGAGTCGGATTGCATGCACCTTCAGCGCTCCATGCTTACCGATTGTCATTGATTCTCCGAGATGCTCATCCATTGTTTGCGACGTTCCCGTCTTACTACGACATTTCCACCAATGGCGGGAGTAAATTCGTACGTCAAATAACAAAGATCCTTTACATCGAATAAAACTTGAGCCGTGAGAATTGCACCATTCACCCCTTCGCAGCGGGCGGACTTCACAAGCATTCCATTTTGCGATTGCCCATGCAAATAACGACCGATCTCATGAGTAAAAACGTAGCTTGCCGGATGCAGTAAATCCGGATAGAGAATCTCCTTATTTCGAAGGTCTACTAAAATTCCGCGACACTGAGCGGAAAAAACTCGTCTGTCCGCCTGAATGACCCGATCATAATCTATAAAACTATCAGTCACGAAACGTCGCCAATGGTAGACCGTTTCATACACAGTGGTCTCCGTGTTAAGGGAACCGTACCAAACGCCGTAACGTGCGCCATCCGAAAAACGAGTGATTTGCCAGTTTTGCGGTACGAAGGGATAGGTAATAACAGCCCCATAATCAAACGGCCGCGTTATCAACGGTGCGTAGCTTTTAATGTAGTCCTGATCCGCCGTCGCAGTTGCGAGCTGATGCTCGCTCTCGTTATCGGCAAGGTCATCGAATAAATGCTGTGATGTACGAATGCCTTTGATGTTGCGAACGAGCTGGCTATCGAAATCAACAATGTCAGTGAAAAGTCCTGGGAACATGTAAGTCACGGGAGAATAAAGCTATTGCGGCAAGCAGGGAAGATTGCTCGTTTAGCTACACCGATTATTCATTTCGGAACGAAAGCAGACTATCGGCCGCGTTCGAAATCCAGATACCGCCGTACTGCCAGCAGCCCTTCATAGCCATCGCGCATAATCTCCACCGGAGATTTTCCGTCGAAGCGCCGGTTTGGCGTACACACCCACCTGTATGCCAGATCACGATTGTGGGGAAAAATGATGCGTAATGCCTTATGAATGCCGAGTAAATGTCCTACTCGGCCGATTAGATCAACATTATCGTCTAATGCCCCACCTTTTCGATAACGAGCGAGCGTAGAGCGAGAACTGCTAGCAAGACCTAGTAACGCAGCTTGATCGCTCGTGGAAATATCCCACAGGTTGAAAAGCTTCACGATCATTCTGGCCAAGGCTATGCGGCTGTGCAATGAACGAATATCGATCGATTGCTGTGAAGAAGCTGGCTGTTCCACAGTTAAAATACTTGCGTTTTATGTGGTACTAAAATTGTACCATATGCAACGCATTCTACAATAGGAATCAAGTCGTCTTAATATTTTCCAACTTTATTAATACTCAATATTTGAATTTGCACATTGAGACATGAATATTTATTCAACTTTGAATCTATAAATCGAATCTATAAATCGAATCTATAAATCAAACTCGCTCCCTAAATGGAACTCATAGGAAATATGATCGACAAATTGTTTATTCAGAACCCAATTATTATGGAATGGATGTAGAATGAAAAATCGTGGTATCGCTCCGAAATGGAAATAAAACATTCTAAGATTTCAGCGCCAACCATTGCGCTGTATATCCATTGCGATTAGCGCTGCTGCCGAACGGCAACGCAATCGCCTTGCAAGCTTTTTACTACCCGCCATTACCAATGGCTTAGGTAAAAGGCCCGGATCAAAGATAGTGCATCGACTGCCATTTCTCGGCGGCATGGACTAACCATTAAGCGATTATCCAGGGGGAAAGTCAGCTATTGCGATAACTATCGCGATGAGCCGGGTCATTACCACCGGGAGGAAGTTGCTGTGATGCTCGAATACTGGAAATGGACGACTAGCGTTTGGGATATTTGGCTAACCGAGAGAGGTGGCCCAGATGCCTTGCATGAACGACAAGAACGTCGTCTCGCCGATATCGCGCAATTTGCGCGTTCCCGTTCGCCTTTTTATCACAAGCATTATCAAAAATTGCCGTCTCAGTTACCTGAGTTGAGTGAGTTACCGCCGGTAAATCGCTCGGCCTTAATGGCTAACTTCGATGATTGGGTAACAAATTCAGTATTAACATATGAGCGAGTGGACGAATTTTTACGTGAGCCGGATTGCGTCGGTCATTTATACGCAGGTGAGTATGCGGTTTGGACCAGTTCAGGAACCCTGGGCATTCCCGGCGTTTATCTACACGATAAGGACGCATTAGCCGTTTATGATGCATTGCAAACGGTACGCTTCTGGCGTGCCTGGGGAACGGAAAGCCCTCCGCGCGCATTGCTTGGTCCGCAGTTACGTTATGCCATGGTGGCCGCCACTGGGGGGCACTTCGCCGGTGTTTCGTCAGTTGAGCGGCTACGGATACTGAATCCTTTGTTAAGCGATAATGTCCGCGTATTCTCAGTGCAAATGCCTATCGCAGAACTCGTCGACCAACTAAATCAGTATCAACCTGCTTATATAGCTAGTTATCCAACTACGATGGAGGTGCTCGCTAACGAGCACAAAGCCGGTCGACTCAAATTGAACTTGACTGCCATATGGACTGGCGGAGAATGTTTGTCACCGTCAGTAAAGACAGAAGTGGAATCGGCCTTTCAATGCGACGTATTGGAAGATTACGGCGCATCCGAGTTCATGAGCATTGCTTGCGGCTGCAAATATGATTGGCTCCATGTGAACGCCGATTGGATAATACTTGAGCCGGTAGACGCAAATTACAAACCGGTACCACCCGGCGTAACGTCACACACTGTTCTATTAACTAATTTAGTTAATCGTATTCAACCACTGATCCGCTACGATTTAGGTGATAGCGTCGTAGTAAATCCCGAGCCCTGCAAATGTGGGAATTTCCTTCCGGCAATTCGAGTGGAGGGGCGACACGATGCTATTTTGCAGTTACGCGGCAGTAGCGGTAGTACGGTGCAAGTATTACCGTTAGCGTTAACCACGGTAGTGGAAGAGGGCGCCGGTGTACATCGCTTTCAACTAATTCAGGATGGCCCAGACTCACTATCGATTCGGCTAGACATGCCACCAGGCGACGCCAGCCGCTCTATGCGAACAAGAGTAGAAGGTTGTTTACGCTCTTTTTTGAATTCCCATGGATTGCCCGATGTAATACTCAAGCATGATCCAAGGCCGCCCCGCGCCGATTCCCCAAGTGGAAAATTTCGTCAAGTATCGAACGAGTGGCGGCCGTAATGGCGTATTAACGTTGCACGCCCTCGGGCAGAACAATATTTAGTTCTAGCAAGTCATAATCCCCTTGCCGATCGATCTGCACCTTTACTTGCTCGGGATCGATCGCAACATACTTAGCGATTACCGCCAGCAGTTCCTGCCGCAGTGCCGGTAAATAATCCGGCGTTCCACGTCTACCTGGATTTTCATGGGCAAGAATAAGCTGCAAACGTTCCTTTGCGACCGTCGCGGACTTCGGCTTGGAACCGCGTAGATAATCGATTAATGAACTAATCATCTCCATATCAAGTCCCAAACAGCCGTTGCAAAATACCGCGCCTTTCCAATTGGACGAAACGCATTGGACGCTCTTCGCCAAGAAAACGCGCCACGACGTCACGATATGCATCTGCCACATCGGTGTTTTCGGCATGAATTACGGGGTTGCCGGCATTAGACGCTTGCAGTACTTGCTCCGATTCAGGAATAACCCCAATTAATGGGATGCGCAAAATTTCTTGCACATCATCAACCGATAACATTTCGCCGGCGGCAACTCGTTTCGGGTTATAGCGAGTAATCAACAAATGTTCTCTAACCGGTTCCAGGCCTTCTTGAGCCCGCCGCGACTTAGCCTGCAAAATCCCCAGAATACGATCGGAATCGCGCACCGAAGACACTTCCGGGTTAGTCACCACAATGGCTTCATCGGCAAAATAGAGCGCCATCAACGCTCCTAATTCGATCCCTGCGGGTGAATCACAAACTATGTAATCGAAAGTTTCTTTCAATTCATCAAGTACCCGTTCGACACCTTCCTTAGTCAGCGCATCCTTATCGCGAGTTTGCGAAGCGGGCAATACGAATAGTGTATCGACACGTTTATCTTTGATAAGCGCTTGCGTAAGCGTCGCTTCGCCGTTAATGACATTGATGAAGTCATAAACAACACGCCGTTCGCAACCCATAATAAGGTCGAGATTACGCAAGCCCACATCGAAATCGAGCACGGCGGTTTTGAATCCACGCAATGCCAGCCCGCTGGCGAAACTGGCACTAGAGGTGGTCTTCCCAACCCCGCCTTTGCCAGAAGTAATCACTACGACTTTTGCCACTTGTTTCGCTCCCGTTACTTCGTTCGAAGAGTGCCGCTAAGACAAGGTTCAGAGCGGCTTGATGACAACACGTTCACCATCTAAATAAATCTGCGCCGGCTTGCCTTGCACATCGGCGCCCAAATCGTTTTCGAGGACTCGGAAACAGCCGGCGATCGATACCAGTTCCGCTTCCATGCATTTAGTAAAAATTCGCGCATTCGTATCACCAGCCACTCCCGCCAGTGCTCGCCCTCGTAATGGGCCATACACATGAATGCTGCCAGCTGCCAATACTTCAGCCCCAGCATTAACGCCGGCTAACAAAGTCAGATCACCTTTAGAAAATACTCGTTGGCCGGTGCGTATCGGTATATCGATAATATGGGTTGGCGGCGTTTCGACAACAGGTTTATTAGCTGCTGCCGCAGCGGCCTCTTGCCGGCGTGCTTCCGCTTCCTGTTCTCTTTGCTCTTTGGCCTGATCCGCTGCCGATCGCCGTTTCGGCGCAGCGCCACCTTCCAACACTGGCATACCTGCGGCTCGTGCCGCTGTGCTCTGCGCGTGATTACCGTTACAAATACCGATCGGCATTAAGCCAAGCCCACGCATCATCGACAATAACGCGTGAAAATCCGGGGCCGCTTCCGCTCTTGATAGCTCATACAAATCGATTACCAGCGGCTCACTGAAAAAATCAGGCAACTTTGTCAGTTCGTGACGAAGCTGATGTTCGATGATTTGCACATCGATGTGTTTTAGGCACATGGTCAGCACGCTGAACATGAAGCCCTTAAGTTCGTAAGCTTTAATAGTCATGGGCCCGGCCGTCGGATCCGATTCGCCGTTGACGGTTGGGTCGAGCGAGAGCGAAGGATACTGCTGGGGATTCATTGGCGGATGAAGAAACGAAATATGGTGAGGTGAAACTTTAACCGGGCAAAGAATACACTAATTGAGCTGATAAAAGCTATACGAAATACAGTCGTTTTTTGGTTATCGACTATATCGAATAAGCAAGTCCGATAAAATCAACGAGCCCGCTTAAGACGGCGCTCCAAAAATCGATCCAACTGATTGGCAAACGCTTGCCGATCACCTTGCGCCAACGGTGGCGGACCACCGGTCTCCACACCGCTAGCGCGCAATCCATCCATGAAATCTCTCATTGCTAGGCGTTCTTTAATATTTTCCTTGGTATAAATCTCGCCTCTAGGATCTATCACATGACCATGTCGCTCGAGCACTTGTGCGGCAAGTGGAATATCGGCAGTGATTACTAAATCACCCACTTGCGTAAGTTCCGCGATCTTGTCGTCGGCAACATCAAATCCACGCGGTACTTGCAGCGCTTTGATGTAGGGCGACGGCGGGGTACGGATTAGTCGATTGGCAACCAGCGTAACCGGTATGCACAATCGTTCGCTCGCTCTGAACAAAATTTCCTTGATGACATTGGGGCAGGCGTCAGCGTCTACCCAAATTTGCAAAGCCGGTATTTCTTCTTCCATATAAACGAATCCTACCTATCGCATCGAGCGGGGGCCGATCACACTTGATTGATCTCTTCACGCTGCAATGTCACGTAATCGGTTTTGCCCGTACCGAGCACAGGAATCGCATCCACCACTCGGATAATGCGAGGTACCGCGAGCTCGCTTACACCTTGCTGTTGAGCCGCGGCTAGTAGTTGTTCGCGGGCAATATTACGGCTCGTTGTATATAGCACCAGCGCTTCGCCTTTTGCCGCATCCGGACGACTTACCGCTGCATGCATCCCGGTAGAATCCGCAGCCTGCGCCAGCCGCTCCACAACTTCCAACGACACCATTTCGCCTGCGATCTTCGCAAAGCGCTTCATCCGTCCGCGAATAAATAAATAACCTTCATTATCCATCTCGATAATATCGCCGGTGTTGTACCACCCTGGCCCAATATCGCATTGGGCCGGCTCGATTACGCCAGGGTGCTCCATCTTGAGATACCCGAGCATTACGTTAGGGCCACTTACTTGCAATAAGCCCGTGTTGCCCTCAATGCCCGGTACCGGTTCAAGCCTGCAATGCATGCCGGGCAACAGCTGTCCGACCGAACCACGACGAAATGCCAGCGGTGTATTGACCGCAATCACCGGTGCTGTTTCCGTCGCGCCATATCCTTCCATCAAACGAATGCCGAATTTGTCGAACCACAATGTCCGCACAGCATCGGATAATTTTTCTGCGCCGGCAACAACATAACGGACCCGAAAAAAATCATATGGATGTGCATATTTGCCATATTGAGCAAGGAAAGTGCTAGTACCGAACAGTACCGTGCAGTTGCGGTCGTAAACCACTTCGGGAATGATTCGATAGTGCAGTGGCGTAGGATAAAGAAATATTCGCGAGCCGGTAACCAGCGGCAAGACCGTACCGCAAGTAAAACCGAAGCTATGGAATAGGGGCAACGCGACAAACAGTTTATCAGCCGGGCTGAAGTCTGCCACTGCTTTGACTTGAGCAACGTTGGCAAGAATCGATGCGTGACTGTGAACCACACCTTTAGGTTTTCCTTCCGAGCCCGATGTAAACAAAACCAATGCCGGTGCAGTCGGCTCGATTTTCGGTACGGCCCAGTGCGGAAACCACTGTGCGAATGTTAAGAGCCATAGCTTATCAACGAATGAAAGCGTCGAACGGATATCTTCCAGCCAGGTTATCTTCAACTTCGGAAAACTCTTCAACAGCCCATCCAACTTTGCCATCTCAACGAACCGACGCGACGTCACCACTGTAGTAATTTGCGCGGCAGTCAATGCGGTGGAGAAACTATCGTGACCGCTAGTGTAGTTGAGCATTGCCGGGACTCGACCGAAAGCCGATAGCCCAAATACGATGCCTATCGTCGGCGTTACGTTCGGCAATAGAACACCAACATTTTCGCCGACAGCCGTCCGTTTACTAAGCACACGCCCGCAGCCTAAGATCAAACGTAATAGGGAACCGTAACTTTCCTCTTGCAAACGTACATCTTCGACTAATCGATAACCACGACCAAACGTATTTGTCGCATCGAGGAAAGCGCCGAATAACGTTGTCTCGGCGCGCGTTGAAAAAATCATTTCTTGCATGATGCGGCGCAGGCCTTCTCCAGCTAAACGGCGACGTTCTTTTGCGCTGGAGGCGACAGGCATTTCCAGCTTAGTAGCCGGCAGAATAGACAATCGAATACGCGGCAATAAATGACGTGGATATAAACCGGACAAACGAGAAAAATACGTGCGCCCTGGACCATCGAGCCGCACCGGAATCACATCGGCGCCGGTTTTTGCCGCAACAAACGCAGCACCGGAAAAGACTTTCATCAAACTGCCGGTAACCGTAATACGTCCCTCTGGAAAAATGACAACAGGTGTACCGGATTCAACCAAGCGAACAATGGTTTTGATAGCTAACGGACTAGTGGGATCTACAGCGAAGTACGGCACGAGCTTCAGCATAAAGCGGAAGAATGGATTGGCTACGATCTGAGTATGCACAACAAATGTAGCGTTAACCGGCAGAAAGAGGCCCAACAATAAACCATCGATAAACGATTCATGATTCGCGACTATCAGCATTTTCTTGCTAGACGGACAGTAGCCGCTGACGTGCACTTGAAACAATGCGCCCAACAGCTTGCGGAGGAATGCTTTCATGCCAAGTCCTATCGAAAGTGACTGTTTTTCCCGAGCAAAACATTACCAATGGGAAAGGGCTGGTTAAGTTAATTGTTTTAGAGGAAACGGGCCCCTGCATTTTACGCGAGTCGATGGCATTACAAACAGTTATAAGCTGCGGTATATCAGATTAAGCCGATGAACTGAGAAACGCTATCCGGTCGCGCCGTTCAGGCTACATGTATCCGGACTTTCAGTCCGCAACTCACAGACTTTAGACTGTACGATTTCATCTGAAAAATACAAAGGTACTAATTGAAAAAGCCAACCTTGGATAGGTTGGCTTTTTTTGCTTTGCGTATCGATATTACGAAATACTTAAACGTCGAGGTTTCTAACTCCCAATGCATTGCTCTCGATAAAGGCACGCCGAGGCTCTACCTCATCCCCCATCAACGTAGTAAATATTTCATCGGAAGCAATCAGATCCTCAATCTGCACTCTGAGCAAAATCCGTATATTGGGATCCATTGTCGTTTCCCAGAGCTGACCAGGATTCATCTCACCCAAACCTTTATAGCGCTGAATACCGAATCCTCGACGTACTTCTTCAAGCAACCAATCAAGCGCTTGCTTAAAGCTATCGACCCCTTGTTCACGCTCACCACGTTTCACTGTTGCATCTGACTTAATTAAACCTTGCAGCACCTTACTGGTTTTAACAATTTGCGCATAATCACCTGACTCGATGAAGTCATGATCGATACGTGTTTCGTAGAAATTGCCATGCAATTCACGGCGAATAACCAGCTTGTAACCCTCGTGACGATCATCACGTTCTGCAATGATCGTGGGCGCGTTGCCGCCTAACGCACGACGAAGGTTTTCTGCAGCGCGTGTTGCATCATCGAGTGTAGCAAGCACCATTGGCGGCACATCGAGCATTGCATGCATTACTTGAGAATCGATTACCCGTGAAAGCCGATCGATAATCGCTTCTGCAAGCAAGTATTCTTTAGCGACCACTTCAAGCGCATCCTTAGCCATCGGTATTGCATCTTTCGATGGACGTAACTCGGCATCATTCAACGCTTGCCGAAGTAAATGCTCCTTCAATTCGTGATCATCTTTCAGATAGCGTTCGTCACGGCCATGCTTTACTTTATACAGCGGAGGTTGCGCGATGTAGATGTGACCGCGCTCTACCAATTCAGGCATTTGCCGATAGAAGAAGGTGAGAAGCAGCGTACGAATATGCGAACCGTCAACGTCCGCGTCAGTCATGATAATGATGCGGTGATAACGTAACTTTTCTGGGTTGTATTCGTCCTTGCCGATGCCGGTACCTAGTGCCGTAATCAACGTAGCAATTTCCTGTGATGCAATCAATTTGTCGAAGCGGGCCTTTTCGACGTTTAGGATCTTACCCTTCAACGGTAGGATTGCTTGAAATTTGCGATCACGACCTTGCTTGGCGGAACCTCCTGCGGAATCACCCTCGACGAGATAAAGTTCGCATTTAGCAGGGTCACGTTCCTGACAGTCTGCTAACTTACCCGGTAAACCAACACCATCCAACACACCTTTGCGGCGAGTCAATTCACGAGCTTTACGAGCAGCTTCGCGCGCGCGCGCTGCTTCGACAATTTTCGAGCAAACCATTTTTGCGTCGGTGGGTTTTTCCATCAGAAACTCTGCAAGCTTCTGAGCGACCACTTCTTGTACAACAGGTTGCACTTCGCTTGAGACAAGCTTGTCCTTTGTCTGTGACGAAAACTTAGGTTCCGGTACTTTTACCGACAACACGCAAGTCAAACCTTCACGCATATCATCGCCGGTTGTTTCAATCTTAGCTTTTTTCGCGATCTCTTCTTTTTCGATGTAATTGTTGATCGTGCGAGTCATCGCCGTACGCAAACCGGTAAGGTGCGTACCACCGTCACGTTGGGGAATATTGTTGGTGAAACACTGCACCGTTTCAGCGTACGAGTCATTCCATTGCATAGCGACTTCGACAGTAATGCCGTCTTTCTCGCCAATCGCATGGAAAATGTTGGGATGCAGGGCTTGCTTTGTCCGATTCATGTACTCAACGAAACCCTTCACACCGCCTGCGTAAGCAAAATTTTCGCTTTTGCCTTCTCGTTGATCAATGAGTTCTATTTTTACGCCGTTATTGAGAAACGATAATTCACGCAACCGTTTTGCGAGTATTTCATAATGAAATTCAATTGTGTTACCGAAAATTTCCTTGTCGGCGAGAAAGTGAACTTCCGTACCACGTCGATCGGTTTGGCCAGTAACAATCAGCGGCGCCATGGGGACACCACGCTGGAATTCCATGTGATGTGTTTTACCGTCACGGCGAATGGTGAGCTTTAGCCATTCCGACAATGCATTTACGCAAGACACGCCGACGCCATGTAAACCACCAGATACTTTGTACGAGTTTTGGTCGAATTTGCCGCCTGCATGCAATTCCGTCATCACAATTTCGGCAGCCGAGCGTTTCAACTCATCGTCTTCTTTAATCCCAGTTGGAATACCACGACCGTTATCGACAACTGAAATGGAGTTGTCCGTGTGAATAATGACCTGAATATCATTACAGTGACCGGCAAGCGCTTCGTCGATTGCGTTGTCGACTACTTCGAAAACCATGTGATGTAAGCCAGTGCCGTCTGATGTATCGCCGATATACATCCCAGGGCGCTTGCGTACCGCTTCCAATCCTTTCAGGATTTTGATGCTTTCCGAGTTGTAATCGCTTTCTGTATTTTTCACTAGCGTCACTGCTTCAGTCATAACGGCCTTTAAAAAAAATTCTCGGGCGCTTCGCCCGTGGTAATGAAGGGCAATCTCGCCTAAATCCGCATGGGCATTACGACGTACTTGAAGTCGCCGTTTCCTGAAATAGTCATTAGCGCGCTGGAATTAGCATCACCGAATGCAATTTCCACTTCGTTGCCATCAACATGCGTTAAAACATCAAGCAAATATGTGATGTTGAAGCCGATATCCAGCGCTTCACCACCATAGTCGACGGGAAGATCCTCTTCGGCTTCCTCTTGTTCGTTATTGGTACAAATAATCGAGAGATTATCTTTGGTTAATACTAGGCGAACACCGCGAATCTTCTCATTCGAGAGAATGGCTGCTCGCTGTAGTGCTTGCAACAACGTTAGCCGACTTAACTTGATCAGCTTCGTGTAATTGGTCGGAATTACTTTCGTGTAATCGGGAAATTTGCCGTCAACTACCTTGCTCACCATGACGATGCTGGCGAAGGAAAAAGTCACCTGATTTTCCCGAATTTCCACAACTACTGGATTATCGCTGTCTTCCAACAATTTCGAAAGCTCTGTGACAGTTTTACGCGGCAAAATTACGTCTAATTTTTCGGCAGACGCGCCAAGGGTTGTGGCCGCATAGGAAAGGCGATGGCCATCCGTAGCGACAACACGCAGAGTTGAATCATGGATGGATAAAAGTAAGCCATTCAAATAATAGCGAATATCCTGCACTGCCATTGCAAATTGCACGAGACCGAATAGTTGCTTAAGCGACTTTTGTGGAATTTCTACTCGAACGGTTGAAGTATCACTTGGATTTAGGCGCGGAAAATCTGCGGCTGGCAACGCCTGCAAGTTAAAGCGACTTTTTCCTGCTTTTAGCGTAACTCGGCTTTCTTTTTCTTCAATCATGATATCGGAATTATCTGGCAATGCACGCAAGATATCCTGAAGTTTTTTTGCTGAGAGCGTTAATGCGTTGCTTTCACCTCCATTATCGATGTTTGAAATGGTCTGGATTTGAATTTCCAAGTCAGTTGCCAAAAACGATAGTTGATTATCTTTCAGTTCGATAAGAACGTTAGAAAGAATAGGAAGCGTGTGACGCCGTTCGACGATACCCGTAACCGATTGCAACGGTTTAAGCAAAACATCACGTGAAGCTTTAATGGTTAACATATATATATATAACCTTAGAAATAATAGTTAAAGGCGTGAGCTTTTCTGTATGAATAGCAGTTTTTCTTAATACTTCAATGACTTACTTTTCCCTAAAAAGGCTGTACTCTTACTTAAGAAGCTGTAGTCAAATTGTGGATAAATTTAGGCCGAGTCGATTTACTATCAGTTATCCACAAAGTTACAACCTTCCATACCGACTTTATCCTCGTAGCATTTGCAACAATATCGCGTAGTCGCGTGCTACATCTGCATCGGTCTCGCTCAGTTCTTGTATCTTCCTGCATGCATGTAATACGGTTGTATGATCACGGCCACCGAATGCTTCTCCGATGTCGGGAAGACTCATAGAAGTCAATTCCTTGGCGAGAGCCATGGCGACTTGCCGTGGTCTTGCTAAAGAACGTACTCGCTTCTTTGAATACATTTCAGCTACTTTAATCTTGAAATAGTCTGCAACGGTTTTCTGAATGTTTTCAATTGAGATTTGACGGTTTTGTACGGCTAATAAATCTTTTAGCGCTTCTTTAGCTAAGGAGACTGATAAGGGCTCGCCCGTGAAGCGGGAATATGCAAGAACTCGTTTTAAAGCACCTTCTAACTCGCGAACATTTGATCGAATATGTTTGGCAATAAAGAAAGCAACGTTTTCATCTAGCATGACTTTTTCTTGCGATGCTTTATTCAACAGAATAGCGACACGCATTTCTAATTCCGGTGGCTCTACAGCGACCGTGAGCCCCCATCCGAACCGAGAAATAAGTCGTTCTTCCATCCCGGAAATTTCCTTGGGATAGGAGTCGCAAGTAATGATGACCTGCTTTCTCGCCTCTATTAGTGCATTGAAAGCATAGAAAAACTCTTCTTGCGTGCGTGATTTTCCGCTGAAAAACTGAATATCATCGATTAATAAAAGATCAAGCGAGTGGTAATACCGTTTAAACGAATCGAAAGACTTGTGCTGATAAGCGCGGACAACATCTGATACATATTGTTCAGCATGAATGTAGCGGATTTTTGCTTGCGGATTCGACTCAAGGACGCGATTACCAATTGCTTGAATCAAATGCGTTTTACCTAAACCTACACCACCATAAACAAATAATGGGTTGTAAGCGGTTCCCGGATGTTCCGCTACTTGAAGAGCTGCGGCTCGCGCAAGTTGATTTGCTTTTCCATTCACGAAGTTGGAAAAGGTGAAAGAAGAATTTAAACGGTGTGTTTCTTCTTTTTTTATTGGCGCAGATTTAATGTTGATGTTAGGTGTGACAACATCTAATTGATCAACACTTTGACTTTGTATTGGCGTTTTTTCTTCAAGCGCCAGTATAAATTGCACCGGCCGATCGAAATATTCCGCTCCCATTGTTTCGATCCGCGAAAGAAAGCGATCTTTAATCCATTGCAAAACAAAACGATTAGGGGCGAGTAAATGCAAAGCGTCCCCTCGCGCTTCTAACCGCAATGGTTTTATCCAAGTATTAAATTGACTGGCCGGCAATTCGCTGGAAAAACGACCAAGACATTGTTCCCAAAAGGGATCCATTAGGTAAGGACTTTAAGTGTAAGGTGAAAGGAATAGGACGTCAGACTGGAAGACCTTCAATTTTGCAAAAGTCTCTCTTCAAGCGTTTCAAGCATTATTTTAGCTGGTTTAAGGCTACTTATCCACAGGCTCGAGTTCCTGTAAAACGTAATATCATTGACAGAGTGGGTTTACTAACGTTCTAATACTTGGTTTTCCCACTTGAGGGAAGAAATTTTTTGCCAACAAAATAGTATAAGGATTTGTCATGAAGCGCACTTATCAACCATCGGTTACTCGACGTAAACGTACTCATGGTTTTCGGGTCCGTATGAAAACTCGTGGTGGCAGAGCGGTAATTAATGCTCGCCGCGCAAAAGGACGTACCCGCCTCGCTGTGTGAGCTTTTTATAGTGGCTCAACGGTATAGTCGCGCAGTCCGGCTTACGGAAGCAGTTCAGTTTTCATCAGTTTTTAGTTATCGATGCGTAGCCCGTTCTACGCATTTTTCGATATTTGCTAAGCCGAATTCTACGAGTATTGGTCGGCTTGGCATGACAGTCGGAAAACGAACAGCTGGACGAGCGGTAGATCGCAATTATATGAAACGGGCAATGCGCGAAATTTTTCGCCGCCACTCGGGTTATTTTGCTGGAGTTGACGTAGTAATACAGGCCAAACAAATGTTCGCCCCTGGCAGTTACTGGTCGATTGAAGGTGAACTATTGGGTGTTTTGGCAAAATTGCGGAAAAAATGTCTCGTCTCCTCCTAAATTCAATTCGGATCTATCGCTATTTGGTTAGTCCTTGGTTGGGGAACAATTGCCGTTTCGAGCCGTCATGTTCGCAGTACGCTCACGACGCGATTTGTAAATACGGTGCTTTAAAAGGTACTTTACTCGCCGCACGACGTCTTTGTCGTTGCCATCCTTGGTGCCATGGTGGGTATGATCCATTACGCTGATTTCATTCAGATTATGAAATTGGGGCAGTAGACTGGACTAGCTGTTTGTATTAAATCCTTGCATTTATCTTGATTTTTCGCCCGTTTGTAAAAACGCGGCGTTTTACTGGTACCCATATTTCCCATGGATATTCAACGGACTATCGCATTTATTGTTTTTTTTACTTGTGCATTCCTACTGTGGGAAGGATGGCAAAAACAACATATCCCGCCCCAGAGCAAAAATCCTATTTTGGTGAACGCCCCAACTGCTTCTAATCCACCTTCTGTGTCGTCATCTGACACACCTATGTTAACCAAAGGTCAACCGTCGCCTCAGACCGGAGTCATATCTACTGGCGAACGGATAAAAATTCAAACAGATAAGTTAAGTGTAGAGATCGACACAGCCGGCGGGGACTTACGAAATTTAATACTCGTTGAGCATTTGGACGTGGACGATAAATCTCAACCAATTGTTTTGATGAAGGATAAAGGGGAGCCATTTTATATAACTCAATCCGGGTTGCTTGGTGCTGACCTACCGAATCACAACACAATTTATACTGCAACTGCACCAAATTACCGCTTAGAAACGGGACAAGACAAACTGGTAGTTAATTTAATTGCGCCGGAAGTTAAAGGAGTTAAAGTAGAGAAGATTTATACATTTCACCGGGGTAGTTATGTGGTCGATATAGCATATAGCATAACTAATACAGGTACTTCATCTATTGCCCCCGACGTTTACTATCAATTTCTTCGTGATGGCGTTCCGCCACCAGGGCAGGTAAAGATGCTCAATACTTTTACTGGTCCTGCCATTTATACAGATCAAGACAAATTCGTAAAGATTCATTTTTCCGATATCGATAAAGGTAAAGAGGCCTACAGTAAAAAAGCTAATAATGGCTGGATCGGAATGGTGCAACATTATTTTGTGGCAGCTTGGCTTCCACCTGCAAAAACGGAACGTGAGTTTTACACAAAAAAAATCGGAGATAAGCTGTACGCAGCTGGGGTAATTTTACCTGCTGGCACCATTGAACCTGGCAAGACAGCCGTTGTAGATGTCCCACTTTATGCCGGTCCACAAGAAGTTGATAAGTTGACGCAACTGGCGCCCGGTTTGGGTTTAGTGGTTGATTTCGGCTGGCTGACTATCATTGCAGCACCTCTTTTTAAGGTGATGCATTTTATTTATAGCTGGGTAAATAATTGGGGCGTTGCGATAATTCTTCTTACTGTATTGATTAAGTCAGCTTTTTATCCGCTTCAAAATAAAGCTGCACGTTCTATGGCTCAGATGAAGGTACTGGGCCCTAAAATGCAAAAGCTGAAAGAGCAATACGGGGATGACAGACAAAAGCTACAGCAAGCAATGATGGAGCTTTACCGGAAGGAAAAAATAAATCCGCTCGGTGGCTGTCTACCGATTATGATTCAAATCCCGGTATTTATCGCGCTCTATTGGGTATTGCTTGCCAATGTCGAGCTACGGCATGCGCCCTTTATACTATGGATTAAAGATTTGTCGGCTGCTGATCCCTATTTCATCTTGCCGGTGCTTTACGCTATTTCCATGTTTGTGCAAATGAAGCTTCAACCGGCATCACCGGATCCTGTCCAGCAAAAGGTTATGATGGTTATGCCTATTGCGTTTAGTGTGATGTTTGTGTTTTTCCCGGCCGGTTTAGTGCTGTATTGGATCGTTAACAACGTGTTGTCAATTGTTCAGCAGTGGCATATCAACCGTGTGATCGCAGCAGAAAACACCGCCAAAATTAAACGATAGTCTATATGTACCGTTCGCGCTCCAATCTAATTGGAAATAAAAAGCGCGAACGGATTTATCTGTAGAACGCTAACCAGTAATCTTTCAATAATTTGGCGTCATACTGCCATGACCGCCTTTCACTCAAGCAATGACACTATCGCTGCGATTGCCACGCCTTCTGGGCGCGGCGGTATCGGTGTAATTCGTGTTTCAGGCAAAAATCTTCTTTCGTTAACTGAACTCATTTGCGGGCACTTACCTAAGCCTCGCGTAGCCACCTTTACTACCTTTCGCGATGCGAAGGGGCAGGCGATTGATCAAGGTCTTGTTTTATATTTTCCTGCGCCGCATTCGTTTACCGGAGAAGACGTGCTGGAGTTGCACGGTCATGGAGGAGGGGCGGTTATGCAACTCCTTCTTGCTTGTTGCCTTGAGGCTGGAGCAAGGCTCGCTGAGCCCGGGGAGTTTACTAAGCGCGCATTTCTCAATAACAAAATTGATTTGGCACAAGCGGAAAGTATCGCTGATTTAATTGACGCGTCTTCTGCCCAAGCTGCCCGTTCGGCTATGCGATCCCTATCAGGTGAGTTTTCCCATGAAATTAACTGTTTGGTCAAGGCAATAATTGCGGTGAGGATGTTAGTGGAAGCTAGTTTGGATTTTCCCGAGGAAGATATTGACTTCCTTAAGGAGGCGAATGTATTAGGAAAGCTAGATGCTATTCGTTTGCAATTATGCAAGATATTTGAGCAGGCAAGGCAGGGTTTAGCCCTAAGGGAGGGGTTACATGTAGTGCTAATAGGGCAACCTAATGTGGGTAAATCAAGTTTGCTGAATCGATTAGCGGGAGAGGAGGTGGCAATTGTGACTTCTATTCCTGGCACTACAAGAGATAGCTTAAGAACCTTGGTTCATTTGGACGGAATACCTCTTCACATCATTGATACAGCCGGGTTGCGAGATACGGAAGATATTGTCGAGAAGTTAGGGATTGAACAGACCTGGAAAGCCATAAAAGGGGCTGGTTTGGCACTACTAGTAGTGGACGCTACCCATGGCATAGCTGATTCGGATCGAACTATTCTTCGCGATTTGCCATCAACATTACCTGTTATTACCGTCTTCAATAAAGTCGATCTGGTGAGGGACTCTTTAGTTGAATCTGCAGGATTGGCGATTTCCGCAAAAACTGGGCAAGGGATTGAAAACTTGCGCGGGGAATTGTTAGTCGCCGCAGGTTGGGATACACAACAAGAGGGGGTGTTTTTGGCAAGAGAGCGCCATCTTCGTGCTCTACAAGAAGCGGAGCAACATTTGATTGCTGCGAACTCTAAAGTGGCGTTGGTCGAATTGTTAGCAGAAGACTTGCGTCTTGCTCAACAGGCTGTTTCTCGTATTACGGGCGAGTTTTCTGCAGATGATTTACTAGGGGAAATTTTTTCCAGATTTTGTATTGGTAAATAATTGCCGACTAAGATCAACATGAATGTTTCACGTGGAACATTCAATCGAGTAACTATGTGGTATTGATTTATGGCGAGAATTTTGAATCTGCTGGAATGAATGATCTCGTTGGCGTATCATTCGCAACCTTTCGCGGCAATTAGGCAAGCTCATGCTGTTTCCTAAAGTATTTGATGTAATAGTGGTTGGAGGAGGTCATGCCGGAACGGAGGCAGCGCTTGCGGCCGCACGCATGGGAAGAGAGACTCTACTCCTCACTCATAGCATTGAAACGCTTGGACAAATGTCTTGCAATCCGTCCATTGGTGGTATCGGTAAAGGTCACTTAGTTAAAGAGGTCGACGCGCTTGGTGGCGCAATGGCTGCGGCAACCGACGAGGCAGGAATTCAGTTTCGTATTCTTAATTCCAGTAAAGGGCCAGCTGTTCGTGCTACACGGGCCCAGGCGGATCGCGTTTTGTATAGGCAAGCAATTCGTAGCCGGTTGGAAAACCAACCCCATCTTACGTTATTCCAACAGGCGGTTGACGATCTGCTTCTGCAGGGAAATAGGGTGATTGGCGTTGCAACGCAAATGGGTATTCGTTTCAATGCCGATGCGGTGGTTTTAACTACAGGGACATTTCTGGGGGGATTAATTCATGTGGGCCTTACACAACACCAAGCCGGTAGAGCTGGTGATCCAGCATCGATAACCCTTTCTCACAAGCTGCGCGAACTCAATTTGCCTGTTGGACGGCTTAAGACCGGGACTCCACCTAGAATTGACGGCCGCACCGTTAATTATTCTGTAATGGCTATGCAGCCAGGTGATAATCCGACCCCTGTATTCTCTTTTCTCGGCAAGGTTGAGCAACATCCTCGGCAATTACCTTGTTGGATTACTCATACTAATGAGCATACCCACGAAATTATTCGAGGGGGATTAGATCGTTCTCCTATGTTCACCGGAGTAATAGAGGGCGTGGGCCCACGTTATTGCCCTTCGATAGAGGACAAAGTTCATAGATTTGCGGATAGAGCAAGTCACCAAATTTTTCTCGAACCGGAGGGGCTTTCAACACATGAAATTTATCCGAATGGCATTTCCACTAGCCTTCCGTTTGATGTGCAGTGGGAGTTAGTTCGATCAATAAATGGACTCGAAAATGCTCATTTGCTCCGGCCCGGGTATGCGATTGAGTATGATTATTTTGATCCACGTGCCCTCAAGTCTTCCCTCGAAACAAAAGCTATTTCAGGTTTGTTTTTTGCTGGCCAAATTAACGGAACAACCGGTTATGAAGAGGCTGCGGCTCAAGGGCTACTCGCGGGCGCTAACGCTGCGCTATTAACTGCTGGCGAAGCTGCTTGGTGCCCGCGGCGAAATGAAGCGTATCTGGGGGTGTTGGTAGACGATTTAACAACGCGTGGCGTTTCCGAACCATATCGAATGTTTACCAGTCGAGCCGAATACCGACTACAGCTGCGAGAAGACAACGCCGATATGCGATTAACCGAGATCGGCCGAAAGCTTAATCTTGTGAGTGGCGAACGCTGGGAGCATTTTGAAAAAAAACAAGAGGCTATTATACGAGAAGCCGAACGCCTTAAGTCCACCTGGGTAAATCCGAAAATTATAGGTGAAGCCGATGCTCTAAGAGTACTAGGCCAAGCAATTGAACGGGAATATACGCTTGCGGATTTACTACGTCGTCCGACCGTAACTTATCAATCGTTATTGACACTTCCGGGCGCAGGCGAAGGAATTAGGGATTTAGCAGCAGCTGAGCAGGTGGAAATAGGTATTAAATATCAAGGGTATATAGCCCGGCAGCAAGACGAGGTGGCTCGCCAAGCGGCCAACGAAAATACACGTTTGCCTGAGGATCTTGACTATAGTACGGTGCGTGGTTTGTCTACAGAAGTGCAGCAAAAGTTAAACCAGCATAAACCAGAAAATCTCGGCCAGGCTTCTCGTATTCAGGGAGTAACACCAGCCGCTATTTCTCTATTGCTGGTACATCTTAAACGTGGTGAGTTGTTCCTCAACAATGAAAGAGCGGCGCTATGAACCTTGCAGAGCAGCTTTCCATCGGTATTGCTGAGTTGAATATTGAGATATCGACAGATGCACAGAAAACGCTTCTTGATTATCTTGCTCTATTAAACAAGTGGAATCGCATACACAATCTCACAGCCGTGCGTGATCCTGAGCAAATGGTTTCTCAGCACTTACTTGATAGCCTGTCCATCTTGTCGGAACTCAATGATTGTAAGTGTTTGATTGACGTAGGAAGTGGTGGTGGACTGCCTGGTATTCCATTGGCGATTACGCGTCCTGACATGGCGGTTACATTGTTAGATAGTAATCATAAGAAAACCGCATTTTTGCGCCAAGCAAAGATGGAATTAAAGCTAGATAATGTCGATGTTGTATGCGAACGGGTTGAGGCATGGAAAGGTAATCGATTTGATATCGTAGTTTCCCGTGCATTTGCTGATCTAGTTGAGTTCGCCGAGTTAACGCGGCATTTGGCGAAAGCTGATGGGAAGTTTCTAGCAATGAAAGGGATCTATCCTTTCGAGGAGATTTCTCGATTATCTGATGGGTTTCAACTAAATAAGGTAGTGTCGCTCCGGGTGCCGCAACTCGACGCTGAGCGACATTTGGTCGTTTTACATAAAGCAGCGTGATTCATGACCAAGGTTCTTGCGATTGCAAATCAGAAGGGCGGCGTTGGGAAAACTTCCATTGCCGTCAATTTGGCGGCTAGCTTGTCTCACTACGGCAAAAAAGTTTTATTGACTGATCTTGATCCTCAAGGAAATGCCACAACTGGTAGCGGCGTAGACAAAAGCGAGCTCAGACATAGTGTGTATGGTGTTTTACTCGGTGAGTATTCCGTTGCTGAGACGCGAGTTCGTGTCGAAGGAAATTACGATGTATTGCCATCTAACCGAGAATTAGCTGGCGCAGAAATTGAATTGGTCGAGGTGGAGCGGCGGGAATACCGGCTTAAAGATGCCTATGCCGAGGTAATGCATGAATATGACTTCATCATTATTGATTGTCCTCCTGCACTAAATATGTTGACGGTAAATGGATTAACTGCCGCCAGCGCTGTAGTAATACCAATGCAGTGTGAATATTATGCACTGGAAGGGTTGTCGGATCTCGTCGGGACCTTACGTAAGGTAAAGGCAAATTTGAATCCGTCGATTGAAATAGACGCATTAATACGCACGATGTATGACCCTCGCAATACATTAACCGTGCAAGTTTCAGATGAACTGAAGCGTCATTACGGCGATAAAGTTTTCGATACGGTGATTCCCCGTAATGTACGTATCGCTGAAGCTCCAGGCTTTGGCAAACCGGTCTTGTTGCACGACGCCGTCTCTAAAGGCTCTCAAGCTTATTTAGCGTTTGCTCGCGAATTTCTTATGCGAGAAGGCCAGGCTGTCGATTCCAAAGAAGTATTTACCGCCTAACACTTGTATATCGGATTATTGAAAATGGAAAAAATAGTGACGAAATCTAAAGGCCTCGGTCGCGGTCTCGACGCACTTTTAGGCGGGGGCAATAAGTCAGAGGTCACAGAAACGTTGGCGGAGTTAGATGTTACGAAATTGCAGCCCGGCAAATATCAGCCACGTACAAGAATGGATGAAACGGCATTACGTGAATTGGCTGATTCAATAAAAGCGCAAGGATTGATGCAACCGATTTTGGTGCGCAAATTGTCGATGGGGCAGTACGAAATAATTGCTGGTGAACGGCGTTGGCGCGCAGCGCGTATGGCTGGGCTTACTCAGATTCCGGTTCTCATTCGTGACGTGCCCAATGAAGCTGTGGCTGCAATGGCATTGATTGAAAACATTCAGCGTGAAGACCTGAATCCATTAGAAGAAGCACATGGCCTTCAACGTTTAATTGAAGAATTCAAGATGACGCATGAAAGCGCCGCCGCGGCAGTGGGGCGTTCTCGGAGTGCTGTCACTAATCTATTGCGTCTAACCCAATTGGCTCAAGCGGTTCAAGGCATGCTGCTCAATGGCGACATTGAAATGGGGCATGCGCGTGCGTTACTCGGTGTGTCGCCATCGGCGCAAGCGCTGTTAGCCAGAGAGGTAGTTGATAAGCGTCTCTCAGTGCGTGAGGTGGAAAAACGGGTACAGCATTTTTCAGCAGAGCAAAAACCAAGCAAGGTGTTGCGGCCCGATGCCGACATTACTCGTCTTGCTGAAGAATTATCTGAGGCGCTTGCTGCTACCGTATCAATCAAGACGGGAGGTAAGGGCGCTGGACGATTGACTATCGAATATGCAAGCCTTGATCAATTGGACGACATCATTCGACGACTTAAAGCAACGGATGGCTTGCAAGCATAACGTTGTTTTTTAAGTAGAGTCATTGACTAGCATGGCATGCTAATACTATAATTTTTTGGTTTTGCGGGATGGCTGCCGATAACAATAGAAGCGCTGATAACAATTCATCATCAGTGCCCTCACAAAAAGTGGCGCAACACTTGATTGCACGTACGTATTTCAAGGTCGTTTTCCTGCAAGCCCTGCTAACCATTTGCCTTGTCATCCCGCTCTTAATTATAAGCGGCGGGCAGGCTGCGCTATCGGCTTTAATAGGGGGCGGCATTGCGGTAGTTGGCAGTCTTATATATGCGCGATTGGCGCTAGTGACAACGGATTCAGCGGGCGCAATACTGCGCGCCCATTATAGGGCCGAGGTCAGTAAAGTGCTGGCGACGGTAGCAATGTTTTCAGTGGTTCTGGTGTTTATGCAAGGGGTTCCTGCGCTATGGCTATTCATCGCTTTCATGGTGGCTTCAGCGGGGTACTGGGTTTCTCTTCTGGTAATCAAATAAGAGTTGATCGATAAATAATGGCTTCCGAACATCACGCCCCGGCGAATGCAACTGAATATATCCAGCATCACCTTACTCATTTAAGAAGCAGTCATGAGGGTGGTTTCTGGACTTTTAATTTGGATACTTTCAGCGTTTCGCTGTTGCTCGGTTTCCTCTTCCTTTTCGTTTTTAGCCGCGTAGCTAAACGCGCCACGTCCGGCGTGCCAGGGCGTCTGCAATGTTTCGTCGAATGGATTGTAGAGATGGTGCAAGGGCAAGTTAAAGACGCCTTCCACGCCAAAAGCAATCTTATTGCACCACTTGCATTAACTATTTTCTGTTGGGTATGGCTGTTGAATGCGATGGACTTCTTGCCCGTCGATTTCTTGCCAAAAGTATTGGATTGGTTCGGTGTCCATAATCTCCGCGTTGTGCCGACGGCTGATGTAAACCATACATTCGCGATGTCTTTGTCGGTGCTCGTACTAATTATCGCGTTTAGCCTTAAAGCGAAAGGTTTTGGCGGCTGGATGCATGAGCTCTTCAGTGCGCCTTTTGGCATTAAATTAGCGCCGATCAATTTTGTCTTTCAATTGATTGAACTCGTCGCTAAGCCCATTTCCTTAGCGCTGCGGCTATTCGGAAATATGTATGCAGGCGAACTCATTTTTATTTTGATCGCACTATTGCCATGGTCAGTGCAGCCGCTACTCGGCGCGCCCTGGGCAATTTTCCACATCTTGGTTGTAACGTTGCAGGCCTTCGTTTTCATGGTGTTGACCATCGTATATCTAAGCCTCGCAGTCGAACACCACTAACATCGTTTACCTATTTTATTTTTTGAACTCACCTCTCAATATTAGGAGATAGCAATGCAAGCACTAATCGCACAAGTCCAAGGCATGACGGCAATCGCTGCGGCCATCATCATCGGTCTGGGCGCCATCGGTACCGCCATTGGATTCGGTCTGCTCGGCGGAAAATTTCTGGAAAGCTCGGCACGCCAGCCTGAACTGATGCCTGCACTGCAAACCAAACTGTTTATTATTGCTGGTCTGTTGGATGCGATCTCCATGATCGGTGTTGGTGTTGCATTGCTCTATACCTTCAACAACCCGTTCCTCGCCGCTATTGCCCGCGCCGCTTCCTAAGGCGGATCTCGTTCTTACTAGAGATCGTTTTAGTCCAACGAAGGGAATTTAGGTAATGGACATTAATGCATCCTTACTAGGACAAGCGATTACTTTCGCTATCCTGGTGTGGTTCACCATGAAGTTTGTTTGGCCGCCGCTGACCGCTGCGCTCGATGAGCGTACCAAGCGGATTGCCGATGGTCTCGCCGCTGCTGAACGCGGTAAGCAGGATCTCGAGCAGGCTGAGAAACGTGTCAGTGCAGAATTAGACCGCGCTAAACAGCAAGCCTCAGAGATCATTGCTCAAAGCGAGAAGCGTGCTACGGCGATCATTGAAGAAGCCAAAGGCAATGCGAAGGCCGAAGCTGATCGTATCGTCGCCGGAGCAAAAGCAGAATTAGCGCAGGAAGTACAACGTGCTAAATCCGATTTGCGCAATCAAGTGGCCACACTAGCCGTAGCCGGTGCGGAGAAGATTCTGAGACGTGAAGTCGACCAAAAGGCCCATGCCGATATTCTTGGCGACCTCAAGGCGCAACTCTAAGCGAGTCACCATTCATGGCTGAAATAACCACGGTCGCACGACCCTATGCAGAAGCGGTATTCAAGCTTGCCGTCGCGCAAAATGCGCTCGGCAAGTGGGCCGACCTGCTGGCTGACATGGCGACGGTTGCGGATAACCCGGATATGCGCGCAGCTATCGGTAATCCGAAACTTGCCGACGACGTCATCGCCGATTTATTCCTCTCCGTGCTTAAGTCGTCTCAGGACGAAAGCGCAAAGAGTTTTGTAGGTGTGTTGATCGACAACGGTAGACTAGCTTTACTGCCGCAGATCCGCGAACAATTCGATGCGCTTAAAAGCGAACACGAAGGGGTTGCCGAGGCGGCGGTTGTCAGCGCCTTTCCGATGAGCGATGCTGACTTGGCCGCGCTTACGGCGACTCTTGAAAAACATTTCAAGCGCAAAATAAAACCCACTGTGCGCATCGACAAAGAATTGATTGGCGGTGTGAAAGTAACCGTGGGAGACGAAGTTCTCGACGCCTCCGTGCGCACGCGACTTCAGTCCATGGCGACTACACTGCAATCCTAGGAGTCAGACATGCAACTTAATCCATCTGAAATCAGTGAACTGATCAAGAGCCGCATCGATAAGCTCGGCGTCAGCACCGAGGTCAACAATCAAGGTACCGTTGTTTCCGTAACCGATGGTATCTGCCGCATTCACGGCTTGTCCGGCGCGATGCAAGGCGAAATGTTGGAGTTTCCCGGTAATACGTTTGGTCTCGCGCTGAACCTCGAGCGCGACTCCGTCGGTGCCGTGGTACTCGGCGAATACGAGCATATTTCCGAAGGTGATACCGTCAAGGCCACCGGGCGTATTTTGGAAGTGCCGGTCGGACCGGAATTGATTGGGCGTGTCGTTAATTCGCTCGGTCAGCCGATTGATGGTAAAGGCCCGATCAACGCAAAATTGACCGACGTTATTGAAAAAGTAGCGCCAGGCGTTATTGCGCGGAAGTCGGTGAGCCAACCTGTGCAAACCGGCCTCAAGTCAATCGACTCGATGGTGCCTGTCGGCCGTGGTCAGCGCGAGCTGATCATTGGCGACCGTCAAACCGGTAAAACTGCCGTTGCGATCGATGCCATCATCAACCAGAAGGGTAAAGACCTCTTCTGTATTTATGTTGCTATTGGTCAAAAGGCATCAACGATTGCTAACGTAGTGCGCAAGCTGGAAGAAACCGGCGCAATGGCGTACACCATTGTTGTCGCCGCGTCTGCTTCAGAATCCGCCGCCATGCAATACATCGCGCCGTACTCTGGTTGCACGATGGGCGAATACTTCCGCGACCGCGGGCAAGATGCTCTGATTGTTTACGACGATTTGACCAAGCAAGCGTGGGCGTATCGTCAAGTGTCTCTACTCTTACGTCGTCCACCCGGTCGTGAAGCTTATCCTGGTGACGTGTTTTATCTGCATTCTCGTTTATTGGAGCGTGCCGCTCGCGTGAATGAAGAATACGTTGAGAAATTCACTAACGGTGCCGTTAAAGGCAAGACCGGTTCATTGACCGCGTTGCCCGTCATTGAAACGCAAGCAGGTGACGTGTCCGCATTCGTTCCGACGAACGTTATCTCTATTACCGACGGACAGATCTTCTTGGAAACCGACTTGTTCAACGCCGGTATTCGTCCCGCTATCAACGCCGGTATTTCGGTATCTCGCGTGGGCGGTGCTGCACAGACCAAGATTATCAAGAAGCTCGGCGGTGGCGTACGTCTAGCGCTCGCGCAATATCGCGAATTGGCAGCGTTTGCGCAGTTCGCTTCCGATCTCGACGAAGCAACCCGCAAGCAGTTGGAACGTGGTCGTCTTGTTACCGAGTTGATGAAGCAGCCTCAATACCATCCGCTGCAAGTATGGGAAATGGCATTGACGCTGTTTGCGGTTAACAACGGCTATTTCGATGATGTCGAAGTTAAGAAAGCTCTCGCTGCCGAAAAAGCACTGCGAGATTTTCTTAAGTCGAAGTATGCCGCACTCGCTGACAATATCGAGAAGACCAAAGATCTCTCGAAAGACGACGAAGCGAAGCTGCACGAGGCGATCAAAGACTTTAAAAAAGTCGGCTCCTACTGATCGCAAGTTGACCGTTTGATCGAACGCCGCGCGTAATGCGCGGCAAAGAGGCAAAGATGGCCGGCACGAAAGAAATTAGAACCAAGATCAAGAGCGTGCAAAACACGCGCAAGATCACTAAGGCGATGGAAATGGTCGCCGCTTCCAAGATGCGTAAGGCACAAGATCGTATGCGTGCAGCGCGTCCGTATGGCGACAAGATCCGTAATATCGCCGCCAATTTGGCGCGCGCCAATCCGGAATACAAGCCCGCGTTTTTGCAAACGCAAAATAATGCCGGTGCTGTGGGCGTTATCGTCGTCACCACCGATAAGGGTTTGTGCGGCGGTTTGAATACCAATATCTTACGGATGTTGCTCGCCAAGCTGCGCGAATTCGAAGGGCAAGGCAAGAAGGTCCAAGCCACCGCAATCGGCAACAAAGGTTTCGGCTTTTTGAACCGGCTCGGTTCGAACGTCGTTTCCCATGTTGTACAACTCGGTGACACACCGCATCTCGATAAATTGATCGGTCCGGTGAAAGTCATGCTCGATGCATATTCTCAAGGCAAGCTGGATGCCGTCTATCTGTTTTACACCAGATTCATCAACACGATGAAGCAAGAGCCGGTGGCTGAACAGTTACTGCCATTATCGAGTGAGCGTATGAAAGCCGATCCGCAGTCCCATGCATGGGACTATATCTACGAACCGGATCCGCAGACCGTTATCGACGAATTGCTGATGCGTTATGTCGAAGCGCTCATTTACCAAGCGGTTGCTGAAAATATGGCATCTGAGCAAAGCGCGCGGATGGTGGCAATGAAAGCGGCCTCGGATAATGCGAAGAGTGTGATTGAGGATCTGCAATTAACCTATAACAAAGCCCGTCAGGCAGCGATTACCAAAGAACTTTCGGAAATCGTCAGCGGCGCGGCAGCCGTTGGTTGATATAGATCAGCCAAACATAGAAACGAATTTAACGTATTAGGAAAGAAAGGAAAGACGATGAGTGCTGTGATGGGAGAAGGGAAAATCGTCCAGTGCATTGGCGCTGTGGTCGATATTCAATTCCCGCGCGAAGCAATGCCGAAAGTCTACGATGCACTGCAACTGACCGATACCTCGTCGAAGTTTGCGGAAGAGGGCTTGACGTTCGAAGTGCAGCAACAGTTGGGCGACGGCGTGGTGCGGACCATTGCGCTGGGCTCGTCGGACGGGCTGCGTCGCGGTATGTCGGTGAAAGGCACGGGCAAGGGAATCAGCGTACCGGTTGGTAAAGCAACGCTAGGTCGCATTATGGAGGTATTGGGTCGTCCGATTGATGAAGCTGGCCCTATTCCTACCGACGCGCGGCGTGAAATTCACCAAGCTGCGCCGAAGTTCGATGAATTGTCACCTTCAGTTGAGCTGCTCGAAACCGGTATTAAGGTTATCGACTTGGTCTCGCCGTTCGCGAAGGGCGGTAAGGTCGGCTTGTTCGGCGGCGCCGGTGTGGGCAAGACCGTTAACATGCTGGAGCTGATCAACAACATCGCGACACAGCACAGCGGTTTGTCAGTCTTCGCCGGTGTGGGCGAGCGGACTCGTGAAGGTAACGACTTCTATCACGAAATGGCGGAAGCCGGTGTTATTAAACTGGACAACATCGGCGAATCGAAAGTGGCGATGGTGTTCGGTCAAATGAACGAGCCGCCGGGCAACCGTTTGCGCGTGGCATTGACTGGCCTGACGATGGCGGAAAAATTCCGTGATGAAGGCCGCGATATTTTGTTCTTCGTTGACAATATCTATCGCTATACGCTGGCTGGTACCGAAGTATCAGCACTGCTCGGTCGTATGCCGTCCGCTGTGGGTTATCAACCGACGTTGGCTGAAGAGATGGGCCGCTTGCAAGAGCGGATTACTTCGACCAAAGTTGGTTCGATTACTTCGATTCAGGCCGTGTACGTGCCTGCGGATGACTTGACCGACCCGTCGCCCGCAACCACCTTCTTGCATCTCGACTCGACCGTCGTGTTGTCGCGTGATATCGCCGCACTGGGTATTTACCCCGCGGTGGACCCGCTTGATTCCACTTCTCGCCAGCTCGACCCGCTGGTCGTTGGTGAAGAGCACTACAACGTTGCTCGTGGCGTACAACAAACGCTGCAACGTTATAAGGAACTGCGTGACATTATCGCGATTCTTGGTATGGACGAGTTGTCACCAGAAGACAAACTGGCTGTGTCTCGTGCACGTAAGATTCAGCGCTTCTTGTCCCAGCCGTTCCACGTTGCTGAAGTGTTTACCGGTACGCCTGGCAAGTACGTTTCGCTCAAAGACACGATCGCTGGCTTTAAAGGCATCGTTAATGGCGATTACGATCACCTGCCGGAGCAAGCGTTCTACATGGTCGGCACGATCGAAGAAGCCATCGAGAAAGCCAAGACACTTCAGTAATGAATTCCACCGTAATAACCCTCTCTGTATAAGGGAGAGTTAGGTGGGGGATGAGGTATATACAGTGGCAAATACAATACACGTAGACGTCGTCAGTGCTGAGCACAGCATATTTTCCGGTGAGGCTGAATTCGTTGCGTTGCCGGGCGAGTCCGGTGAGCTGGGAATTTATCCAAAGCATACGCCTCTTCTGACTCGTATTAAGCCGGGGGCCGTGCGTATTCAGGTGCCGGGACAAGAAGAGTTCGAGCTCGTCTTCGTGGCCGGCGGTATGCTGGAAGTGCAACCGGATACGGTCACTGTGCTTGCAGATACTGCGATTCGCGGCCACGATTTGGATGAGGCCAAAGCTTCTGAAGCTAAGCAACGTGCCGAAGAAGCAATGGCGAATGCCAAAAGCGATCTGGACTTTGCCAAGGCGCAATCGGAATTTGCAATGATGGCAGCACAACTTTCAGCGATTCAGAAGCTCCGACGGAAAAAGTAGTACCGTACGGCAGCAGTAATAGAAAAAGGCAGCGACAAGCTGCCTTTTTTGTCTATACTGGCCAAGAATTCAACGGCCGTTTAGTTTGTCGGCCTAATCCGAGATTACCGATATAACGATTGCAGCGTACTTTAATTAAGCACGCCTTATATAAGCGTAAACGCTACTTGCTTAAGTATGTTGTTTCGGACCAATTGAAAACAAGGATTTGTTTATTTTTGAATAGTTAACGCTGAATGGTTAACTTAAAAGCACAGCGCTCTTCGCGATTGTAATCGCGCATGTATCTAATCTAATGGCGCACAACCGAGTAGGATCAATATCAATAAATTGACCGATATGAATTTAAACGTCGTTATCCTCGCAGCAGGACAAGGTAAGCGCATGAATTCCGTGTTACCTAAAGTCCTCCATAAGCTCGCCGGCAAACCCATGTTGGCGCACGTAATTGATGCCGCGCAAACGTTACAGCCGACTAAGATCTGTACTGTATATGGTCATGGCGGCGACAGTGTGCTCAGTGCATTTAACGAACGGCCCATTACCTGGGTGAAGCAAGAGCCGCAGTTGGGCACTGGACATGCAGTAATGCAAACCTTATCCCACATCGATCGCACTGGGGCGACGTTGATTCTTTACGGTGATGTTCCTTTGGTAACTGCCGATACTATGCGTGAGCTAGTGGCAATTGCCGCGCAAGGCAAACTTGCATTGCTTACGGTAAAACTCAATGACCCCACCGGTTATGGCCGCATCATTCGTGATGATAAAGATAGCGTGTCAGCTATTGTCGAGCATAAAGATGCCACTGACGCACAACGCAGCATTAGCGAAGTGAACACGGGTATTATGGCAGTGCCAAGCGACCGCTTAGCGCAATGGGTATCGAATCTATCGAACAACAATGCGCAGCAGGAATACTACTTGACCGATATAGTCGCAAAGGCTGTAGCGGAAGGAGTTATCGTCGAGGCGCATGCGTTGACGCGTGTCTGGGAAAGCTTAGGCGTGAACAGCAAAACGCAACTTGCCGAATTGGAGCGGATTCATCAACGCAATCTTGCTGATGCATTAATGGAACAAGGTGTGGCATTGGCCGATCCGGCGCGCATTGATATTCGCGGTAGCTTACGCTGCGGCCGTGATGTATTTATCGATGTGAATTGCGTATTTGAAGGTGATGTGACATTGGAAGCAGGCGCGATCATCGGTGCTAACTGCGTATTGAAAAACGTGAAGGTACAAGCCGGTGCGCGTATCGAACCCTTTTGTCACATAGAGGATGCGACTATCGGTGCGGCTTCGCGCATTGGACCATACGCACGTATCCGGCCCGGTACGGTGTTGGCCGAAGACGTGCATATCGGCAATTTTGTTGAGGTTAAGAATAGTCAGATCGCCGCTCATTCGAAGGCTAATCATTTAGCCTATATTGGCGATGCTACCGTCGGCAGTAACGTGAATATCGGCGCCGGCACGATTACGTGCAATTACGATGGCGCCAATAAATATCGCACGGTTATTGAAGACGAGGTCTTCATTGGTTCGGATACCCAGCTCATTGCTCCGGTAACGGTTAGGCGAGGTGCAACCTTGGGTGCCGGCACGACGTTGACCAGTGATGCGCCGGAGGGGCAATTGACTGTTTCCCGCGCGCGTCAAATAACGGTCCCTGGCTGGAAACGGCCAGAAAAAAAGCCTAAAACTTAAGTGTCCCTGTGCAGTATTTCACTGCTCTGCAACAGCTTCTATGGTGTACTAAGCGACCCAAAAAATCGGTCATTATTTGTTGTTATCGCGTTGGTCTGAAAGCAGAGAAGCTTCGTCGAATTCAACCCGGGCGCCAGAAGGTGATGTTTTTGGGGGACGGGCGGGTTGTACAACACATTGGGCCGTAAAGGTACCGCTCCAGCATGTAGAAGAACGATCTGAAACATGAAGATGACATAGGGTTACCGAATCCTATCCTTATCGTTTCGAATAGAGCTATTTCAGTTAAGCCAAGCACCAAAAATAGAGAGGCAAATAAATATGTGTGGCATAGTCGGCGCGATTGCGCAGCGTAATGTGGTTCCTATCCTGATCGAAGGCTTGAGCCGCCTTGAGTATCGCGGCTACGATTCGGCCGGCGTCGCCGTATTGAACGGTGGCATCAAGCGCGTCCGCTCCGTCGGTCGTGTTGCCGACATGCAAGCGAGAGCGGAAGCGGAACAATTGCACGGCGTCGTCGGTATTGGCCATACTCGTTGGGCAACTCATGGCGGCGTGACCGAATACAATGCACATCCGCATATATCTTGTGGCGAAATCGCCGTTGTACATAACGGCATTATCGAAAATCACGACGAGCATCGCGCTCGCCTTAAAGCCTTAGGTTACGAATTCGAATCGCAAACCGATACAGAAGTTATCGCGCATCTCATTCATTACCACTACAAAGCGGCCGGCGATTTACTGGCCGCAACACAACGCACAGTAAAAGAACTAGTTGGTGCATACGCCATCGGCGCCGTTGCGTTGGCATCGCCGGACGTGATGACCTGTGCCCGTATCGGCTGCCCGTTATTAATTGGTCTGGGTGAGGGTGAAAACTTTATCGCCTCCGATGTATCCGCAGTATTGTCCGCAACTCGTCGAGTTATTTATCTTGATGAAGGCGATGTGGCGGAATTGCGTCGTGAAGGCGTCACCATATACGACCGCACCGATGCGAAAGTCGAACGCCCCGTGCGTGTGAGCGATGTCTCTCTCGCATCTATGGAGTTGGGGCCGTACAGCCACTTCATGCAAAAAGAAATCCACGAGCAGCCCCGCGCGCTTACCGATACTATCGAAGCGGTGATTAGCGAAGGCTTTTCGCCGGCATTGTTCGGTGCTGCCGCAAAGGAACTGTTCAGTGAAATCGATAGCATCCTGATACTTGCCGCCGGCACTAGTTACTACGCCAGTCTTACGGCAAAGTATTGGCTCGAAAGCATCGCTAAAATTTCCACTGCTGTTGAAATTGCCAGCGAGTATCGTTATCGCGAGTCGGTACCGAATCCAAAGCAATTGATCATCACTATTTCCCAGTCCGGTGAAACGCTGGATACGATGGAAGCGCTGAAACACGCCAAATCGCTCGGGCAAGATAAAACGCTATCCATTTGTAACGTGCAGGAAAGCGCAATTCCTAGAGCGTCACAATTGGTGTTCTATACTCGCGCGGGCGCGGAAATCGGTGTGGCATCAACCAAGGCTTTCACAACGCAACTTGTCGCATTGTTTACTTTGGCCGTAACGTTGGCTAAAACGCGTGGCCGGCTCAGTGCGGCGCAAGAGATGGAGTATCTGGATTGCCTGCGTCATTTGCCCGGGAGCGTGCAACATGCGCTGAACCTGGAACCGCAAATCGCCGAATGGTCGAAGGCCTTTGCTAACAAACATCATGCGCTATTCCTCGGTCGCGGCATTCACTACCCGATTGCTTTAGAAGGCGCATTGAAATTGAAGGAAATCTCTTACATTCATGCAGAGGCTTATCCCGCAGGCGAATTGAAGCATGGCCCGTTGGCCTTGGTGGATAACGATATGCCGGTGGTCGTGATTGCGCCGAACGATGTACTGCTGGAGAAAGTGAAATCCAATATGCAGGAAGTGCGCGCACGCGGCGGCGAGTTGTTTGTGTTCGCCGATTTGGATAGCCACTTCGCGGAGAGCGAAGGCGTCCATGTGATCCGTACTCCACGTCATGTCGGCGTACTGTCGCCGATAGTGCATGCGATCCCAGTCCAGATGCTGGCCTATCACGCGGCATTGCAGAAAGGGACCGACGTAGATAAGCCGAGGAATTTGGCGAAGAGCGTGACGGTGGAATAGGGCAGTATCGCGCACTTAGATCATCTTAAAAACTTTCGAGCAGTCATATCAATCTAGCTATAGCACGGATTACGCCGCAAACAGCTAATCCGTGCTACGTCCGGAAATTATTCAAGAAGCGTATTCGTTTGTTGGGCGCATGAGGCGTGCTATAGCGTTCAACGTTTTTTCCTCGTACTTGTTGAAGCCCTTCGTCTGCAGGTTATGTGAATCATTAGGCATCTCGCAATAGGTCTAATACACGTACTATCCATGTCTTCGTTATTACGCGGGTCAAGCACCTACATAGTAATCACTGAAGCATCGAAGTCGGTAACTGTCACCCTGTAAAATCTTTTCACCATTCATTCATGCCGAGCGCATTTGGAATTATCGTGAAAATACAACCTAAGCTTGCGATTTATTTATCGATTGTCCTCACCGTTGTGTGTCTCAGTGTCGTGGTATTTCAGGCTATTTCATTGAGTAGTATTACCGATCCTGTTGAACTTGCCGATGCAAAAGGCTTTGTTTGGTTTTGGACGTTTTTGGGCAGTGTAGTCGGCGTATTCGGCGTGTTGTCGTGGTGGATTTATCGTACGGACTCGAATACTAAAAGCGAGTAATCTTTCAACGAACCAATAGACACTAATATTCCATCGCATGAATACGAGACCGCCTATAAGAAGCAATCTCCTTTGTATCGGTATAGCCATCTTGTCTTTGGCGTTGACGCATCAGGCGGCGAATGCTGGTCCGTTGCGTGACCGAATCATGGAGCGTCGCGCCGCCGCTCAGGAAAAAAACGAAATGCTTGACGGAGATACTGAATCTACAAGCGTTACGACTTTACCGGCCAATGCACGCGTTATCCGCAATATTTCATATGGTGTAGATGACCGCCAGCGGTTCGATGTTTATGCGCCGAAGCAGGCTAAAGGTGCGCCCATCATTTTTATGGTGCACGGCGGTGCTTGGGCGAAGGGCGATAAAGCGATGAAGTCGGTGGTGGATAACAAAGTAAACCGTTGGTTGCCGCAAGGGTTCATTGTTATTTCCATCAATTATCGAATGTTGCCGGATACCGCGCCTATCGAACAGGCGAGAGATGTCGCTCGAGCGTTAGCAGTCGCGCAAGAAAAAGCGGCATCCTGGGGAGGAGACCGCAACAAATTCATTTTAATGGGTCATTCCGCCGGGGCTCATTTAATTGGGCTGTTGTCCGCATCGCCATCCATGGCGACGGAACTGGGTGCAAGCCTATGGTTAGGTGGTGTGTTGCTTGATAGCGCCGCGCTTAATGTGGTTCAAATCATGCAAGCAAGACATCCGCGTCTTTACGACCAAGCATTCGGCCGTGACACCACTTACTGGCAATCGGCATCGCCGTTTTATGCGCTAATGAAAGCGGGACCGCCTGTTTTATTGGTATGTTCTACGCGTCGCGAAGATTCTTGTTCGCAAGCAGAACATTTTGCTGAAAAGGCGTCGTCGCTCAATATGAAGACGGTGGTACTGAGGGAGAATCTCTCGCATCGAGACATCAATCAGAACCTGGGCCAAGAGAGTGCTTATACTCAAGCGGTCGAATCCTTCTTGCGAACACTGGATAACCGATAGGAAATCAGTAAAGGGGTACCAGGTTTTGCCGGAGCCGTTGACGCCTTTCTCGACAAAGAAGGCATTCTTCGCGCCATAGCCATGTCGCGGCTTGCAGAAAAGCTGTGGGTACCGATTCAGATATGGAGAGAAATCGATTAGTTGGTTAGGGGGGCAAGACCGCGACCGTTTCCACAAAGGGAATTTCTTGCACCAGCAAATATTCGCTAACGGACCGGGCAAGGGCGGTTGCCCCTGCCGCCATAAATTTCGATGAATGCATATCTCTTGCGGTTGTCGCGGCAAGAGATAGCGGCAATGCAATAATCCATTCGGAAAACCACGCCGGATAAATTCAACAAACATAAACCGCAGAATGCGTTTCATGCAGATTGTTTATACAAACAACGGTTCAATTGACATGGGCGCTTCAATCGGCTGCGTTGGAGAGGGCGACCTATGAAATCTCGTTTTGCAGTATTTGATCGAGCGTCTGCCGTTTCCGAATTAATTTCAATTCTCCATCGTTTGTGACCAATACTTCGGCACACTCCGGAAACGAATTATAGTTTTTCGATGCCATGCTGGCTGAATAAGCGCCGGTTCCTTCGATCACTACCAAATCGCCGATGGTCGTTTCGCGCAATTGCCGAGGTTGCAATCCTTCCGAATTACCGGGTTCCGGCGTCAAGATATCGCCGCTTTCACAACAATGGCCGACGACGATGTACTCACTGGTTCCGTGCCGTTGAGTGGTATCGGCGGCGACGCTAATCAACGGATGTTGTGCGCCGTATAGGCTGGGCCGTAAAAGCTCCGTCATGCCGGCATCGATCTTGATGAAACGGTAACCGGTCGGTCCGGTATCTATCATGTCCATTGCCGTCGTTATCAATGCGCCAGCATTGGCGACGAGATAAGTGCCGGGTTCAACTTCTAAATGCAATTTACGATTGTGCTGTTGCGCGAACGCGGCGAATTCCGGCAGCACTTTATTGCCGATGCTTTGTAAATCGGCCGATGTTTCGTATTGCATGCGACCGACCTTATAGCCGCCGCCTAAACTAAGAATTCTCGCCTCCGGTAACTTTGCGGCGATATCGAGCGAAAGCCGGGCGCAATGTACCCAGATGTCCGGATTCGATCCCGACCCGATATGGGTATGCATGCGGCCAATGCGCAAGTTATATTGCGCGGCGATGCGTTGCACTTCATCTAACTTTTCGTGCCAAATGCCAAAGCTGGAAGAGGGGCCGCCGACATTCGTGCGATTAGTGCTGCCTGAACCTAAACCGGGATTGATTCGGACGCACACCTCGGTGCCCGGAAAGCGTTTCCCGTAGCTTTCTAATTGATGCAGTGAGCACGCATTGAAGTTCACGCCTTTATTAATGAGCGTTTCGAAGTCTTCGTGCAATTGCTGCGCCGTTAATTGAATGTGATCGGCCGGAATGCCTGCGCGAATCGCCCGTTCTGCTTCAAAACCGCTGCTTGCATCGATATGCAGGCCGGCATTGGCGAATATGCGTAACACCGCTGCGGAAGGCAGCGCCTTCATTGCGTAGCGAGCGGTCAATCCAAATAAATTGGGAAAGGCGAGCACTTCTTTAGCACGCATTTCCAAGGTTTTCTGATCGTAGACGAATACAGGGGTGCCGAATCGGCGGCCGATTTCGCGTACTTGTTCTTCACTCAAAAATCTGAGTGTTTCTATGGTCATTTGGCCATTCTCCCTAGGGCTCTATTGCATCGACTGCGGCAGTATACCGGCACCGGCGCGTTAAAACGGATGTCGGCGCCATTTTACATGGCACATCAATTGCTGAATCTTCTAATAACGCTTTCATGGAGATTAAGGACGAATCTGGGCCGACGAGCCGCTCCACTTACTGCGAAGGAGGGACCGTAGCCATTATTACGCGATAGGCCCATTGTTTCGGCGCTAACCGTGTTGGCTAGTGGGCTAAGGAGAACATTGTGAACCGTATTTTTATCTTTACCGTATCGAGCATTTTGTATGTATGTGCCGATAGCGCATTGGCACAGATAGCTGGCGTGACCGAAATCAATGGTCCCAGCGTGACGACACAGGCGGTCGCAATCGGCTGGAGTGCGAAAAGGCAAGTTATCGGCAAAGGCGTTTATAACGATCAGAAAGAGCAACTAGGAAAAATAGAGGATTTGATCATTACGCCGGATAACTCGATTTCCTATGCCATTTTAGGTACCGGCGGTTTTATCGGCATCGGCCGACACAAGGTGGCAATTCCAATCGAATTATTGGAAGACCATAACGGCGATATCGTCTTGCCCGGCGTGACAGAAAGCGCGATTCGCGAGCTACCTTCATTTCAATATGTTAACGAGTGAATAAATTGCGCTTAGCAATAATTACCTTATGCAGTAATTATTGCTGGCTGAGACCATCATTACGATGGCGGCGCGAATCGGCTAGACTCTCCGCTTACGGCAATCCGATAAGACTGGTGAACGATGGCACGACTCGCGGCGATTGGACTGTGGCTTATTTTGGCGTTGATTCCACGGATTGGATTAGCCGCCGAAGCGAGCACATTAACCGTTACTCAATCTGTCGACAGCGCGGCAAAAGGTTTGGCATCCGTCATTGTTGCTCGCGAAGGCGGGTTGCAAAATGGAAACGGTAATGGCGATCCTATGTTCGATATCGGTGGACGCAAAATTACCGATACCCGTTTTATTCCCCGCATCGAGGTAAAGGATTACGGAAATACGAAATTGCGCGAGCAACTGCTGGCCGATGCAAAAGCATTTACCATCGGCGGACAACCAGGCGAACCTGGTGTGCTCTTGCCTTTTATTGCCGCGCTGCAAGCCTATGCGGAGGCCAATAACATTGTCGAGCTGGTATTTAATTTCAATCAGAAAGTCTCATTGCGCGGCGATCCTGCATTTAAGTATTTGGTATGGACAGCCGTGCTTCGGCAAGGCCGAATTCCGCGTTTTCCGGAGCCGCAACTTCTCGATGCCGCACCGGCTGTCTTGCAAATAATTTATACGCCGCAATTGGTGGTTAAAGGATTGCCGCGCGGCTTGTCTTATCCGAATGCCGGAACGCTGCGATGGCGAAAGCTCGATGCTTCTTTGATGCCATTAACCGAGTGGGCGCGTATTGGTGTATCGGCCGCTTACGATATGCCGTCGGATATTATGGATGCCCCGGTTGATAATGATGTGGGTGTGAAATGCTTGGCCAATCGCGCCGCGATACCCACTTGCCCCAAGGCCGACAATGTAGCGGACCTTTTGAAAAAAGCCCAGGCCGGCTATGCCATTCTCGATTACGGACGCGCATTGCAACCTGTATACGATACGGTGCAGCCCGATCGTCGTAGCGATCCTGAGCGTGTATTGCGTGTCGCGATGTCGGTCGATTATCGCGAATGGGTACCCGGCGGATGTGCCGGCGGTACATTCATTAACCGAGGTAGTTATGGCGTCGTATTGAACAATCCAATCGACCGTTATTACATTTGGGGTAACGGAACGTTTCAGCGTATTGATACATTCACCAGCCAAGTCATGGCATCAACCACTTCGTTCGACGTTAAGAAAACCGATATTCGCGGTGAGACGCCGGCTACGCTTGCCGAGAAAATAGTGAATGTCGCTAAGCCCTCTGCACCATTACTGTTAACGAGTAAAGTTCCCAACATCGTAAAACTTGCACCGATAACAGCTACCTCATCGGCAACCGGTAACACGTTGGTGATAGCCGATTACTTCTATGCACATTGCGGCCGCGCTTTTGGTGCCACGGCGAGTTGCGATGCGGATGGCAATGTTCAACTGACATTTGGTGTTAGCAGCTCGGTATCGTATTGCGGTCCGCGTGATAACAAGTTCTATCAATCGCAAACCTATACCTTGCACAAAGGCACGCCGTTGCAAAAACAAACGACGGTGCTCGAATACGCCAATAGCTTTTCGTGGAGCTACGACGGTGATCGCACCGTATTGTTTAGTCGCGGCGATTGGCTGGGTAACGACGATCCCGGCACACGAATAGGAATGTCGCTTTTCGCGTCAGAATTATTCTTTCCCAGCGCTGGTTATTACTTACAACAGAATTTTCCCAGCGGCGGGCCGATTAACTTTTATTTCGAAGGGCAAGTTTGCCCGGAAGGCAGTATCGAAGGCGATCGAATATTTCCGCCGGATTCGTTTTGGCACGACAACTATGTCGACAAATGCATTCAAAAAGATCCGAAAGGCCCGATTGCGGGAGAGTGCAATGAGACGGATGATCGAATCGAATGTCCTCACTATCGCATAGTGGGAACGAAGATATGGGGGCCTACACGCAAAGACCCTGGAATGGGAAAGCGGCGCTTATAGGTTCGCATGCTTATCGATCGTATTGAACTCGATAAGTTAACTAAAGAAGCACCGCGAAGTTACGCAAGCATTTGGAGCAACTATTGTTGCTGATTGCCTACACCGTAATTCATCGCGCTAAGAATATCGCCGTTATCTTGTCCGAGCTCCCATGCAAAGACACCCGCTAAGTTTTGGCTTACGGCGTATTGGCCTTTTTCAGCGATCGCACGTGGATCGTCATATCCGATAAACGTTAACGTATTTGGATTCCACAAATAGTAAGCATGCAAAGTAGAGTCGTAGGTGACTTGATATCCATTCTTGCCGTTGCCGCTAGTATCAAAATAAGCGCCTGCTAAGGTGTTGTATCTTTCCGTACCATCGCCACCATTGTAATTGGCATTTCCCGTTCCTTGCATGGGATTGACTGAATTGGTACAGCTTCCCCAACCTCGGCTATACATGGCTACACCTTGTACTATCTTCGAAGCAGGAACGCCGGCGGCGATAAGATTTTGAACACCGAATTGGTTACTTGCCGGATACAGTGCCGTGTGATGGCCTACACCTGACCAACTGCCGTAATAGTCGTAAGTCATCGCGAAGACATAATCGAGATAGGTTTGTGCTGCGGCGTAATTGATTGCATTGACGATGTAGTCGACCGTCGTCACCGCCGATGTCAATTGATATTGGCGTCCCGTGTTTGTGCCTAATTGATTCAAAGCGACTCTTAATTCATGCAGTAAATCCACATAGGCTTGGCTATCGCTTGCAGAACCCAGCGACGGGCTATTGAGGCCGAGATCGTTTGTAGGGGCCTCCCAATCGATGTCGATGCCGTCGTAAGCTGTGTGAGCCGTTAGATAACTTATGACGGAATTAATGAAAATGGTTCGTTTTGTGATATCGCCGGCCATATAAAAGAAGGAATTCGAACCGACGCCGCCTCCACCGATGGACAATAAAATTTTTACGCCCGGCGCTTGTTGTTTGAAGGTGGCCAGTTGTATGTGATGTGTATTGTCGGAGGTTGAACCGTTGACGGCCAATTCAAAGTCGTTTTTGCCCGCGCAAACGGCAGCATCAGCCGCTGCTTGTCCCGGACCGCATATTCTAATGAACGCGTAGATCAAATGGGTGAGATTTCCCGTTGGCAGCGAGCTGAGATCGTAGCCGCCATCTAGTTCGTAATCCGGAAGATAAGTGGCGACTACTTTGCCGGATGTTTTTGATGGTCTTCATATGGTTAGAGATTGCTGCGCAATGCAATTATGAAAGCTAAGAGCACTGGCACCTTTTACTACAGCATAAAGAATGGAGCGTGACACACCTGTTGCGGAAGCATAATTAGGTTATGGAGACATCTACAAAAAGTTACAACCGTACTATAACAATAACTCCTGGCTCGTTTTTAAAGAGTCTAAAAGGGCGACTCTGTCTAAGGCGGGCCGTTATCCAAGGGAGGCTCTCAATGAAAAAGCAAGCAGCAGGGAAATACTGGTTGCCGTTGTTGCTCACCGCCGCAGCCGTCATGCCTGTCGGCGTAGTCCATAGCGAACCACCGGCGAAGAAACCATCGAGTTATGCGCCGGTCGTTATCGACGAGGACTTCGCAAGCATTATGGCGCGAATGAAGGCAGCGAAGCCCGGCATCATGCAACGGCAAACGGCATTGCTTAATGAACGTTACGATTTGGTAAATCGTCCCGCTTCCGGCATCACGATGTCGCGCGGAAAGCCGATTCAAGACGGCGTAAGAGTGAGGCTCCCGGCTGGTACGAGCTGGGATAAATTGGCCATCATGACCCCGGAGGAAATTCGCGAAAAAAATCTTTTCCCGGCGGGTTTTTTTCCTCTGCCCCATCCCAATCATCCGGAAGGTGGCATGGTCTTTCCGCAATTCCATATCGATGAGATTAAGAAACAAGAAGCCAGAGATCTAACGCGTTTCGATTTGGATTTCGATTTGCCTGACCATTTTCTGCCGGAATTTCCAGCGCCGATTTATTTGACGACTCGACCGGATCTCGGCGATGTATCTCATGGAAAACTGGTAACGATCGATAATTATTATGAGCTCTTCAACGGTGTGCTGAATCCGAAACAAATCGAAGGCGTGCGTTTATTGGTTACGCCCTTTCCGCAACAGCAATTCAATCAAACCGAAGATCGGCGTTCCGCTCGTCCTAGCCGCGGCGTGGCGTGTTTCGATTGTCACGCTAACGGGCATACCAATGCATCGACTCATTTAGCAGGCGATGTTCGACCGCAGGAGTTTCGCCATCGCATCGATACGCCGTCTTTACGTGGCGTCAATATTCAACGTTTATTCGGTTCACAGCGCGCATTGAAAACCGTGGAGGACTTTACCGAGTTCGAGCAACGCGCCGCTTACTTCGACGGCGATCCTGTTATCGCTACCAAAAAAGGCGTGAATGTTCTTGAAAGAGGCAGCCAGGTTCATTTCATGGCGGAGTTTCAAGAGTTATTGGATTTTCCGCCGGCGCAAAAGCTGGGAATCGACGGTAAGCTCGATCCGAAAAAAGCAACGGAAGCAGAGATGCGAGGCCAAGCAGTCTTTTTCGGAAAGGGCCAATGTGCGAGTTGTCATGCGGCCCCGTATTACACGGACAACTTGATGCACAACTTGAAAACGGAACGGTTCTATAAACCACGTTTGATCAATGGGCGTATGGCAAATGCCGATGGTCCGATCAAAACCTTTCCCTTGCGCGGCGTTAAAGATTCACCGCCGTATCTGCACGATGGAAGATTGCTGACCTTGGATGATACGGTCGAGTTTTTCAATCTCATCTTGCAAACGAAGTTGTCGGAGCAAGAGAAAAAAGACCTCGTCGCATTTTTACGGCAGTTATAAATGTGAATCGACAGCGCGTTCTTATTTTGATCGCGCTGTCGATTTACTTATTAGCCCGACGGCTTTTTCGTGCTGCCGTATTCTTTTCATCAACTTTTTCGTCTGTGGTTGTCGCCGCTTTATACCTGGCGCATTCAGACACCGTGGATTGATGAATGATTTCTGCTAGCCGCAATACGCCCGGACCTGCGTAATCGCGATCGGCAAAGATTAAATACAAATCGACGAATCGTTCCAAGCCTTCGCGCATCGGCAATGGTTTCAAGGTGCCGTTACTTAAATCTTCCCGTATTTTCTCCTCCGGAAACCAAGCAAAGCCATAACCTAATCGAGCTGCTTGGATCGATGTGGCCATGTGGCTGACTGTCCAGCGTTCGCGTGCTTCGACGGAAACGGCTTTTCGCGAGCGCTTGGCGCCTGAGTCGCGCACGACCAAATGCCGATGTGCACGTAGATCCTGCATGGTGAGTTTGCGTTTGAGCTGATGCAGCGGATGGTCCGGATGTGCTGCCGCGATAAGGCGAAGCCGTATCAAAGGTTCGCCGAGAAAACCAGGCGGAATTTGCGGCGAAATGGCTAAGTCCACTTCTCCTTGCAACAACGCTTCCGGCGTACCGCCAAGTACCGATTCGACTAACTCGATGTGCGTGTGAGGGCTTTCGGTGCCAAAGCGATTCAAGCAATGCATCAAGAGCCACATCGGAAAAAGAATTTCTACAGCGAGGCGAATCTCCGCTTCCCATCCGGCCGATAGGGTGCGCGCGGCGCGTTCCAATGCGCTTGCTTCGTCTAGTAATGTTTGCGCTCGTCGATAAAGTAGTTGCCCAGTCGACGTCAATGTCGCCTTGCGGCCTTGGATTTCAAAGGCTTTTACATTGAGCATCGATTCGATTTTTTGCACGGCATAAGTCACTGCCGACTGGGTTTTATGCAATGTCTCCGCGGCTCGCGCATAACTGCCGGAATCGACGACCGCGATCAGCGCGCGCCATTGCTCTAGGGAAATATGGGGAACTGAACTCATATATAAGATAATTCGATTGATATGGGCTGAATATTCCGCTTTTTTATCTGATTAGTAAATATTTAAATAGCGGCATGTCAATCAATAACGAGGTGTCACGATGAGCACGCTGCTACAACTCAATACCAGTATTTTTTCCGGAGCCGGCCAATCTACGCTTCTGGCGGATCAGTTCGTTGCCGCGTGGCGTGATAATCATTCGGACGCGCAAGTGATTGTGCGCGACTTCGCGAACGATTCAGTGCCGCATTTAAGTGCCGAGCGCTTCGGTGCTTTCATTACGAAACCCGAAGAGCGTAGCAGCGAACAGCAGCAAGTTATCGACTATTCGGATACGCTAATCGCCGAATTGAAAAGCGCCGATGTGATAGTCCTTGGTTTGCCCATGTACAACTTTGGTGTGCCCTCCATGCTCAAGGCCTATTTCGATCATGTCGCGAGGGCAGGTGTTACGTTTCGTTATACTGAAAAAGGTCCCGTTGGATTGATCACCGGTAAGCGCGCTTATGTATTTGCCGCTCGTGGCGGCATGTATGCCGGTACACCGCTGGATAGTCAGACCAACTACGTCCGCGACTTTTTGCGATTCATCGGCATCGATAATGTCGAGTTCGTTTATGCCGAAGGGCTCAATATGGGTGACGCAAGCAAGCAAAGTGGATTGGCGCAAGCAGGCCAGGCAATTCAACGATTGAACGATGAGGACAAAGTCGCTGCCTAAACGGCTATTGCGCTTGCGACATTGGAGGAAAAATCATGAGCACACGTACCCTACAGCATGTCATCGAGTCGGTGGCGACATCCGATGGCGCCGGCGTGAAACTACGTCGCAGTCTTGGAAAAGCGCAGGGCTCGCGGCTGGATCCATTTCTCATGCTGGATGAATTTTCGTCCGACAATGCGAACGACTATATCGCTGGTTTCCCCGACCATCCTCACCGTGGTTTCGAAACGGTGACCTATATGCTAGATGGCCATATGCAACACGGAGATCATCTTGGTAATCGCGGCGAATTGAAAAGCGGCGGCGTGCAATGGATGACCGCCGGGCGCGGGATCATTCATTCCGAAATGCCTCAACAAGAATCGGGCAGGATGCGTGGTTTCCAGTTGTGGATCAACCTGCCCGCCGCGGAAAAAATGAAGCCCGCTTCCTATCGCGATATTCAGCCATCGGAAATCCCAATCGTATCGCTGTCTAACGGCGGTCGCGTGAAAGCGATTGCCGGCGACGTTGTTGTCGATGGGCAAATCACCAAAGGACCGATTCAAGGACTGACCACGGAGCCTTTGTACTTAGATGTGGCCTTACCCGCAGGTGCTGAATTTACGCAGGCGGTTAGGGTCGGCCACAACGTTTTTATTTATCCCTATGAAGGTAGCTTGTCGATCGGCGCTGGTGACAACGCCCGCACATTAAAATCGCAAAGCGCCGGCGTGTTAACCGATGGCGACACTATAGAAGTTCGCGCGGGTAAAGAGGCGGCGCGCTTTATTCTATTAGCGGGACGCCCCCTGCGTGAACCGGTGGCACAGTATGGGCCTTTCGTGATGAATACGCGCGAAGAAATCGAGCAGGCGATTAGGGATTATCAGAACGGCGTGTTGCATCAAAACGTTCTTTAAGAGTCTGAGCATCGGATAACGGTCTGTGGTTGCGATTGCGTCACAGGAGGTTAATTCCGTCTGCGATTAGGGAACTCTTAACCTCCAGAGCAAACAGTCCCTACCGAGACTGGCCATTTTTTATAAGCGGCTTTTTCGATGTGAGGATTTCCCTGGCGCTAACGTTGTACTTTTCGATGAGCCTGGCCCACCGATTGCCGCGCCCTTCGCTGGAAGCGGAAAACCCGCTACTTTTCCTTTCTGTACCAGTTCGGCGCGAATAGAGGCTACTGTTCTTCCATGAAAATGAGAATGTTCTTCTAGCCGCTCTTTGGATATTCGCATCACCGTTTCGTCGCCCGTGCCCGGAGCTCTATAAGCAAGTAACACGGACTCGTCATCCGCAACCCGGAAAATAGATTTCGACGGAACTTGGAATTTGCCGTCCGGGGCGGGGCGAACCGGTCGGCCGTGGATTAAAGAAATGGAGTGATTGTCGAGTCCGGCAGTGTAGTCGGGAGAGGATGGCACCGCCGGCGCGATCTGAGGTGTCTTTGCGCGGCCGTTGATATCTAAATCAGGCCGATATTGGGATGTTACGTTAAGTGGGGCCTTGGTAAAGCCGATTTTGCTAAACACCCGCTCGACAATTTTTTTTTGCTTAAAATTGCTGGGCAACGGGTACGTCATCGGAGCGGTCTGCCGAAGTTCCACATTAAATCGAAGTCGGTTTCGTAACCTGACTAAGTGGGAAACCTCCTTTGGCAGAAAGGGAAAGTCGCCGTCACGCGGTATTGCCACCTGCTGTTGGTAACGTGCTAAGGCCCCCGCAATCTGCTCGACTTCTTTTTGAAGCTGCTGTAACTCATTTGCGGGAATGTTCGCCGCTTGTTCCAAGTTGTCTCGACATCGCTGAATATCCTGGTTTAGTCGATCCACCATTTCACGAGCTGCGAGCTGGCACGTCTTTTTCCATTTCTGAATGCTGTCATGGACCTCCATCAATTTGGTCTTGGGCATTTTTTGCAGCGAGTCCGACGTAAGCAAGCACATTTCGTTTCTCATCTCCGTTACCGCATTTGCAGTCGAGCTTTCCGGCAGCAGCAGATAACGTATCTGGTTTTCTTGATGCACGAACGTTTCTTTAGCATTCTTCATGTCGTCTAACGCCTGATGTATAACGGCCCGGACCTCACGAAGATCTCTCAATTGATTCGATATCGTAGCGTCATTTTCTATTTTGCTGCTAAGGTGTTCGTATTGCCTGACGTCGGCGAATGCGCGATTCCTGAGTTCGAATAGCTCGTTCAATGTAGAAGAAATGTTTTTGACCAAGGAGGGGGAAACGAAGTCCCTTTTGCTTGCTTGTTCTATGGCGTCGAGCGTGCTGCATAGTGCTTTACTGCATTCTTTGGCGGTCATTTGAAACGACGGCCAATCTTCCGATATGCGCAATGTCTGAAGGAACTCTCGTAAAGTTTCCAGATCAGAATGATGAAGTGTCTGTGGTAAACAATCTAGATCATTTTTCAATGCTTCAATTGAGTCGGGGACGGACGGAAGCAGTTTCTCAGCCTCCCAGTTTTTCCGCTGCACGCTATAAAAAACGCGCATTTGGTTATCTAGCAAACGCTTTTGTTGTTGTGTTTCATTAATAATAGCGTTTACGCTTGCAGCAGGCGGTTCGCTACTCATAAATTCTTTTAATGTTCGATCTGTTTGCTGAAGAAGCGCTTCATATTTGTTGCTCAGCGCTTTCACGTCGTCGGGCGACACAGTCTCTGTTCGCAAGCTTCTCCATGCCCTTAGCTCCAAAAGCCTGCTCGTGCAAATGTCTTTTACTTCTTGGAGTAGATGTATCGGTGCCAACAGCCGTTGACGGTTCGCTTGCCATAGAAGCAAGTCTCTGACTTTCAGAACATCAAGTCGAGGCTCTGTCATGGTTTCGACATCTGTGCTTATGGTTTTTTTATGAACTGTGTCCAGCAATGTCGCCTCTTCCAGCCGAAGGGCATTCAAGGTATTTGGGTATTGATGACTGAGCCGAGCGATTAGGGGCTCAACGTGTTTTTTCCATGCATTGGCGCGTTCTTTTGGCACACCCCATTTGTAAAGTTCGTTTAAAAGGATGAGTGGGTTTGCATTTTGATGCTGATTCTCAACGCCGCTGGGCCGCAGGAATTCTGCCATCAAAGCATCGATTTTTTGGTTTATCTTTTCTTTGTGTAAATCGGTTAGCGCTTTGTCGACTTTTGTTAGGTCACGCAAATTGAGATGTAATTTTTCCAGCGTTTCAAGATCGTAGCTAAGGCGCGCTTTATTTGCCAGATACCCTGTCAGTGTGTTTAGTTCGTCAGAAACCGACTTGCTAAGTTTTTCTCGCTTCTTTAGCGGCAGGCTAATATCGCCTTTTAAGTAGGCACCGAATTCTTCCAATGCTTTTATATCAAGGGTTAATGTGGTCGGATCCTCCGCATACTTCCTCAGCAAGCGAAGCCGTTTAAATTTCTCTAGATGCAAAATAGGAGTGACTGCTGAATTAAGGCGCCCCCCTGCAGGTAGACTGACTAGATCTATCTCAGCTATTGATTCAACGGTATGTTGAGCCAGCGCTTCCCAGCGTTTTCTATTGGGCTCATTGGCTCGCTCGAATTGTTCGATTCGCTGAAGCAACAAAATCAATTCCGGAGCCAAGCCATCATATTTTTCTCGAGTTCGTTTTTCTGTTGACGTAGTGGTTTGTGACGCGGAACTATCGTCTGCATCTCGCGTTGTCGCCCGTTCCAATTCGCGCAGCAGTGAAGTGTGTAGCTCGCCGGCACTAAGCGACTGGTGAAAGGCTATAGACACCGCATCGGGAGACGGCGTTGGTGCAATGTCCGGCCGCATGACTTGGCACACGCGTTGCACAATACTCGCTACTTCCGTTTCGCTTGTGGACTCTAGTTCATATTCACGATCTAGCGATAAAACTCTCGTTTTCATGTGACCGAGGTGGTTTTCCATGACTGCATTTTCGACGGCCCTGAGGGCTGCTCCATCTATGGCACTGAAAGCGAATTGTCGCAAGAATCGAGTTTGGCTATTGCGCAATGCGACTAACGACTTTTGAAGCCTGGTTTTGTCGAGTTCATAGGCGCGTCTGCGACTGTCTGCTGCCTCTGGAGTTTCGTTAGATGAAGCGGGAAGCCGGCCCTGCGATTTGGCGTCGTTAAATTTATCTAAGATGACTATTTGTGTATCCGTCGGATTAACGCCGAGTTGCTGTCGTAGTGCTGCAGAAGTGAGGTCAAGTTGTTCTTTCTCCACCAACTGAAAAATTGCGTCGTCCTGCATTTGTTTAGTCTCTAATGTATTTATTTGCGTTTTAAGCTCATTGAGACGGTGTTTTGTATCGACGCTAACGGATGTTCCATCGTTGAATTCATCGGCGGCGCGACCAGCATTTGAGAGGAGGCCCGATGTTCTGAGAAACGTATAAATAACCCGGGCGTCTTCTTTGGAGATATCGACGTATGGGCTATTGCTGTTCTGGGGTTCATCCTTCCATTTTGGGGTGATTGCAGCGAATTCGGAACGTTCGAGATCTAGCCCGCAGAGTACTCCGCTTACCATGTCGATGAGTAAATTCGATGGAGTAAGGTCATGATTGATGATGCCGCCGGTATGAAAATGTCGCGCCAGGCGGAGAAGTTGAACATAAATGGATTCAACAACTATCGCTTTCTGCCCTTCCGCTATTTGCATTTTTTCGGATGCCCGATTTAGCTCTTGCATGAATGAATCCAGGCGCATGGTTCGTCGCCGGTAAGCCGTGATCACGCCAAAAAAGTGAGACCCATCCTGATGCTCGACTCTTCTTTTGCCGAAACATTCGACTAAGTGAGGACTGTATCCGGCATTCTTTTGCGTGGTTTCAAAATACGTCACCTCGGTCGCGCTGCCAGGCGCCACGTATGTATTCTGAAGACGTTCTTTCGCGGCGAATAACCGGTGATTCTGATCTTTGACGAGATAGACTTTGCCATCAGCACCCTGGCCAAGGATATCGATCACTTCTAGCAAGCCGACGGGCGGAGGAGATGGCGCGTATAAATCAAACTCCGTGATGTCTAATATTCGGGGACCTGAAAAGGCATCAAAACGTGGGCGTAGCGCATCCCTATAGGCTTCCAAAATAATGTTCTTCTGATGGGGCTCGAGTTCTTTCAGCGCGCTAGGGTTAAAGCGAGTTGATCTTACGGCCCTTATTCGGTCCGTTGGCGTCATCTCGGGATCGCAAATACGCAGATATAGAGCTTTGTCGTCCGGGGCTTGCGCAATTAAACGCAATTCTTCCTGTTCGCGTGTCTCAAATTGAATGACTTCTTTTTCGATTGAACGCGCTTTTACGGCCGCAATGAATCCCTCCGCCGCAGGGGACTTGCTCCCTACCAGACCCAGGAGTGTTTGCAGCTGAGATTCCAGCGTTTTAATAAGTTGAAAAAGACCGCTATCCCGCAGTGCGCGTAGCTTATGTAGCCGGGCTATATATGCTGTAGTTGACTCTTGGAGTTCTGCTAATTCCTCAGCGATCGTCTTCATGGTCGTTCTTAATAATGGAAGGCCGTGTTTTTCTTGTTAATAGAAATCACTCTATCAGACAAATTTAGACTTTCGCAAAAGCTTTGACGTAACCGTGGGATCAGAGCTTTCAAGAGTCGTTTAAGACGAGTTGAAACTGCGGCAAATAGCTTTCAGGCAGCAATCGCTTACTATTAATTGCGATTGATTTGCAAATTTTGATCGGCCATATCGATCAGAAGATAATGCTCGGTGTATCCTTATCCATCTCAAACCATTGGGAATACACCATATGCGTATGGGTTGTTGGCATCAACGAAGGAATCGTTCTACATGCAACATTAATTTAAAAAAATAGCTGCATTAGAGAGAGATATTTATGGGTATTCCGCTTCGCGTATTGCTGGTCGAAGATTCGGAAGATGACGCCGAGTTGGTTTTGCTTCGCCTGGAAAAAGATGGCTATGACGTAACGCACGAAAGAGTGCAGACCGCCGTCGATCTAAAGGCTGCGTTGGTGGGTAAAACTTGGGACGTAGTTATCTCCGATCATTTCATGCCTGGTTTTATTTCGACAGAGGCGCTGGCCATCGTTAAAGCGAGCGGCGTTGATCTACCTTTCATCATCGTTTCCGGTGCGATTGGAGAAGATGTCGCTGTCGCTGCGATGAGGGCAGGCGCCGATGACTTCCTATTGAAAGATAGGCTGGCGCGACTAGCGCCGGCCATCGAGCGCGAGTTACGTGAAACCGATGAACGTCAGGCGCGCAAAGAGGCGGAAGCATCGGCGCGGCAATTGGCGGCAATTGTCGAGTCGTCGGACGACGCGATTATTGGCATTACGCTGGAAGGAACTATCACCAGCTGGAACGCCGGCGCGGAACGTATTTTCGGCTATGCCAGCGAAGAGGTGACGGGACGTCCGATCTTTATATTGGTTCCCCCCGAGCGCCAAATGGAAGAGAGCGAGATGCTCGATCGATTGGTGCGTGGAGAACGCGTTGCACATTTCGAAACGGTACGGTTAGGCAAGAATAATCGACGGGTCGATATCTCGTTAACTTTATCGCCGATTCGTGACGATTTCGGGACCATCATTGGCGCATCGAAAATCGGCCGTGATATTTCGGAGCAAAAACGGATTCGAGAAACACTGAAAGAAGCCAATCGGCGTAAGGACGAGTTTCTTGCCATGCTAGCCCATGAGTTGCGTAATCCGCTGGCCTCTATAGGTAACGCCACGCAAATTTTTGGTATGTTAGCTCCACCGATTCCGTCGTTGCGGCAGGCGCAGGAAATGAGCGAGCGGCAAATGCGCCATTTGACCCGCTTGGTGGACGATCTCCTCGATGTTTCCCGAATCACGCTCGGCAAGATTACGCTTGCCAATGGGCCAGCTAATATCAACGAAGCTATCATGGCGGCTATCGATATTAATCGTCATTTAATCGAAAGCAAGCATCATCGATTGGAAACGCAATTGATGATTTCACCATCGGCTAGCATCGAAGGCGATGCAATCCGGCTGGCGCAGATCTTCGGTAATTTACTGAACAATGCGGCCAAATACACCGAAGACGGCGGTACGATTTCGATCCTTGCGCAGGACGAAGGCAATGAAGTCGTTGTCCGCATAAAAGACAGTGGTATCGGCATTGCCGCCGATATCTTGCCCGGCATATTCGATTTGTTTACACAGGCCGATCGTTCGCTCGATCGAGCGCAAGGCGGGCTTGGCATCGGACTGTCGTTGGCGAAGAGCCTGGTTGAACTGCACGGCGGTTCGGTCGATGTATATAGCGAAGGTAGCGGTAAAGGCAGCGAATTCGTCGTTCGGCTACCGGTTTTATCTACTAGTGTGGAATTTGCAATGAGCCCTCTTATTGAGAACATAACTAACGATTCGAAATCGATCCGCGTTCTCGTTGTCGATGACAATGCGGATTCGGTCGATAGCATGGCCGTCTTGCTCGAACTGCAAGGCTATCAAGTCAGCAAAGCGCAAGCCGGTTTGGAAGCATTGGATATAGCGCGGAAATTCTGCCCCCATATCGTGTTATTGGATATCGGCTTACCGGGTATGGATGGTTTTGAAGTGGCCCGCCAAATGCGAAAAATACCCGAGACACAAGGCGCCTTTATCATTGCGCTCACCGGATATGGGCAGGCCGATGATTTCAAGCGATCGCGAGACGCCGGCTTTGACTATCATCTAGTGAAGCCGGTTGAGTTGAGCGTATTGAAGAAGGTTATTCTTGAAAAGCCGATCAATGCGGTTATGGCATCGCACTAGACCTTGTCTCCGATTACTTACTTGCTTCTGTTCCGCATTCGCCGCAGAACTTGGCTCCCGGCAGTAGCGGCGCTCGGCATTTGCCGCAGGACTGCACCGACAATGCTTCGCCGCATTCCGGACAAAATTTGGCCCCGCGAGTTTGCGCATTGCATTTCGGGCAAACCAGTTGTTGCTCGACCGTGACTTCTACTTGCCCCCCGCGCCCCATGCCATCTTCGTGAGCGCGCGTTGTGGCGCTCTCCACCTCGCCTTGGCGGCGAGCCACTTCCACTTCGATTTTTACATCGGGCGCGCAATGCAGACAAAGCCCGTGGGCGTTATCCCAACATTTTTGGCATACATGCTGATTACACTTAGCGCACCGGTAAAAATGTTTTTCCGCTTCACCAATGGCTTCTTGAAATTCCGCATCGCGCGCCGTTGAAAAACCCGCTTGCGCGAACCCATCGGCGGCTCTTCCTGTTCCGTATGTTATGCGGCCTAACCCAATGCTGAAAAGCAACCCGCTGATCTGATTCACCCAGCCGGATACCTGGCCTGTTCGATAAGGCTTGAACGTGGTTCGCCAAGTGTCTCTGCAACGTTCGCAATAAAACTCGAATTGAAAGCCGGCATCGACGCCGCGCTCCTTGCAAAGGTCACGGTAATTTTGGGTGAATTTGTAATCGCTCATTTATCCCTCATAAAAATTATCGCCGGTTATATTGTGGCGCGGAGGCGCGGCGATGCATGTGCAATCTTACCTAGTTTGTTTATGAAAGGGATGTGAATAATTATCGTCGCTGCATAGTTTGTGCTCCGTTAACATAATTATTTTCTCACTCGCAATGCCCACGTGGCGTATTTTCCGATGCGCCATTTCCCTTCACAATCCGCTCCGCATTACAAACAGCCGGCTTTATCGGCATAACTATTTCAACTATGGGGGATAAGGGCATGACATCGAAATATCCAATCAAAGCAGCACAGCGCGGTCAAGGCATGACCGAGTACATTGTCATTGTTGCACTGATCGCTATTGCCACAATTGCGGTGGTATCGCTATTCGGTCAGACGGTTCGCAATCAAGTGGCGGGCATGGCAATGGAACTATCCGGCAAATCTGGCGCAGACCAACTGAAGGCAGCGGAAGATAGCGCCAAAGCCGCTACGACGAGCGCCAATGTCAAGAAAGGACTCGATTCCTACAACAGCAATTAATGGCTAGCGCACGGTTGAGCATCGGATAAGACAATGGGAATCGGTAAGCGATATCAGCGTGGATCGGTCATGGTGTTGGGGTTGATTGCTATGGCCACCTGCCTACTGGTTGCGCTTGCCGTTTTCAATATCGGCCAAACCGTTGCGGAAAAAATGCGCCTCGCCAATACGGCGGACGCGGCCGCTTATAGCGGCGCCATTTGGCTGGTGCGAACATTGAATTATCAGGCATACGCCAATCGCGCGATGGTCGCCAATGAAGTGGCCATTGCGCAAACCGTTAGCTTATCGGCGTGGTTTTCCGAAGTAGATAAAGCGGCGATGAATATATCCGCTTTGAATGCATGGATGCCTAATATGGCTATGGCCATACAGGCCATCAGTGATAGTGGCATCAAGAGCGATTTCACCGGCGCTGCGCCGACGATCCTCGAAACCTTAAGCTCGGGCGTGAATAAGGCGCTTTCCAAATCGCAAACATCAGCGCATTCGGCAGGATTCACGGCAAACACCGAAGTAATCGATGCAGTAATAAAAGCTAACGATGGAGACGCGCAGCAAACGGGCGCATCGAAGGCGCTACTGGCGCAGTATCAAAAATCTTATACAGACTTTACACAAGGATATGGCGGCAACCAGCGGTATCGCATCAAAGGTGTAGTAATAAAATCACCGGACGGATTCACGCAGCAGCGCGGTTGGGATGCTAACTTCGATCCTGATATCGAATTCCGGAAGCGTGGCGGCACGCAAATGGTCGGCTTGAGCAAGTGGGAAGCATTCGACACCTTCTCTGCATATACCTATCAATGCACCAAGTCAGCCTGTAGCTGGAAGGAAAAGACCCCTACAGGCTGGGGTGGTACAAAATCGGAAAAAGACCCTACCACTTCATCACCGCTTAACTATGGTGGCGCTAAAACCAATGACCAAGCTTTCGATTTAGCCAAGAGCGAAGAAATGGACTTGCCGGGATACGCAGGCTTGCCTTCCTCCCGTGACGTCACCGATAGAAAACTCAAAGATAACGACCTGCAAACATTGGCATTTATCATCGAAGTGGCGAAGCCTGCTACTAAGCTACGCTCCTCAACCTTACTAGGTATCGGCAGCGGCAGCTTGCAGCAGAGCGGTGTTTATGCGGGCGATGAAATCAGTGTTCTCGCTAAGGCGGAAGTGTATTTCCGCTATCCGGACAATCAAGATTACAAATCGTTCTTTCGTAAGACGGAGTATGCAAATTTGTATAACCCGTTTTGGCAGGCTCGGCTCAAGTCTCCGAGTTTAGCGGATAGGCTAGCGGTTCTCGCTGCGAAAGCTAAGTAACCACCGTATGAACGATAAACAAGTGATGTATTCCATTTGCTATGCATTGAAACCGAACGACGTAATGTTCCATGGTGATCATGGACAGTGGCAATTCAGAAAACAACGCGGCCAAGCGTTGACCGAATTCCTGATATGGAGCATTGCGCTAATACCCTTGCTGTTGCTAACGCTTCTAATAGGTAAGTATGCGGACATGAATCAAACTGCGATTCAAGCAAGCCGGTATATCGCATGGGAACGAGCAGCAACGACAACGGCAATGAATTCGAAAAGTGATGCGCAGCTCGCCGATGAGGTACGAAGCCGTATATTTGCCAATACGGGACGATCGATTAAATCGAGTGATAGCGTGAACGATGCAACTACCGATGATCATAACGAGTTTCTACGAGACCACAGCGGCAATCGGCTAATTGCGGCTTTTGAAGATATTGCCGTAAAGACTAATCAAAGCGAGATGGTGCTTGGCAGTAAAGGGAAGGTTCTTTCCGCGTTCAATACATCCTATTTTCAGTTGCCGACAAATAATTTATGGAGAGGCGATATAACGGTGGCTGTTGCCAATACACCGTTATTGGGCAAGTGGAATTTGAAAATATCTCGCTATAACGTCATTCTCACCGATGCCTGGGATGCCGGTAGTCAGGAAAACGAAATAGCGTTTCTGAAGAAATCGCCGGTAATGACAAGTTCGCCGCTTATCAAAGCCCTGCCGCTTGATGGTGCCACGAAGTCGCTTATGAATACCGTAGAACCCGCATTCAAGGATTTCGAGCTTGGCCGAATTGGGCCGAATCCATTGCCGGTGCCGAAAGATCGATTGTGATGACCTATCGTTCGTTAGTAATCCGTATGGTGACATCGCTGTGCTTATTCGGGTTTTCGCTTTGCATCGTGACAGCCTCTGCGGCGGATGCGTCCTGGCCCGATGTCACGCTGCCGCCAAAGTCTCGTGTCGGTTTAATCGGTAATGATATGAGCCTGAACGGTGTAGCGATGCAAGTGAGGCAATTCGAAGCCGCTGCGAGTGCCGAGGAAGTGCTGACATTTTATCGGACTCATTGGGGCACAACCCGCGAAAGTAAAAGCATCGAAAATCGCATTAATGGTTGGCGAATCATTGGTCGCCGTGAGGGACGCTATTACACAACAGTGCAAGTGTCTTCCATCGACGCTACCCATTCGCGCGGATACTTATCCGTTAGTCGATTGCCGGGTTACCGCGATCCGGCGAGGCAGCAGTGGATATTTCCGACGATGACAGGCAGCGAAAAACTGAGCGACTTGAGGTCCAGCGACCCAGGAAAAACCGCACAGTCGCTCGTATACATTAATAACTTTACCGCCAACGCTAACGTCGATTTCTATCGAGACCGCTTAGTTCGAGAAGGTTGGCAGATCGATGGAGAGAAACAACAAAATATAAATCGCAATAACTCACAGACGCTGTTTTTTTCTCAAGAGAACCGGGAAGTCGCAATAACCGTGTCGTCCCGCTCAGGTAAATCCGGCGTCACGGTGATCGCCAATATCATTACTCAGCAAGCGAAGCTATGAGCGGCTATTGCTATTCAGAAGCATATCGCTCACGTATGCAATCCGGGCAGTCGTTGGTGGAGTACTTAGTCATTCTTGTTTTTGCAACATTGATTATCACGCTACCGCTTGAAAACGGGCTTAGTCCATTAGCGATGTTAGGCGATGCGATTAACGACTATTACACAAAATTTACATACGCCATTTCGCTGCCTACATCACCGATTTTTTTGCCATAGCGATGGTTAGCTTCATGTCATAAACGCTGGTGATCCGAAGAAATGGATCGATAACAAAACGACGGCCACGGGGAATGCAATTGCGTTTTACCGAGTGGCCGCAAAAAAGGGGGAGTTTTAAAAATGGGGAAAAACCCATGGTTGATTTTACTGGTCGCGGTTTTGTTGGGTGGCGTGGCAACATTTTTCGCTGCTCGTTATATCCATACGAGAATCGATACGGCAGAAGCTGCTATCAATAAAGCGCAAGGCAAAAAGGTTCAAGTGATCGTTGCCAAAGCGGATCAGGCCCACGGCACGAGGATCAGGAAGGATGCCTTAGCCGTACGGGAGATCGCAGAGGCATTTGTCAATGCCGACATGATTTCTCCCGATAAGTATGAAGAGGTTGTTAATCAACGTCTGACGCTTCCTGTGCGAGCAGGGCAACCATTGCAATGGTCCTTTTTGGAATCGGGGCAGTCGCCGGCGTTTTCTGGGCGGATTCCAGCCGGATGGCGTGCGCTAACATTTCAAGTGGATGACATCAACTCCATATCCGGCATGGTGGTGCCGGGCGACAGGATTGATCTTGTCGCAACGTTGAAGCGAAACGATACATCGGTGACATTGCCGTTACTGCAAAACGTTATCGTCCTTGCTACCGGGCAAACGGTGACGCGATCGGACGCCACCACGGATCACGTTTCAGCAAAGCAGACTTTTAACACATTGACATTGCAGCTTTCTCCCCAAGATGCCAACAAGCTCATCGTCGCCCAAGACGGCGGCAAGTTAACCGCGTTGTTGCGCCATCCCGATGACGTACATCACATCGATATAGCGGCCCTTGATGTATCGCAAATCGTGGGTTCGGCGGCTCATCTGGTATCTAGGGCAATGCCTGTTGCAACAAGCCGTCCGATGCCTTTCAGCGAGCAAACAAACGAACCCAGCATAGAAATTATTTACGGCGGTAAAGGAGAGAAGAATACCGTTCGTAATGTAGTTATTGATCGAGAGATGGACGTGAGCCAGCAGCGCCGTTCAACAACGGTAGCGAATCGCGAGTTGGCTGCCGAGATTGTTCAAGAAATTGCTTCGCAAATGGATGATGTTCCATCGCCGCAGACAGTTGTCGGTTCGCCGGCTTTGCGTGGGGAAAACCGATGAACCCGCAAATATATCCATCTCCAATTCGCAGGGTGCGATGCATGTGATTGCCACATCAAATAATGTTAATTCGGAAAAGCAAAGAGATTCATGAATAAAAAAATAAATTCGGCCATATGTAACATGGCGAAACTGCCAATATGGTTAATTACGATGGTAATGGGCATGTTCGTCGTATCAGGCGTGCGCGCTGAAACGACTGACCTCAACGAAATAACTATCGCCATGGGAGAAGCAAAAGTAATACAGGCTCCCGGTGTAACGAGAATTGCAATCGGCAGCAAAAAAATCCTTACCGCTAACGCCATAGGCACCGAGCAGGTATTGATCATGGCCGAGGGCATAGGTGTTACGACAATACATATATGGAGTACACAGGGGCCTGAAATAGCGTTTCGCGTACGAGTGCTGCCGGTCGATCCGGCAAGTCTTAAAAGGGAAATCAGTGAAATGCTGTCCGGCTTTCCCAATGTGACCGTGCGCAGCATCGGCGACAAGATCGTTCTCGAAGGCCATAACGTTAGCGATGAAGGACAGGAACGATTGAAGCAAATCCAAAGCCGCTTTCCCCAAGTGATCAACTTTGTAGGAAAAGTCGGCTGGGAAAAAATGGTGCATATGGATGTGAAGATCGTCGAGTTTAGAAAAGGCGCATTGGAAGAGCTGGGCGTCAGGTGGAATCTCGATCAAGTGCCGGGACCATCGGCTGGATTGATCGCGGAACCATTGATGCATGGTGGTCGTTTTATTGGCCCTGATGCAGCAAAGATAATCGAGAAGGGTAGCGGTGCCGATTCGTTACCGGCTCAAAAAGTTTGGCCGCCTCGTGCTTACTTCGGCATCATTACCGGTGTTTCGTCGCTATTGAAGCTGGCCGCGAGCAACGGCGATGCGCTAACGCTTGCGGAGCCGAAACTTAGCTGTCGCAGCGGCGGCTTCGCAAAATTCCTCGCCGGCGGCGAAGTGCCGATTCCCGTCGCCAATAAATTCGGCGGACAAAATGTTACCTATAAAGAATTCGGCGTCATTCTAGAAATCAAACCCGCGGCGGATGATACCGGTGCTGTCTCGGCAATGGTAAAGGCGCAGGTAAGCGCGATTGATCCTAGCGTGAAGGTCGGCGATTTTCCGGGTTTCGTAAAGCGTGCCACTGAAACAGAGATCAATCTTCGCGATGGCGAAACGCTTGTGATATCGGGCTTTTTCAATAATGAGATCGGCAACGATATACAAAAGGTTGCCGGCCTGGGTGACATTCCTATTTTGGGAGCATTATTCCGGTCTACTCAGTTCCGCAACAATAAAAGCGAGTTAGTGATGTTCATTACTCCGCGAGTAATGAGCGCGGCATCGCCTAGCAATCGGCAAGAGGTCGAGCGCACGCAGGAGCGCATTGAACGTTACAAGGAAAAAGTGAAAGACAAAATCGTCGAATAGCATTTTCTATGAGCTTCGGAAAAGCGCAGCAAGCGAACTGGTAATTCGCTGGATTCAGCATCTGTCAATCTTATAAAAAGAAATATGATCAAACTTGATATAGAAGACGAAAACGACAATATCGTCGAAAGGATAGTCGCCGGTGAACGATGCACCATTGGTCGTGTAGCTGAAAGCGATATAACCCTAAAGGGTGTTTTGGTTTCTCGCATGCATGCAAAACTTGAAAAAAGCAACGACGGTATCGTCATAACCGATCTTGGTAGCCTATTCGGCACCAGAGTAAACGGCAAGCGCGTACGAGAGTACGGTCCGCTAAATACCGGCGATAGAATTTCCATCGGCCATTATTCCATTCGCGTAATGGATTGGAGTCAGGCGGATGGAGATGTGAACGCTCGAATATTTTCTCGTAAATCTCAACCGGTAAATCGACCTTACCGTATAAAAGAGAAATCTAATCGACCGCGTTTATCCTTACATCGGCGGACCGTGGGGCGACGCCATAACCCTGCAAGCAGTTCGCGGAGTAGCGGCGCAACATCATCGCAGCACAGTATTCATTTGCAATGGCGCAAACAAATACACGAGCAACTCATTCTGCAGCTTGATCTTTGTCGTAAAGATGTGAGCCGAATGAGCGACGATGAACTTCGCGCAGAAACAGAAGCCATTGTTGCGCAAATTGTTAGTCAACGAACTGATATTCCGCCGACAACCGACCGCCAGCGTTTGATGGCCGATGTAATCAACGAAGCCATTGGTCTCGGCCCGATGGAGATACTGCTCGCGGATGAAACAGTGACGGAGATCATGGTTAATAACCATGACGAAGTATTCATCGAACGGTCCGGTCGTTTGCAGCGGTATCCTCTTAGTTTCACCAGCGAGCGGACCCTGATGGGCATCATCGAACGGATCGTCGCACCGGTTGGCCGCCGTATCGACGAATCGTCGCCGATGGTCGATGCGCGGTTAAAAGATGGATCACGGGTGAACGCAATCATTCCACCGTTAGCCTTGAAGGGACCAAGCGTAACGATCCGAAAATTTTCTAAGCGGCGATACGATGCGGACGATTTGATTGGATTCGTTTCACTGACACCGGCGATGGTGGAATTTCTTAACCCGACTTCCGCTATTCACCTCTCATTTTTGATTTTTCGCAGTGTTCTAATTTTCTAAGTTCTTGTTCTATAAAAAGCCGGTTGAGGCAATAGTCGCAAAGTGGCGTGTAGTGCCGACC
>Ga0157374_10000088_pt1 | contig 90553 bp, 74 predicted proteins | sample M25metaG_FD_115308 | JGI IMG/M metagenome (GOLD analysis project Ga0157374, IMG submission 115308) | Miscanthus rhizosphere microbial communities from Kellogg Biological Station, Michigan, USA - M2-5 metaG | ecosystem: Host-associated > Plants > Roots > Rhizosphere > Soil | place: USA: Michigan...
CGGGAATCCTACCGGTGTTCAGCGCCGCACTAGCCCCCGTTGCAGCGCTAGCGGGACCGCTTTCCAACGGCTTGATGGAGCTGGTCAGCCTCCGCATCAGCAAACGCGACAAGCGCTATACCTTGGCGCCTCTGTTTGGAATACGCGTCACCGCGGAAAAGACAATCGCGTTCGATGTTGAAACGTTGGAAGACAACCTCGCGCGCCTAAGAGAATCGGAGGCTCATCGAGCTGTCCGCACGATTCGGCACGTGGCAGGTATCTATTGCAAGAACTATTCTGTGGAGGTTAAGCGGGAAAGAGCGCTTGGCCCGAACGCTGCCAAGCGCAAGGAACTGTTACTCGGCGGATTGGCGACGACGCCTGTCCTGACGGGTGCGGCTGGCTCCGTCGCGTCGATGGCAGGCTCATGGGCCCGCTCGTCAAATTGGCCGCGGGCGCCGCAGTCCCCGTACTTGCGGGTACTCTTCATGTTGCGAAGCGGCCGGCCGTCGCCGACGCGTTGCCGAATGCGAAGATTCGGAGCCGACACGCTGATACCTACTCCCCGACGACAGCCGAGCCTTCCGATACGCAGCCTTCAGCGTCACCGCCATCGCCGATTCGCCCGAGAATTTCTTATCCTTGCCTTAGGGCGAACGCGCGCCATCGCTGAACGACCGTGTCTATGACCGGTTGCCAATTTGCCTTGCTGAGAACAATCATCTGCGGCTGATTTCACGTCCCGACGAAGGCGGCAATGCGGGGCGCGGCGACGGCACACCCGCCAGATACTGTCTAATCGTCTCGATTTTGCTCACAGTCCCGAGCTTTAAGAGGGAATCCTGGACGAGCGGGGTCCTCGTCGCGTCTTTAGCGGAGGGGCGATCCGCCCACGCTTTTGCGAATGTATCTGCCCAGCCGACGACGATCGACGTGCGCGCGTCGCGCTCACTCAATGCCGCCATCGTTAGTCCCCTCGCTTCTTCGGCATAACGCTCCACGCGATCAACGTCGACGCCAACGGCCGCTCGCACGCGCATCCAGGCCGCAAGCGCACGAAATGCATTCGTTTCCGCGGCAAGCGAGGCGTGCTCCGGTGCAAACCGGTTCGACGCAATTTTCGTCGCATACTCCATCGACGCTGCTGCGTTGTCGAAATCCATCGCTGCCTTATCGAAATCCGCTTCGCAGAGACTCCGTGCCGCCGCACCTAACGGCTTTCGACTTTCCAGAATCGCGTCCCAAACCGGTAGTTCGAGTGTCTGGTAGTGGGAAATACAATGCTGCGCATCCGCGTCCAAAACGTCTTGGAGTTTGGCATTTTGTAAAGGGGTCGACTTTTCAGCATGCATCGCCGGTTACTCCTCGGTGGTATTCCCACAATAATTCGTTGCCGAATCCTGCGGTACCGAACTATACAGATAGCATGCCTGCGAACCGGTTGCAACCTTCGAACCGGGTGAGTTGCGGTCTCCTACAGCGCGGCGTCTATTGCTTTCCTTTATCGTCCGCAGCTAACCGCTATCCGTATGTGTACTGTCGGTTGTGAGGACCTAGCCTGTCGGGGAGGACGCCTACGCGGAGCACACGCTATGCGCAATAGAAAGACAGCATAGACGCCGAACCTCGTTGCACAGTTCATACTCTCACATCCTATCGGAGGCAAACGAATGCGGAACAACGATATCCACGTGATGGACCTCGGTCGCACTAAGGTTTATCTAACGCCCAACGATGCAGCGTCTTACTATCGCTATGCCTCGCATTTATCGCCAGATTACGTAAGGGCCTTCCCGGCGGACTACAGGCCCAGCTTCGAGGAGCAAAAAGTTAGACTGGCAACTGCAATAGCGGTGTCCGCAGGCGAACCGTATTCACTCGCTGCTGACTTGGCACGGACCGTTTCCATGCCTACATCTGGTTATGCCATTGAACGCGGCTCAAAACTCGACGACCTCCGGAAGCAGGCAAACGAACGCATCGCGGGCCTGAGCCACGACTCCCAGGCAAAGGCCGAAGCGGCCTCATCGTCGCAAGGCGAAACGAGTAGTCCGACCGCCTCGGCCCGTTCCGCTGCGGCTTCGACCCTCGGACTACCGAGGCTAGACCTTAGCACCGTTGCTCGGCATGAAGGTAACTCGTCGTCGCGAGCAGCGACGAGTGGTGCGACTTCCCCCGACAGTCCCGCTACAGCCGTAACCCGCAATATGCAAAAGACAAATATCGCGCCCGTCCCCGCATCGGAGGCACGGAAGACGAGCGTCGATGCACAACCTGATTCGCCATCTACAAGTTCCTCATCCGAACTTCGGCCTCAAACGCGAACGTTTCTCGCATCCCACGCAAACAGAGATGACTTCGGCGATCTTACGGAACGGTCGCAAAAGGTGGCGTCCGCTTTGCAAGACCCCAAAACAGCCGACCCGAGCGCACTGCCAGAATTTTTGAAATCGCTGGCGCATAGAAATGCACTCGGCAATCTTACGTCCAGGTCGAAAGAAGTAGCGGTGGATCTAAAGACGTCAATGAATCGAACCCCGCCGACTACCCCCAGAGGCATTGGCCGAACATAATGCACAACGGCACACGGCATCAATAGCAAGCTCGAACTGGTAAGGCGACGGCCATGGTCCGTCGCTCACATCGATCAACCCACCGCGCGAGAGCAGATTCGCTGTTTGCGCCTCGGTGTCGCCAGTGGCCCCTACCGCTTCCCGCCGCACGAATACATCCCTTGTGAAAGCGCCTGCATACACGAGGCCACGATCGCGACACCGCGCGTCGAAGCGCGGCCGATGATCTGGGAGTCACGAGCATGCCAATCAGCGGTACACATCAAATCGACCAGCGCCACGTCCGGAGCTTCGGTATCAGCAAGACGCACCGTAAAGCCTCTCTCGAGTCCAGCCGCGGAATTCGGCTGAATCGGCACCAGCAGCACTCGTCCGCGACGATTGAAAGGCGCGCTCGACATAACCAGCGCCTTTTCCGCGTCGCCTAAATCGCATGTTTCAAGTTGCCCACCCGAAAACTGCACAATGTCGCCTCGTTCCAGAACCGCCGCAATGGATTGCTTATGTGGTGTAACTGCGCTGACCGTGGTCGGTGCGCTAGACGTGCCGTACAAAAGCATGATCGCCAGGCTCGGCGCAGCCCCGATAAACACGCCGCCGATCACAAGCATGGCGATATCCGCCCAGCGCGCATGTTGAAACAGTATCTTGTAGCCCGCCCACGTAATCGCCAAAGCAGCAACGACAACGCCCGCGGCCTGAAGCACACTCAGCACCCTCTCGATCGTGTCGGCAAACTGTGGAAGCGCGCCCCCGCCATCAGCCCAACAGGGCATCACCTCGACCATTGAGATACAGGCCAAGCCATACCGCAGCGCCAGCCTTCGCGTGGCATTGCGCTGCGCACGGCAGGCGCCATTACTTTTCCGTTCCAATTGCTGCATCTTCAGATACGCCCCACACGAGTAGAAATGTCCGCCTTTCGCGGTCCGGTGTAGATTAGGGCGCTTCGGATTGCCGTTGATTTACGGATTCGAAATTCCGGCGCCTAGTGCCCGTGTCTTATCGCTCCATGGACGCGGCGTTTTGCGGTGCGGGCTGAGGCGAAACAGCCACCGGCGCATCGCCTCCGCCGCCATCTTCCGCCGCCTTCGGCGGGGCCGCATCGAACACATATCGCGTCATCAACTCGCGGCACCTCGCGACCTGTGCTGCATATGTATGCATGTCTATGGTGGATATGGACGGCGCTGGACGTAGACGCTTTTTAAACACGGGGTCCAGGTAGTAGCGAACCTTATTGGCTAGAATCGGCTTGGCATTCTCGAGAAGAATGATCTCCCGATCTTGCCCAAGCTCTTTCAATTCCTGCGGCAACATCAATGCGCGCTTCTGGTCAGACGTCGTATCGCTGCGCGACGACTGCTTCTCAAAGCTGAAACCTGTCGGGCGTGACATGCTCTTGCTCTTGTGCGTCACGTAGCCGAGCATCTCCGAGTACTCGTTTGCATCCTGCTGCTCTCGCGGCGCAAAGATGACTTGCAACGCATGGTTGGTGACAAACGTGCGTGCATCTTGCTGCCCGTATACCGCGGTAAGTTGGGCCACAGACTGAATGATCGGTAGCAACCGCAAGTTATAGCCCGCCATAAATCCAATCGCCTTCGCAATAATGTTGACTTTCCCCACTGCAGTGAACTCGTCCATCACCAAGAGACATTGGTAACGCAGATCCGGAATCGTTTGCGGCAACTCGCGTAGGTTCAGATTGACGAGCTGGGAGAAGAACACGTTGAGCAGCGAGCCGGCATCCGGTAGATGATCGGGCGTGATGCCCACATAGATGCTCATCCGCTTGCGCCGCAGGTCAGTCAGCAAAAAATCGCTCTCGCTCGTAGCCGCATCGAAAATTGGATTGGCCCAATTCGTCAACGCCGTATTGAAGGTCGAAACAATGCTCGCAAAAGTGATTTCCGCATTGTCCAGCACGCGGTACAAGGCATCCACGCAAGCCGCCGACAACGCTCTGCCCTCTGACCAGCGGCCCTGAATCACCGCATTGAGGTGATCGGGGAGCTTACGCCCATAACCCGACGCTTGCCGCATGACTTCGCCCAAAGTACGGGGGAGCTCCGGCGTCTCGAATACCAGCAGCGTTAGCCCGAGAAACAGATTTCGCGCGGCGTCGTACCAGAAAGCGTCTTTGCCTGAGCCGTCCTTCCCTTCCGGGGGAAAGAGAATCGTGCCGATCGCCAGAATATCGCGGATACGTAAATGCGGATCGTCGCTGATATAGGAGAGCGGGTTGTATCGATGCGTGCGACCGTCGGCAGCAAAGGGATTGAACAGGAAGACTTCCTGCCCATGCGCGGCACGGTAGCCAGCGGTGATGTCGAAGTTTTCCTGTTTGATATCGAGCACAACGACCGAATCCGAGAAATTCAAAAGATTCGGCACAACGATGCCAACCCCTTTCCCCGAGCGCGTCGGCGCGGCTACGAGGACAAATTGTTGGCCGGTGAATGTCAGGAATTTGCTGCCGTACTTCCCCACAAGAATCCCGTGGGTTCCGAAAAGTCCGGATCGTTGAATCTCTGACCGGGTTGCGAAACGCGCGTCCCCATACAGAGACTGCTGCCTCCGCGTTGCAGCCATAACCAGAAAAAACGCCAAAACGCTGATTAGAAGAACCGCCTTGGCGAGCGCCGCATAGAGCTGCTTGGCTTGTACAGCATCACCGTGGTACCAATACCAATATTGGTACCAGGTCGTGAGCGCAACGCCACGAACCGGCAGTTTAATTTCGACCAGGTAGATCACCCCAGCCAGGAACAGAACGGCAGGCGCTACAAGTACCGCGGCGACTAATGCGCAGAACAGAATTTTCAGCAACAGTCGCATAGACCGTCTCCCCTGCCTCTCTGACTTCCACAAGCCATTGCTTACCGAAAAGCGCGCTCAGTTGCAGATCGCCTCTCGAGCCTTATCGCGTGCCTGATCGAGCTTATTGAACGGATCGAAATAGACTTCCGATATATATCGGCGCCCGCCGTCACGCGTAGCATGTGCGATGACGTCTACCGTCAGGTAGAGCAATCGATAGAGCGCAGCGTCATCGCTACGGCTCGCTTGTGCGTGCTCACGCGTCATCAACACAAAACGCTCTATCGCAAGCGAACACGATTGAGCGTGGTAGCTGGTAATCGAGCCGGCATGGCCTGTCGTCAGCAGCTTCAAGAAATCGAATGCCTCGGCGCCGCGCAATTCCGCGAGCAATACCCTATCCGGCTTCATCCGCAGCGTGCAGGCGATAAGCGATGCCGGCGTGACGTTTGCAAGCCCCTGCCCATCCTTGCTATACAGCAAATGCACGCAGTTGGGATGGTTCGGTAAGAACAGCTCCCGCACGTCCTCGATCGTCACGATTCGATCGCTCACAGGAATGCTCTGGCAGATCGTCTTCATGAACGTGGTCTTACCGGAGCCGGTATCCCCCACAATCGCAATATTCTTGCGCGCGCACACCGCTTCATGGAAAAACGCCCGATAACGTCCGTCCTCGAGACAACGCAGTAATCGCTGATCGTTCTCGTCGAGGCGCGCCACCCGTTCACGGGAGGTCGCGTAGGAATCGCGCCCGCGCCAAAGAACATGATCGAACATGCCCTCGGCCTCAAACTCGTCGAGACTCTTGATCACGCGCGATGGCATCCGGATCGTGATCGACACTCGATCACGGGAACTCGCCGGCGGGATGACGACTTGGATGCGCTGACCACCGGGCAATGTCGCTGACAGCAGCGGGCGCTCAGGCGAGACGTCCTGATTCGTGTACGAAGCAATCGCCACGGCCAGCGACAAACAATGCTCGAAGCTCAGCTCCGCAACTTCGTTGCGGTACCACTTCGCATCGCGTTCGACGAACACGACACGCGGTTCGTTGACACACACCTCAGTAACCCCTGGCGTCTCCAGGAAGGGGAGCAACGGCGCCAGCAGTTGCCCCACCGACGCGTCGTCGGGGAGGCCAATATCAGGCGTCGCTTCACTGCGTGCGGAGCTCATAGACGCTGCCGAAATCCAAGTCCCGCGCCACGAATACGCTCACCTTCTCACCCTGATTTCGCGACAACGTGGGCGGAATGTTGATGGTGTTATCCAAAATCTTCCCGGCGAGCGTTTGGGACTGCTGCGAGGTACTCGGCAGCAAGACAACCGAATTGCCGCTGCCCGAGCGCGACTCCTGAGCTGTCTTATAGGCAAACGCATCTTCGATCAGACTTAGCAAGACCGATGCACCAATTCGTTGCCACCAGTGATTGTCGACGTAACCGCCCACACCCGCCTCTCCTAGGGAATCGGTAGCCGGCGAATTCAAATCGATTACGACGCCATCCACTGTCTTTATACGATCCCACAGCACAAAGATGCGCTCCCGGCCCGTCTGCAGATCCGAGCGGTATTCGCCCGTGACCATCGATCCGCGCTCGACAAGGACGACTTTTCCGTTGTCAGAGTAGACATTGCGAGGCACCGTGCAACTGACCATGCCCGAGACCGTCGACACCAGCTTGGTGTTCAAAATGCAGTCGAAATTCGATCCTTTGGCGAGAATCATGTTTCGATCACCTAGCAATCCTGCGCGCGCCCGCCCGGTATGCGTGCCCGATAACAGGCCTTGCAACGGCCCGCTGTCGCGGGCACCGTCGCCTTGCGCATAGGCTGGCGTAGCGGGAGTTTGGGCCGCCCGGATGCTGGCTTGCGATATCGTCTGGCGCCCACCTTCGCCGCTCGTCAGCATCATTTGGTCGCCCTGTTTTGCCGCAGTGTTAGGCGCTCCCGAGGCTCGCGCTGTGGGCTCGGGACGGGCCGGAACGGGTTCGACCGCCGGCACGGCAACAGGCTTCGGCGGCGCAGGGGCAGCAATGGGTGGTAGCTCGAATATCCGCTTATTCCATCCATTGGCCATTGCATTCGCTTGCGTCGGGTCCGTGGCTTGATGGTGCCAACTCGAGCGGATGCTATGCGCAAGCCATACAACGCCGAGCGCTACTACGCCAAACGAGCCCAACACCAACAGCCACTGCAAAAGGCGTACTCGTCGCACGCGGCTCTCATTGACGCTCGGCAGCCCGCGGCCGTTAGGTTCAGGAAGATTCATGATCTCTAGTTCTCCGAATCTTGTGAACGCCCTGCGGGCGAGCCTGCAACGTCCGACCGGAGCAACGGCCTCCGAATCATTGGCGTAACGGGCTCGACCATCGCACGCCCGCCTCCGGTAGCACGTGCTGCTACCGTTGCGGCGTCGGCCTCCAAGGCGGTCGCGGGTTTAGGGGAGACACCTGAGGTGCTCCCTTGCTGCGCTCCTGCGCGCTCATTGATGACTCGTCGCACGCCTGGCACAGTCACGCCCTCGTTAGGGGGCACACCATCCATGTCATAGGCTTCGTTCCACAGCCCGACCACCGCAGCTCCATTGCGCAGCACAAAACGCTTCGCGACCCGATGAACCACCATGACGTCATCGTCGACGTGCCACTGCACAAGGCTTTCGCCGCCGTCGTCCGCGACCATGTAAATAGAGGGTATCTCTCTGTTATTAGGGAACCGGAGGTACGTAAAGCGCCCATCGTCGTACATCATGCTCGGGGCAATACCGTCCCCACCGGGCATGACTTGCATGGTGTAATTCCAGTTGCGCGCCGCTGGCGCTTGCGCGAGACGCTCCGCGAGCAACTTGCGTTCACGCTCAGCTTGTTGGGCGGCGAGCCGCGCGGTTTCTAGCGCCAGCATTTGCTTGGCGACGTCATCGGGATAAGAAAACTTCACGCGATAAACGTAACGGCTATGGCCCGCGCCGGATGCCGGCACGACAATCAAGTCGAAGCTGTAGTTGTGTTGATCCGTCTGGACAAATAAATTCGTCCTCGTTGCGCCGGGATGCACGTTGATATACACGTTGTGCTCGCCTCGACGCGCGACGACGCACCACTTTGCGGCTGCGTCGTCGCAATGGGAGTCGGCGCCGGTCCCTGCGGCTTCGATTTGTTCATTACTCCCCAAAACAATCTGGACAGCAAAACCTTCTTGCACATTCACGGGCACCACGCGCCCTTCATCAAATACGACTGTACGTAACCGACCATCATGGTCGGCGGCAATCGCTGCAGGAGATCCCACGAACGCAAGGAATAGGACGGAAGAGCAGAGTGCGTAAATTCGTTTCATCGTGCGCCTCCGGATTGTGCGGCGGCCGCGGGTTGAGGTTGGACTACTCCCGCGGCTGCTTGCGATGCGATGCTCGGCACTGCCGGTCCGCTAGGAACCATCTCGCTGAACTCAGGGTCCACGCGATACGCCGTTACCGTGAAGCCGAGCGGATTCAGAATCAGCGTTTTCTCGGCGGTCAGCGCCGACGAGCGGTATTCATACGCTATCGTCGCGACGTAGTGCGCCGTCTCGCCAGGCTGATCACTCGTCAAGCTCCGAAGTGTTTTTTCGAAACGAACCGTCGCCATTCCGGAAGCGCCAGGCGCGTGAGGCATCACCGTCACCGAGATGATTCGCACCGCATACTCGCGGTTCTGACCGAGCCGCCTATACAGCGCGTCGGCTCCGTCGAATTGGTGGTTGTATTCCCGCGCGGGCACACTGTCGCTAAGTGCCATCGTGCGATCGTAATCAGACTGCAGCAAGTGCCAGTAGTAACGCTCTCGCGACGTGACGTATTGCAGCAGCCAATGCTTGTCGATAATCTCGGTGTATTGGACGCGCGCATTCATGGCTTCGCGTACTTGCGTGTCTCCGCTTAGCCGGTCGACGTAGATCAAAAACGGCACGGCACGTTTGAGCGGCATCATTAATGCAATCGCCACGGCAGCTAATGCCGCCACGATGGAAGCCGCCACCGCGACCCGCCATGCACGGCGTTCCGAGCGCTCGATCATCAACACGCGGGATTCCTCCCAACTACGCGCATCTTCGTAGTAGCGCGCGTCATTCGTCGGCACGCTTGCTGCGCTATCCGAAGCAGTCTTACCCATCATGAACTCGCCCCGGTGGTATGAATAGTTTGGTTGACCGGCACCCGGTATTGACCATCCGGCATGACAGGCTTGGGTGGCGTGCACGCTGTTAGCATTCCGACGCAGGCCACGATTGAGATTACTTTTTTCATCGACATTTCCCCGTGATACGCGCGACGATCACTGCACGATCATGGCGACCAGCATGCCCAAGACGGCCACTTTTCCCGCGGTCTGCAGTGCATTTTTTACTCGGTCCCGGCGCCTAGTTTCTGCTTGCTCGTTGTTTGCCACCAACTGCGCGTCATTTGCGGCCATCGTGGCGGCGCCAGCGGCTTCCGTCGCTTCGTATTCACTTGCGGCGGAGCCAACCCTCGCCCCAGCGGCATCTCTTGCGGCTGCTGCCGCGGCTTGATCGCCGGCCAAGGTATTGTCGTTCGCCGTTTCCACGCCCACTTCACCGCTGACCAGGGCCGCCTGGCAAGAGGCAAGCGCCGGGGCGACTTCCGCCATAACGCCTCCCGCTGCAGTGGCCGCATCGCACGCATCTACCGCCGTCGCTTGCAGGGTTCCGACAGGCGCGGTTCCGACTACAGCTGGCGTGCCCATCAATACAGCTTTTTCGGCCAGCGAGTCCGAGTGTGCGGTTGTGCCGTTGTCGATAATAGAGGCGCGCGTCGCCAGAACATCCCCACTGACCCCCTGGTCCGAAACCATCACACCGCCGCTGTACTCAGCATGTGCACACTCGATCAAACCCAAACAGATTGCCAGTACCAGCAACACAAACTTGATCGATTTCATTTTTGGCCTCCTCACTTGTGTTGATTCGGCCACCCCGATATTGCGACCGAATTGCCACCCCAATCATTGCCCGATGGCGCTTACAGCGTCTCTACTGGATGCGCTACTTACCCGGAAGCGACTGGAACTTCGCAGCGTTCGCCGCAGCACTTCCGGCACGGTTCCCAAACCACGGTGCCCCGTATACACCTCGCATTTGAGCGAAGCCGACCACACCTCCGGTGGCGTCCGCACCGCTTGTCAGATGGGCAACTATTCTTGGGACTTCGAGCATGAACAGCATGAACACGAAGCTGACGATTGTTACTTCAATCGCGCCCGCGATGATATTGGGAAACTCCTGCCCAACGACTGAGATTTCTGTCTTCGATACAAACGTCAATACGACGGAGGAAACCGCACCGAGGAGAGAAAAGCTCAAAACACTCGATAGCCAACCGTCGAAGTACCGTGCTGTGGGCCCGAATGCCAAGGCGGCAATGAAAAGAGGTCCGAGCCCGAGAACAATCAATAGTCCAAGCGTCGATAGCAATGCGTAGAACAGTGCGAGCGCCAACACTGCCCCGCCCATGATGATGAAGAAGAACACGAGCAAGCCTATGGTAATCGTGCCCATTGAGCCGTCGGTGAACATCGACATGCCAAATATGACTAGCCCCGCAAAAAAACCTGTGAGGGGGCCGTAAGTCTGGTCGATCACCTGAAATGCGTTGTTGGCGCCAGCAATCGCTTGAACTAACCCGCTTTGAATGCTGATCGCCAAGTCAACGATGCCGAATCCCTGGTAAGACTGGACGACTGCAATGATGATCCCAAGCTTGAAAATCTTCCATAGCAATACCATAAACGGCTGTTGTGAATCGCCGCGAATCACGGACAGGCCATGGAAGAAGATCATCAATGCGCCAGCGCTGACAAACAACGGGACGATCGCCGAGGCTAGATTGGCCGCCACCGTATCGGCCAGCCCGTTCGCCTGTTGGGTGATCTCGTTGCCTAGATTGGAAAAGAAAGTGCCTGCCATATTGTTTTCCCCGGGTACACTTCGCTGCGATCGCGGCGCCTACGCCTGCTCGCGCGATTGCCGCTGCGCCACACGCTCTAGAAATATTGGCAACCAAGCTTCTGCGCTGTCGCCCACCTCTGCACGGATCTCTTCCAGCAAAGCCACGTTGTCTGTTGTGCCGGAGAGCACAGTCAAAGCGTCGCCCATTTGGGACAAATCCAGTCTCGCTAGCGCCGAGCGGTGTCCTTGCTTAACAAGAAATAGCCGGCTGCTCTCGCCTAAATTCTTGATGGCCTCGAACTCTGCCTCCGTCAGCTTCAGGCCGTCGACGTAGTCCTCCCGGTCCGCCCGCGGGTTCGGCAGCAGAATATAGGTCGCTGTTTGCTCGACCATGGTCCGCGCCACTGGACTAAGCAAAATGTCGGCGGGTGATTGTGTGTCGAACACACCAAACCCGTTTTGCTTCCGGATCGTTTTCTGCTTGTCCTTCGCAAATCCGGCAAACACAGGGTCGGACAGCGGCTTCCAAAATTCCGCCATGAAGTACATAAACCGGCGGCCGTCGATCAACGCCTCTGTCCGGTACAACAGGTACATCATGATCGGCGTTCGCGTGACGGGATCGTCCAGAAAATCGGTGTAGTCGAACCCGTAGATTCGATGACTGGCAAGATCCAGCTGATCGACCGCATTATCGAGAAGCCAACCGAGAGGCTCACCCCAGCACCACTTTTTCAGTCGTGCGCTGAGGCTATTCATCTCCGTGTTCAACAGGTTCTGCCGTACAGCGGATAAGCGCCTCAGATTGGGCGGCATGCGTGCGACAGTACGTACGGCATGCGCGATATCCTCTTCATCGCGCGGCGTCAGCGGAAGCGACGGATGAAAGACGAGCTGCCGAATCAGCGCATCCCAAAACAAGATGTTTGCTTCCGTCGGTTCCAACTGAAACGGATTGAGCCCGGTGGGTAGACCGTGTGCAAGCGTCAAGTATGCCCCGCCTATCGCCCGGATCGCTATCTCAGCGCCGCGGTCCTTATCGAAATACACCACGGTAGGTCCGTACTTCAACGCCTGACAAAGCAAGAAGAGCGTGAGCACCGTTTTGCCAGAACCCGTTTGCCCGATCACCATCGTGTTCGCGGGCAGCTTGCGGTCCATCGCCTCTTCCTGTTCGGGCGAGACGTGGAAATTGAAGTAATACGGTTGACCGCTCGGCGTCTTCAATATCGTGACAGCCTCACCCCATGGATTGCCATCGCGCTTGCCGGCGTCGAAGTTGTGCAGGCTGGCGAGCCCGCAGAAGTTGCGTGAGGTGATCTTGGCCGCGCGTGGCCGGTACCGCCAGTTCGCGGGCATCTGTGCGAACCACGCGCCATCCGGTACGACGTCCACCAACGCCGTCTGAAAGCCGGCGTCCTGCAGAACGGCGCGCGCTTTCGCGACATGCTTAGCCACGTCTTCGAGCGATTCGCCAAACACGGCAAGTGAATAGTGATATTCACCCATCACGAACTCACCGTTGATGAGGCGATCGCTTGCTTCGTCCATCTCCTCGATCTGGCTCGTACCCGCATCCTGCGACGCCACTAGCTGATTGCGCTGCAAAGTCAACGCGTTCATCGCGTCGCGCTTGTTCAAGATGGAAAAGCTTTGCGTTTCCAGGTACTCGTAGCCGTCGTATAGGATGGGATTGAGAATGCCCGGCTCCGAATAGGGCGGGTAATCCTTCAGATCCAGCAGCGCGCCGTAATGGATGTCGGTGGGCGTGCGAATCTCAATGTTCTCGCATCCAAAGAAAAGCCTCGATGTGGGAAGATAGCCAGCGATTGAAGACCGCCGCATCGGCACGGTTTCCCATACACCGTTGAGCAAGAAGCCCAAAAACTCGAGCGCTTTGGAATATTTTTGACCGCCGCGGTCGTACTCGCCCAGCGCCTCGAGCCCATATCGACGCATGCTCGACTCCGCGCGCGAGGCCAAATCGTTCATCGCGGCGATTGCCTCTTTCTCCGCTCGCGCGATTTCATCGACACTGCGCCGCACGGTTCGCCTGAACAACCGCTCTATGCGCTCACGGCGCGGCCTATAGACGAGCGTCAGATAAAGCTCGTTCGCCATCATCGCGTAGTTCGAGAATTGCTCGTAATAGCGATCGCTAAGGTCTTGAGAAAATGCGTCGGGATAGTCCGCGTTGAAGCGGTCCGTCACCCGCCGTCGCAACCGATGTACCCAAATCGATACATCGCCGTCGCTCAGGCTGCGAACAAATTGATTAAAACCGTTGTGACGCGCGAGAATGTCTTCAGGATCGACCGTCTCGAAGCTGATACCGCGCACCTTCCAAATGCGGAGGTAATCCCCTTCCGTTGTGCGAATGATATGGTCCGTGACGTGCGACGAGAAGGGCACGAATTTGGCGACCGGCACTTCCGCACGCGCGATATGGGCGAATTGAGGTTGAGCGAACATGGTGCTAGCGGCGCTGATACAAATTTGCGCAATAGGAAGGTGCGCCCCAGAAACGGCTCGTGCGATGCGCCAGCCTCAGCTCGACGCGAAGGAGCCACTGGCTCAATCGCTGATCGTCATAATGCGTGACTTGCCTCATGAGAAGAACCAACACGATAGCGAGCACAACCGATCCGAACGCGAGCCATGGCGAGAGCAGCAATCCCCACATGGCTAGAAGCAGGCATGCACCGCCAACGACGACAAGCGGGACCAGCGGAACGCCCAAGGCCATCGCGGGCCGCGTACATCCTTTAAAAACAGAGTCCCGAAGCTCTCGTCGAATCGTGCTATCCATACTCCCCCCGATAAATATGAGACTTATGCCGCCGCTGCTGACGGACGCTTACGTTGCTTCAACCACCGGTAGTGACTGGGATCAGCAAGGTCGCGATAGTAGCCGCGGCGCCGATCAGCACCGCGCCAAGCACGACCGTCGCAACGTCAGTCCAGCGCGCATGCTGAAAAATCATCTTGTAGCCCGCCCAAATGATTGCAACGGTTACGGCGGCAACGCCCGCACCTTGCAGCCAGCCCACGACGGCTTGCAGCGTTGTGTCCAGCTGCGTAAAGCTCGCCGCTGCGCTAGCCGTGCTGGCGAAGCCACTAAAGAGCAATAAAGCACAAGCGCAAGACACCCGTTGCGCCGCCCTTGAGCCACGCTGCCCGCATGAAACTTTCGTTTCGGTTCTCATAACACCCCTCCAAAATCAGGATCCCCGTCACTGTGATGCAGCGCAAACAAGCACTGAGACATCCTCGAGCACATCGTGTGCAGCGCGTACGAGATGACCCTGATCCTATGGACACGCGGCTAACAAACGCCATACCGATTCCCGGAAGACGCAAGCAACCAAGCCGCTGCAGGGTCCTTCTGAAATAGGGGGGGCAGGCGAGCGAATTTATTGCGGCCCGTAAGCCATCTGAAACATCGAGGCCGGTAGTTTTATTTGCCATCGCTGTTGCCAGTCGACTTCAGCGATGATGCCGCACCCTGCAATTCAGCTGTCATGGGCTGCGAGTCGATGAGGGTCATCAGGCCTGCTCTAGAGACCGAGAGGATAAAGTGAAATTTCTGTTGACATACGAACAACGGGAGTCGCTGCAAGCGGCAAAGAAGGGCAGCCTAGACAAGGTCGTCGCCGAACTTCGTCAGCGAAACCCCTCCGCGTTTCATACGACCGAATCGCTGGGTACTCGCCGCTTCTTCGATCGACCGCTGCGAAACGAGCCTTGCATGGCATATCTTCGGAATACCGATCCCCGCGACGCCTCGGGCGAGCATGGGAGCACGGAGGGTGAAGGCGGCTGATACAGGGTAACGGCCGATACACCAGGACAATTGTTGATTTGCGTTCAACCAGCGCTTCGGTGACGATGGACATTCTGCCGGACAGGTGTCCCCCGCGCCGGTAGAAACGCCAGATGCGGGACCCTCGGCTCGCATCCTTTTGGCTTTTGCCACGCCCTCGTGCGTGGCTTTTTTTCTCGCTGAGCCGCGACGCAAACGAGCAAAGAGTTGCCCACATGCACGAGCCTCGACACAGTTCCAGCCAAGCACCCGCGCTCGCCGGCGACGCCGCGCGACGCTTCCCGCGCGCACCGCCCCTTCTGTGCGCAACCCGCGCACCTCTCCCTGCGTGCTCAGGTGACCTGAGGTTTGCAGGCCATAGTGGCCGTCAGCCGTGAAAATTGTTGATTTGTGTCTCAACGGCGGTTCGGCGACGATCACCCCACTGTTGCCAGGTGTCAGCCCTAACGCTTACATCGATCGTGCCGAATCGGGCTTTGCCTGCTTACGACGCGCGCAGCAGCCCGAAGATCGTCGGGGGGGGCAAATGTCCGAGGCTGCTTCATACAAGCGACGGGAAGCCAAGCGGAAATTGCAGCATTCGCCCGCCGTATGTAGTGGTGTGAATGCGCTCTGTCGCTCTGGCGCGGAGTAACAGTGACAATGGCCGCGAAACCGATTATGGACAGGCACCCGGAAAGCACGGACCCACAAATACCGGATGAGACCTTACTGCGTCTGTCCGTCGCGCCAACTTTGACGGTGTCGATCGCCGAAGAGCTCAGCGGGCGCCGGGACGCACCAAGCCTACTGACATGGCTGCTCGACCAGCATCTATGCGAGCAGGACGCCGTTGGGGATACCGTTCGGTACTCTTGGGTCCCGCGCGTGCGGCACGGGCTCCAAGAACGCGCTCGGCAATTCTTTGTTGAAGCGCACTTGCATCAGCTCGAGCACTCAACGGCAAATTTGCTGGAGCGGCATGGCCTTGCGGATGAGGGGATCAGCTTGCTTATGGATGCGCAGCAATGGGCGCCAGCGATCGAGATGCTGCTCGCTCACGCGAGCGGATGGCTGGACCGTGGGCGCGACAGCCCGCTGCGCGAGCTCATTGAGCGACTACCGTTTGAGTTTCGTCACACGAACCCAGCGATTTGTTATCTTGAGGGCCGCTGCGCGCAATTGAAAAACCCTCGCGCCGCGCTTCGAGTCCTCAATGGTGGCGTTCATCACGCATTGAGGCTGGGCAACTCGGAACTCACGCTTGCATGCCTGGCACCCCTGATGGCTACCGCGGCGTTGTCGTTCCGAGTCCCTTCGCAGTCTGCCTTCAAGGCCTGGCGCGCGCTGCAGCCACGTTCGTGGCGAGAAATGCAAGGTCCCGAAAGCGTGCGGCTTTGTACTGCCTATCTATACGGTGCATCGTTCGGATGGGACATCAGACCGCACACGTTGTCACGAGCTATCGCTTGCCTCGAGGATATCCTTCCGGACGAGCGCGATCCCGTACTTCGCATACAAGCAGCGATCGCGGCAATCGTCGAGCTGACGATGCGTGGGGCGCTCGAACGGGCTCGGGTACTGCTGGAGCGAATCGAGCTACCCGCCGACGAATGGTTTCCGGCATGGTTACGCACCGGATGGGCACTCGCTCGCTCCTTTTTGCAGTTGGTGGGAGACGAGGACCTCGAACCGGGACGCCCAAATGATTGCTTCGACGTAGAACCCTTTCCGCCCGGGCAGGCACGTCTGCAGCGCTGCGCGCAGTTGATGCGCTTTACCGCCGCACTCGCGGCGGGGGATGTGACGCAGGCTCGCGAAACGCTGAAGGCTTGGGAAGCGCGTCGACATAAGCGGCATACACCGATTCCTGAGCGAGTTGCCGGGGAGCTTGCTCATGCTTGGCTCGCCTTGCGAGAAGCGCACTGCGGCTCAGCGCTCGCCTACACACGCGTTGCGACCGAACTCGCGTCGAGGGCTTCCGAACCCATCGCGCCGGTGCTACGATTTTCTGTCTCTATGACACATGCGTTTGCACTGTGGCAGGACGGAAATATCGACGCCGCACGTAGACTAGGCGAAAGCATACGTCACGACGCACACATCCAAGGCCGGAAGGTCATGACCGGCTACGCGTTCATGCACGAAGCGTTGATGCAACATACCGTGGGCGACGCTTGCAAGCTCAGGGAAGCGCTTTCGACCTCTTTACAATCTGCACGCCGCGAACGTTTGCGCGTCGTGCCCCCCTTCTGGGCGCCGTCTGTGTTGAGCGAGCTTTGCTTGGATGCGCTCGAACATAACATCGAGAAGGCGGTCGCCATTTCGCTCATTCGCCGCCTCGACCTATGCGCTCCGAGCAGCCGTTGCACGGCGGAGTGGCCTTGGCCAGTCAAGGCTTTTACCTTTGGCACCTTTGGCCTACAGTTTGACGGTGTGCATGAAGAGGTCTCCGGCAAGGCGCAACGCAAGGTATTGGAATTGCTAAAGGCGATCATCGCCTACGGCGGCCGCAGCGTTGACGTGCCATTGCTGGCGTCGATGATATGGCCCGAATCTAACGGAGATGCCGCGCAATCCTCTTTTGACATTACGCTGCACCGGTTGCGTAAATTGCTGCGGTCAGCAGACTCTGTCCTGGTTGCAGACCGAAAGGTTTCACTCAATACCGGTCGCATTTGGGTAGACGCGATCGAGTTTTCACGTCTTGTCCGAACCGGGCTGGATTGGCTAGTGCCCTCCTATCCGCCACCCACGCCGGAAGCGCTCATCGTACTGACTCATCGCGTACTAGATATCTATCGAGCGGACTTTTTAATCCAGGAAGAGCCGCAGCCGTGGACAATCATTGCGAGAGACAAGCTGCGCAGTCAGTGGCTGCGCTTCGTGACCGGCGTGAGTCAGATGTTGATGCAGCGAAACGAACTTGATCTCGCGATCACGCTGTATCACCGGGCGCTCGAGAGCGATCCTCTCGCTGAGGAACTCTATCGGCAACTGATGCGCTGCTATCAAAAAGCCGGACGCCATAATGAGGCGGTGGGTGTCTATCGCCGATGCCGCGACATGTTCTCGATTCTCCTTGGGGTGGCGCCGGCAGATGGTACGACGGTCATCTACCGCGAGTGCCTCACGCATAGTTGATGGCGCACGTGTAAAGGCTAACCATGTTGGATTTCGTAACACTTGCGCAGCAATGCGCCCCTTCGGTCGACCCCCACACGATGGCCGCGATCGTGCGCGTGGAGTCAGGTTTTAATCCATTGGCAATCGGCGTAGTCAATGCGCGGCTGGCGCGTCAACCGCAAACCTTGCCGGAGGCAATCGCCACTGCGCAGTCACTCGACAAGCAAGGGTATCGCTACAGCATCGGCTTGGCGCAAATCGAGCGAGGCAATGTTACGGCGAGTGGCTTGCCGCTTGAAACCGTATTCGATCCTTGCACGAATCTCGCGATGGGAGCCAAGATTTTAGGTCACTGCTTTCAAGGCGCACAACGCCAATCTAACGATCAGCAGATGGCGCTTCGCACGGCGTTATCGTGCTACTACAACGGCCAAGTGCGGGCTCCACTAGCGCAAAGCTACGTGCAAAAAGTCGTCGCGGCCGCGGCTGCGGATACGCACGCTGCGCCGATTCCGGTGGTGCCCGCCCTGATCGTCTCGGAACCGGCGACAGCGTCGACCCCAGCGCCGATTGCAGCATCGAGCCCCGCAGCTAAATCTCCAGCGGCCCAGGGGACAGGGGCCGATGCAAAGGATGCTCATGTTTTTTGAAGATCTATCTCCCGAACATCAGTTCATACGAGCCGCTCGAATCGAGACAGCGGAAGCATTCAAGCACCGCCTTGGGACTGTCGACATCAATGTGAGGACAGCGTCGGGCACTGCTCTGCATCAGGCGTATAGCACCGGCAACCATGAAGTCGCTTCCCTGCTGCTCGGACACGGCACGAACCCATACGCAGTCAACGACTTCGGACTCTCGGTTTTGCATGCAGCGGTTGCGACAAACAATGCATCGGCCGTTAGAACGCTGCTTGAAAGACGCGCGATCCAAGGAGTGGATCCCAGAATCAATGACGCCGACCCATTCGGCAGAACGCCGTTGCACATCGCTGCCGGGATGGGAAACTACGATATGTGCAAGACATTGCTCGGGTTTGGCGCCAGCCCAAAGAGCCTAGATGCGTCTGGATATCCGCCCATCTATCACGCCGCCGCGAATGGAAAATGGCAAGTTCACGGCTTATTGTTGGCTGTATATCCCGACGGTTCCAAAATCGCTCCCGCCGGCGCCAAAAACGCGGCCGACTTGGCGCCCGATAGATCCGCGGCCAAACGCACGACAGGCGATTCAACACCTGATCGCCGGATGCCACCCAGCCTTCGTATGCAAGGGCGGCAGTGATTCGGTGAAGCAACTGGCTCGCTGCATTTGCAGGCTATCGGTATGCGCTAGCTCGATATGGTGTAGCTATCGCAAAAACACGGTGTCGTTGAAGCAACGATGCAGGAAGCGAAATGAACGTTCATGATCGAAAACACCGATTCGGATTGAAATCGATATGCATTTGCGTAGGACTCGCGATCGCGACCGCTGTTATGTTCACACCGCAAACGGCTCGCGCCCAAGCGGCCGACCCCTGCGCCCAAGAACTTTGTCTCGCAGGCAACCTCTGGGGAGAGGATGGAGGTCTGGATTGCGCAGGACCGAAGCAAACGTACTCGGCGATCCGCAGTTTCGATGCCTTCGGCGCCTATGATCCGATCTCTACCGCTTACGAGCGAGATGACAACCTGCACGGTTGCGGCGATTTCGCCAACGAATTAGTGAAGGGCCAAATCACGGCCGAACTGGGAACGCTGTTTTCCGTCCCATGACGGCCCTGTCCGCTTTCGACTAGCGGAAAGTATATGATGCCCGGGTACGGAGTCAGTGCACATCGATTAAAAATATCGAGAAATTTTCATTTCCCTTTCGCTTCCTTCCTCGCAGCAACACCCCAACAGCACTCAGCGCAATTTATTGTCACACAGTTTCATCGCAATGGGCGCTAGCAACACGCCACAGCGCCGCGGCTCTCCAATTTGCGGTTGCCATGTCGATCGCTCGCCGCCGCTATCGTCAAACGCTCGACGCATTCTCCTGTCGAGGCGTAGTCATAAAACGCTTTTTATAAAAAGTATACTATTAGCAATGTCCATTAATCTCCAATGACATCGCTTTGACGACGCCATCATTTTCATCATAAAAACGTAACATATAAGGAATATTAAATGAAGACTAGCACTCATTCCGATAAGAGACGCCTTGGAGCTAGCCGGACTATCGACGTACGAGCTATGGCAAGGCACGCACTGATTGCAACTGGGTTGACGACATACACATCTCATTTCGACAGCCATGCGCCAGCCCCGACCAAGACCATGCGGCTGGCCGACGCCGTGCTCGACGAAGCGGCACGCAGGGGTTTTGTCGATACCAACGAATTGCGTGCTTTGCTGACTAGCGGACGCATTTCCGCACGAGCGCTCGAACTGATCGATACCGCACTTCAAGCGATCCCGGATGGCGCGCTTGTCGAGGTCGTCAACGACACGTTTCGAAGCAAACACTAGTCGACTGGATGGACTCGTTATCGCCCTACTGCAATGAGCTTGATCGCAAAACTGTTAGCGAGAAACACGGCGTCGACGCCCGCCAGGCGCCGCGTGCTCGCTCGCGTACTGCTCGACGATGCCGGCCGCGTGCTGGATGTCCGGCTCAAGCAAAGCAGCGGCGATCGCACCCTCGACAACCAGGCGCTGATCGCGTTGCGCGCCACGCGCTACCCGCAAGCACGCCTCGGATCAAGAACCTCGCGCCGTTGGCATGACGTGGCGTGGAACGTCGACTGATACGCACTTTCGCGGCCCGGTTGAGCATCGCTCGCGTCTAGAGATGGTTATCGAGCTCCTAATCATCGAGTGGCTATCGGATGACCTACGTATCGTCAAAGATCGTTTGCGTCGTTTTTCCAGCAAATATATAAGTTCCCGGCTGCGTCCGACAATTCAGTACACGGTACGCTTCGTCCGTGGAAGATGAATCAGAACGGAGGTTCCACGGGGCAACGACAGTCCACGCAGTGAACGTGTCTGCGCCCGCTAATCTGTGGTTTATACGCAAGGACTCGAACGATTATGCTGAGCGACGAACGCCGGGGCGAGGATCTCGATGCCCCAACCTCGTTTCTCTCCTCGCCTAACGAAGCATGCGGCGAGCTCGAGCACGTGCTGGCGATGCTGCGGCAGTACGACACCCCCCTTGAATCACCCAACGATCCCGCGCTGCTACGATTCGCCGATAGCGCGCTCGACGCGTTGGCGCTCTTATGGCGCCACTGTGAGGCGCTCGCTGATCCCGAGGACGCTGCCCAACGCGAAGACATCGCGGTACAAGCGCGGCGGCTCAGCGCGAAGATCGCACCTGAGCTCGCGCGGCACCTACGCGCCCTCGAGGGCCGTCTGCCGCATCGGCCGCCCCCCTCCTGGGCCACCGCGCTAGTCCGGCTTATGTGTATGGTGCGGTGGGCTGCCCGCTGGGCTTGGTTGGGCTACGAACGCGTATCACCGGAGCTCTGGGCGTTAGCGGCATACGCTTATGAGACTGCCGAGCATGCACAAGGACTTACGGCGCTGACCACCGTCGGCGCCGAGGCCAATCCCACCTGCATCGAACAGGAATATCTTAGCCTGCTGTTCGCTCAATGGATCAGCCCGTTCGCCCTGTCTCCAGCCGCATACTGCCTCGTGGAACGCTTGATCGAAAACTGCCTCGAAGACTTGTCGCTGAGTCCCATGACCGTGCGGGAAGACGACGAGATCGTCAACCTCGACACCGGACACGTTGTGCTCGAACGCGAAGCGCTTACGCACCAACGCAAGCAGCGCCTGCGTTATGCGCCACTTACGCGGATGCGCGAGCGCATGAGTGCCTTACTGGAAACAACGACGCCCGTTGAAACGGACGTGCGTGACGTACTCGAACAGATTTCGCGTACCGTCATCGGGCGGCAACGACGCAAGTTGGTGCGCCTAGGCGAACGAACACAAGTCGTACGTTCGGTTCGCGCTATATTCGGCTACGGAAAGTTGCTATCCGGCACGAGCGCCGCTGAAGTGGCAGAGCCCGAGCAGCTTTGCATGCTGCGCGACCGGAGCACGCAGGGATGTCGTTTGTTGGCGCCCTCACAGCCTTTAAGCATCGGAATGCTCGCGCGTGTCACTGGCATCTTCGAAGCAGAAACATCGCTTGGCGTTGTCCGCTGGCTAACCCGAGCCGACAACGGTCAGTGGGAAGTCGGCTTGCAGATGATTCGCGGGGCCATTTCCCTACTGACCGCGCAACCCGCAAATGGCAACTGGCCCTCCGCTCGAGATAGCGCTCCAATCTTCGTGATCGATACGGAAGAATGGGAGCCACATGCTTTGGTGGCGGTGCTGCCAAAATCGACCGGTAACGTGGACATCACCGCGGAACTGGTCTTACCCGATGCTCAGTTGAGACTGCGCCGGCAGCGGTATATGGAAACAGGCGCCGATTTCGATCTGAGCTTGTTTTCCGTTGACGAGCTTTCTTGATTCATGGGGCCGGCAGCGAAACAGCTTCGGTTGCAACCGCACTGCCGAGCCACGCCAAACGTTCGATCGGTATGGGCGATGTAGGCGAGCAAGGCAAACGATGACGAAAAGAGCCAGCGCAATGTCATCGTTCTGTCAAAGCAGAACGATCTGCCTCATCATTTCACGAGTCATGCCATGAGCCAGACAGATCACGAACCCGTCGCTATCACCATTCTGATGCATAGGGACAATTTCGACCGCATGCAGCGCGCTGCCACAACCATGGGGTTGAGTGAAAGCGACTTCTGCGTCCTGGCGATCCACCGGGAGGCAGGCACAGCGGTCGAGGAACGCCAGAATATCGAGGAGCGCATTATGTATCGTCAGCGTTCGGATCGGTAGTCCGAGCGGCCACCCATGAGCACCGGCGAAACCGATCTCGACGGTGAGTCTGACTCTTCCTATCGCACGCTACGTTCGGCGTTGGCCCTCCTTGCTGGTTACGCTCTGCTCATCACCGGTAACGGCTTGCTTTGCATACTGATTGCTCTCCGGCTCATCCAGGAGCACGCGTCCCCCTTTGTAGCCGGTGTCGTTCAGTCGGCGTACTATGTCGGCTTCGTTTTGGGGGCAACATTAGGCAGCTCCTTGATACAGCGCATCGGGCACCATCGCGCTTTTATCGCGTTCGCTGCTCTATCGGCCTGCTGTGTACCGGTGTATCCCATGTCTGGCGAACTGTCGCTCTGGTTCGCTCTACGCCTCCTAATGGGATTCAGTCTTATGGTCGTCTTCACGGCGATGGAAAGCTGGCTGCATCAGACGGTGACTAATTCGCAGCGGTGCCGGATGTTCTCGGCGTATATGATCACCAACTATCTCGGGCTCAGCGCCGGGCAGTTGCTCGCCTCACTCGCCAGTCCCGCAAGCTTTGAACTCTTTGGCGGCGCAAGCGTGCTTTTCGCGGCGTCTGTTATCCCAGTCGCGCTGACTGGCCAAGCCCAGAGACACGTCCCCAGCCACAACGCTTTCGGCGCACGCGATCGGTCGCAGTTCATGCATGGGCTATTGGGGGTACAGGCGGTCTATCGACGAGCGCCGCTTGCGGTCGTCGCGTGCCTAGCAGCTGGCTTGTTCAATAGCGCGTTCTGCTCGATGCAGCCAGCGTTCTTGCGGCTACACAACTATCCCTTGGCAGAGGTCTCGAACTTCATGGGCTTCGCATTGCTGGCGGCGCTGCTCTCCCAATGGCCCATCGCGCGATTGGCCGATCAATGGGATCGCCGCAAGGTCCTGTTCTTCCTGGCGGTCGCCTCGGAAGCATTCAGCATGTTACTGGTCTCGCTAAAACCTGGCGCGCTGATGGAAGCATGCGGATATCTGTACGTTGGCGCGGCGTTTTCGATGTACGGTGTGATTACCTCGTATGTGAACGACCATACGCCCAATGATCAACGTATCGCCGTCAGCGCCGGGCTGCTACTGATCTTCTCCCTCGGCGCCAGCGGCGGACCCATGCTAGCTTCCACAGCGATGGGCATGGTCGGCCCTGCGGGGCTCTACCTGTTCTCGGCAACAACCGCCGGTATGCTCGCCGTGCTTACGCTTTGCAGCCTGGCCCGCAACAAGTCATTGTCCAACCCTCGTCAAGAAAGGTCGCAACGTCGTCTCGCTCGATGAAGCTCGCCGACGACGACGCTTCCAGTATCGCTTCGCTAAGCTGCGGCTTCGCGATGGCAAAGCCCTGCACATAATCGACGCCAACCTCTTTTAGCGCACGCAATGTGTCGACATCCTCGACCCACTCTGCGATGCTGCGCATTCCGAGATTGTGCGCCAGGGAAACGATGGCTTCGACGATGGCCGTGTCGGCGGGATGCTCGCACATCGTACGCACAAACGCGCCGTCGATTTTCAGCGCATCCACGGAAAGTTCCTTCAGATACTTGAACGACGTATGACCGGCGCCAAAATCGTCGAGCGCGATCCGCGCGCCCAGGTCGTGCGCCCTCGCGATAAAGCGCTGAGTATTCTCAAGGTCATGCAGCGCGACACTTTCAGTAATTTCCAAACAAAGATAGTGCGCGACAGCCCGGTAACGGCCCAGCAGCTCGAAAATATCCTCGATGAACTGTTCATCGTTGAGGGAGCCGCCGCTCAAATTCACGCAAATGAATCGTGTTCGATCCAGCGCATCCTGATTGGCGCAGATCCATTCCAGTACGGACTTCAGCACCCATCGATCGATTGCTGCGATACTCCCAGAATCTTCAGCGGCCGCAATCAACTGCCCTGCGGGGGTAACGGAGCCGTCTGCGGCCCGCAAACGCAGCAGCACCTCAAAATCCAGCGAACCGAACGGATCGGCCATCGACATGATCGGCTGCATCACAAGGAAGAGGCCATCGGGCAGTCGACTGCGGCCCAACGTCTCGACAAGCGTAATCTCGCGGGCCCGCTCTTCAAATGCGGCCGCTCCTTTGCGATGGACGACAAGCCGCCCATGCCTAGTTCGCTTTGACTCACGGCATGCACGATCCGCGTGTGCAAGTGCATCCTGCACTCGATCCGCGGGCGAGCATTCGACCACACCGATCGACGCCTTGACTTGGAACGATCGCACGCCGACCTGATATGGCATCGCGCTAAGCGCGACAATCAATTCCTGGCATCGCGTAGCGGCGGCGTCGATAGACGCGTCCTCCAACACACACACAAACTCGTCGCCGCCAATGCGGCCGACGGGAAACTGTCCCGCAAGACGCTCTGACAGGCGCGCGGTGACGAGCTTTAGCACCTCGTCACCGGCGGGATGACCGAATAAGTCGTTGATCAATTTAAAGCGATCGAGATCGATGTACGCCAGCGACCAGGCACGGCCCTCTTCACGCAGACGCGTGATGGCCTTCTCGATACCGCGCCGGTTCAGCGACCCCGTTAGCGGGTCATGATCGACGAGAAAATGCAAGCGATCGACCGCAATAGATCGCTCAGTGACGTCTTCCAGCGCGCCTTCGATCAGATCGTTCGACAGAATCGCCCTTAGAGAATACCGGGGCGACGCCCCGCCCTCGGCGGCACACAAGCCATGTATTTCCATCGACGCCGTGCTGCCGCGTCGCGCGAGCATGACCAGTTTGTCCCACGTGCCGTTTTCGAAGTGGTCGCACAGCCGCCGGCTTTTAAACTCGCCTCGACGCAATCCAAGCATCGCATGTAACGCAGGATTCGCGCGAACGACGCGCCCGGTGCTGTCGAGCGTGAAAAGTCCAATCGGCGCTAGATCGTATGTATTGCGGAACTCGATCTGCATCCGTCGCCGGTGCTGTCGCTCCGCTCGCATCTGTTCGGCAATGGCGAACGCGGCCATCATACTCGACGACAGCGCAGTGATTACCGGATTCACGCCGCCAAACAACATGCGCGTTCCGAATGCAGCTGACAACACCTCGGAGAGAATCGCAAACAGCACGATGGCCATCGAGGCGACGTACCACAAAACTGTGCGCGAACGCGATTTCCGCACCAGTTGCACCAGCAGAAAGATCAGCGCCAGCATCGCGATGCTGCTTAGCGTCCACAATACGGGAATGAATTGCGAGTACCTCAGAGCAAAGGCCGCAATGAGCAGGAGCGCTCCGCCGCATTGGACGGCGCGAAGTATGCCCCGCAGCCGGACAGCGTGCAGCTCGCGACGAAACAATTTCCCGAACAGCACTGTAGTGAGCAGATAGTAGGCCGCAAACGTCAGTTGACGGACAAGACCCAAGGATTCCGGTGGGATATGCCGTCCCATCCACCCTGTGTCGAAGCCGAGCGCATTCGCGCACAGGCGCAGGTTGCCGATGAGCCAGGCCGCGAAAACCACATAGGTCCACTCGCGATTGATGATTGCCGTGACGAATACAAAGACGGACAGCGTTAGCAGCCCACCCGTAATGAGCGAAGCGTTCCGCTCGAACTGGATTGCCGATGATGACAACGCGCGTCCGTCTGTCGCAGACGCGGTGAGATACGCCGGGCCGGAGAAACTTGACTGACACAGTACCGGCTCGTGTGAGCTGTTAGCGTCAAGCCTGAGTGCGAAGCCGGCCTTCACCGCGATGAAGTTGCCGCTGACACCCGCACGGTCCGCTTGCCCTAGCCACGTCTTGGAATCGGCGGACCAGCAAATCATGGCTTTTGCGTGGCGGGACGGGAATTCGATGTACGTGCTGCGCTGCTTGCCAGTCGGAGGAGGATCAACGACGAACCAAACGGGCGCTTCGGACAGATGTGTGCCGAATTTTGCGGTGACGGGTGCGTCCTGCAACGCGCGCCGCGCGGCATCGATCCGGAGCGATGAGGCTTCGTCTTGTAGCGCCCGGAAACGCAACGGGTTCGGCGGGGGGGCACCCCACTCGACGGGAGCCCAAATGAGTACTATCAACGTACCAATCGCTATCAGGATCGGCACTAAGTAAATCGAGAACATGCAAAGCATACACTCGACTATATTTTCAATTTGTATCGTATTTGTTAGTCGCAATGATTTAACGCGCGTCATTCCTCGATTACCTCGCCGCCGATCAAACCAACGAATGACGGGCCCGTCATAGCGACGGGCCTATCACTATAGAAAAAATATCAACCCTTAATAGCCCCCGATCTTACGCGAGAGGCACAAAGGATGCACACTTTCATTGAAAACAAATACGCAGAATGAGATATTCCATCATCTCCCCACGACATCGATATCCGGATGATCCGTTTCGAATACGAATTTGTACAGCGGATGCCCCACCTGCGCCCAACGTTGCTGCGCGACGGCCACAGGTTTCGCCAGCACCCGATGCGGCATTCCACCCACATGCGACATGGGGAGGAATTGGTTCTTACCAAAGACATCGCTGAACAGCATTGCCTCGTATTCCCGATCGAGCGGCGAACGCGCCGTGATCACCATCCAGTCAACTTTCTGATGTGCGCAATAGGCGAATAGTGCCTTGCACAATGCAACCTTAGCCATGCGCCCGATCGCGCCGCCAGCGACGCCAAGGCGTGTGGCCTCCGCAAGCCGCGCGCTCGCAAGCCATTCAGGCAGACGGACCGACTGTTCGACAGCCAGCGGGCGGTCCACGTTCGTTTGTATCCGCATGGTGCCAAGCGCCCTACCGTCGAGGCGCGATTCGGCTAGCAATACCGCAGTATCCGTCGCCCAATCGGAGGGCTCAATCGTCATTGTCTCGGCGAACTCCGGCAGATGCCGCCCATATGCCGCACGGCGCATCTCGACCGCCTTGAGCAAACTTTCTTCGTTGTCCGCGATACGGATAGTGAACGGCAATCGTTCGATGATATCGGCTTTCGAATGCGGTTTATCTAGGCCCGCGCCTTGAGCAAGCGCCTCGATGCGAGCGTGATTTTCCAATACCTCTGCGTCGATTCTGTCCATTCTTGACTCCATATGATTCGCTAAAGGGATTTGTCACGCCTTGCTAAAGGCTTTCGGCACGACGACCTAGCGTCTCACGAACCACATGGACCACGACATTGAAAGTAACACCATGATTTAATGGAGATTCATGATAAGTGGCTTAATTAAAGACCGACTCACATATCAATCAACACCTATACACATTACTTACTTATTCGGTTTAGCCTTCCAACTATTGACTTCAGCATGGATGAATACCGCGATACTGGAGCGCCGATGCACACCTCGACAGCCAGCGTTACACAGCGGGCGGCACGCGATCGCTACCGCCATCTTCCGGGGGTCCGTTGTAAAACACACAAAAAGAATTGTTGATTTGCGCCTGTTCCGCACTTCGATCACGATCATCGGGCCATGGTCCCGGCCCGCACTGTCGCGCGGCGTCGGATGCGACCGCGTTACCTCTTGATTGAAACTAAGGCGCTGTATGTCCACCTGCCCCACGCCTCTCATTCCTTCCCAGTTGCCCCCGTTCGTGGAATTTCTGCGTCACGCAGCGCTGACATCTCGGGATGATTGTCCTGAAGCACGTGCAAGCTGGCTCAAGGCTGCCGCCCACATCCACGCGATAGACGATGCTTCGCTAGCGGACCTCATACATGCCTTGCTCCGGCAACGGGCGTTAGCGGAGGCGCTCGCCGTGGCCGAGGCATGGTCACAGTTGTACCCGGACCGCGCTGCGGCAGGTTTTCAGTTGGGCTATGTTTTGCAGATGGCCGGCCGTCATGGCGACGCCCTCGTGCCCTACTCACAAGCGATAACGCGTGATCCCGATCATCCTCAGCTTCGCAACAATCTGGCCGCCGCCATCCGCTTATCCGGTGGTGATCCAAATGAAGCGCTCATGCTGCTGGAGCAAGCGGTCGAGGTCGATCCGAGCGACAGTAACGCGTGGATCAACCTCACGTCAGCGCGTTGCGCTGCGTTCGATCTAACCGGCGCAATAGCGGCTGGGGAGCGAGCGGTGGAGCTCGCCCCATCTAATCCGCTGGCGTGCAACAACTACTCTCTCGCGCTAAAAGAAGCTGGCCGTTGGGATGACGCCGAGATGTACGCACGAGCTGCCACGGAAATCGCGCCCGGGGACGCCACATATCATCACAATCTCGCGCTCGTGCTTTTGGCCCGCGGCAACTATACGGTAGGCTGGCGTGAGCATGAATCGCGATGGGCGGGTTCGTACGAACTTCGCGACCGCCTGCCTGCGCTACCCGGCCCGCAATGGAACGGCGAGCCGTTGGATGGCAAGACATTGTTGGTGTGGGGCGAGCAGGGCATGGGCGACGTGCTGCAATTTTCCCGCTTAATACCCCTACTCGCCGAGCGGGTCCACCTGGAAAAAGGCCGAATCGAGTGGAACTCATTTCCTCAAATGGGCGACTTGCTCGTACGCAGTCTGGGCGGGCACGTCGACGGGTTCACCTCGGGGGGCGGAATTGAGTCGCTTCCGCGCTTTGACTACCATCTGCCGCTGCTAAGCGTTCCGCTCGCGCTTGATTTGCGCGAGGAGACGGTTCCCGCCGCCCCTTACTTGTGCGCTGACCGCGAGCGGACTGAGCGCTGGGGGGCGCGCCTCGCTGACGAAACCCGGTTAAAGGTGGGGCTTGCATGGACGGGTAGCCTTACTCACCAACGCAATCCGTTCCGGCGGGTCGCGTTGGAACTCTGTGCTCAAACGCTAAAGGACATCGACGGCGTAGCGTTCTACTCGCTCCAGCCGGAGGCGACAGACGATGTCGACGCGGCATGGCGAACCGGATTCGAGCTCATGAGCTACACGGACGAGTTCAAAACGTTCGACGACACCGCCGCGTTTGTGAGCTCGCTGGACTTGGTCATCACCGTCTGCACTTCGGTAGCCCATTTGAGCGGCGCGCTCGGCCGGCCTACATGGGTGCTTTTGGACGTGAATCCGCATTGGCCGTGGCTGCTCGAGCGAACCGATAGTCCTTGGTATCCGAGTGCGAGGCTTTACCGCCAAGAGGAATTCGGAAAATGGGGGCCGGTCCTCCAAAAGGTAAGGAAGGATTTGTCACGTCTAGCGAAGGACAAACTTCGACGAGCAAACCGTGGTGCATAAGCAGGCCAAACGCCCGTCGAACGCCGAATGATTAAAGGATTAGTGGATGCAAAATCAGCCAAGCCTGACCGGAAGCACCACGCGAAACGCCTCTTTGTCGGAGGCGGATCGCGACAAGCCGAACCCCGCACGTAACAACCAGGAGAGCGCAACACCGCCCTCACGCCTGCATCCATCAGCGAGCTTGGGAGATGAAGTACAACGTCGTCATCGTCCCGCACTCGAGCGGCAGTATCGCGAAATTTTGAATGCCCGCGATCCGAACTCCATCAACGCTCTCTATAGTGGGATGGGGGAAACGATCGGCTTGGCGCACGAGCGGCGAACCCCGATGCTCGCCTCGGCAATGCGGCTCTCGGATAGAGATCCTGAAAACGCGGCAAAATGGTTCGACGCTGCTGCCGACGAGACCCACGCGGCAGCAGCCGGATCACGACTGTGGGCTAATAGGCAGCTGCTTTCTGGAGAGGTCCAAGCGATTATGGGGCTTGCATCGATGATGCGAGCGAGGGCCGCAGTCGATCCGCGCCATCAGCGCAAGCATCTGGTCGACGCAACAAGCCGCGCATCAATGCTATCGGCCATGCTTAGGGGCCAGCCGACACCTATCGTCGCCCTAGCGATCAACGCCGCGAACGAGCTCGAGGTCCCGTCGCGCGGGGAAACGCAGGCAGCAATGTCGCGCGGCGTGCTCGCACGAAGTAGCGTTCTTCTTCCGGTCGATGTGGTGAGCGCGAAAGAGAAAGTCGAGCAGTACTTGGCTGGCCTGATACCGCCATCGCAGCCCCCGGCCAACGGTCGACACGGCACTCATTCCGCCGCGAGCACACAGCGCTCGGTCCCGACTCCTTCCGGATCGGCGTGCGATAACCGACCCGGCGCCAGGACCCCTTTCACAGCGCCGGGACCTCAATCGCTCGGGAAGTAAGCTCCCCTCACTCGCACACAAGCTCACCATTGATCAACGGAACGGAAAACCGGGAAGACCTTCCTACTCGCTTGAGATCATTGCGCTTCTTCGTGCGAGCGATGACATCTGGAGCCCGTCTGGGCGTAGCTGCCGGATAGCCGGCACAACGTCCAGACAAATTGTCAAAGCCAGGCAGCAACTCGCAGCGAAGGAAGCCACAGCAGTCCGCATGATCCGTTTCCAGCAGACCAACCAGCTCTTCGGCTTCAGATGTAACACCAACGCCCTGATCTGGCGCGTGCACAAAATCACTCGTGCGCTCAGTGAAAACTTGCGCTCGGGGGCGGCCCAGTTTCGCGCCTCGCTTTCTCGCCTCAGCCATTCCCGCGCGAGTTCGCTCGCTGATTAGCGACCGTTCGAACTCGGCTAGCGCCGCGATCATGTGAAACATCAACATGCCCGTGGGACTCTTCGTGTCGATGCTCTCTGTCAACGAAACGAACTCGACGCCGCGCTTCTCGAGGCCACCTATGACTTTTACCAAATGACCCAACGAGCGGCCGAGCCGATCGAGGCGCCACACCACTAGCGTGTCGCCGCTTTGCGCCGTGTGCAGCGCCTCTAAAAAGCCTTCGCGGTCGAACCTCGAACCCGACGCCCCGTGATCGTAAAAGATCGCATCGCAACCATGGGCTTTAAGAGCCGACAATTGCAGATCCAAGTGCTGATCTTCCGTCGAAACTCGCGCGTAACCAATCTTCATACTTATTCGTCGTTCCACTCTAGAATACGGTGGTTCGATCGTCGCTGTGCTCCTAGATTGCCAACAACGACGACCGAGGTGTGGTCTCGGAGTCGATTATTTCGCTCAATGCAATTGGCGTAAATTGGCATATATTCATGAATCGATTCCGCTCATTCATGGATCCGCGTTCAGATCCAAGGCCAGCGCTCGTTGCGGCGATGGACGTCCATTAAAGATCGGATTCCCAAGCGCTTCACCACCCGTTGTAGCCAACATACACAGTGCAAACCCCCAGCCGTCGCGAGGCGTCCCTGCCCAATTTGCACGGTATATTGAGTTCTCGCGTTGCATGCCACGCATGTCCACATAGTGAGCAATTTCTTTCGATTCACCGACACATCAGAGGGGGGGAATTACGCTTATTCGGGAGCCCGCGTAAGGAAATCCCGACATTTCGACGTAAGGAAATCCTGAATTCGTGGGCGAAAAATAATGACATTGGAGACCATAAATGACTAGTACCGCCGATCGAATTGCGGGCGCTTCAACTCGACAATTCGGGGATTCGACTGGGTTTGCGGGACATCCCCGTGGCTTGGCGACGCTGTTCTTCACGGAGATGTGGGAGCGCTTCAGCTTTTACGGTATGAAAGCCATCCTGGTCTTGTACATGGTGGCGAACCCGACGGCAGGTGGCCTTGGACTGGACACGCCGCATGCGACCGCGATCTATGGCAGCTACTTGGCGGCCGCCTATCTGCTTTCTCTGCCGGGAGGCATCATTGCGGATCGGATTCTCGGCACGCGCCTGGCGGTAGTGCTTGGCGGCGCGCTAATCGCGGTTGGTCATTTCGTGATGGCGGCGCCAGCAACAGTTATGTTTTATGCAGGCCTGGCGCTGATAGCGTGCGGCACTGGGCTACTCAAACCCAATGTCAGTGCGTTGGTCGGGAATCTCTATCCGCGCAACGACCCGCGGCGCGACAACGGATTCTCCCTCTTCTATATGGGCATCAACATCGGCGCGTTCATCGCGCCGCTGATCTGTGGCTATCTCGCAGAAGCCGATACGTTCAAAAAGCTGCTGCAATCTTTGGGCATCGATCCGATATCTTGCTGGCGCTTTGGCTTCGCCGTAGCGGGTGTCGGCATGTTGATCGGCCTCCTGTTGTTCTGGCGACAAAGGGATTACGTCCCGGACACCATTCGCAAGACGGGCCCCGGCGCTCATAAAACAGCACGAGAGGCTCGCCGAGGGGCGGGACGGATGGCGATCTACGCGGCACTTGCGGCACTCACTGCGAGCGGCGCCTGGCTCGCCGGCAGCGACTGGCGAAATGTCCTGCCTTTTCTTCTGGCGTTCGATGCCTTGGCGCTCGTCATCATCATAGGTCGTCAGGAACAGCTGTCGATCGCTGAGTGGAGGCGCCTCGGGGCAATGGGAATCTGGTTCCTCGTGAGCGCTGCATTCTGGTGTGCCTACGAGCAAAAGGGATGCAGTCTGAGCCTGTTGGCAAGAGACCTGGTTCGTCGAGACATTGGTGGCTTCGTGATCCCTGCGTCATGGCTCCAATCACTAACCGCGTTGTACGTGATTCTGCTGGTACCCGTGTTCGCGGCGTTGTGGACTCGACTCGGCCGCCGTCAACCGTCCACCCTTTCCAAGATAATGCTCGCCCCGTTGTTGATCGGGATCGGATACGCGGCCTTCTCGGTCTTATGCTCGTCGCTGAAGCTCGGCGACAAGATTAGCCCCTTATGGCTCGCGGGTCTGTATCTGTTCGACGTGCTCGGTGAGCTATGCCTTAGCCCCATTGGTCTGAACCTGGTCACTCAGTTCACGCCTGCACGGCTTGTTGGGCTCACAATGGGCCTTTGGTTCTTCGGCAGCTCATTCGGTTACAAGCTCGCTGGATACCTTGCCGGCTTTTATCTCCCCTCCCCGAGCCGGCTCACGTGGCTCTATGGCGGAATCGCCGCGGGCCTTTTCGCAGTCGGCACGATCTTGTTTCTGTTGTTACCTGCCATGAATGGACTCGTGAGCGACGATGATGGGCACGACGTAGCCCTACGCTGATAGCAAGGCGCTGTACCCAGGTATGGCGTCGCGACCGAATCGATCGGACACCCCTCGGTTCGCCCTGAAATGAGTAATTTGCTGCAGATTCATCCGTTTTCCGACGTGATGTATGTGTAAGTGTAGGTGTTTAAGATGAACGTTTCCCTGCGGCACTTAAAGGCATTCGTAGCGATTGCACGAGCCGGCAATTTCACTGCCGCAGCCTCCATGCTGAACCTCAGTCAATCGGCGCTTACCAAGACGATATTGGACTTGGAGCGCGAGATCAACATGCCGCTATTCGAGCGGACGACGCGGCAGACGTCCCTCACGCCGACGGGACAATATTTCTTCCCGAATGCGGTTCGTCTGCTCAACGATTTCGACCTGACGCTCGCTGACTTGCATGCTCAGTCGCGTGGCCAAAGCGGAACCGTGCGAATCGCCGGCGGCTTGGCCTTCTCGTCGACCGTCTTGCCGCGGGTGATTCGGGAGCTGCGCGCGCGTAACCCTAACATCTCGGTATCGCTGACCGACGATACCAGCGGTGGCATCATTCGACGTATCAGCGCCGGCGAGGTTGATATCGGCATTGGCTCGTACGTCGGTGCGGCGCAAGACGTCCTGGGTGTCCGACGATTGTTGCGAGCGCGCCTCGGCGTCCTATTTCCGGCAGGCTATGCCCACGTGCCTGCACAGGTCTCGACATCGGAACTAGACAAGTATCCTATCATGAAGGACGTCGAGGACTCGAGCATCGCTACGTCGATGCGCAAGAACATGCCCACCATATGGTCGACATTAACCAGCGGCATCACAGTGACGAACCTCGATCTGCAAATCAATCTCGTGCGGGAAGGCGTGGGAGCTTGCATTCTGTCAGCGTTAGCGGCATCCCACCCTGCCGCGCGTGCGATGCCGTTCCGGTTGATCGACCAAAGCGACCTGCATCGAGATGTCTATCTGTTCACCAGAAAAGGCGCCGCGCTCTCGCCTTCGGCTGAAACCGTGATCTCCGTGCTGGAGGAAGTCTTGCCTCGTCTCGATTTCGTCGACGGCGTTACCGTCGGGTAAATCTCATACTTTGCCTGTGTTGATCTCTCGCACGCCCTTCACGTCGCGCATTGCAATGGCGTATCGGATGAGGGCTTCTCGCATGCGTTCAACGTCTGGGATGCCGGGCAGTATCCATGTGGGGTAAGCGGCGTCACTGCTTTCGATAATCAGCGTCCCGAATCCGGCCATGCGCTGCCACCAGGCCATCCTCGCTTCTACGTTTTGAATGCGGAACAACTCGACGCTAACGACTCTCTGTTCGAGAATGCTCTCTCGCCACGTTAGGCGTTCGTTGTCGATGATGATGCGCGTGCAGGCTGTGCCGACGACCCGATAAGCAAGCGTGGAGAGGATCCAAATCAACGCGGCGGCGAACGCGAGAGAGATGACCGATGGTAAGGGGCGCGGCCTAGATGCAGCGAAAGCTGCGGCGGTGACCATCAATAAGAGGATGACGATATCGCGCAGCAACGCCGGTAGGTTCACGAGCCACACTGGCGAGCGATCATATGCGATGCGGCGGTCGTCGTAGTGAAGAAGGACAGGGTTGTCGTTACTCATGAGCGCTGGCCGTGGTGCTGCAACAAAAATCCGCCTATGACCGGTCATATGGCGCGCTAAGTACTTCCGGTTCGCCCCAGGGGCATTGGCGCGGGCATTCGTCTTTCCTGAAAAATCTTGGGACTAACGGACATCGTCGACTTGTTTAGAGAGGACGCCTGCGCGTTGGAAGAAATGGATGAGAGGCTTTGCGTAGCTTGTTCCTGCGCGGACGGCACGGTCGGCTGACCAACCGGTGGGCCCCCGGTGTTTGAGGCAGCGACTCTTTTCTGCTCGGCGCCCGACTGCTTTCCAAGAGCAGAAAATTGTCCGTCTTCCAGTTTGAACACCCCCGCTCCGGGGGGGGCCTTCCGTGGCTGCCCCGGCTCAGCGTCCGGTGTCTGCTCGCGCGATGAGGTAGCCTCATGGGTCTGGCGCTCTGTGAGCTTCAGCTTCGCTGCAAATTCCTTGATACGGCTAAAAATTCGAGTAAAGAAGCGCCCCTTGGTTTCATTCGCGTGCGCTGCCTCTAAGTGTGTGGCTGGCACTGCCGGCACGTTTGCGTCAGGGTTGCCGAGCCCCCTCTCTTCCGCTTCGGCCAACGCGTTCCCTTCGAGGCCTTGCAAATATGCCTTGCGAAACGTCTCGCCCGCTGCGCGAACGTCTGCACCCGTGACGCGGGCGGATGCATCACCTTTGGTTAGGTGATCCTCGAGCCCGTCGAGATGCGCCTTCACAGCAGCCTGCGCCTCGGCAGAATCCCCCGTTCCTCTATGAGACAGGCCCAACTGATACGCAGCATCCTGGACCAACGACCAATCAAAGGTCATAGCTTATGTCCTCCTTGCATTCTCGCGCCGAGCGCGTCGCGCCGCCAGCGCTATGAATCACTATTCACCACCAATTCCGCCAGAGATCAATGCTTGAATCCGGGTGTCCGCAACCTTCGTGGCGCGGTGGCCTTGCGCGCTGCTGAGCTTCGCCTCGCCAGTGAAACAAGAACATCTTCGCACCCACGGATCATCTACATCTGCGCAGCTTGCCTCTGCAATGGCGATTGCATCGGGCAAAGCGCGGCAGTTTCGAAGTCTCGATGTGGGACACGCAACGTGCGGATGCGGTCAGCACCGTATCGGCACTTCGAGACTGCCGGCGGAAGGTGAATGTCGATAGTCGATGCCTACTGATCGCATACATGTGCTCTCGCTCCGCCTCCCCCGTTGCATAAACGGCTATAGAGTTCAGCGAGCACTGTGTGACTATGTAAGCGCAGCGCCAACAAAAGCACACGTGCAGCGGCTGTGGCCATCAGTCGCCAGCATTCCGGTATTCTCGGACGGAACAACGCCATGAATGTCAATGACCCCCACTTCTCGAATCACTCGTGGATTACGAGACTGCGAAACAAGTTGTTTCCGCAGAAGCGCTACCGCGTTTCGATCAGTGCGCTTGAGAGTATTGATCGCGCTCAGTGTCTGCCATCGTCAAGGCCGGGTACACCTTTCGAAAGCACGGACGGAAGGAGCGAGACGCCAAATCCCGAACGCCCCCCTTATCAGCTGCAATACGACGCCCAAAAGCACGGCCACGGAATAGCGCCTCAGTGGCGCTCTGGCACACCTTTCGGATCCTTGCAAAGTCCTCTTCGAGGGATGGATGGGCCTTCCGTTAGACACGTGCCGGACGTCGCCCTGAGCGCTGAGTCCGCTCTCTTGAGCGTAGGCCGGTCGTTGCCATGGCCCGAGCGAAATCCCCGTCCTCGCAACCCATACCCGCCCTCCGGTGAATTCCCTCCAATTCATTCGGAGCCCTCACCAATTAATGGATCGAGTGTTGTTCGCCCGAACGTACAGCGGGCCACGGCAAGTACCGGCCAGCCTCCACTCCATTCCGACTCAACCACTCCGACTCGTGTCCTGCAGATGAGCGATTCCCCGTCAGCATTCAGTCGTCCGCGGGTGGCCGCCCTTATCGCCCCGCCAACCAGTAGGACGCTCGGCGGGGGCTGACCGCTAAAAGCCACGAACCCGTCCCGCCGCTCATCATTGCTTCGATTTTAAACTCGCTATTTTGAAGAACAATTCCGACATTTTCAAAGCAAGAAACGAGCTGCTTAAGCAGGCACGCGACGGAAGAGCCCACCAAACCGGGAGGGCCGCTGTGCAATTGCGCGAGCTAGATCCCGACGGATTCGAAGAGTATCTGGCCAAGGCAAAGGCAGTGGCGCTGAGCGTCAATCACCACGATGTTGCTCGCATTCTTCAACTACATGAGATCGCATATTCGAAGGATTCGGCGCCTCCACCACTGCAATCGCCCCATACCGGACAGGTCCGCATAGGCAAGTCCGATGCGGTCAAGGTAACGTTTAGACCACCCAGCAGGCGCCCACCCCCGCTTGACTTGGACAATTGCGGGAACGATCAAGGGCTGCGCATAGCAATTCCTTCGCCGGTGGGCAAGCGCCGATAGGCCGCAAAAAACTCGTATGCGAACTGTATAGGCATAACGCTTATGTTCGTCACGTGTCACTCGTTTTCAACGCTTGTTTTGTGATTCGAAAGGCCATCATGGACCGCATTGCATCGCCATCTGATTCGTGGCCCTCGACCCTAGTGGGTGCCGACGTAGATCCGCGCCACACTTTCCAACGCACGCCAGCGACCCTCGCGGCTCAGGCAGGCAATACAGAGACTGAAGCCATGCTGAAACGATTCGGCAATCGAGTGGCCGTCACGCCAGAGCCCGCTCAAAACCGTCCGCGGCTATTCGCACTCGCCTCCATGCCTGCGACCCGCACACGCGGTTAGCTAGCCTCAAGCCAGCACTCCCCCACCGAGACAGGGCGATGTTATCGTCGCCCCGCTGGCGCATGAAGCGACGCTCGCGCCTCGCCGCCGAGCTCGTACAGGAATTGCAAGATTTCGTTCTGGCCGGCCATTGCTGCGACGTGCGCGGGCGCGAACCCGTGCGGACCGGTATGGCCGTATAACGACGCGTGGGCGCCGCCGCCTAACTCGGACAGCACGCGCAGGACGTCAACGTTGCCCGCCTGTGCAGCGACGTGCGCGGGGGTGTACTGTTCTTTTCCAACCGGTATGTGCAACGAGGCTTGAGCAGCGCCGCCGAAACCGTGCAGCGCCCGCAGGACCGCCACATTGTTCAGATACGCCGCGACATGCGCCGGCATGAAGTCATGTGGACCAGCATGCGCACGCAACGTGTCCCTCGCATCGCCCCCAAGGCGGCTAAGCACGCGCAGAACAGCAACCTGATCGACTTGCGCGGCAAGATGCGCGAGGGTAAACCGGTGCGGGCCGACCGGTGAATGCAATGACTCGCGCGCGGCGCCCCCGAACCCGTGCAAGGCCAATAAAACATCCGCCCGCCCAGCCTCCGCCGCGAGGTAAGCAGGCGTATACCCGTGCTGGCCAGACGGTTCATGCACTGAGTCTCGCTCCACACCTCCGAGCTCATACAGCGCTCGTAAAACATCAACTTGACCGGCTCTCGCGGCGAGATGCGCGGGCGCGTACCCATAGGGACTCGCGCAGCGATGCAAAGAAGCTCGGGCAGCATCCTCGAGCCGATACAACGCCCGCAACACTTCCACCTGACCCAACTTCGCAGCCAGATGCGCCGGGGTATCTCCCTGCTCGTCGGCGACCGCCACATCGATACCCCGCTGATGCAGCGCCACGAGCGCGTGCACGTCGCCCTGCGAAGCGGCCAGCCACGGATCGGATATAGTCGCCGCTGTCATATGCACGTTCGAGTTGAGGCGGGCGCTCAGTGTACGCCCGCCATCATGGCTACGATCTGGAAAGTCTTAACATTTTCCATACGGATTCCGAATTCTGGCCGACGCGCCCCTCAGCTCGAACCCGAACGCCGTCTTCGTTGGCTGCATTCGCCTCCATCCGGCGACGCTCAATGCAAAACCCGCATGAGAAAATCCTTCGCGCGGGCCGACTTCGGACTCGCGAAGAAGTCCTCCTTGCGATCGTCCTCGACGATGACACCTTTGTCCATAAAGATGACCCGATGCGCAACCTTCTTGGCGAAGCCCATCTCATGCGTCACGACCATCATCGTCATGCCTTCCTTCGCGAGCTCAATCATCACGTCGAGCACTTCGTTGATCATCTCGGGGTCGAGCGCCGATGTAGGTTCGTCAAACAACATCGCAATCGGATCCATCGATAATGCGCGCGCAATCGCCACTCGCTGTTGCTGGCCACCTGATAGTTGGCCCGGATATTTGTGCGCATGCGCCTTCAGCCCGACTCGATCGAGTAGCTTCATGCCTTTCTCGGTTGACTCGTCCTTCCCGCGGCCCAGCACCTTGATCTGCGCGAGCGTCAGGTTCTCAGCGATCGACAGATGCGGAAACAGCTCGAAGTGCTGAAATACCATTCCAACCTTCGAACGCAGCTTCGACAAATTCGTCTTCTTGTCACCGACGGACTGGCCGTTGACGAGAATCTCGCCCTGCTGGAAAGGCTCGAGACCATTCACCGTTTTAATCAGAGTCGACTTCCCCGAACCTGACGGGCCGCACACCACGACCACCTCGCCCTTCTTCACTTCCGTCGTGCATTCCGAGAGAACCTGAAACTGACCGTACCACTTCGACACATTCTTGATTGAAATCATCTAGTGACCTTTTTCTGAAGGCTTTTTACGAGGGCGGACGCGATCGAGCAAACGACGAAATAGCAAGCACCCGCGAATAGAATCATCTCCACGCTCGTGCCGTCACGATCGCCGATGTTTGCGGCTGTGCGGAAGAAGTCCGCGAGACTGATCACGTAAACAAGCGACGTATCTTGGAACAGCACGATCGCCTGGGTAAGCAGCAGTGGCACCATCGCGCGAAAGGCTTGGGGCAGAATCACGAGGCGCATCGCCTGCCCATAGGTCATGCCGAGCGCCGCGGCCGCGTTCACCTGTCCACGAGGCACAGCCTGTATGCCCGCACGAATGATTTCGGAGTAGTACGCAGCCTCAAACATAGAGAACGCCAACATCGCGGACGCGAGGCGGATATCGATCGCCGGCGATAGGCCCAGCACACCCTGGAGCACCTGCGGCACGACCAGGAAGAACCACAGCAGCACCATCACAAGCGGAATTGAGCGAAAGATGGTCACGTAGCCTTGTCCGAACCACGTAAGTGACTTCACAGGCGACAACCGCATCAGCGCCAGAAGCGTGCCCCACACGATTCCGACAGCGATTGCGATCAGGGTGATCTTGAATGTAATCACTGCGCCGGACCACAACGTAGGCAAAGCGACGGGGATACTGCTCCAATCGAACCGATACATCACTTGCCTCCGATATAGCCGGGCAGCCGAGAGCGGCGCTCAATCCAGCGCATCAATGCCATCACGGCGAAATTGATCGTCACGTATGCGAGCGTGACTGCGATAAACGATTCATACGTCTGCGCGGTGTAGTCGACCAGCTGACGCGCCTGCGCGGACAGATCGAGCAGACCGATCGTGGAGGCGACCGCCGAGTTCTTAAAAATGTTCAGGAATTCGGACGTGACCGGGGGAACGATGATCCGGTATGCAACCGGCAGTAGCACATGGCGATACGTCTGCCATTGCGTAAAACCCATTGCAAGGCCCGCGGCACGTTGCCCACTAGGCAACGCGTTGATGCCCGAGCGCACTTGCTCGCACACGCGCGCGCCTGTAAATAAACCGAGGCAAACGATCGACGAAGCGAAGAACTGGGTACTCGGAGGCAGCTGTTTGATCCAGGTTCCGATCGACGTCGGCAACAATTCCGGAAGCACCAAGTACCAAACGAAGAATTGGACGATCAGAGGAATATTGCGGAAAACTGATACGTAGACTGTTCCGATCGTGGACAGCCATTGATTCTGGACGGTGCGCAGTACCCCGAACAAGGAGCCGACGATCAGGGCGATAACCCACGCGGCGAGCGACAGTTCGATCGTCACGCAAAACCCGGACATCAGCCATCCGAAATAGGTCGCGGGCTCACCGGTCGAAACGGGGCTGAGAAGAACGCCCCAGTTCCAGTGGTATGACATGGATAAGACTCCAGCAAAAAGAAACGGAAGAGGTGCGGCCTCTTCCGTTTCATCAACGTCAATTACGCTTCAACAAATAGGCGATCAGTCGAGCGCCTGGTCGTTCGGGTTCGCGTAGAGCTTCTTCATCGCTTCGGAAAGCGCGAAGTTGAGGTTCAAGCCCTTCGGCGGAATGGGGTTTTCGAACCACTTGGCGTAGATTTTCGCGGCTTCACCGGACTTTTCGACCTCGACGATTGCATCGTCGACGAGTTTCTTAAACGCCGGGTCTTCCTTGCGCATCATGCAACCGTACGCTTCTTGCGATTGGGGCGTCCCAACGATCTCCCACTCGCCCGGCTGCTTCGCCTTTGCGCGCTCGCCAGCAAGCAATGCGTCGTCCATCATGAATGCGACCGCTCGGCCCGTCTCGAGCGTCTGGAATGCATCCCCGTGATCCTTCGCGCTAATGATCGTCATGCCGAGTTGCTTGTCGTTGTTCATTGCACGCAATATGCGTTCGGACGTTGTCCCCGCCGTCGTCACGACGGTCTTGCCCTTCAGGTCCGCGAAATCCCGAATGCCCGAACCCTTCTTCGTCATCAGGCGCGTCCCGATCACAAAAATCGTATCCGAGAATGCGACCTGCTTCTGCCGTTCCAGGTTGTTGGTCGTCGAACCACACTCGAGGTCAACCGTGCCGTTTTGGATGAGAGGGATGCGATTCTGCGACGTGACCGGGATGTTGCGCAGCTGTAGATTCGGCATGTTCAGCTTCTTTTTCACCGCGTCGACGATCTTCATCTGAAAGTCACGCGAATAGCCGACGACCTGCTGGCTCTGGTCATAGTAAGAGAACGGAATCGACGATTCACGGTGACCCAGCGCAATCCCGCCCGTCGCTGCGATTCGGTCCAGCGTGTTTGCGTCCTGAGCATGAACGCCGACAGCGACAGCGCTTTGAATCACCAGTGCAATTGCCATTCTTTTCGAACGCATCAGTCGCCTCACAGATATTGATATGGTTGTGTTCATAGATGATCGAGCTCCGCCTATTGCTGGAGCACGCGCAGGCTATACCAACCGTGAAACGAAGGGCGAGAGTCGTGACGAACTTTGTATGTCATTGGCAAGGCGGCGATTGTGCGTATGACTCGGTAGAGGCCCGACATCTTCCGGGGAAACTAGCGTGCAGACAGCAGCATCGTCACCCACTCCTACCAGGGCCGACAGGCGAGGCATCGGGTAACGTGGCGCTTCTTCGCGGCGCGCCGCTATCGCCCAGCGCTTCAACGCCGTTCGCAACGACTCCGGCAGACGCCGCCTGCGCGATCTGAACGCTTGTTTGCTGCAGAAGCGCATCACGCGGCGGAGTAACGCCATCCGCTGGCTTCGTTTCCTTCGCCTCATCGACGGTGCGTTTGCTTTTTTTTTTGAGCTTCTCTCGCCCAAGCCGCCCCGCCTATCAACATTAGCGCTATCGGGGCCATCAACGGCATGCCTGAAAACAACGCAATACCGCCTGCAATGGCTGCGGCTACCAGACCTCGCGTGATCGCACTCGACATGTATCCTCCTCAGTCTATGCAGAAGCAATCTCCCGGCATTTCTTCGCATGCGCTAGCGCAGAACCGCCGAACGGCAACGCGGCGTTGACCTATTACCGCACGTAAAATCTACCAAGATCTGTCGATCAAATGCCTTACGTTAACTAAAGCGAACGTGCCTAGGGGTTTACGGCAAGAGGGGTGAAACGAACCGCACAAGTAGGCCATCGGTATATCGCGCATCAATAGACTCGGCAGCAGGTAGTGGAGTAACTAAGGCACTTCCCGAGCAATTCGCTTTCCGTAAGAAGGACGGGGCAATGCCACGTAAAACGGACACGGTCTATCAAGAGCCGATCACTGCAGCGCTCCTGAAGTCTCGCAGGGACAGCAGCGACGTTGGCTCGCCGTTTCCGTATGGAAGCAATGGTTGGGCGCCCACGCCAGACAATTCGGTCAACGCGACGCCTACCCCCCCCTTCTCATACACCAACGCTTTTTCAGCCAGCAAACAGACCGGCAATCCAAACGTCGACGCGATCGCCAATGTCGTTCGAAGCAAAGTCGGCAACCTCGATGTGTTCTTGCGCTCGCAAGGGGCGAAGCCCGAGGAATACACACCGCAGCAGCTCAAAGAGCTGAACGGCCAGCTCGACGACGCCATCACTGAATGCGCGCGCGGCTTTGCGGAGGACGGCTGGTCGGCGGACGCAGTCAAGGAATACGCCGACAAGGCGTGGCGGGCCGACCTCGGCGCGACATTCTTTCAGAAGACGCTCAGCAACGCGGTAGCTTATCTGCCCATGAGCGCGGCAATGTTGGGCGTGAGCTTCCTTCTCACCCCTATCCTTGGTCCTCTGCCGACTATGGTCGTCGGGCTCGGCGTCGGGCTCTACACGGCTTATAAGTGGTCCGTGCATGCGCTTAACGCTGCCGGCAAGGTTGATGCAAAGGTCAACGATGAAAAGGAAGGCCGCGGGCGGTTTTGGGGCGTATGTCCATCCAAGGGACTGTGGCAAGCAGTCGGCAAGGAGACGTTAGCTGACTTGGCCTTCCGCACAGGACCCCGAGGAGCAACCAAGGCGGTAGGCGGCGGCGTCAAGCTCGGGCTGCAAGCGTCGGGCGCGGCCCCTGGATTCACGGCCTTGTTTGGCGGCCTCATCCTTCCCGCGGTTTCCGCCGTGATCGGACCGCCAACCAATGGCGCAATGCAAGTCGCCAGCAAGATGCTGCATGGTAAGGATGGCGAGCGGTCCGCCGCACCGTTGTTTGGCATCAAATTGGAGAAGAAGAAGGACGACAGCGGAAAGGAAACAACCAGAATCTGCGCCGATGCGGGCGCGCGCAGGCGCAACGTTAACCGGCTCGGGAAGTCGAGCGGACGTCGATTTCTCAGTATGGCGAAGAAGATGGCGCTGGAATATCGGAGGTCGTACGGCGATGCTTTCCGTGAAGAAAAGAAAGCAGGGATGAAGGGCAAGTGGTGGGAGTTGATTTTCGGGTCCAACGTTCTTCCGGGAGGTACCCTCGGGGATCTCGTTTCATTAGGCGGAGAGGCAATCGGCGCTACGGCGGGCAATGTGGTGAGCACCTTTGGGAATGTCGCGACGAGCGTAGTCACTGGGCCAGGGAATGTGGCGACTCGCGGGGAAGTTGGCAGGCATACCTACAATAAGCCAAAGCCCGTCAAGGCATCGCCGCGGGTCACCAAGCAGGCCACGGTGGCTACCGGCGATACGCCTGGCAATGCGACCGCGCCGGCACATGCCGAGCATGGCCTCAATCCGAGCCCGGTGCGGACACTGGCGGACCGGCCAATGTCGCGGCTCGACCATCGGGGGGTTGAACTGCCGGCCTCACTGCCCGCGCAACGACTCCCGGCAACCGCCCCAGCTGCGATCAGCCGTCCCGCACCGACACGCCCCAATGTACCCGTACGTTTCCCAAATGTGCAGTCAGTGCCGCCGCATTTGGTGTCGCCATCCACCGAGCACGTCGTCGAATCGCACACGGTCATACCGCGATCCGAGGTGCGATCGTTCTCGGATCCTGTTCTTGAAATCCCCGCTATACCCGCAACCCTGGCCTCGCCACCAATTGTCGGGATAGGGGGGGGCCCGCGAGTGGATCCCCGGAATCCTCCAGCTCCGAATCTGAACCTGGGCGCTCTGCCGATCGAGATGCAGCACGAAGAGCCCGCGCAACTTTTCGGACGGGGAAACCAAACCGCGGCATCGCAGCCCCCGGCATCCACCGTTGGACTTGAACATGCGTTTGAGGCTCCGATCTCCAACCAAGTCGAGAAGCCCGCGGCGGCCGCGGTAGCAACGGATAGTCGGGAGCCTGACCAGAATAACGGCAGGCCCTCTGCTGCATCGGCATGCTCGCAGGAGAGCATCTGTGAAAGTCGCGACGCACGTCCAATACCGCAGGCGCCGAAGGCAGGCGCGTGCGCTGAAAACAAGACCGACCTGAACGCCTCGGTGCCGACTTACGGGGACGAGCTTCACGCCATCGATGCGACAGCATCGAATGGCGCTGGGAACGATGCGCCTCCCGATCTCGGTCGAGAGGACCGCACGGGAAAAGTCACTTACCTCAAGCCGCGCTGCGGATTTTCAGCGCCCGATCACAACGAAGCGCCCGCACCCATGACATCGCACACATTGCTCCAGTCGACGCCACCTAATACGCCGCGCGGCATTTCAAATCGCATTGCCATCCCACCGGCTGGGAGACCTTTACTCATAATATAGCCAACTACAGCGAGTTTCGCAGGCCGCCACGGCAACCCCTATCGAAACGGTCTACGGCTTGCGCTCTTGAGTGGCATCCGCCCTCCCAAATTAGAAATCGACAGATCAGACATTGACAGCATTGGGATAGCGGTCACCTTATGGATTGACCGCCCCCGCAGCGCACTGGCGATCGCGCTTCTAGTTACTCCTGCCTCGCCCAAAAAGGAAGGGGGATTTTTGACGATCGTCGTCGTCAAGCAATTACAAAATGTTGCATCAACAGTGTCGTACTGCAATTGGACACGTTTGCAGATCTCATTAAATTCCGCGTCCTTTATGTCGGCGATCGGACTCATCAGGTCGTCTGATATCTTTTCGCCGCCGAGCGTTCGCCCCCTTGCCGTCTTTTGGAACATATCATGCCTCGACTCGCCTGGCACCGCCAGCTGCAGCGAATCCCACATCCGATCCACGCACTCCAATAGGCACTCCCGCCATACGGCGCGCACACCACCAGCGCTAGCCAGGGCGTCAATGACGAGGTCAGTTCGCTCGCCGCGAAGTACCCCAGCGCAATCGACGGCCAAACAATTGATAAATGAGTCATGATCTGGCCCGGCGCAAGCTCGATGCACGTGGTGTCCTGAGGGCACGAGTGACTCGTCCGGTAGTACCGCGTTCAGTTGGCTAGCCAGTTGCTCCGGCAACAGCACCCCAACGGCAGCCGCGACCCGATGCAAATACTCCACCTGAACGCCCAACGTTACCGGAGTCTGTGCCTGCCCCATCTCTCGCTCGAACTGCGCAATACGCTCATGGACCCTGCCGGCAATCAAGTGAGCCGCAGCGATGCTCCTTGCAGCTAGCACGGCATGCCCTAGATTTTCGAATTCGGCGGGCGCCCGTGCCAACGCCACATAAAAAGGCACGGCGTTCAGCGCAACGAATGCCTGATAAGCGGCATTGTTGCCGCACGTTCCGGATTCCTGTGGGTCGACCGATTTTAACGTCATGGCAAGTGCTGCGGGCGATTCCTGGAGCATCAAGACGACATCCGCCACGCTGCCCTTGCGGGTCAGCGGCCCACACCACGCTCGCATAGCTAACCGCATTTCACGGAGGTCAGCGTGAACGTAGGGCATTGAAAAGCCGTTGAGCGCGTTCGCGAGGAATCGCACGCCAGGCTCCCGCTCGACGCTGTCCCATATATCTGGCACGTGCTTCTCGACGCACTGGGCGAACGCAAAGACTCTTGCAGCGGCTCCCGCTAAGCACCCCCCCTGCGCACGGGTCCCGTTAGGGGGCCCGACGTCGAAACAACTCACACGCCAGCCATCGCCATATCGTGCGTTTTTCTCGGCCAGCATTTGGATCGCTTCGAAAGCCTCAGGCAAAGGGTAAGCCAGGTAGGCCTCTGCTGCAAAATCCAGGGGGCTCACCTTATTTTCGTCGCCATAATATGAAATCTTCGCATTGACGTCAGCACCATTTTTCAATAACACGCTGACCAATCGGTTCGTCACATCAGGCCTGTGCGTCCCTATCGCAGCGATCAGCGGTGTCAAAGGAATAGGAGCCTCCCTGAATACACCTGTCTCGTTCAGGAGTGGACGAATATCTCGGCCCGGGTGCGTGCGATGCCAGTCGTGGATCCATCGGCTCACGTCGTCTACGTTCTCTATGTTCGCCTCTTGGATGAGGTCGTGTAATCGGGGCATACGCGGTCCTTTGTGCGCAATCGCGCCTTTTACAGGGGAAGTCGACCAGAACTCTTACTCCGGAAGAGCCAACGCATCGTGTACAGATTTCGATTTTTTGGCGGATGGTACAGCAGTCCTCGTCCCACTCCGCGCGTTTTATCCGGCCTCACTCATCCTGGTCAGTGAAACGGCTTGGCTTCGGATCTCGCATGTCGGCTATAACGAGATTCGCGCGAGACTATGAGCGAGCCTGAGCACATCACGCGTCTGCAATTTTGCGGCGCTACCTCGCATTTCTGACGAGTTCCGTCTTCATGATTTGAAGCATCCGAGCTGCGTTTTGCTTTCCTGGGGCGCCAGCGCGCTTATGCGCCACTGCAACCGCGACCCCGATTACGAATCGGCGGGCCGAGGGATTTGTGAGGCAAGCTGAGGTCGCCTTTGCCGCCGCCGAGCGATTCTGTGTTCCAGTGTTTCAGCGTAGCTGCGGTCGGGCTCGGGAGCAGGCGGCAACGACAACGAGACCGGACTAAACGGATGCAGGCGCCGGGGCCGGTCATGAATACCGCGGGCTTGTTGCCGGCTTCCACTCGGTTGCGACGATGGTGCGATCGAGGCGGGCGTCGTCGCTATCGTCGATTGGCGCGAGCCGGTCGTCGACGCGCGAGTACCTCCACCTCGCCGGATGCTCGGCGTTTGCTCCCTGGCGGACAGCATGCTGCCAACTACCGATACGAGCTCTGAAAAAGCGGGATCGCGTTCCCTTTCGTCCTCCCGGAGCATCGAGAGCCGCTCGAGCACCGACGCAAGTTCCGCATTCTGCGTACTGCGCGTGCTGCCCGCCTCGGATAGCGCTTCCACGACGCTTGGCAGCGCAGGGCGGAATTGGCTGGGCGCCCCCGTGGCGCCCGAGCGCGTACTGCTCGATGAAGGCCTGCTATATCGCGATCGACTACCGCCCGCTTCGGAGACATTGCTGCCCGCGTCAGAGAGACGGCCGGTCAAGGCGCTCGACCGAACCGGGTTTCTCACCGATTCGGTATCGCGCCCGGACGCGGACGTGCGTCGGCTCGCATTCGTCGATGCGCCGGGTCGCGTAGAACGGCTGCCCGATTCAGCGTACTCGGACGCCACCGAGCCAAGTTCGCTGTTCGCGGTAGGGCGCGACCGAAATGCATCGAATCGGCTGTCCGACGAGCGCATGCGTCGTTGAGACGAAACGTCGGATCGATCGGTTGGGGATGGCGCACGTAATGCCCGAACTGTTTGCGGCACAGACGACGTCGGGTCCGACGGGCGGCGCCTCGTTCGACCAATTTGTGCGGCAAACGGCAGGCCACGATATGGCCCACCACGCCCAGCAACAACCACAACCACAACCGCAGGCACAACCACAGACGCAGCAACCGCCAACGCAGCAAAACGAGGCAGTACATAGCGTCTTCAGCGAGTCCTCTTCAGAGAGCGACGCGCCATCATTCGCATTCGTGCGCAAGCGAACAACGCCGCCTGCGCAAGCGCCCAATGCCGCACCCAGTTCGAGTGCGGCAGTCAACGTTCAAACGCCTCCGCCGGCGACTACTCAGCCGTTCATACCGACGCAAATCGGCGCAGCATGGCGGCCCAGCGGGTCGTCCCCGGCTACACCGCCGGCTACGGCCGCGCCCCCGTCCACGCAAATCCCGCAACCGCAACCGGCGCCGGCACAGACGTTCCCAACTATGCCGATGGGTACGAGCCTTCCGGCGAGCGGATTTCAGCACACGACACAAGACCCGCAAGCCGCAGCCTATGCCCAGGCGCTGCAAATCGCGGCCTCGCTGATGCAGCGCCCGGCGACGACGCCGCACGTGCATTCCGCGCCGTTCAAAGTGGCGGGCTCCAACAATTCGTGGTTCGACTTTTCGGACCCGACAATCAACCAGGCGCATCAGCACGAACTGGATATGCTCGGGTTCGAGCAGGTTCAGCACAACACGCTCGACGGGCTCGCCAAGCACTATCGCGAGCGTCTTTACCTGCAAGGCGACCATCTGAAGCAGCGCTTGGAACAGGCGAAATTGCGCGGTGCCATGGGCATTCCAGGGGAAACCGTCGGCATCAACGTATGGCGCGCGGGCATCATGTTGTTCAGGCAACATGTCATCTGCAACTTGGCGGAAACGGTTGCCAACATCAATAAGCAAAAAAAGCTGAACGATCCGAGCCAATCCCATCTGGCCGATGATCCGCTACAGATCGCGCTCGTCTATCAGACCATCGTCTCGCGCGAGCTGCAAATTCTCGGGCTCGAGCCTCTGCGCAAGAACATGGATGAAAACTCGCATTTCAGAAGCATGTTCGCTCACATCGTTTCGCCGGAACGTACCGGGTCCGTCATGCTCGACATCATTCGGGAAGTGCATCGGGCGGAAGACGAAAACGGACGTCGCAAGCTCTCGGCGTTCATTAAGGAACAACCGTTCTGGAAGGAATATCTGGCGAGCCAGCAGTCCGCCTCGACGGCGGCCTGGCGCGGTTCCTACGGATTCTAAGTACGGCGAAAACGACTCGTAGGCCATCGAATGCGACGGCTTGCCACTTGCGGCGATTTCTCATGAAAAAATTAGGACTACTTAATTGCGGCGGCGCACATGCGGTCAATTGCACACCGCCAACGTCTCGAAAAAACGATCGCGGCGCAGCCGCGACCGGAAGGCAGCAGAACGAAGCCGGTTCGCCGCGACGCCTCAACCGAGGCGGGCCGCTCGAAGGACTCGGCGAGCGCCAACGTACCGCGTTCAAGGAAGGCCTCGATGGTTGGGCGGCCAACTACGGCTACCCCACCGAAAGGCGCACCGAGGCGGTGAATCGTCTCGTCGCAGCGGCGGAACAACGCGCCGCCAAGATCGACGTATCGGGCCTTGGCTTGAGGCGTTTGCCGACGCAAATTGGCATGCTCGACAAAACGAAGGCGCTCGACGCGCAGAAAAACGACTTGCGGCGGTTGACGAAAGAAGTCGGCGAGATGCATTCGCTTCACAGCCTCGAGCTGCAAGACAATAAGTTGCCATCCCTTCCGCCGGAGATCGGCCAACTGACCAAGCTTACCTATTTGAACATCGATCGAAACAGGTTGGAGCGGTTGCCGGACACGATCGAAGGGCTCATCAATCTGCGCACGCTTTCCGCGCAACGCAACCTCCTTTCCGAAGTCCCGGCGTCGATGAAAAATCTGCCGAACCTGAAAGAGCTGAACCTCAAGAACAATCAGATATGGCAACTGCCGAATGGCTGGAGCGAACTCTTTCATGGGCTCCGGAGCCTCAATCTGTCCTATAACAAGCTCACGGGACTACCCGTCACGTTTGCCAATCCAGCCTACTCGATGACGCTGCATCTCGAGCACAACCGCGACCTCTCGACATTGCCGACGAAATTCGGGGGGTTCGAATACGCCAGCGTATTTGAAAATCACACGCTGAGAAATAAAACAGGGAAGATCATCGTCCACACGCAAAACACCAAGATCCGCCCAACGCTCGTCCAAAGCGCGCGCCTGAACCCCGGGCGCGGGATCCTGGCCAGCGATCGCCCCGTTCGTGCGAGCGAGCTTCCGCCAGCCGTCGGCCAGTATGCGCCGGACCTCGGATCGGTCTATTCCGCGGACGAGTACATACGCGAACACGGTCAACCGGGACAGGTGATCGGGCTCGAACGTGTCGGCCAACCCGAACTGCCAGGGGCCGACGCGCTGGGACCGCAACCGGCATGGACCAAGCCCGTCGATGGTTGGCTCGACGAGCGCGCGCATGAGTATGCCGATCGCTACGGCGCTCCGCTGCCCCCGCCACCGGCACCCGCTCAGGCTCCCTATGCGGCCACCTGGGGTGCGTGGCCTCACCTCGGTCTATCGGGTTTCGCCCCTCCGGCCGCGCCGCCTCCGCAATTCAACTTCGATACCCCTGCGGCCGTGCCGCCGAACCTCGATGTTCACGCGCTCGCGAACCTGCTGATGCAGTTCTCTCGGCCGCCGCAACCCAACGCGGCGCCGAATGCCGCAGCAGTCCTTTCGTCGCTTCATGCACCGGGGCCGTCGATGGCGGTACCGTCGATGCCATCGACATCGACAGCGGCGCAGCCGCAGATGCCCGCGAACGCCACGTCCACGTCGTGGGCCCACCTGGAACAGCCATTGCGCAGCCCACCGCCTTGGGCCGAGGCCGTTCGCCCCTGGCTCGATGCCGACGAGCAGACGCGCGAAACCTCGGGGCGGCCGGCGTGGGCGGCATCGACTTCCACTACCGAAACCGCCCCTCCAGCGGCGGGCATGCCGCCCTGGGTTGCATCGACACCGCCGGTGCAAGAAGAGACCGAGTCCGATCCGGATCCGACACCCTACGGCAACGCGCCGTGGGCATACGGTGGGATCGGCGCGGACCCGGAGGCACGTGATTACAGCAGCTACGCCTGGTCCAGTCCGCCGCACACCGATTCCGAAGCCGCGCCGACAAGCGGCATCGATCTGTTCGAGCAGATGATGTCCATATTCAAAATCGATTGAGCGCAGCGTCACAGAGCCCCTCTCTCTTCAACACGAAAGGCCGCTTATCATGCCAAGCAGCATCAGCAACACGTCCAGCTTTCACTCGGCTTATATCGCGCCCGAGCACGACGATAGGCAATCGTCGACGTCGGGCTCACAGCGTAATCTCCCGAGCAACGCCTCGTTAGGTCGCCTCGCTTCGCGTCTGTCGACAGCGGGCGGATCCTTTGTGTCCGCGGTAGGCGGCGAACGAACCCCTGCCGCTGGTTCGGAGGTAGGCAGCAGCGTTGCCAGCCCGACGCATTCGGTGTCCGCAAGCGAATATGGCAGCGTCGCGGAGAGCGTCTATGAATCGGCTACCTCACGTTCGTTGACGCCGTCGCTGTCGGCGAGCGGCTCGGCCCATAGCAGCGGCAGCGATTGGATCGACATGAATTTCAGCGTGGGCGGGCGAGGTTCCAACGCAAGTCGTCTCTCGGCTGCCTCGAGCGAACATCAGAGCAGCAGCAGCGGATGGATCGATATCGATCCCCACGCCACAGGTCGTCGGTCCGTCGCCGGCAGCGAGCAGCGCTCGGAGATCGCCGAGGTCTTGTCGCAAGCGGGCACGCCCAGCGAGCGCAGCTTTCACTTGTCGGAGCGCGGCAGTGTCGTCGAAGCACTCGGCAACGGGCGTCTGGGCTATTCGTCGGCGTCGTCGCGCCGGCTCACCTCGTACGAAGGATCGAGCGAGGCAAGCAGTGCTCGAGGAAGTGTGGCCGGGAGCCGCGTGTTCAGTCATGTCGATAGCCTGACGCTGCTGCGCAACGGGCGTCGCGGCTCGAGCAGCGCCGCCGGAAGCATCGTACCCAGCTATGTCAGCAGCCTGACGCCTTCGGATCTCTCCGCCGTGCGCGCCGCGCGGCGCGGCGGCAGACTCGCGCCGCCGAGTTCGTTGCCTTCCGCACCGTCCTCGCTGGACAGCGAATACAGCGCTTATCTGCGCGAGGGCGACGATATGGTCGCGCCGCTTCCGCCATCTCAATTTCGCCCCGCGCCGAGTGCGGCGCCAAGCGATCCATACTCTGTCGCCTCGGGGACGTCGTCGCGACGAATCGACCGCACGCCGAGCCTGTCGCGCCGATTGAGCGACAGCGGCCGATCGAGCCGCTTCGGCGGGGCCGACGTCGAATCGCTGTCCGCTGCCGGCTCCCGGCGGCATGACGAAGGACCCCGCCCGCTCTGGCAGTTCCTTAAGGAGGATCACTGAGGGCACCGAACGGGGCCGGCCGCATCTGCGCGGCCCCCGGCGCAGTTTCGCTCGTAGCGCCGCTTTTTCGCCGGCCCCGCCTTCTCGCCGAGCGCCGGCCGGTAGTCTCGGAGACCTGGGTCGGGGAAACCCGCCGAAATCGCGCTTGCGCAATTGCGAAAGCGCGACGCTCTCGCGTGTCCACCCTCCCGGCCCGATTGTGGGTTAGCATCCGCGGAACGAGTCAATGAGTCTTTCGAGAATTGCCGGCGCACCGGTCAGCCAGACCGGCAATTCGCCACCCGACTCCGCATCGCGGAACGAACCGCACCGAGAATCGTCCACGAGCCGTCTGACACGGACGGATGGGCTGCTCACCGTACTCAAAGATGGACAGGCGGCGCCGAATCGGGGCGCGGAAGGCGGGCAGAGGATGCGGGCCAACGTGCCCTCAGCCGGCACGCCAGGTGCCGCCGCGTCGACCGCGCAGGTCCGCCGCGGCGCGAACGGCACGCTCGTCCTCGCACGAACGCCGAGCCCCGCCGGCGATATCGAGCCCCGTGCGGCCGACGGCGCCGCATCGCGCGGCACGCTCCGGTTGCGAAACAATGCTCGATCCGCCGACACGGATGCGCCTGCCCGCTCCCAATCGAACCGGTCGCAGCTCGATATTCGCGCGCGCGCGTCGCTCGCTCCGCCTCAATCGGCCTCAGCCTCGATCGATGCGCGCGGACGCGACACAGATGACGCGAGATTCGGCGGCGCCGATACGCGCTCGAACAAAGCCATCATCGACGCCTACCGCAGCGGCAAGCGCTCGGCGCTCGAGGTGCAAAAGGTCACGGCATCGCTACTCAAGCGCGGCGGCAGCTTCGCCACGACGATGCGCCTTTTCACGGCCGTCAAGGATGCGGGCATCCGTCCGAGCCTCATCACCTATAACGCGGTCATATCGGCCTGCGGCAAGGCGGGGCGCTCCGACGAAGCCCTCGCGCTGATCGCCGAGCTCGACGAGCTCGGCAAGCACGATCCGTCCATGCGGATGGATCTGTTCACCTATAACGCGGCGATTTCGGCTTGCGGCAACGCGGGGCAGCCCGACAAGGCGCTCGCCCTGCTCAATGAGTTGAAGCAACGCGCCGAAGCCAATCCGGCGCTACGCCCGAGCATCGTCAGCTACGGTGCCGCGATTTCCGCTTGTGCGAAAGCGGGCCGCGCGCGCGAAGCACTGGCGCTGTTGCACGAACTCGAACGCCTTGGTGAAAGAGACCCGGCGATGCGCCCCAACGAAATCGTCTTCAACGCGGCGATCTCCGCATGCGCCAACGCAGGACGGGCAGACGAAGCGCTGGCTTTGCTGCACGAAGTGAAGACCCGTGCGGCGCGCGGCGAGCCTGTCCGGCTCAATGCGATCACTTACAACTCCGCGATCTGCGCATGCGGCAATGCAGGGCGTGCGGATGACGCGCTTCGGCTCCTCGACGAACTCGAGCGCTTTGCACGCGCGAATCCGTCGATACATGTCGATCCCATTACCTACAACTCGGCCATCTCCGCGTGCGGAAACGGCGGCTGGCCGCGGCAAGCGCTCGCGCTGCTCGACAAGCTCAAACGTCTGGGCGAGCGCGATTCGTCGATGCGGCCGACGGTGACGAGCTACAACGCCGCCATCTCCGCCTGCGAAAACGCCGGCCTGGCCGATGAAGCGTTGACGTTGCTCGGAGAATTGAAGCGCCTGCCGATCCAGCCGAATGTCGTCAGTTACAGTGCGGCGATTTCCGCATGCGAGAAGGCGGGCCGCGCCGACGACGCGCTCGCGCTGCTCGACGAACTCAAGGTGCGCGCCCAACGCGATCCATCGATGCGCCCCTCGGTGGTCACCTATAGCGCCGCCATCGCAGCCTGCGCGAAGGCGGGGCGGGCCGACGATGCCCTCGAGTTGTTCGACGAGCTCAAGGCGCTTGCGCGGCACGATTCGTCCATGCGTCCGAACGTCGTCACCTACAGTGCGGCTATCGCCGCCTGCGGCAAAGCGGGCCTCGTGGATCGGGCCACGACCTTGCTTGCGGAACTGAACGATGTCGCCGCTCGGGACCCATCGATCCGGACGGACATCGTTGCATACAACGCGGCGATCGTGGCCTGCGCAAAAGGCGGCCGCCCGGAGCAAGCGCATGCGCTACTGACAGACGCGCAGCGCCTCGCCGTGCACGGCGCTCCGACGCGGCCCAACGCGACGACCTACAGTGCCGTCATTTCGGCGTACGCAGGTTCAGGCCGCAGCGAGCAAGCGCGTCGGCTCATCGATGCCGCCATCGCGGATGGCGTGTTTACGCTGCACGCCGGGTACGATGCGGCCGCCAATGCACTCGACTTCCATGAGGATCATGTCTGCGCCAACCCGCCGAAATCCGATCGGCCGCGCGGGATTGCGTCTACGCTCGCCGTTGCCCTGTTGCACTATCACGCCGCCGCCGGCAATCTGGATCGACGCACCACTTATATCGTCGGACAGCATGGGGACAATGCGGTGAAGCATGCTGTGCTGGCCGAACTGAACCGATATTGGCCAGCCGGCTACGCCGTATCCGCTCGCAATCCAGGCGTATTGGTGCCCTCGGGGATCGACTTCGCCGGCGGCATCGCGAATTCGCACCTCGCGCGGGAGATCGTGGCTCACGTTTCTTAGGGCCTGTACAACGCGGCGCTAAAGAGCGCGCCCCGCGCTTATTTTCGCTGCTAGGACAGCCATTTCTCCGAATCCCGCGGCATTTGCGCAAGGCACCGCTAGTCTGTCTTCGTTCAAAGAATCGCTGGACTGCCATGAAAATCCGCTCGGCCAAGCAACAGCTAACGTCGACGTCCGGCGCGGAGTCGACATCGGCGGCAGGTCCCCCTTCCCGTCGACGACGGTCATTATCCGCCGATCGACCGCAGTTGTTCGATGCATTGCCAAGCACCCGAAATTCATCGAAAAGCCTCCGGCGCACCGTAAGCCTTCCCGCTACGCAGCCCGAGACCGCGGCGCCACCGTTGCATGACATGATCGGAGCGGACCGCGCAAGCGAACTCGATGCCCGGTTCGGGAGCCTCCAACCACCCCGAAATCTTGCAATCGACGGTATCAAGCCCTGGGAGCGCACGGATGGCAGCGCCACCGGACAGCCGTTGATGCACCCCAATCGAATGTTCTCGCCGGATACAACAGGTAGTCCCGTGCAACTGAACGCCGCGCCGCCAAACAACGTCGTAGATCTCGAAGCGCTCAAGCGCGGCGAAAAAAAATACATGTGGACAGTGAGCGCGCTAGGACGCCTGATTATCGGAGAAGAACTTCACGCAGGCGAGGATCTTGTCAGCGGACACCAGGTCACCCTCGGCCACCCGACATTGGTCGGCGGAGGCGCGGCTCGTATATCGGGAGAACTGAGGTATGACGCCGAAATCGGAAAATTCATCGTCTCGAACCGCTCCGGGCGATATTCCCGCTACGAAGATCGCACTATCCGTGCACTGGATGAAGTCGTCGCAATGTTCGTCGAGATGGGAATCGATGCGCAGCGCGAGTCGATCGATAAGTACATCACCCGAAAAAGGCCGGAAAAGCTGGTACTCCCTTCGCTCGACCCCGCCCGCTCCGCAAAACGGTTGAAAAAGGATTGAGCGACGGCGTTCGGGCTGGACTCCTACGTCGTATTCGCCTGCAAATCCCGGCCTGCTGGTGCCCTCGCAGATCGACTTCGCCGGTAGCATCGCGAATTCGCACCTCGCGCCGGAGATCGCCGCTCACGCCGCTTAGCATGGATTCACCGGCGACACGCCCCGAAACGATACGGTGTGCGCAATCCATCAGCAGACGGAAACGAGGAATCATCATGTCGGTTACCAATGGTCGCGTCGAAGGTACAGCACCAACGTCATTCAATCATGAAGGCCCCGCCAATCCCAGCTCGCTCAAGAAAACGGAGGCTCTGCTTGCCACGGTGGAAGCGCAACTCCAGAGCATGCTAAGGCAGATGTCACCGACCCAAGCAGGTGGCGGCGAAGGACACCACGGGGCGCATCACGGGCATTCGCATCGCAAGCATGCGGATCGCAACCATGAAGCGCACAACAAGCTCGACACCTCTCCTCGCTCGGGCACGCATGACACGAATCAAGGCGCGCAAGCCACGAGCAAGCTCGAGATGAATAAGGGCGGTCCGCGCAATCCTACGTCGACGAACGATACGGCAGTGACCGGTCTTCATGCGAGCCAAGGCGCGCCGAAGTCTGCGCGAGGCGCGAGTCTGGGCGGATCGCTTCCGTCTAGCAAATCTGCATCCGGCACGCCAAGCGCTCACCCCATCACCGATACCACCAGCGTCGCACAAGCTCAGGCGACGGTTCATCCCAAATTCATGCCCGTGCTGCGCGGCGACGAAAAGCAAAAGGACGCTCAGATCAAGAATCAGGCTGATTTCGGCCGCGCAGTCGACGAAACGGCCAAGGAGTATGGGCTGGACCCGAACGTATTTCGCGCACAGTTGCAAGTGGAATCCGGGGCATTCAGCCAGGGCTATCAGAAAGCGCTGCATCAGGAGGGCGACCTCGACCGAGCCGCCGACAACAACACCTCAGTCGGTCTGGGGCAAATCTCGCGCAAATATCTCGATGGCCGCGAGTGGGCGAATGGCGGCCCCGGCAATGCACGCGTCGGCAGCCAGGTGGTGACCTTCGATCAGTACAAGGACAGCCCTACGATTCAGTTGCGCATGGCCGCATCCAATCTCGCCCAGCGCATAGCGGACCACGGAGGCCTGGAGCAAGGCCTCTCGTATTATGTGTCGGGCAATGACAACCCGAACAACCCAAGCGGAGCAAGCTACATCGCCAAGATCGACGCGGCGCTGAAGGATCCTGCTGTTCTCAGTCCTGGCCGATAAGCCACATCTGCAACCGCGGACACGCGAAAGACGCCGCATTCGAATGCCAACAAGCGCTGATGAAAAGCGGCATCGACTATGAATGCCGCACCACGTTGAATCCCGATCGTTTACCCGAAGCGGATGTGCAGGCGGAAGCGGGGATATCGTGGACAGGCGAGTTGATCAGGGGATTCCATTGCAGACGCATTGAGAGAGACACTTTAAACTTCTGCGCAATTCGCTCTCAGAACGGGTGAGGTGACGACGTCATGACCCTGCAGCAGTTGGAGACTTTCTTCTGGACAGTCAAACTCGGCAGCTTCGCTGCAGCAGCCGAGCGTCTGCATGCAACCCAATCCGCAGTCTCGATGCGCGTGCGCGAATTGGAGCGTGCGTTGTGCGTCGAACTCTTTGACCGCACCCATCGCGCAGCGCGCCTTACGCCTAAAGGCCGGGAACTGATGGATTATGCGAGTCGGATTCTTGATCTGTCGACAGAGCTTGAACACCGTATCGGTGCACCCGAAGCGATATCTGGCGTCGTGCGCTTTGGCGTCGCGGAAGTCGTCACGACAACCTGGCTGCCTCGTCTGATCACCGTGATCGCTGAACGATATCCGAATGTGCGGCTCGAGATCGAAGAAGCGTTGACCGCTGAACTGATGGCGAGTCTGCACCAGGCAGAGCTTGAGCTCGTCCTCGCACCCGGACACACCCGCACGCGGATCTGTCCACGCTATCGCTGGGAACAGTGGACTTTCAATGGATGGCCGTCCCTTCGCTCGGGCTGGGCGATCAAACATACAGTCCGCATGAACTTGCTGAATATCCCATCATCGGAATGAAGGAGTCGTCATTTCACTATGCAGCGCTCGAGGACTGGTTCATGAGCGAACATGCCCGTTGTCGATACCTCGCGCGCTGTAAGAGTGTGGCCGTGGCAGCGTCGATGACGATGGCCGGCATGGGGGTCTCATATCTGCCAGTGCGGTCTTACAGGCAGGAGATCGAACAGGGCAGGCTTGCCATTGTCAACGTGAAGAATCCTCTCGATCCCGTCGAGTTCATAGCCGCCTGCCCGGCCGGCCATTCGTATTCGCTTCCAAGGGCGATCGCTGAACTCGCGCGCGAGGTCAGCGATTTTCAGCATATCGATCGCCCTGACGGATGCGTATAACCGAACGGGCACGCCGGTTTTGCGCACCGCGCCACTTGGATCAAGATTCTTGATGTTTTTCCGCGCAAATTACTCGTTTGAGTTAATGCGTCGGCGCGCCTAATCTTTCCTCAAGCCAAGCGGACGAGTCCCACAAGCAGTGGCTCGTGATGATTGTTGCTGCGAGATAAGGAGGAAGATATGGAAGAGGTCCTCATGCGGGAGGAGGCCCCTGTTCGCGCCGACGAAGAGCGGCACAAAAAACTGGAAGTGTGTCTGAAGTCGATCACGGCCCTCGCCGATGATGTCAACGCGTTCGAGTTCACAAGTGCAGACGGACGGCCATTGCCTGAATTCACGGCCGGGTCTCATATTGACGTGCACCTCCCGGACGGCGCGATACGTCAGTATTCCCTATGCAATCCACCGGGTGAGCGCAATCGCTATGTGATCGCGGTGTTACGTGATCCGCAGGGTCGTGGTGGCTCGATAGCCATGCATGACGAACTGCGTGCTGGCCAGAGGCTCAGGATTTCGCAGCCACGCAACCACTTCGCGCTCTCGACGTCAGCCCGCCGGCATGTCTTCGTCGCAGGGGGGATCGGAATCACGCCGGTCATGGCGATGATCGCCGAGGTGCAGCGGCGTAGCGAAGCCTTCCATGTTTACTATTGCGCGCGCTCTGCGCAGCGCGCAGCATTCCTCGACGAACTGAAGCCGCTCATCGACAGGGGTGACGTGTCGGTTCACTTTGACAACGGCGATCCGCGAAACGGTCTCGACCTCGTGTCGATACTCAGACAGTACGTGCCGGGCACGCACCTCTACTACTGCGGCCCCGGCCGTCTGATGGATGCCATCGAGGCAGCCACCGTGCACTGGCCACCAGCAACACGACACTGCGAGCGGTTTTCCGCGGGTGCTGCCATGGACACCCGTCCAGACAGCGCTTCGAAAAGCGACACGGACGAAGACGTTCCCTTCGATGTCGAACTACACCGCTCTCACAAAACATTCACAGTGCGACCCGGTGAGTCGATTGTTGACGTGCTTCGATGCAATGGCGTCGAAGTCGACACGTCGTGTTGCGAGGGTTACTGCGGGACCTGTATGACCCGGTATCTCGCTGGCGAGCCGCTTCATCGCGACACAGTGCTGGACGAAGAAGACCGGGAAGCCTTCCTGATGATCTGCTGTGCCCGTGCGAAGAGCCCGACGCTGGTGCTCGATATCTGATCAGCAGCACAAGCCAACTTGAATCGGCAGACCGGTTCGGTGTCCGGCCACTACGTTTTCCATTCTTCTGGAGAGAATGCTCGCCATGAGTACGTTCGAATATGTTAAGGATTGCTGGTATCCGATCGGATTTTCGTCAGAGTTCCGCGCAGGACAATTGCAGGGACACAAAATCGTCAACCGTCCAATCGTGATGTGGCGTGCGGAAAGCGGGGACGTCGTGGCCTTCGATGACCGTTGCTGTCACAAACGTTTCCCATTGTCGCAAAGCAGGCTGCTCGACAACGGTCAGCTTGAATGTGCTTACCACGGCTTGTGCTATGACACCTCTGGCCAGTGTGTGGCGATTCCTTCTGCACCGGACAAACCGATTCCTCCCCAGGCGCGGCTCAGCGCGATTCCGGTTCGCGAGCAGGATGGTGTCGTGTGGATCTGGCCCGGCAGTCCCGCCGGTGCGCTGCGGTTCGATCCGCCGCGCACGCCTGAGGTCATTGACCCGGACAATCTGTCGATCGGCGCCCCCGAGCCCTTGCACGTTCCGGCGAACTACCTGTTGCTGATCGAAAATCTCCTCGACATCACACATTTCTATCCTCTGCACGACGGCAACATCGGCGACAAGGAAAACAGCAAGATTCCGGTGGAACTGGAGGAGGGAGAAAGCGAGGGACATACGTTCGTGCGCACTACACGCCACGTGCATGGATATCGGCAGCCTCCGTATCTCAAGGAATGGTTCCTTTATGACACGATTGAACGAATCCATACGCACTGCATGGTGAGTCCCGGTCTTACACGTGTGGTGATGCGTGTTGCGCCGGAGGGAGAGCTCGGCACAGACAAGGAACGTGGCTATACGCTTTTGCATCTCCATCTGCCCGTTGATGAGCGCAATCTCATCTGGCGCTGGAATGTGTCGTGTAAGGGGTGGCACACCACACTGAGCGATCCGAACATGCAGACGGCACGGAAAGTTGCTGAGATGTTTCCGGCCGTCGTTGCGCAGGATCAATGGGCGCTCGAGCGACAGCAACGCATGATGGAGTTTCCGGACGACGGATATTCGGAACTCTTCCTCAAGACGGACAAGGCATTGCGTCGGGCACGCCAGATCCTCATGGGGCTGCAGCGCAAGGAGCGCGAACTCCAGATTGCCCCGATCGAGTGCGCATCGTCTACAAAGTTGTCAGCGATGGCATAAGCCCGCGTGGCGGCGGCCACACATCAATCGATATCCAATGCGGGCAGCCCGTTTGTGAGAAAGCCGACCCCATGGTTCAGGAGACACATTGTGGAAACCCGTGAAACCTCGTCGTTCGCTGTCCGGCCGCTGGCAACGCCAGATGCGGACGGCGACAACAAGACGCTGCTCCAACGTGCCGTTTCGTCGTGCGTGTACGTTTTCGAGCGGGTGATGCCCGACCCGTTCGTCATCGTCATCCTGCTGACGGTGCTCGTGGCGTTATTTGCGCTCGGCTTTGCACCGAAAGGCACCCCTGTCACGATTCTCTCAGGCTGGTACAAGGGCATTTTCGGCATCTTCACGTTCGCCTTCCAGATGGTGCTCGTTCTCGTCACAGGGTATGCGCTGGCCAGCGCACCTTTGATCGAGGCGGGGCTGCGCAACCTGAGCAGGCTTGCGGTCGGTCCGCGCTCGGCGGTGCTGCTGGTATTTGGCGTGGGCGCCATCGCAACCTTCCTGAACTGGGGCTTCGGACTTGTCGTCGGCGCCCTTCTGTCGAAGCAGGTTGCAAAGCAGGTGCGGGTCGATTTCGCCTGGCTGGTGGCGGCCGCATACAGTTCATGGGTACTTTGGGCGTTCACCGGCATGTCAAGCTCCATCGCCCTGTCGATCGCATCGCCGGGCAATCCGTTGAATCTCGTCGAACAGCATACCCATCTTGTGGTCCCGTTATCACATACCGTGTTCTCAGGATGGAATCTGCTCGCGGGCCTGGCGGGAATGGTCCTCATTCCCGTGGTCTTCATCCTTATGCGGCCTGCCGAAAAGGACATCATCGAAGCCGATGTCAATCTGCTGGCGGCCGACGAGAAGAAGATGGAACAGGTGAACGATTCGCGCTCGGGAACGTTTGCAGGTGCGCTTGAACGCTCACGTATCTGCGCGCTGGTTTTCGTTCTTGCGGGCGCTGGCTATCTGGCAACGCAATGGATGCACCATGGCGTGAGTCTCGACATCAACACCGTCATTTTTATCTTCCTGCTCGCGGGATTGTGCCTGCACGGCAGTCCGCGGCGATACGTGAACGCCGTGACGGAGGCGGCCAAGGTCACGGGGCCGATGTTGCTTCAATACCCGTTCTACGGAGGGATCATGGGTGTCATGGGAGCGACCGGGCTCGATCAGGTCGTGGCACACGCGTACATCCATGTCGCTTCGGGCAGCACGCTGCCGTTTCTCAGCTATCTGGCCTCAGGTCTGATCACGCTGTTCATCCCGAGCGGCGGCGGCCACTGGGCGGTGCAAGGGCCGTTCACGATTCCCGCTGCCATGCAGCTTGGTGCATCGCTTCCGGGTACCTCCATGGCCATTGCCGCGGGCGAGATGGCGGGCAGCCTGCTGCAACCGTTCTGGGCGATCCCGGTCGTCGCAATTGCAGGGGTGGGGGTGCAGCGTGTTCTGGGCTTTACGCTCGTGATTTTCCTGACGGCCGGCTCATTGTTGGGTCTGATCTATTTGCTGGTCGTACCGACGTGGGCGGGTGTCTGAGCTTCAATCTACTGAAATAGGAAACAACATGACCGATCATCTCCCGCTCGATGGCGTGCGAATCATCGAAATCTGTAACGTCGCCGCCGGCCCGTTCTGCGGCATGCTGCTCGCCGACATGGGCGCGGATGTCATCAAACTCGAACATCCGGAAGGTGGCGATACGCTGCGGGCATGGCCGCCTCTGAGCGATGGGTTCAGTGAAAACTTCGCTGCGCTGAACCGCAACAAGCGTTCAGTGACCCTCAATCTGAAGGTCGCCGCTGATCGCGATGTCGCTCGAGCGCTGATGAGTGAAGCGGACGTCGTGATTGAAAATAACCGTCCGGGTGTCATGGATCGACTGGGGCTGGGTTACGCGGCACTCAAGGAGATCAATCCCCCGCTGCTCTATTGCTCGATCTCCGCATATGGACAAACGGGGCCCCGTTCGCAAGAAGGCGGCTTCGACCTTACGATGCAGGCCATGAGCGGTATCATGAGCATCACCGGCGAGGACGGCGGTGCGCCCGTCAAATGCGGCGTGCCGCTGTCCGACTTCTCTGCCGGGCTCTATGCTGCCTTTGCAATTGCGGCAGAACTGCGTCGAGTTCAGCGTACAGGTGCGGGGACACATATCGATATTTCGATGCTTGGAGCGACGCTCGGCATTGCCGCGTTGCAGACGTCGGAATACTTCGGCAGTGGCCGCGATCCCGTCAAGATGGGTTCCGCACATCCGCGCAATGCCCCTTATCAGGTCTTTCGCTGCCGCGATGGCTATTTCGGGATGGCAGCGGGTAATAACGCGCTATGGGCGAGCGTCTGCCGGGTGGTGGGACATCCGGAATGGGTCGAGGACGCACGGTTCGGCACGACGACTGACCGGGCGCGCAACCAGGTCGCGCTCCGCGACATGCTTGAGGCGGATTTCGCTGCCTGTGATGCCGCTGAGTGGCTCGGCCGCTTTCGTGAGGCCGGCGTGCCATGCGCGCCCATCAACCGGTATTCGGATGTGCTTGCCGATCCCCAGGTAGAGCATATGGGTTGGGTGCAGTCTCTCATGCTACCCAACGGGACATTAACTAGGACTTTCGCCTCTCCAATCCGGCGTTCCGGCCAGGGCCTACCGATCCGCCGGGCTCCTCCCGCGCTTGGGGAGCATACCGAGGAAATCGTTGCGGAGTTGAGGGAATCACTTGCACGGGAAACGCCATGAGCGAACTGATCCGAGTCAGCGTGGAAGACGATTGCTGGAGCTTCGTCTTCAATCGTCCCGACAAAATGAACGCACTGAACGCGGAAGTGGTCGAGACACTCATGACCCAGATCCGCGAAGCGCACAATGGCGGCGCACGCGTACTGGCGTTCTCCGGCAATGGCAGGAACTTCAGCGCAGGGTTCGATCAAGGAGACCTTGATCGGGAGTCGGATGCCGACCTTCTGATGCGGCTGGTCAGGATTGAGATGCTGCTGCAGATGGTCGCTTCCTCGCCCTGCCTGACGATCGCGTTGGCGCATGGACGCAATTTTGGAGCGGGCGTCGACCTGTTTGCTGTTTGCCGTCGACGCTTCTGTACCATGGATGCCACATTCCGGATGCCCGGTCTGCGGTTTGGACTGGTGCTGGGTGCACGACGTTTTGGAGCCGTCGTCGGGCACGCGCAGGCGCGCGAAATACTGGAGGAGACCCGCACAATCACCGCGCAGGAGGCTGTGCGTATCGGCCTCGTCTCCAAGGTCGTGGATGCCACCGCGAAAGCAGAGGTGATCGCCGAAGCCCACCGCGTCGCGAGACTGCTGGATCCCGAGACCCGGACGCATCTCTATCGGGTACTGGATATCGAGGAAAGCGACCGGGACCTCGCCGATCTGGTGCGGTCAGCGTCGCGTCCGGGACTGAAGGCACGAATGCTCACGTACATCAGCGAGCGATAACGTACCGGACCCATCCGTTTCCCGCTTCGTTCGGCCCTCCATATCGGGCAGCGATCAGCCAAGACGACCACCTCCTAAGGAGCGAACTCCTCCGCAGGCCGATAGGGGAAGCCGAGCGCTTTCGCCACAGCCTTGTGCGTGACATGGCCTTGGCAGACATTGAGCCCCGCGCGCAGATGTGCGTTTTCGGCGAGAGCTCTTTTCCATCCTTTGTCCGCCAATGCGATGGCGTGCGCGATCGTGGCGTTGTTCAGCGCGAACGTCGAGGTTCGCGCAACGGCACCCGGCATATTGGCAACACAGTAGTGCACCACGCCATCGACCACATAGGTAGGCTGCGCATGCGTCGTGGCGTGCGAGGTTTCGAAACATCCGCCCTGATCGATGGCCACATCCACTACCACGGCACCTTTACGCATCTTCGAAATCATCTCGCGCGTGACGAGGCGCGGTGCGGCCGCGCCGGGAATCAGCACGGCGCCGATGACGGCATCCGCCGCCGCCACCGATGCTTCGATCGCATGGGCGCTCGAATGCAGCGTCGTGATGCGATTGCCGAAGGTGAGATCGAGATGGCGCAGCCGGTCCACGTCGCGATCGATGACCGTCACGCGCGCGCCCATGCCTACCGCCATTTGCAGCGCGTTGGTCCCCACCACGCCGGCGCCGAGGATGACGACATGCGCCGCGGCCACGCCCGGCACGCCGGCCAGCAGCAGACCCATCCCGCCACGCGGTATCTCCAGATGCGCGGCGGCCACCTGGATCGACATCCGCCCTGCCACTTCGCTCATCGGCGCAAGCAGTGGCAAGCCGCCGCCGGGGCCCGTGATCGTCTCGTACGCGATACAGACAGCGCCCGATTCGATGAGGCCGGCCGCCTGCCGAGGATCGGGCGCGAGATGGAGGTAGGTGTACAGGATCTGCCCCGGCCGCAGCATCGCGATCTCGCCGGGCTGGGGCTCCTTGACTTTGACGATCATGTCGGCTCGCGAAAAAATTTCTTTTGCGGTGCCGCATATCGTTGCGCCCGCAGCGACATAGTCTTCGTCCGGTAGCCCGATAACGGAGCCCGCCCCGGCTTCGACCCATACCTGGTGACCGCGGCTCGTCAGTTCCCGCGCGCTTGCGGGCGTCAATCCGACGCGCGATTCCTGGCTCTTGATTTCCTTGGGAACGCCGATCAACATAGTCCACCTCCGCCCTTTCACGATAGTGATTCTGGAGTTCGGTGCCGTCCCGCCGGATAAGCGCGACGGCGTGATCGCCATCCTCTCACGAGCCGAGCAGTCCCGCAGCAATATTCACCGATAGCCCGAGCACGGCCGCGTTGAAGAAGAACGAGAGAATCGACTGTGCCAGCACCGTGCGCCTCGCCGCGCGCGAACAGACCGTCACATCCGCGGTCTGCGAGGCGACCGCTATCGTGAACGAGAAATACAGAAAATCCCAGTAATCGTGCTCCGTGTCGTTGTCGGGAAACGTGAGCGACGTCTTGTCCTTCGAGCGATGGTAGTAACGCGCATATTGCAGCGTGAACATGGTGGGGATCAGCAGCCATGCACCCAGCATCGTGGCGGCTGTCAGCACGTAATTGAGGCCCGCCGCCCGCGCACCGATCCCCTTGGCGGCCGACAGCTCGACGACAATGGCGGCGAGACTTGCGATCGCCGCGATCGTGATGATGATGAGGACTTCCGTGGCGCCCTCATCCTCGCGCTCCGCAACGCGCTGGACGTCCTTCGGGCTGGCCTGCGCCATTCTTGTCCAGATGAGGACCAGAAAAAGCCAGACGCCGCAGTCCCATCCGAACAACGCGCGCTGTATCGGGCGCAAGTGCCACGGCGCGATGAAACATGCGGCCAGGCCAAAAAAGACGGCAATGAAGGTGCGCGGGCGATTGGCGAAGAATCGGGACATCGTCGTTCCTCTGTCTTGGGAAACCGCATGGAAAATTCGTCGAATGCGGCAGTTAACCATAGACAGCCCGCGGATGCGACCCGCATTCAGTGAGCGTGTGCCCCCGCCCCCCTCCACGCGCGTTCGATCAGTTCAGTCAACGACGCGGCATCGACTTCACGCGGGTTCGCATAGGGATTGGCCGTGGCTTGCGCGACAGCGCGGGCGATGCCATCGTTCGGCATCCCCACATCGCGCAGTGCCATGGGGAGGTGCAAACTCCGTTCGAGTTCGATGAGCGCACGGACCGGATCGTCCGTTTCCATTGCCCGGCCCAACCGCGCGACGGCATCGGGGACGGTCGGCGCGTTGAATTCGAGCACATAGGGCAATACGATCGTGTGCGTTTCGGCGTGCGGCAGATCGAACAGGCCGCCCAGCGTATGACAGAGCTTGTGGTGCAGTCCCATGGTCGTTGCGCCGAGGCAGCACGAACAGAGCCAGGCGCCATAGAGCAGATCCGCTCTGACGCCGAGATCGTGCGGCGTTGCGGCAATCCGGCCGAGCGCTTTGACGATCGAACGTACGCCTTCTTGCGCCATCAGAGAAACGATCGGATTCGTATCAGGCGCATAAAGCGCCTCGACCGCATGCGCGATCGCATTGAAGGCCGAAAGCGCCGACAACGGCACGGGCAACGAACGCGTCAATTCGACGTCGTAAATGACCACCTCCGGCAACACCTTGGCGGTGCGCTGCGTCGTCTTCACGCCGTCGCGCGTCTCGCCGAGAATCGGCGTCATTTCCGAGCCCGCGTACGTGGTCGGTATCGCGATTTGCGGAAGGTCGGTACGCAATGCGATGGCCTTTCCGAGTCCGGTCGTCGAACCTCCGCCAATGGCGACGACGCCGTCCGCGCCAAGCGATTTCACTGCGGCGAGCGCACGCTCGGTTACCGCGACGGGCGTATGCATGGTCGCTCCGTCGAACACGCCGACGGCCCGCGAGCCGAGCCATTGCGCGGCGCGCTCGGCAAGTTCCGTTCGACCCGGCGTACACAGCACGAGCACGCGCGTGAGCCCCAGGCGCTGCGCTTCCTCGCCGAGCTTGGCCCCGGTGCCGGCGCCGAAAATGACCCGCGCGGCTTGGGCTTGATAAACGAATGAATCCATTTGTCCTTCGATAAACTCAGTCTTACGCTTGAACGACCTTACCGTTGTTCGCCATCGGACCGATTCAGCACGAACGTGAAATCGAGTGTACTGAACGGCACATCCATGGCGGTGCCGTCCGGTGCAATGCCCGCCTCATGCTGCTGCCAGTCCGCGATCAGCGAAGGGCGCACGCCAAAGACGGCGTCCGAGTCGAGATATTGGTCGCCCGATCGAAACACATGCGTGATCAGACGATCGTAGCCCGGGGCTTCGATCATGAAATGCAGGTGCGCGGGGCGCCACGGATGGCGCCCGAGCGCTTCGAGCATGCGCCCGACCGGGCCATCGTAGGGGATGGGATAGGACTCCGCCCTGACAGATCGAAAATGAAACGAGCCGTCAGGCAAACTCCTGAGCCTGCCTCGCGCATGCGCCTCCTCCTGACCTCGGTACTGCACGTCGTAAAAACCGTCGGAATCGGCCTGCCAGACATCGATGAGCGCGCCTGCGACGGGCGTGCCGTCAAGCGCGGTCACGCGACCCGATACGAAGCAGGGCTCGCCTTTCGCGCCATTTGCCATGTCCTCGCCGCACTGGTACTCGGGAGCCTGCTCGACGAAGAACGGTCCGAAGACGGTGGACTCGGTACACCCCCGCGGCTTGCGATTGTTCATCGCGGTGACGAGCATCGACAGCCCGAGCGTGTCCGAGAGCAGGATGAACTCCTGACGTTTGTCGTCAGTCATCTTGCCGACCTCGGTCAGAAACCGGATGCCTTCGAACCATTCGTCTTCGGTCAAGCCGACCTCTCGCGCGAACCCGTGAAGGTGCCGCACGAGGCTGGTCATGATCTGCTTCAGGCGGGGATTGTCCGCGTCGGCATGACGCGCCACCACGATTTCCGTCAGCGTGTTTTCATCGACATCGAGCATGGGTGCCTCCTCCGCGGTTGTCTCGAGCGTTTCGCCCGACAACCAATATAGTCCTTCAAAACTTATGACGAATGCCGACGCGCAACCCCATTTGGCGCTGGGTGGCCGAAGCGGTAAAGCCGCTGATCGAGGCCACAGCCGGCTGCGCCAGCGAATCGCGTCCCGTTGCGCGTTGCAACGCGAGCAACCCATAGACATCGGTGCGTTTCGACAGCAAATAGTCAGCGACTAAATTGAGCTGCATATACTTCGCACCGCCGTCGCCATCGACAGAATTGCGCCGCGTGTAATCGAAGGCCGTTCCCAACATCAACGCCGGCCCGAACGTATGGCGCACGCCGATTTCGACACTCGTGAAGGCGGCATTGCCCGAGTAATGGAACGGGTTCGGTCCGGACGCGGAGCCCAGACCGTCGAAACGCGTCTGTGTCGCGACCGCATTGACCGTCGTCGAACCGAACGTATAGGCCGCGCCGAGGCCCATGATTTCCAGCGTACTGGCCGATGCGTAGCCCGCGATGGCAGGAGACGCCTGCGGCGCTGTCGCCGAACCGGGCGAGCCGAGATTGTCGGCGCTCGCCAACCCTTTGTTCGGCGTATTGCCATAGAAGGAAACGTTCGGGTTGCGCGCGTTCAAATAACCCGCGCCCGCCGAGATCGGGCCGCCGTCGTAGCGCACGCCGAGCGACCATATCTGGTTGCGCCCCTGGCTACCGGCGACGCCGCCGAAGCTGTACAGCGCAGTGGCTTTGACGCCATGAAACGATGGCGACGTGTACTTGATCGCGTTATTGATGCGGTTCGTGTTGGCGAGATTGTCGATATCGCCGACATGCGACGACATATACCCGGCAAAGTAAGGCGCCGAGAACGTCTGGACCGAATCGACGACCGAATCGTATTGGCGCCCGGCGCTGAGCGTGCCCCATCGCGTCGATGAAAGCCCCACGTAGGCCTGGCGCCCGAACTCCGCGCCGCCTTGCGCCAGCGTGCCGCTGTTGACCATGAAGCCGTTTTCGAGGACGAACAACGCGTTCAATCCGCCGCCGAGATCTTCCGATCCCCGCAAACCCCAACGGCTTCCCGACATGCCGGTGGCGTGCGCGTCCGTCATCGCAAACTGGCTCGCGCCGTTCAAGTGACCGCCGGTTTTGCCCGTCTGGGCATTGTTCTGGTAGCTCACCCCCACATCGACGATGCCGTAAAGCACTACGCTGCTTTGGGCATGCGCCGCGACGGCGGCAACGGCAATGGCACCGCCGGACAAAATCTTCTTCATGACTGCGTCTCCGTTAGTAATCCTAATTAATAGTTCTGGTCGAACCCCGTGGCTGCGCCGCGATGCGTCTATCCGTGTGCGATATTGACCGCGGTGGGCTCGGCTGCACCGGCGTCGTTCGGACCGAGCCCGGTCGTTTTCGTCGCGGCCAGTACGCTCGCGGCCGCTCCGGCGGCCGCCATGCAGATCGCGGCCAGCATGGCGCCCGAGCCGCCGAATAGCTGTTGCAATGCGCCACCGATGAACGGTCCCAGAATCGCCCCCAGCCGCCCGACCGCCAGTTCCATCCCGACCGCCGTTGCGCGCATGCGCGTCTCGTAGGATGCGGCCGTGAAGTTATTGAGCACGAACTGCCCGCCGATGATGCAGAAGCCCGCCATGGCGCTGCAAACGAGGTTGACCCAGTGTGAGTGGAAAAGGATCAGCACCAGCACCGATGCCGCGCCGCCGAGCGACCACGCGCACAGCCAATAGCGCGGATGCTGAAAGCGATCGACGAGGTGCCCGCAAACCAGTGCGCCGACAAACGACGTGATTTGCATCGACGCCCCGAATGCGAAGCTCGCACCGAAGCTTTCGCCGCGCGCCTGCATCAGTGTCGGAATCCATCCGGACAGTCCGAAAATACAAAAGAGACTCAAAAAGCTCGTCGTCCAGATAGCAATCGACAACTTTCGATAAGGCTTGTCCAGCAGCGCCAGTACCGACGTCCTCGTATCGGTCGCCGGCCGGCCGACGGGAGATCGGCTGTAGGCCTCGGCACGCTCCGGCCTGAGTTTGGCGAGGATGGATTTCACCTCGGCATCGTCGCCGCGCAGCAGCGCGAACTTCGGCGATTCGGGCAGGTATCGATGCACGAACGGAATCAGCAGCAGCGAAAGCGAGCCGACCCAATAGAGGCCTTGCCAACCGGTATGGGGCGTCACGAGCACGCCGACGATACCCGCGGCCGCTCCGCCGCTCGCCCAGCCGAGCGCGACGCCCCACAGGGCGAACGTATTGGCGACGCGGCGCGGCGCAAGCTCGTTGATATAGGTGGTGGAAAGCGGCAGCAATACGCCGAGGCCCAGCCCGGTCAGAATGCGCAACGTGCAGAAGTTCGCGAACGAATCGGCGAAGAGCGCGGTCAGAATGGAGAAAACCGTCGTCGTCCAGAGGCCAACGATCAGCGTAATGCGACGCCCGAAACGATCGGCGAGTACGCCGTGCACCGCGGCGCCCACGAGGAACCCGACAAGCCCGCTCGAAACCAGCATGCCCGCCTGTTGCAGCGAAAGCCCCCATGGTCCGCGGACATAATGAATCACATAGGCCGGATTGAAGGTGTCGTAGCCGTCGAACAACGTCAGCAGGGCCAGCACGATGCCGAGCGTCACGTGCATTCGGCCAACGGGAGCACTGGCCAACTCCTCGTGTACGTCGATGGTTGTGTCCTGCATGATGTCTCACTCCATGTAGAGCTATTTTTTCGATATAGGGAACGCGCGGCGCACGAAATCCGTTCTGTAAGCGCCTTTATGTCTCGATCTTGAACAACCTCGCCGCATTGGTCCTGCCGATCTTGATGCGATCGTTGTCGCTGATCGAAGCGGCATCGAACCATTGCGCGGCATGGTCGATGTTTTCGAACGGCCAGTCCGCCGAGAACAGGATGCGGTCGCAACCGATCTCCAACATCGCATCCACCAGTGTTTGCGTGCGGAAATTTCCGGATGTCGTCAACCAGAAGTTGGCATGGAAATACTCGGCAATGCGCTTTTTGGCCGGATAGGCAGGCGCTGTCTTCACCCACGCGTTGCGATTGTCGACACGCCACATGCTGTAGGGCAGCCCTTCGCCCAAGTGACCGAGGATGATCTTGAGCTCGGGGTAGTCGTCGAAGAGGCCCGATCCCATGAGCCGCAAAGCATGGACGGCCGTCTCCTGACCGAATGCCCAGGTCGGGCCCAGCAGCCATGAATGGCCTTCGTAGATCGATGCATGAGCCGGCAACGGATTGCGCGGGTGAAGATAGAACGGCACATCGAGCGACTGCACCGTTGCCCAGAATGGGCGGAACTGCGGCAGGTCGTAATACAGCACCGCATCGCTGTCCTGCACTTGAGAAAAGCCGTTCACGAGCACGCCGACGAACCCGAAATCCTTGACGCAACGTTCGAGCTCGCGCGAGGCGAGCTCGGGCGATTGCATTGGCAGCGCTGCAAACCCCCTGAATCGGTCGGGGCGTTTTGCAATCTGTTCCGCCAGAAAATCGTTCGCCCGGCGCGAAAGGTCGTAGGCGGCCTGTCGATTCGGGACGGCCTGCACGGCCGGCGCATTGAGCGACAGGATCATCGTTTCGATACCGTTGCGGTCCATCTCCTCGATGCGCCGGTCTTGAATATCGAGCAATCGATGCTTGAGCTCGACCCAATACGACGGCGGCACGAACCCTGCCGAATCCTGCAGCGTCTCCTCGATCGCGAAGTGTTCCTCCAACGCGATCTTTTTCGTGGCTTTGAATGACATCATGCTGTCCTCTGGTTCGATCAGTACTGCCCTTTGGGTTCGAGGCCGAGCGCCATCTGTCCGTACATGGTGCCCACTGTGTCCCAATTCATGCTGATATGCCGCCCCACGGCATTCGCGTCGCGCCAGGCGCGCTGTACCGGATGCGAGAGATCGAGCCCCTGGCCGCCTGTCGATGCATTCAGCGCCTCGGTCGCGCGAATGGCGAGCGATACGGCAAACGCCTGCCCGAGACGGCTGCGGATCCGCTCTTCGACCGAAACACGCTCGCCGCGCGCGACAGTGGCTTCGCGCTCGCACAGGTCGGCCAGCAATCCCCGTCGCGCCGCTTCGGCACTGGCTGTCGCCTCGGCCACCCGCAACTGGATCGTCGCAAATTCGGCCATGCGATTCTGCGCACCCGCCACGGCGCCGCGCGTGATGCGCCGGGCCGTGCGTCCCAGGTAGTCTTCGAGCGCCCCTTGCGCGGCTCCGACCGCGACGGATGCGAGGCACGAAGGAATCGTGCTCAGCATGGGAATCGAGAAGCCGGGGTGATGGGGATAGAGCGCCGCGCCGGGCGTCTGTCCGCTCGTCGTCTCGGAGAAGAGCAGCACGCGATGGGCGGGCACGAATACGTCGTCGAGCACGAGGGTCTTGCTTCCGGTACCCGCCAACCCTACGACATGCCAGGTATCGTCGATCGTATAGTTCGATGCGGGGACCAGCAAGAAGGCCGGAGCGGGTTTGTCGCGCTCCCCGTTTGCGGGCAACATGGCGGCGCACAGGGACCACTGGGCGCAATCGCATCCGCTCGCGAAGCTCCACCGTCCACTGATCCGATAACCGCCCTCGGCCGGCTGTGCCTGGCACGCGGGCGCATAAGAGCCGCATATCAGCGCATCGGGATCCGCCTCCCAGACGTCGCGTTGCGCCTGCAACGGAAACGACCCGACGAGCCATTGGTGCGCCGCGAGCAGACCCGCCACCCAAGCCGTGGATGCGCACCATTTGGCGAGGTCGACGTTCAAGTCGAGCAGCATTGAAAAGTCCCGCTCGAGGCCGCCGAACGCCTTCGGCTTGACGATATCGAAGTAGCGCGCCTCGCGTAGCGCCTCGATGCTCGTCATCGGTACGCGACGGTCGCGCTCCACACTGGGTGCGAGCGATTTGAGCGTGGCGCTCAACGCCGCGATGCGCTCACGCAACGTTGCGATCGAGGGCTCGCTTGCCTCGGCTTCGCGCGATGCAGCCGCTGCCGGCTCGTTCTCTACGGCAAACATGACGTTTCCTCCGATGGTCGGACTTCGAATTTCAAATGGGCAATCTGTGAGAAACACGCGCGCTAGACGTTGCGCGCGATCAACGCGAAATTCAGCAGTAGGTTGCGTTGCGGTACAGCAGCGGTCGGGCGTCGTCGTGGAGGACGACTTCGTCGGCCATGCCGATGAAGATCGTGTGCGTGCCGTAGGGCACCGCGGCGACCTTTTTGCAAAAGATGTTGGCCTGCGCGTTCTCGAGATAATCGAGACCGGCCGCATGCCGGAGCCAGCTGCCCACGAAGAAACGTTCATCGGGCGAACTCGCGCCGCTGAAGGCCGCCGAGAGTTCCGCCTGATCGTGCTTGAGCACATTGACGCAAAACTCGCGGCCCGACATGAGGATGTCATGCAGGAACGTGGACTGATTCACGCACACGATCATCGATGGCGGATCCATCGACAGCGAGCTGACCGCCGTCATCGTCATGCCGTGGCGACGAGCGCCGTCAGACGCAGTCACGATCGTGACCGTCGACGCAATCCGGCGCATGGCCGCTCGAAACGAAGGGCCGATCTGCCCCAGCGGGGCGGTTAGTGTTTCCATCATGTCTCCTGTCCCAGGCGAGGCTGAGTTCCGGGCTGCACTGCACCGTGTGGAAACCACTATATTTGCATTTGCAACTGTTGGCAATGAAATTGATGTAGATGGAACTGTTGCTTTGATAGAATTCGTCAATCACTACCGAGGGTGTCGACCGTGTACAAATTGACGGATTCCTTTCCCTATCTGCTCAACAGAGTGGGCGTGCGCATGGGGGAGCTGTTTTCCCGCCGCATTGCGTCGTACGGGGTCACGCTGCCCATGTATCGGGTCATGGCCGCGCTGTGGGAGACGCCTGGCCAGCGGCTCAACGATCTGGCCGGCATGACGACTGTCGAACTCTCGACGCTTTCGCGCCTGGTCGGGACCATGGAGAAGATGAAGCTCGTCTCGCGCAGCCGGCTTGAAAACAATGCGCGCACGGTGGCCATCACGCTCACCGATGCGGGCCGCGCGCTCGTCGAGGAGCTGATGCCGATCGCTCAGCACTTCGAACAGGTCGCTGTCAGCAAATTGTCACCTTCGGCGCTCAAGGCACTGAAAAAAACGTTGACCGACATATACGTGCTGCTCGATACGCTCGAAGAGGAATTGCACGAATCGCTGGACTAGGCGCGCTCGTTGGCACCGCGCGATGTGGCACATGAATTGCGCGATACGGGCGTTCATCGCTGCGAGGTGCGCTATGCAAACCGAAGTCCGTTCGACATCGTGCGAGTGCAGGCTCGGCCGCTGGATCACTGCGATCGTGCTGCTCGTACTGGGCATTCCGCTCGTGGCCGGCGGCGTGAGGCTGCTCACGCTCGGCGGCTCCGCCTATTACCTGATAGGCGGCATTGCACTCGTCATCGTGGCCGTGTTGCTGCTTGCACGGCGCGGGCTCGTCGCCGCATGGCTCTACGCGCTGTTTTTACTCGGCTCGACCATCTGGGCGCTCGCCGAGGTCGGTTTCGACTGGTGGCCTCTCGTGCCGAGACTCTGGATCTGGTGGCTGCTCGGTTTATGGATGCTGACACCGCTGAGCGGCGCCACCGTCACGCGATGGCCGCGCACGCGCCGCCGCGTCACGACGGCTACGACTACGACTACGACAGCGTCACCCGATGGCGCGGTGGTAAGAGAAACAGAAACGACGATCGGCGATCCTCGCGTGGCGAATCTACGTCGCTCGGCATGCCTCGCGCTTGTCGTCGTGGCCGCGCTCACGGCGATCGCCGGCATCGCATCGCTGTTCACGGATCGGCACGATCTGAACGGAACGCTGGCGCTCGATCGCAACGTGCCGCAACCGCCTCCCATACCGCCCATCGCATCCGGCGACTGGCCGAGCTACGGCCGCAGCCAGTATGGCGACCGCTATTCGCCGCTCACGCAGATCACCCCGAACAACGTCCGTCAGTTGAAGCAGGCTTGGATACTGCATACGGGAGATCAGCGCGGCCCGGGCGATCCCACCGAGACGACCGACGAAGATACGCCGCTCAAAGTCGGCGATACGCTTTTCATTTGCACGCCGCACAGCAAGGTACTGGCGGTCGATGCGGCTACGGGCGCAGTGCGGTGGCGTTTCGATCCGCACATTCAGAGCCCTGTCGGCTTTGCGCATTTCGAGCACATGACGTGCAGGGGCGTTTCGTATTATGACGAGGCTTCGTATTCGTCAGTGCCGGCGACCGCTGCCGAATCCAGCGCGGCGGCGAGTGCGTTCGCCGAGGCGAATGCGCCGGCGCAAGCGAGCGCGCCCGAGCAGGCGAGCGCACCGGTACAAGGCAGTGCGTCGTCCGAAGCGAGTGTGGCGAGTGCCGCGAGTACGTCGAGCGAAGCGACTGCCGCGAATGCAGCTTCCGAAGCGAGCGCGCCGAGCGTAGCAAGCGCCTCGAGCGAAGCGAGCGCTGCATCCGAGGCGAGCGCAACGACAGCGAAGGCCGCGCCCCAAACGTCCGTCAGCGCCACGCCGGCCCATAGCTGTTCCCGCAGAATCTTCCTGCCGACCGCCGATGCCCGCCTGATTGCGCTCGATGCCGACACCGGCAAACCCTGCGAGGACTTCGGTAACCATGGCACCGTCGATTTGCGGGCCAACATAGGACCTTTTACCCCGGGCGGGTACTACTCCACTTCGCCGCCGATGGTGACGCGCAACCTCGTCATCATTGGCGGGCACGTGACCGACAACGAGTCGACCAACGAGCCGAGCGGCGTCATGCGCGCGTATGACGTCCACGACGGCCACCTCATTTGGAACTGGGACGCGGGCCGCCCCGACGATACGGCGCCGCTCCCGCCGGGACAGACCTACACACGCAATTCGCCGAACATGTGGACCGTGGCGAGCGTGGATGAGCGCCTCGGCATGATCTACCTGCCGATGGGCAATCAGACGCCCGATCAATGGGGCGGCAACCGCACGCCGCAAGCCGAGCGCTTCGGCGCGGGCGTGACGGCGCTCGATCTCGCCACGGGGCACGTGAAATGGGTTTATCAATTCACGCATCACGATCTGTGGGATATGGACGTCGGCGGCCAACCCACGCTGATGGATCTGCAAACGCAAGAGGGCGTGAAACCCGCGCTCATCGCTTCGACGAAGCAAGGCAGCATCTATGTGCTCGATCGCCAAACGGGCAAGCCGCTGATCCCGATCGCTGAAACACCGGTACCGCAGGGCGCGGCCCCGGGAGATCACACGTCGCCGACGCAGCCCGTCTCGGCGCTCAACTTCAATCCGCCCCGCGTTCGGGAGCGCGACATGTGGGGCGCCACGCCATACGACCAGCTCTGGTGCCGCATCGATTTTCGTTCGCTGCGCTACGACGGCGCATTCACGCCCCCCTCCGAGCAAGGCACGCTCGTGTTCCCCGGCAACTTCGGCGCGTTCGACTGGGGCGGGATTTCCGTCGACCCGGGCAAGCAGATATTGTTTGCGAATCCTAACTACATGGCGTTCATCTCCAAACTGATTCCGCGCGACAAGGTGCCTGCGCTCGAACACCAGCATGGCAGCGAAACGAGCGGGATCAAGATTGCCGCCGGCGACCCGTTTGCGATCGAGCTCAAGCCGTTTCTCTCGCCGCTCGGCATTCCGTGTCAGGCGCCGCCGTGGGGCTACGTCTCCAGGGTCGATCTCACGACCGGCAAGATCGTCTGGAAGCATAAGAACGGCACGATTCGCGACAGTGCCCCCGTGCCGTTGCCGTTCAAGCTCGGCGTGCCGAGTCTCGGCGGAACGATCGTGACGGCCGGCGGCGTTGGATTCCTCTCCGGCACGCTCGACTACTATGTGCGCGCCTATGACCTCGCCACCGGCAGGAAGCTTTGGCAGGCGCGCCTGCCGGCCGGCGGGCAAGCGACACCCATGACTTACGCCGACTCGAAAGGCAAGCAATACGTGCTGGTGACCGCGGGCGGCCATGGCTCGCTCGGCACGCGTACCGGGGATGCGGTGATCGCTTACAGCTTGCCGTGACCGTGAACGAGGCGGCAGCGGGCGAACCAAAGGTCCGCTGCCGATTCGCTCCGTATCTGGCGTATGCTTGTTTTTTTCGGAATTCCGGCCGAGGGCTTTCATGCGCATCGAGACATCGTTTCTGTTCGATCTCGACGGTACGCTCGTCGATAGCGTCTATCAGCACGTGCTTGCCTGGAAGGAAGCGCTCGATGCCGAGGGCATCGATCTGTCCGTGTGGCGCATTCATCGCAAGATTGGGATGAGCGGCGGACTGTTCGTCAATCAGCTGCTGCGCGAAACGCACGACGAGTTCACCGCGGATCGCGTCGAGCGGCTGCGTCAAGCCCATGCCGCAGCCTATCAACGGCTGCATGCGCAGGTGAGACCGCTGCCTGGTGCGGTCGAATTGCTGAAGGCATTGACGCGTGCCAACATCCGATGGGCGATCGCGACGAGCGGGCGCATGGAAACGGCGGCACTGAACCTCGAATCGCTCGGTGTCGATCCGGGCACGACCGTGGTCGTCACGCGCGATCAGGTCAAGCACGCCAAACCCGATCCCGATCTCTTCATCGCAGCGGCCGAACGTCTCGGTGTGTCGATCGAGACCGCTGTCGTGGTGGGCGACAGTGTCTGGGACATGCTGGCGGCCCGCCGCTGCCGCGCGCTCGGTGTCGGCTTGCTATCGGGCGGGTACGGGACCGAGGAGCTCGAAAAAGCCGGCGCGCTGCGCGTCTATGAAGACCCGGCTGATTTGCTCGCGCATCTCGACGAGGTGGCTGCGCGTCCTTAGACGTTTCTCTTTTCGCCATCGAAAGCGTGTTGCACACCGACACGCCGCGCGCGCAAATTCGCTTTCTCCCGCCCGGCTTCGCACCGCGCGCCTTTGTACGGCGAGCAGCGGCTACACTCGCCCCAACGCATTCTGGAGGGCTCGCCCATGGCCGGCGTCGGACCCGTGAACAGCCACGGCGCCCGCGGGGCTGCCAATGGCGACAATGGTGACGAGGGGACGGTCGAGTCGGGTCGGCACGGCGAACGGCATGGCCCCTCTCAACAAGGATCGTTCATGCCGGGCGGACGCCCTCCGCCGACGCGGCAAGCGGGGCACGACACACAGAGTGCGTTCCGCCATCCTCGAACGGTCGGAGCGGCGTCCACGCGCCCGCCCGGTCCGTCCTACGAAGAGCTCGCCCAGCGCAGCTATTCGCATGCAACGCTCGAACACCTCGTTTCTCTCGCGGGCGAATCGAATCGTCCAACAGCCGCGCGCGTCCTGGACAGCAATCGCAAATGGTTGGAGCGACGGGATTACCGGGCAATCGATATCCAATGGCTCACGCCACGTGCCGACTTCGAGGAAATCATCAACGCGATGCGCGAGCATGACCAAGCGCTTCGCGATGCGGGATTCAGCAGCACCGGCATCGCGGATGCGGCTCGACATGCGGCCGGCGCCGGTTCTATCAAGGCGCTCGCGCGCTACCAGGGGCAACTCATCGGCGAGCTGAAATATACGCCTGCTCAACTTTCCCGGTACGCGTTCATCTATGGCCCTGAGCTGATCGAACTGCTCGCCCGTTGTCCAGCACTGACAATAAAAAACGGGGGCGCGCTGGGAATCAGTGAATTGATCTCAAAGCTCGACGACGGCACTTCGGGACGAATGTTGGGAGAGTTGTATGCGAGGGCTTCCGCACTTTCGGAAGAATCCCATGAGCCGCCGCCGTTGCCGTAGGTCGGTCGGTCAGGGTTGATGATGCGCTGAACCTACTACATTGACGGTGTGACCATGGTAAGTACCAGTTCTGTGAACAATAGTGGCGAGCCCGCTCGCACAGCTAACGTGAATGAACCCGCTGATAACGGGGCGCAACTGCCGCCCGCCCCGAGCCAGCTCGCGGCGTTCACGCCAAATGGATATGCCGCACCTGCGCCCGCCAGATCCGAGGGGGGCGAGCCGCAGCCCCGGCACAGCAGCAGACGAGCACCGACTTCACCGACGATTTCTGCCATTGTCGCGCTCAAGGAACTAAAGTATCCGCCGAACGCATTCCATCGCATTACCGCTGCTGCCGGTCCGACTGCCCTAATAACGCTATATATCCTGCATGAAGCCTGGCACAAAACGTCTCCCGCCGGCACGTCCAACCTGCGCGAAGTGGCAGCCTTGTACGACCGGGAGTACGGCGACCGTGAGGACGTCCGCGCCGAGACCCTCAAGGTGCTCCTTAAATGTCATGCGGCACTCACCGAATGGGGTTGCAGCAACGCCGACCTGCTCAGCATCGCCAATTGGTTCGGCGAGAGCGACCCCACCCGCGCAGACGCGCTCCAAGCGTTGCACGATGACATCGAATGGCTCCGGGAAAAGGGCTACGAGCCAGAGCAGATGTGCCTGCTCGCGGAGCGCTCCAACTTCGTGCAAATCCTCGGAGCGCTGCATGAGTGCGACGATCGGCTTCGCCAGGCTGGCCTCGACACCACAGAAATTGCATACGCAGCCGGCCAAGGCGCCACAGCCACTGCGGCACATGCTTACGCTGCCGTGCTCGGGCAAATTGACTATTCGCCGAAGGCGCTCGACCGCCTTGCAGCCGGTGCCGATGGTCCGGCTGCTCTCAGGGCGCTGTACCTCCTGGATAAAAGCTGGAGCACAACGGCTCCCCACAGCAGCAGGTCTCAACTACTCGCAGCGGTAGCCTTGCACAGGACCGAGGCGGGCGGCGGTAGCGACGCTCGAGCCGAGGCGCTGACGGCGCTCCTTGAATGTCACGCGGCACTCACCCAATGGGGCTGCACCAACGCCGACCTGCTCAGCATCGTCAATTGGTTCTACGAGAGCGATCCGAGCCGCGCAAACGCGCTCCGCACCTTGCGCGATAACACCCAATGGCTCACGCAAAAGGGCTATGACCCAGAGCAAATGTGCGTGCTCGCGGAACGCAGCGACTTCCTGGAGATCATGCGCGCGCTGCACAAGCACGATCCGCAGCTTCGCCGGGCCGGCCTCGACAGCACACACATTGCACGCGCAGCAGCTAATGGCGGCGCTCCCGCCATCGCGGCGCTGGCCGACAAACCGGCGGCCGATGCCTGAACACAAGCATGGGACACTACGGCTTCTTACCTTTCGCCACCGCACCGCGAACCTCGAAGCGAACCTTATCGGCGCTCGATCCGTCAGCGTCGACGAGTTCAAGCACATGGCGGCCCGGCCAGGGCAGCCACGTCACACGGTCCCCGTGCCCCAGCACCTTGCCATCCAACCGCCATACGCTCGCATCGGACGACCCGCGTGCCCGTTCGAAAACGATGCGCTGCCGCGCGGGAGGGATGTCGGGATCGAGCGCGAAGAGCGTTCCGTCGGTGGGCGAGCCAATGTGCGCCGCCCCGCTCGCGCCATGCACTTCGTGCGACGCGCCACCCCGCGGTCCTGCTGCGGATACCGCGGGCTCAACCGCTGATATGGCATTCGCCGCCAAACTCACCAGAGGCATCTGCGTTCCGCTGATGAACCATTCATCGCGAGCGGGCTCGATATTGCGCTCGAAGGTTACGCGCGCTTGCACGACGCCCTTCGGCGGACGAGGCGCCACGCTCGGAACCCGTCGATGCAGATACCCCGCAATCGCCGCCCAGATCGGCGAAGCGCCCGTCACACCGGATACGTCCCACATCGGCTCGCCATCGGCATTTCCGACCCAGACACCCACCGTATAACGCGACGTGAACCCGACGGTCCAGTTGTCACGCATGTCCTTGCTCGTGCCGGTCTTCACCGCCGAAAAAAACCGCGTGTGCAGCGGACTGTCGAAGCCGAACGTGCGCGTCCTGGCATTGTTATCGGACAGCACCGTCGTCACGATGTAGCTCGCCTCGGCGCTGAGCACCCGCGTTGCCGCCTGTGTCGAGCGCGGGTCCGGCGGTTGGGCGCAACCGGGCAAATCGCAGGTAGGCGCGACGCTTCCACCGTTGGCCAGCGCGCGATAAGCGTTCGTCAGCGAGAGGAGCGTCACGTCCGCGCTGCCGAGCGCGAGCGAATACCCGTAATAGTCGCCGCTTTCCGTGAGCGGCAAACCCAGCGCGCTCAGCGTCATGGCGAAGCGATGCGGTGTCACCATCACGAGCGTGCGAACGGCCGGCACGTTCAGCGAGGAACCGAGCGCAGTACGCACGCTGACCCAGCCTTTGAAATCCTTGTCGTAGTTTTGCGGAATATAAAGACCACCGCCCGCGGCCAGATCGAGCGGTGCGTCGTCGAGCAACGATGCCGTCGTCAGTCGCCGCTCAGCGATCGCCTGCGCATAGAGAAATGGCTTCAGGGTCGAGCCGGCCTGGCGCCTCGCCAGCACCGCATCGACGTCGCGCGCCCCCGAGAACGCACCCGACGAACCGACCCAGGCCAACACCGCGCCCGTCGCGTTATCGAGTACGACCGCCGCGGCATCGTGCACGTTGCGCGGGTGAGCCGGTGCATTGAGCTCGACGATCGTGCGCGTCAGAATCTCGTTCGTGAAGCGTTGAAGTTTCGCGTCGAGCGTCGTGACGATTCGGGCACCCGCGCCCGGATGCGTCTCATTGGCGACGCGACGCGCAAAATGCGGCGCAAGCATCTGCGTTTCGGGCGAAACCGACAGCACGGCCGGAGCCGGCCGCGCGAAGGCGAGTTGCACGAAGCCGCCGAGGGTAGCGCAGCCCGAGGGCGCCTTCATATCGCGCAGAATGCGGCAGGCGCGCGCGGCAACCTTGGCGGGCGAAGCGTTCGGCGAGCGAATCAACGCGGCGGCAACGGCTGCCTCGCGTTCGTCGAGACCCGAAGGCGCCTTGCCGAACAGCGTGATCGAAAGCGCGGACAGCCCGATCGTCTCGCCCCGAAACGGCACGAGGTTCAGGTACGCCTCGAGAATCTGATCCTTGCGCCAACTCCGTTCGAGCCAGAGCGCGCCGACTGCCTGCTTCGCCTTTTCCGTAACGTTTCGGTGTCCCGAACGTTGCCGTTCGTCATCGAGCAGCCCCGTGAGCTGCATCGTGACAGTGGAGGCCCCGCGCGTGCGCGTATTCCACAGATTGCCCCACGCGGCGGCCGCGGCACCGCGCCAATCCACACCGCTATGTTCGTAAAAGCGCTTGTCCTCGGACACGACGATCGCTTCGCGCAAGGCGGGCGAGACGTCGGCGAGCGCCACCCACTCGCCGCGCCGCTCGGTATCGTCGATTCGCGTGCGCTGCAGCGGCACGCCGTCGCGCGATACGAGCACCCAATCCGAACTGCGCCACTGGCTGCGCACGGTCTCGAACGATGGGAGCGCGTGCGCGGCAAGCGGCATCGCGAGCGTCAGCACGACAAGCGGGCGAACCATCGCAACGCACCACGCTTTCAGCCTGACCATATTGCCCTCGATCGCGTGCCGACGCATCGTCCTTCGCTCCCCGTCATTTCGCCGGCGCGGCAGGTTGGACGACGACGGCGGCATTCGGCAAGACGCCAAAGGTCGACGGCGCGTAAAGCGCTTCGACACGCGTCGGCGGCAAGCCGAACGTACCGACGTTGTTGAGCCGGACCGTGTATTCGACGGAGAACTTGCCCTTGGGCACATAGCCGTAATAGGCCCGATAGCCATCGTAGCCACGTTCGACGAAATCAGGCCATGCGCCGCGTTGCGCCTTTTCTCCCACGGTGGCGGCCTCCGAATCGCGCCCGAGGCCCGAGCCGAGAATCGTCGCGCCGGCCGGAACCGGGTCATCGACGACAACCCATGTCATGTCCGTCTGCGCATCGATATCCAGATGCACCCGCACGATATCGCCGCGAGTAGTGACGCCTTTGACCGCCGGATCGACAGGCGTCACCGTCTTCGCGATCCGATAGCCCGCGGCGAACGGGGCCTTGAGCTCGACGGCGGCCAGGCTCTCGATGGTAGCCCACGGTTTGCCGGTCCCCTCATGCGTGAGCGTCAAGGGAACCGGTGCGCTGCGCGCCTCGGGCGGCCACGCCAACAACTGAGCGCGCGTATCGGCCGTTTTGGTGGCAGCCGTAGCCGCCGAAGCCGTCGCGCGCGCGGCCGGTCGCGCTGAAACCGACGATCCCGCCGTTGCCGCGGCAGCGGGCTGGCCCCATGCGACGGTACTCGCGTTCGGCCCGAACTCGAGCTTCGTCTTCCCCGTCACGGCGACGCTTTCGAACGCGCGCGAAAACCGCTCGACGGCAAACGAGCCGAGCAGGTTCGCCGTCGTCGTCTGCCATGCCCCATGCTGTTGCAACGCAAGCAGACCGGCGAGAAGTCGCGGCATGTCGTCTTTCCAATCGGGTTTGTCGACGAACGTCAGCACGGTGCGTGCGGCATTGCTCTCGGGGCCCTCCATCAGCCACCAGAGGTCGTCCGTGTCGGCCGTCGAAAAGGTCAGGCGCGTGCCCTGGTAGGTGAGACGCGAGCGAACGATCTGCTCCACCTGCGCGAGCTTTTCGTCGCGCCGCGCGATGTCTTTCACCCGCGACAGGATCGCGTAGTAGTCGAGCACCGCAGACGTCGGCCATTGGTTCGGCGCGATCTCGATCGAATCGAGCATACCCGCCCGCGCGAAGCCGTAACGCGACAGCGCTTCGATCGCCGCCAGCTTGCGCAGGTCGAGATCCTTGCGCGGCGCCCACGTATTGCGCTCGATCCGCCCTTCCACGAAGTTGACGAGCCCGCCCTCGAGCTTGGCGCGCAGATCGTCGGGCAGCGCGAAACGCGCATCGAGCCTCGCTGCTTCGTCGCTCGCGTCGAGCAAGTAGGCCGTCAACGTCGTGCTGCCGGTATTACCGCTGTCGTCGCTAGGCGGGAAGTAGTTGGCAAGGCCGTCGCGGTCCAGGTAGACAGGCATCCTCGCCACGACAGCCTGCCATTGCGCCGCATCGCGCAGGCCGAGCGCGCGCGAGGTTTGCTGCTCCAGACACCTGTACGGATAACGCTCGAACCATCGGCGCACGCCGGGCATGCCGTCGGAAAGCTTCGATTGCAGCGACACGGCTATGCCGCCGCGCAACGCACCCGCCTGCGTGGCGGTCGCATTCGGTGGCGCGGCGACCGGCAGCGAATAGGTACCGTCGATCTGAACGAGCGTCGCCTGCTGCACCGTCACCGGTATCGCCGCGTCCACCCGTTGCATCACTTTCAAGGCATCCGAAGCGCGCGGCCCGCCTTGCTCCGCGGCTCCAATACTCCATGTCAGCGCGGCAGGCGTCGCTTCGGCGGTGCCGTCCGGCGGCGTCACGAGCCACGCGACCTCGCGCGCCGAGTCGGGTCCGACCTGCACGGTCTGCGGGGGCAGATCAAGGCCCGTCACCCTCGGCGTGACAACGACGCTCATCGCGCGCGTAGTCGTGTTGCGCACGGTGAACTGCGCACGAAAGCGGTCGCCCTCGCGCACGAGCGGCGGCAACCCCGAGATCAGCTGCAGATCCTGGGTACTCCTGATCGATGCGGCGCCCGTGCCGAAGGTGCCGTCGCCCACGGCCGCGATTGCGACGATGCGAAAGCTCGTGAGCGAATCGTTGAGCGGCACGTCGACGAATGCCTCCCCGTTCGCATCGAGCGTCGCGCGCGGATTCCACAGCAGCAGCGTATCGAAGAGCTCGCGCGTCGCGCCATGCCCCCCGCCTCCACCCGCGGGCACCGCCTTGCGTCCGAAATGACGACGCCCGACGATCTCCATCTGCGCCGTGGCCGTCTCCACACCGTATGCACGCCGCTGCAGCATGGCATCGAGCACGTCCCAGCTTTCGTTGGGCATCAACTCGAGCAGCGCTTCGTCCACGGCCGCAACGGCGATCTGCGTGCCCCCCGGCGCCGCTTTGCCGCCCGGCATCCGCACGCGCAGCTTCACATGCGCCTTGCCGCGCACCGTATAGGACTTCGCATCGGGCGTGACGGTGACCGCGAGCTTGTGAGCCGCGGTGCCGACCTTGATCTCGGTCAGGCCGTATCGGAATGCCGGTTTCGACAAATCGACGAGCGGCGTCGGCGCTTCATACCGCCTGCCTTCGTACCAGAACGCCCTCGCCCATTCGAGCGGCGCTTTCCAGCCCCACGTGAAAAACGAATACCAGGGCACTTCATGAATCCGCCCGCGCAGCGCCAACACCGAGACGTAGACGTTCGGTCCCCATGCCGGATTCACTTTCAGCGTGACGGTCGGATCCTTGCCGTCGAGCTTCACGACGTGCGTTTCGATAATGCCTTCCCGCTCCACGGCAACGAGTGCCGTGGCGAAGCGAAACGGCATGCGCACTTGAAAGCGGGCCGTCTCGCCGGGTTCGTAAGCGGTCTTTTCCGGCAATACGTCGATGCGATCGGTGTTCTCTCCTCCGAACCAGAGCTCGTCTTCGCGCGTGACCCAGATCGATGTCGAGGCCGTCGACGCGTTGCCGTCGCCGTCTTTCGCCGTCACGACGAGATCCACATTGCCGGCTTCCTTGATCTTGGCATCGCAGCTCATGAGGCCATGGTCGTCGCTCTTGCCGCTGCAGAGGGTGCCGAGGTCCTTGGTCTCGGTGCGATTGTCATAGGCATAGAAGCCGCCGACCATGCGCTTGCGCGACGAGATCGTGATCCGCGCAATACCGCGTACCTCGAGCGGCACGCCGGCACGGGGCTTGCCTTGCAGATCGACGGCGAGCGCCTTGATCGGCACCGCATTGCCAACGGACACCCATTGCCCGGACTTCACGCCCGCCACGACGGCGGCGGGCCAGAGCGTTGCATTGCCGCTGATCGTTTGGACCTCGCCATTCGGGTCCGCGAACGTGGCCTCCAAGACGAGGCTCTTCGGCCCATCGACGGACGGGATGTCCTTCAGTGCGAGACTGCCGGCGCCATTGCGATCGAGCGTCACGGGTTGCTTGTCGGCAATCAGCTTCGAACCGTCGTCGCCCGAATCGCGTGCGCTGGCCTCGTCGTCCGACGATTCCGATGTGCCGGCATCGTTGCGGGGCACATAGGGCTCGAAGCTGAACTCCGGATAGGTGTCGGCAAATGTCGGCGACGTGCGACGAGTCAACGCGGAGACCTGTACCGGCAAGCCCGATGCGCCGCCACCGGACGTGTACTCGATCTGCAAGGCAAGCGGTGCCGACTTGGCCGCCACGAGGGGATGAGCCTTCTCGTCGCGCACGGCGATCGTGCCTTTGAATACCGGCAGCCGAAATTCCTCCACGCGGAAGCTGCCCGATGCGTAGCTGCGGCCAGCGTGCTCGCCTGAATCGTCGTCACTGTCTTCGCTATCGGTGGCTTCGTCGCTGTTCTCGCGGTTGCCGGCACTGTCGTCTTGGCCGCTATTCTTGCCGGCATCTTTCGAGGCGTTTGCGGCGGGATCGACATCGTCCAGCGAGACGCTGTATTCCCCGAGCTTTGCCGAGGCCGGAATGGCGAACGTGGAATCCGCCGTATGATCGGCTGTCCATTTGAGCGGCATGCGCCACGTCTGTCCGCTGCCAAGATGACGAATCGTCACGCGCGACGGATAGCGCTTGGGAAAAGCGAGACCCTGCATGGTCTCGACGCGAATCATATGCTTCATCGAAACCGTCTCGCCCGCGCGCAGCAGCGTCCGATCGAAGACCGTATGTGCGCGTACCGTCTCTTGCGCGCTCGTATCGGTGGGCACGTTGAAGCGCCAGGCCTCGATGCCGCGATTCCAATCCGATCGAACGAAGGCCATATCGCGGCCTGTTTTCGGATCGTCGACGCGGGCCGATATGAACAGGCCCTCGAAGCTGTCGTCCCGGCATTTCGCGCGAGCGTCGAGCGGCCCATCGGTCTTCATGACTCCGTTGACATCGGTCCTGCCCGAAGCGAGTTCGTCACCGTTGCAATCGCTCACGCGAATATCGGCATTGGGCACCGGCTGCCCGCGATCGAGCGTGGTCACCCATACGACGCTGTTCGCGCGCCCACGCTTGAAATGCACGCCCAGATTCGTCACGAGGACCGCGGTACGCACGTACATCGGCGCCTTCTTGCCGAGCAGCGACGCCCCCAGTGCTGGCGAGGCCAGTTCGATGACATAAAAGCCGGGCTTCGCCACGGGAATGCCGACTACTTCGAACGGACGCAATGTCTTCGGGTCCGCTTTAGGCAGCGTGAGCGTTTCGATGTTCTGTTGGCCGGCAAGCAGCGAGAGCGAGCGCAGGTCGATTTGCGGATTCTTGCGATCCTGCTTGGCGTCGTCCGTGCCGCCGGTGCGCGGGATCGTGACCGGGTGCGGATTGTGCGTCAGCAGCCCGGGCATATGCTCATCGATCCACTTGCGGTCTTCAGTGAAGCCGTCGAACCGATCGACGTTGCGCATCCAGCGTCGAATGTCGCGATCGGCCTCGACCCGCATCTTCGCGAACTGCGCATTGCCCGCATTGAGCCCATCGACGTGCAGGTCCGCCTCGACATTGCGCAGCGTGATCGGCACGAGCGCCGGCGTGTCCGGCTCCGCATAGCGCTCGATGATCCCGAATGTCCCCGATGAAAACTTCGCGAGCGGCGGCATGGGCGCCGTCATGGTTTCGAGCGGGAAAAGATCGGCGTTGGCCAGCGCCCGGCCGCTCACGTCCTTCAAATTGGAGGGTGCACGGATGGTCAGCTCCGCTCGCTCGGGCAGCGGCGCCGCGAATTCGACCGTGTTCGTTTGCGGATCGTTGTTATCGGGCGAGAACGACGGCTTCATGTCGCCGTTCGGGCCTTTCATACGGAACGCCTCGGCATCGGCTCGCGAGATCGGCGCATTGAACTGCAGCCGGACCGGCCGCAACGGGGTACAGGGTGCTTTGGCATTTTCGCGCTCGCAGCTGAAGCCGGCCGAAAAAGGCTCGCGCACCGTATAGTCGAAGCGGCGTTCGACATCGTTGACGAGGCCGCTCGGGCTCGCGATCCCTTTGCCGTAGACGACTTGCGCTTTCGTACCGGATGGCAGCGCCTGCTCGCATTGCAAGGTCAATACCTGCGCCGCTTCCTTTTGCAGCCCAAATCGCTTCAAAAGTGCGGCGCGTGTCGCCGCATCGACGTTCTTGACCGGAATGCGATTGCCCAGCCCGCTCGATTCGCACCAGACGTTCCGTTGCACGGAGTCCGCCGTCGCCGGGCCGTTGAGCCGCAGCACGAACGCCTGATCCTCTTCGATCTCGCCGCCCGTCGGCTCGATCGATTTGACGGACGGTCCGCCCGTTTCGAACGTGAAGTGCTTGGGGCCTTTCAGCGCATTGCCTGCTGCCGATTTCAGTCCGTCGCTCAGATCGACGGTGCACGAGACGCCCGGCGGCAAATCGGCGTTGAAGTCCCAGGCCCAGGTCTTCTCGTCTATCCAGCGCGCGTGGCCGGCGCTGGCTGAAGCGTCGTTGCACTTGACGCGTGCCGGCGCGGGCGCATCGGGCGAACCGAACGCCGCCATGGCTTCGTCGAACTTGACGACGACCTGCCGGACCTGCGCCACCTTGCCTTGCGGCGTGACGCGCGTCACGCGGGCAGCCTCGGCCCGCCACCCCGCTGCCGCCATGAGCGCCAATGCCGCGACTACCGCGGCGGCCCATCGGCACCCCATCCCGATCTTGTTGTTCTGCATCGACCGCGCTCCGTTTTACTTCTTCGATTTATCGATTGAGCCGCAAGACGAGCGCTACCGCCATCCACGATTTGGTCGGTAGCGCTACGATGCGTGAGATTCTAAAAGACTATTGGGGAGACAAGGCTGTCCAGTGACAGGACAACGCGGGCAAGGAGGAAGATGGCCGCCGGTCGGCCTGGTTCGCTTTCGACCGGCCAAATGCGACGACGGCCGCCCCTGTTGGGACAGCCGTCAGCGGCATGATGTCAGTCGCGATAGTGGTGCTTGCGATGGTGCCGGCCGCGGTGAGCGCCGTAATCGTTGGAATACGAATTCGCGCGCGAGATGTGGCCGCCGAGCGCCGAGCCGGCTCCGCCGCCAGCGGCTGCACCGATGATGCCGCCGGTGCGCCCTCCCAGCGCATTGCCTGCCGCCGCACCTGTGCCGCCGCCCAGCGCGCCGCCGACGATCGCACCCGTGCGTTCGCGGCGATTCGAAGTGATGGCCCCGCCTGCGCCGCCGCCCACGGCACCGCCGATGACCGAGCCGGTGCTCCCGCCGACGGCGCCGCCGACGGC